>JGI12316J15310_10000005_pt20 | contig 365232 bp, 267 predicted proteins | sample MarCyaLeptolynsp_FD_15310 | JGI IMG/M metagenome (IMG submission 15310) | reverse complement strand
CCCGAGCCCGAGCCGGAGCCCGAGCCCGAGCCGGAGCCCGAGCCGGAGCCCGAGCCCGAGCCGGAGCCCGAGCCCGAGCCGGAGCCGGAGCCGGAGCCGGAGCCGGAGCCGGAGCCGGAGCCGGAGCCGGAGCCGGAGCCGGAGCCCGAGCCCGAGCCGGAGCCCGTGCCGGAACCCTCTGCTTTCCAGGCTCCACCGCCCGACTTCGAGTGGGCACCGACCTCCGAAGTCCCCTGGTTCGACGCTGCACCTCCCCCGCCGCCGGAGTACGAATGGGAGCCCGCGTTCGAGCCCGACGCGGCGGAGTTCGTGCCGCTCGAGGCGCCGCCGCCGATGGTCCTGACCGCCCCAGAGCCCCAGGGACATGCGGCGCCTGAACGGGTGATGCAGCTCGCCCGCGACGTGTTGAGCGAGGTCTTCGGCTACGACGACTTCCGCACCGGACAAGCCGCGGCCATCGAGGCGTTCGGCGCAGGTCGCGACGCCGTCGTGGTGCTACCCACCGGTGGCGGCAAATCGCTGTGCTTCCAGGTCCCCGCCATCGTGAATACACGGCGCGGCGGTGGCCCGACGCTGGTCGTCAGCCCGCTCATCGCGCTGATGAACGACCAGGTCGAGTCGCTCCAACAGCTGGGCGTCGACGCGGTTGCGATGCACTCGGGTCAGGACCGGTCCGACTGGCGGGCGATTCGCGACCGGGCGCGGAAGGCCACGTTGATCTATGCGAGCCCGGAGAAGCTGGAGTCCGAGGGATTCAGGCGCTGGCTGCGCAGCATCGGCCTGGCCGCCGCTGCGGTCGATGAAGCGCACTGCATCTCGTCCTGGGGCCACGACTTCCGCCCCAGCTACTTGAACCTGGACTCCCTCAAACGTGAGTTCGACATCCCGGTCATCGCGCTCACCGCCACCGCGACCGTTCGCGTCATGGGCGAGGTCGCCGAGCGCCTTGGGCTGCGTGATCCGGAGGTCGTCCAGGGCGACTTCACGCGGCCGAATCTCACCTTCGCCGTCGAGCTCATCCAGAGCGACAAGGACCGGACGGCCCGCGTCGTGGACCTGGTCAAGGCAGGAAACTTCGGCGCCAAGGGTCACGAAGACGCCGGACGCGTCGTCGTCTATGCCGCCACCCGCAAGCGCGTGCAGGCCATCCACAAGGCGCTGCGTGCGGCGGGTCTGCCCAGCGGCTACTACCATGCCGGCAGGCTGGCCTCGGCGCGTGCGAACGCGGCGGAAGCGTTTGCGAACAAGAAGAAGCCGATTCTGGTGGCGACGTCGGCGTTCGGGATGGGGATTGACCATCCAGATGTGCGGCATGTCATCCATGCGAATGCGCCCGACAGTATCTCCGCGTACTACCAGCAGGCTGGCCGCGCCGGCCGGGACGGGCTGCCGTCACGATGCACGCTGCTGTACTCCAGCGTCGACGCGGTGACTCACGCCCGACTGCGGGGAGACGACGCGCCAGAGGCCCGAGAAGCCCGCTGGAAGGCCCTTCAGAACTACATCTATGGCACCGAGTGTCGGCAGCAGACCATCGTTCGCCACTTCACCGACGGCGACAGCGCTCCGTGCGGCCAGTGCGACGTGTGCCGCGAGCCGAGCGTCGTCCTCGCGATGGTCACGGGGGCGCGGGCCGACCACGCCGACCGTCAGCGCGCAAAGCAGGCCAAGCGAGAGCGCGACGCGTCGGTGGTGGTCACGGACGACCACCGGGAGACGGTGGTGGCGTTCGTGAGGGCGCTGAAGAAGCCACTGGGCAAGCAGCTGGTCGCCAAGGGGTTACGCGGCAGCAGTGCCAAGGCGGTGAAGGAGAAGGGGCTGGCCAGCAACGAACACTTCGGGTCCCTCGCGGAGCTTCCGCTGGGAGTGGTCCTCGATACGATTCAGGAGCTGCTGGACGAAGGGCGGCTGGCCAAGAAGGGGCGGAAGTTCCCGACGGTCTGGGCACCCGACAAGCCGGTTCGCCCGCGGCGGGCAGCGAAGACGTCCGGGGTGGACGATGGTGCGGCAACGGGTTCGACCAGGAAGCGGGGGCTGCAGCACGATTTGGAGAAGTGGCGGAAGCGGGAAGCCGGCAAGCGCAACTTCCGGCCGTACCAGATCTTCGACAACAAGACCCTGCGCCTGATTGTCGAGGGGAAGCCAGCGACCAAGGACGACCTGCTCGCGATTGCCGGGATGGGGGAGAAGCGCGTCGCCAAATACGGGGCCGCGATTCTCGCCATCGTGGCGGAGTACTGAGTCGGTGGGGTCCAGGAGTCCCAGTGGTGGGACTCTCGACACCCGGCCCGAAAAGTCCCTGAAACCGGGCCCTTTTTTGGGCCTGCCGAGGGCGAAACAGGACGGTTTTGAGGTGGGGTCTCTAGTCTCCATCACTTAGACTGGAGATGAGCAACCACGCCGTTCTGGCGCTGGCACGGGCCTTGCTGAAGACGCCGGGTATCAAAACCCTCTTCACGCCAAAGGAACCCGTTCATGAAGACCAAGAACCTTTCCTCTCGTTGCAGGGCCGCCACCACCGCCACCGCGGCGCTCCACGGGTAGTCGCGGTCTGTGAACCACCACGACCGTTTCTTCAAAGCGGTCTTCAGTCAGCCCAAGCACGCCATCGACCACTTCCGCCGGTTTCTGCCGGCGGAGGTGGTCGCCGCCCTCGATGTCGACACAGCGTCACTGGTCCCGGGAAGCTTCGTTGACGAACGCCTGGCCGAGCTGCACACGGACCTGCTGTTCAGCGTGGGACTCGCCGGCAGTGCCAACAATGGGGCCGAGGCGTTCGTCTACGTGCTTTTCGAGCATCAGAGCAGCATCGACCGCGCGATGCCTCTGCGGTTGCTCCGCTACATGATGCGCATCTGGGACCGCTGGCTGGAAACCAATGGCAACTACCCTCATCAGCTGCCGCCCATCGTGCCGCTGGTTCTCTACCATGGGGCCAGCGCATGGACGGCTGCAACGTCCCTCAGTGAACTCTTCTCTGTTCCGCCGGAGGCACTGGCCTCGTTGAGGCCTCATCTGCCGGACTTCCAGATGGTGCTCAACGACCTGTCCCAGTACTCCGACGCTCAGGTCCGCGATGGCGGGCTCGCAGGTGGAGCGAGACTGCTGTTCAAGCATATTCAGGAGCTCGCTGACGACGCTGATGGCAGCGGCGCAACATGGATGGCGTCGGTCGTAGTCCGCGTCGCAGCGGCTGAAGGCTTGATGGCAGCGCGGCTGGTCGTAGAATACTTGCTGGTTGCCAAGGCCCCAGAGCCTGAACAGCTCGCAGAACTCGTCAAGCCTGCGCTTGGAAGCGAAGGAGCCAAGATGGTGATGAGCACAGCAGACCGACTTCGCGCCGAAGGCCGCAGAGAAGGCCGCAGAGAAGGGCTGGTTCCTGCGCGGCGCTTGTTCGTCGCGTTGGCAGAAGAACGATACGGCCCACTGCCAACCCCGCTCCGTCAGCAAGTGGATGAGGCAAGCTTGGAAGCCTTGGAGGGTCTGACGGAGGCGCTCCTGAGAGGCTCGTCGCTGGAGGACCTCCTCTCGTTCCCTGACGATGAGTAGGTCGCTAAGTCGCCGTCTGCTCGTCCGGTAACGCCCTCGCGTAGGGCTCGACTACGGCCGCGCCTACGGAGTCGCCCCAGACGTTGACCACCGTCCGGAACCGGTCGAGTAGCCAGTCCACCGCCAGAATCAGCTCCACGCCCGCCAGCGGCAGATTCACGGCCTGGAGCACGATGACCATCGTCACCAGGCCCGCCTGCGGGATCCCCGCGGCGCCGATGGCGGCCAGAGTCGCCGTAATGATGACGATGAGCTGCTGGGTCAGGGTCAGCTCCACGCCCGCAGCCTGGGCGATGAAGATGACGGCCACCGCTTCGTAGAGCGCGGTGCCATCCATGTTGACGGTCGCCCCGAGGGGAATCACGAACTTGGCGGAGCGCTCGTCCACGCCGTTGTTGTCGATGGCGGCCTCCATCGTCAGCGGAATCGTCGCTGCCGAAGAAGCCGTGGAGAACGCGGTCATGAGCGCGGTGGCCATGCCGCGGACATAGGCCGCAGGACTGCGCCCGGTGGTCACCTTCAACAGGATGGGGATGACCACGAAGGCGTGCAGGCCCAGTCCGACGAGCACCGTGATGCTGTAGTCGCGGACCGCCTCCAGCTCGCGCCAGAAGTTCCCCGTGGCCAGCGCCTCGCCGAACCGGCCCGCCACCAGCCCATAGACGCCGATGGGCGCCAGCAGCAGCACGAGCTCGACGATCTTCATCATCGCGTCGTTGGCGCCGTCGCACACCGCGATGACCGGTTTGCCCCGGTCCCCCAGCGTCGTCAACACCGCGCCGAAGACGATGCAGAACAGAATGATCGGCAGCATCTTGGCGTCGGCGAATGCCCCGAAGATGTTGTCGTGCAGGAACCCGAACAGGATGTCCGACAGCCCCAGCTCGGTCTTGTTGGCGACCTTGTCGGGGATCGTGTTGCCGATTTCGAGCCCGACGCCAGGCTCCATCAGGTTCACCAGCACCGACCCCAGGGTCACGGCGACGGCGGTGGTGAAGAAGTAGTACAGAACCGTTCGGCTGCCGATGCGGCCGATGTTGCGCACGTCCCCCAGCGACGTCATGGCCGAGATGACCGCGAACGCGATCAACGGGACCACAATCATCTTCAGCGCCTTGAGGAACAGCTTGCCGATCAGGGCGAAGCTCGCCATGTCGCCTTCGAACATCGCTACGGCCACGAAGGCCAGGACGACACCCGCGACGATGCCGTGCAGCAGCGAGATCCGCTGCGCCCCCAGGGTCAGCGCGATGAACGAGAACTGTACGACCCGCTCACCGAAGACGGTGAACGCTGCATCCCCGTGGTCGCCGGCGAAGGTCCACAGGGCCGCGATGACGACGCCACCGACGAACCACTTCAGGGCGCTCTGCAGCGCCTGCGCCGTCGTGGCTCTGGGTGTCGCGTCGGACACCTAGGCGTTGTCCCGGAGCACCTTGATGAGCTTGGGCATCGCCTTTTCCTGGACCAGGCTCTGCAGCTTCTTGGGGATCTTCGTCTTGGGCTCAGCGTGGATTTGGTACTGCACCAACGTCCGGTTCTGATCCCCCTCGAAGGGCTCGAACATCCAGGCGCCTTCATTGCGCTTGTAGTCGCCCTGCACCAGCTTCCACTCGCGCTTGTACAGCTCGCCCTCGATGACGGTGTGCTTGGCCTCCGTCGTCGAGGTCAGGTTCTTCAGCGGAAACGGCATCTCGATGGTCTGCTGGCAGCGCACCGTGTCGCCGTTACGGCTCAGCTCCTTGGCGTTCTTCACCCGCGGCATGTACTGCGCGTAGTTCTGCGACGCCTCGATGAGCGCCCACACGCGCGTCACCGGCTTCTCCACCAGCGCGTGCACCGTCAGCTTCGGGGTCGGGTAGCCGGGAACCGGCTCGGTCTTGCACACGACCTCGCCGCGCTTCACCCGCGCCTCAGTCGAGGGGTCCATTTGGATGTGTTTGCCCATGTCGTCTCTCTCTTTCCTAGCGACCGCGTCTTGGTCCGCGGCTCGCGAGTGTACTACCAGCGTCCCTGGACGCCCTTGATGAATTCGTACGGATAGCCCAACTCGAGCGCGCTGGCCTCGTCCAACTGCGCCATCTGGGCATCGCTCAGCGCCACCTCGGTGGCCTTCAGGTTGTCTTCCAGCTGCTGCATGTTGCGCGCGCCGAAGATCACCGATGTCACCTGCGGCTTGCGAATCAACCAGGCCAGCGCCACTTGCGCCACGGACGCCCCGGTCTCCGCTGCCACCGCGCGACAGGCATCCAGCGTCCGCCAGCCCCGGTCGTTGTCGTAGGTCTTCCACCAACCCGCGAACTTCTGGCTGTCGCCATAGCGCCCCGACGAGGGCGCCTGGTCGCGGGTGTATTTGCCCGTCAGGAACCCGCCGCCCAGGGGCGACCAGGGCAGGATACCCAGACCATGCTGTTCACAAGCCGGGACGAGCTCCCGCTCGATGTCCCGCACCGCCATGCTGTACTGCGCCTGCAGCGCCACGAACGAGGTCAGACCGCGGGTCTTGGCGATCCACGCCGAGTCGCACAGGCGGTAGGCCGCGTAGTTACTGCAGCCGACGTACAGCACCTTGCCTGCCCGGACGAGGTCGTCGAGCGCCCTCAGCGTCTCTTCCTCCAGGGTGTCCCGGTCCTGCATGTGGATCTGGTACAGGTCGATGCGGTCGGTCTTCAGCCGCTTCAGGCTCTCCTCGCACGCCTGCACGATGTGGCGCCGACTGGCGCCCGTCCCGTTGGGACCGTCCTGCATTCGGAACCGGAACTTGGTCGCCAGCACGACCTCGTCGCGGCGCCCCGTGCTCTCGAACCACTTGCCGATGACCCGCTCGGACAGCCCGTTCTGGCCGTACACGTTGGCCGTGTCGAAGAAGTTCACGCCGGCGTCGAGCGCGCGGTTCATGATGGAGAAGCTGGTGGCCTCGTCCGAGGACACCTTGTGCATGAACGAGTTCTCGTCCGCCTCGCCAAACGTCATCGTCCCCAGACACAGGGTCGAGACCTTCAGCCCGCTGTTTCCCAATCGGCGGTATTCCATGCTGGTACGCGTCGCTCCCGGCCCGCGGGGCCCCGGTTTAGATGGCTGTAGACCGCGATGCTGCGGGCGTCAAGGCGGTGCAGTATGGTGGCGCCGTGAGTATCGAGCCACAGAAACGTCGCGTCGGTCGCCGCGGGCTGTCCGCCTTCTTCGGGTTTGTCGGTGTCTTTCTGCTGGCCGGAGGGGCGCTGGACACGCGCGACACCATCGACCTGACCGAGCGCCGCATCGAATCGCGGCGCCGTGCGACAGAGTCCCAGCTGGTGGGGCGCACCGAGATGGCGCGCCTGACCGACCGGGAACAAGCCAAGCTCGACACGCTGAACCAGCGGCTCTACGCGATGCTGGGTGCGGCTGCGCTTGCACTTCTGCTGGCGTTGGTCATCGCCATGACCGGGGCCGAGCCACGCTGGTTGGCGCTGGGTATGGTAGCCGTGGCCGGCGGCGTGTGGGCGCTATCCGGGCTCGTCGCGCCGGTGCTACCGTTCTTCCTGGCCGCCTTCGTGGCCCACGTGCCCGACCGGATCTGGCAGCGTTAGGCGGGTTCGAGCCTATGCCGCTTGGCGCCTCGTTCGGCGTCTGTAGAAGCCGAGCCAGGCAAGCAAGAGAAGCGCCCACGTCAACGGCGGGGCACTCCTGCCCGTTTCACACTGACAGCCCTCCTCGTCGGTGCCAGCCGGAGAGTTGACGCCTATGCCGGTGTCAAAGCCTGGCTCCGCACTGCCAGTGATGTCCAGCGTGGTATCGGAGCCCGAGGCCGCGTCACCCCCGACGGAGGTCCCGCCATCGCCCTTCGACGCATCGGATGCGGCGTCCGAAGCCACATCGGGAGATGCGTCCTCAGCCCCGACAGCGTCGTCGGGTCCCGTCGTGGTGTCCGAGTCCGAGCCACCGCCGGTGTCCGACGACACGTCGACGGCCCCGGCGCCATCCTGGCTCGGGCCACCGTCGCCGGAAGACGCAGTGTCGCCAGGGACCAAAGCGTCGCCCTGGCCGCCGCTGGACCCATCCCCACCACTGGAATCAGAGGCCGTGTCGCCCGCCCCGCCATCTTGGGGGCCAGGACCGTCCCCGGCGCTGTCCGATATGGCACTGTCCCCGCCGCTATCCGACATGGCGCTGTCGCTCATCGCCATGCTGTCGCCGCTCCCGGATGCGTCGGCACCCGACTCGGGGGGCGGCTCGGCAATCGCGGTCTCGCACCCATTGGCGAAGTCGTTGTCGGCATCCAGCCACCCCGGTGCGCACTGACCCACGAGGCACTCGCCCGCCTCGCACAGCGCGGCGACCACCTGATCGCCGCTGCACTCGAGACCGCATACGCCGCAGTTGTCGGGATCCACGTCCAGCGACTGAAGCGGGTTGGCATCGACCGGGCAGGTGTCGTCGCAGTCGTCGAAACCGTCCATGTCGGTGTCGGCCATGCTGTTCGACGTCCCCTGCTGGTCCTCGACGGCGTCGGGACAATTATCGTTGTCGCTGTCGCCACTCCACACCGTGGTGACCGGCGTAGTGGTGAGGGTGTAGGTGTTGACGCCGACGTTGTAAGCCAGCTCGGCGACGTTTTCGTAGCTCCCCTCCGTGGGGAGGGTGACGGTCACCGTCAGGGTCTCCGAGGCCCCAGCGGCAAGTGTGCCCAGGTCCCAGGTGACCTGCTCACCGGCAACGACGGCCGCGGGGCTGGTGTCGGTCACGACCGAACCCGCTGGCAGGACGTCGGTGACGACCGCGTTGTTGGCCACCGTCGGCCCAAAGTTCTGCACGGTGATGACCCACGTCACCACGCCGTCCAGACTGGTCGCGGGTCCAGCCTTGGTGACGGTGACGAGGGGTTGCCCCTCGGCCGTCGCGCAGTCGGCCTCGAACAGGGAGTTGAGGAACAGTCGCGTACCCTGACTGTCGGGGTTGTCCGAGATGGGTGTCTTGACCTCGTACTTGTGCCCGCCGAGGTAGCTGACTTTGCCGACCCCTGCGTCACACACGACGGTCCCGTAGGCCTCGTCGATTTCGCAGGCGCCGTCGACGAACCCGGTCATCCAGACGTCGTTGACGCCGACCGGGCTGCCCGCCTCGGTGACCATGACGACATCCAGGTCCAGATAAGTGTCGCCTGGAGGCAACGAATAGGACGGCTCGCTGCCACCGACGACATCCCAGGCGCCGTCGATCTGAGCGAACGCGTATCCAGCGTTCAAGTACTCGACTGCGTCAGGCTTGTCGCCGATGAGGAACCCGTTTGGCGTGAGGAACTTGCCGTGGACGTTGTTCTCGAGGGCGTTGACGGCCTGACACTCGGCGAAGAGGTGCGTCGGGAACTGCAGGAATGACCGCATCTCCGCGACCACCTCGTCGACGACGTCATTGACGCCCCAATGCATGGTCATGATCTGGCAGTACGCGGGCTGCCCTCCGTCGAACAGCATGCCGTCCGCGTGGTCGGTCTCCGTGGGCCCCGCCACCTCCTCGACGTTCAGGATGTCCGGAAAGCCAGGGTAGATCGCATCGCCCTGCTTCTTGTCGGGCCACACCTGCCCGAGAGAGTCCGGGATGCCGGCGGCATTCAGATACTTGAAAGCGATGTCCTCGTTGCCGTCAGAGAACACTGCAATCGTGGGCGCTGCTACCAGCTCCTTGTTGACGAACCCCTGGAACGCGACGGTGGCGCGGTGCACCGTGGTGACGTTCGAGCTCTGCCACAGCGTCACGATGGGTTCCGCCACCGCGACGTCCTCCGCCCGAACCACGAATGGGCCCGCGCGGTAGCCGTGGTCGACCACGGCGGCCCCGGTGGCGAAGTCAGTCGCCGAGACGACGAAGTCCGCGTCACCAGGCTGCTTGTCGGGATCGATGACCCAAGCCACCGGGACGTTGGCGCGCAGCAACGCGTAGACCAACCCGAATGCCTTGAACATCCCATCGTCCTGATAGTCGGTGTCCATCGGGATGATGAGCGACTGGTCGGCGAAGGTGACGTCCTGCGCGAGGGCAGGTCGGCCGACACAGACCAGAACGAACACTGCTGCGACCAACGCTGGTGTCTTCATGGCTTCTATCCCCTAGCCACTGCACATGAGCCGGCCGTCCTTCTCTTTGCAGGTGAAGCCGGGGTCGCAGTCGCGGTCCGTCTCACAGGTGAACAAGCAGAACTTGTCGTCCCGGCAGACCATGTCGCTGGGGCAGTCTCGGTCCGAGCGGCAGTCGAGCGTGCACATGCCGCCTGCGCACTTGCCTTCGGTGCAGCAGAACTCGTCGCCCCTGCAGTCCGCGTTGGCCCTGCAATCGGCGCCGACGCTGGAGCACGCCGGAGCCGCGAGCAGCAGCAACAACAGGGCAGCAAACAGAAAGCTGATGCGTCCGCGAGCGCTCACGGCAAGGCCTCGAACTTGATGTCGATGGTCAGACGGAGGTCGAACTTGTCGGGCAGGGTGTCCATGACGTCGCCTCGGGCGCCAACCTTGAAGTCGTCCTTCTGGAGCGACTCCTGCAAGGCGTCGAGGGTGGCCTCGGTGGCGCCCACAGGAATCTCGATGGAGGAGCCCGTGGGAGCGTCAACGTCTCCCACCGGGATCGTGGTCGCGCTGTCGGCTAGGAAGACCTCCAGGGTCGCAAAGACCTCCTCGAAGGAAGTCACGCCGGTCGTATCCGCATGGACGCGAACGAAGACCTGGCTGACGCGAATCGACCCGGGGTCACGCCCCAGGGCCGCGCGGGCGTCGTCCAGGAAGACCTTGTAGGGGTTGCCCGACTCGGCGTTGACGTTCTTGTCCCGCGAGATGGCCAGCTGGCCTTTGTCCAGGTCGGACTCTTTGATCCCCCCGAGCTTGAGCGACACGGTCTCGCTGTAAGCCACGGGCTCGGCGGGTTCGTCGGCACATCCCGCCCACGGCACCAAGGCGATGGCGCAGACGGCCAGCACCACTCTCGAACACTTGATGAGCTTCATCGTCGACTCCTCGGACTGGCGCAGCACGCCGTTACGGGTCATGGCGACCCGGTACTCCACGTCGTGGACGCCTTGATGGCGTCCTCCACGGTCTTGTCGATGTCCTTGCAGGGCGCGTCGGCGCCAGACACCACCAGCACCACCTCGTCCTCGAGGGGCAACTCGCCTGCATCGGCGCAAGCAGCCAGAGGGGACTGGCTGAACCAGCTGGTCGCCTGAAGTCGGAGATTGAGCACGACCTCGGTGTCCGAATCCACGACCACGGGGGCCTCGGGCTCGAAGACCAGCGTCGTCTCCAGGTCCGAAACGAAGCGATAGGGGCGGACGGGAGTGGAGCCATCGCTGAACACCCCCTCGACCAGGAAGGAGTTGCCGACGATGACGTCGTCAGGTCCCGAGACACCCGACCAGTCCGACTTGGCGCGCTTGATGGCAACCTCGATCGTCTCATAGGCCCCCGAGGGGAGCGCCACCGGCTCTATCTCCGGCGTCCACGTCCCGCGGATGAGGTCGACCAGGAAGGGCCCCTCCAGCTCGACCTTCTTGATGTCTTCGAGGCAGACAGCATTGGGGTTCAGGGACTGAGACGGGCAGTCGGCGCCCTTCGGCAGGTCCAGGACCACTTTGTCGATGGCCACGACCACCGTGTTCAGCCGAAACGCCACTCCGTCGGAGTCCAACGCTTCGGTGACCTCTCCCACGCCAATCGCGAGCCGCGCCTGGCTGGTGCCCGCGTTGTCGGTGTCGATCGGCGCGCATCCGTTGGCGCCGAGGAGAACCAGCCCACAGAGCAGCGCTATCAGGTAGTGCTTCATGACTTCACCGGCTGGGTGCAGGGGACCACTGTGACCATCATCTGAAAGACCTCCTGGTCAGCCGCCTCATCGGCCTGATCGTCAGGCTCGACCGCCTCAGCTCGACGCTGCTCCCACCAGGTGAGCAGCTCCTTGCGAAAGGCCCGTACCTTGGCGGTCACCTCGTCGTATTCGTCGCGCGTCATGGGCAGCATGAGCGACGTGACGTTTCGCTCCTGCTTGGGCAGCTGCTCGAGCGCCTTGCTGGCCAGCTCGAGCATGGCGCGATGATAGGTGCGCACCGCCAGGGACTTCACAATCGGCCCGGTCTCGAGGCTTACGGTGGCCTGCCGGAGCTCACCGGCGGCGTCGCGCTCCAGCAGCCCAACACGTTCCAACAACCGCATCCCCGCGCGTGCCATCGACTGACTGATCTTCGGCCGCAGCCGACGGGCGAGCCAGCTGTAGTTTTCTCGGAACCCTGGCATCCCAGCCAGCTCTCGGAGAACGAACGGGTACCAGCGTGTGTAGGCCTCGAACTGGTCGCGCTGGAGGCGGGCCGAGGCGGACTTGTGCTCCCTCATCACGCCGCGCCAGGCTTCGAGCCGGGCCTCGTCGCTGGTCTCCCGTACGAGCCGCACGAGGTTCACGAACACCCGGGTCTCACGGGGGCCGAGTTCGAGTGCGGCCGCGACGCGTGGGGCAGCCTGGATGGATAGATGGCGCTCACCGTCGGCCACATGTTTGAGGAATCCCTTGGAAGCGAAGCCAGCGGCGTCGGCCATGTCGCGATACGTGCGCCCGCCTTCACGCAACTCTGCGATCCGCGACCGCATGAACAGACGGTAGTCAGAGAACGACTCGACCTCGGGATAGCGCCTCATGAGATTCACGGTAGGTGATGCGCGGAAGAACAGCAAGCCCAGAATCACCATTGAGATGAAAATGAGAGAACAGACACCGCAAATCCGGGGCTTGCTCCCTGACAATGAGAGCCTCCCCCCTCAGCCTTGGTACAAGGCGAGATGGTTCGCTGAGAACACGACCTACTGGGTCGGGCTACATCCCCATCGCCGTGGCGCCCAGTAGTTCGCCCCAAAAGAGGCCGAGGACCGCGTTGGGGCCGAACAGGAACAGCAGTCGGGGCAGGCCCTTCTGGCTGACGATGTAGAGCACGGTGCCGGCGATGAACGGCGCGAAGAAACCGCCGACGAGGTTGAGACCGGGCGAGTCGTACCCACCGGAGCCCCCCGCCAGGGAACCAGCGGCCGCGCAGATGGCGCCGCCGAACAGGGTCACGTCACGACGGAAGGCCTTCTCGTCACGGGACTGGTCGTCCTCCAGCCAGCCGCGGCCGGCCATGAACCATGTGATGCCGGCCCCCGACACGAAGGCGGTGGCGCCCGCGGCGGCACCGCCAGCGAGGCGCAGCCAAATGGAGCCCTCTTCGACAATGAGGGCCGCGAAGACGCCCAGCGCGGCGCCCCAGAGCACGGTCACCCAGAACTCGGTCTTGGGCTGCACGTCGGTCCGCGCCGACAGCAGCTGGCCCATGAGCGTGGCCCCGAACAGGAACGCGCCCAGACCGAAGAGTTCCCAGTCGAGCTCCAGCATCAAGCCCCATTCCCACGGGACTCCAGCGCCGCGAGTACACGCGCCGCCTCCTCGCGGTCGTCGAAGTGAATCTTCTCGGTCCCCAGGATCTGGTAGTCCTCGTGCCCCTTGCCGGCGATGAGGACCACGTCACCGGGCCGGTCGGCCATGGCGATGCCCTGCTCGATGGCGGCGCGGCGGTCCACCTCGACGACGACGCCCGGGCCCTGCTCCATGCCACCGACAATGTCGGCGACGATGGCCTCGGGATCCTCGGTGCGCGGGTTGTCGCTGGTGACCAGGGCCACGTCCGCCCACCTCTGTACGATGGCACCCATCTTGGGGCGCTTGCCGGGGTCGCGGTCGCCGCCGGCGCCGAAGATGACGATGAGGCGGCCGGCGGTCAGCGGCTTCAGCGCCGAGCAGACGTTGTCGAGGGCGTCCGGGGTGTGGGCGTAGTCGACCAGGACGGGGACCCGGCCCGGGACGATTTCGAGCCGTCCGGCGGCGCCCTTGCTGTGCGCCAGGGCCATGACGACTTCGCGCGGGTCGAGGCCGCCGAGGACGAGCATGCCGAGGGTCGTCAGGGCGTTGGCGATGTTGTGGGCGCCGACCATCTGGAGGTGGAGGTCGAGGCGGCCCCAGGGCGTGTCGACCAGGGCGGTGGCGCCATTGATACGCGTCTGAACGTCGAAGGCGCGCAGGTGGGCGTCGTTGCCCTGGACCGAGAAGGTCAGCGCGCGTTTGCCGGCGGCAGCAAACTCGTCGGCGAGGCGGCGGCCAGCGGCGTCGTCGACGTTGAACACGGCCTGGTCGACGAGCTCCCGGAAGAGCTTGGCCTTGGCGTCGAAGTAGGCCTCCATCGTCTCGTGGTAGTCGAGGTGGTCCTGGGTCAGGTTCGTGAACGCCCCGATGTCCAGAGAGATGCCGGCGAGGCGCTGCTGCTGCAGGCCGTGGGAAGAGGCTTCCAGGGCCACGTGGGTGCAGCCGGCGTCGCGCATCTCCGCCATCAGCGCGTGAAGGTCGGCCGACGGCGGGGTGGTAAAGATGGTCTTGCGGCGGATGTCGGCGAAGCGGTGCTCGACGGTACCGACGAGGCCGGGGCGGGCGCCGAGAACATCGAGGACCTCCCAGGTCATCGAGCTGACCGTGGTCTTGCCGTTGGTGCCCGTAACCGCAAAGGTCTGCATGGCCGACGAGGGTTTGTCGTAGAAGGCGTCGGCGGCCACGCCAAGGGCGCGGGTGGAGTCGGAGACCTGGACCCACGTGACGCTCGGGTGGGCGGTGGCCAGGTCGGCGGGGGCCTCGCGCTGGGCGATGATGAGGCCGGCGCCGGCGGCGAGAGCGGCGTCGATGTAGTCGTGGCCGTCGACCCAGAGGCCGGCGGTGGCGACGAAGACGCTGCCGGGGGCCACCTTGCGGCTGTCGTAGGTGTAGCCCGACAGCTCGGCGTCACCGTCGCCTGCGCCACTGACGACGGCGTCGGGACCACACGCATCTACGACCGATTGTTTGCTCGCCATGGCCCCTATCTATCGGCTCCAGGGAACCGATTGGCAAACTTTGAAGGCGGAGGTCGTTGCAAGGGAACTGGAGTCCCCAGTAGACCCGATTTTGGGGACTCCAGACCCCACCCGTCGAACGCCTATGGGCCATGGCGCCTGCACATCCAGTGCTCCGAAGACTTCGAACAGCGTCGGCACGCCCCTTGCTTAGGTCCGAACGTGTGACGAACAACAAGGGCGAAGCCAGATGACCTCCGAAACCACCCCATCCGCTCACGAACCCGCCACGATCGAGGGGACCGAGACCGTCCCTTCGGGCACGGCATCGGAAGCGCTTCCGCCGTCCGATCCCGCACCACCGCCGAGGTCCAGAATCGCGACGTGGGCGACGACGGTGGTCATCGTCGGCGTGCTGTCAGCGGTGGTTCTCCTCGTCGCGACGGGTGACAGCCCCTTCGACCAGGCAGCTCTGGAGACCATGACACGGCAGGCTGAAGCGCGCGTCGAGTCGGTGCGAGGGCTCAAGCCGAAGGGGCCCATTGCCGCGGAGTTGGGGACGCCCGACGAGCTCCGGCGATTCCTCCTCAAGGCGATTGATGACAAGGGCACGAGGGACCATGTGGAGGTCACCCGCGACGTACTGGTCACGCTCGGGATGATGAGGGCCGACGTGGACCTGGTGGGCAGCCTGGTGAAGCTCATGACCAAAGAGACAGCCGGCTACTACGACAGCAAGGCCAAGGTGCTACGGGTCCTGTCCGACAGCGGCGACTCCGGCGACGCGATGCTGGCGGCGATGCGGTCGGTGACGGTGTTCCACGAGGTGGTTCATGGGGTGCAGGACCAGCACTTCGACCTGGAAGCGCTGATGGATCTGCCCGTGGGGATGGATGATGCCGCCTTGGCGCTGAGTGCCGTGGTCGAGGGAGACGCCACGCTGGCGATGGTCCACGACATGCTCGGTAAGCCCCCAGAAGACGAAGAGCTGGCGCAGTTCGACATGGATGCGCTGCAGATGACGGGTGGGGTGGGCGGAGACCTGCCCAAGCCCGTCCTGGAAGCTGCGGTATTCCCATACACGGGCGGGATGAAGCTAGCTGTCCAAGCCCATCGACAGGGCGGCTGGGCGGCCGTCAACGACCTGTTCGCGACGCCGCCGCTGTCGACCGAACAGGTCTTGCACCCCGACAAGCTGCTCGACATCCCCAAGGACCACCCGCAGATCGTCACCATTCCCGCGGAGGTGGATGGCGCCCTTGCGGGGTGGAAACGGGCCGGGACCGGGGTGGCGGGGGAGTTCGACTATCAGCGCTCGTTCGCCGTCAGTCTGTCGGAGACACGGGCGCATCGCGCTGCCCAGGGTTGGGACGGAGACCGCTGGATTCTGTATCGAGCCGGTGCCCCCGGGGGCGACTGCGTGGTCCTGCAGGTGAGCGTGTGGGACACCCCCAACGACGCGACCGAAGCCGAGGCTGCCGAGCAGCACACCCCGAGGAAGCCAGCGGCACTGCTGCGGAAGGGCCACCGCCTGGTGGCCGTGTGGGCGACGCCTGGGGTCACCATCGACGCAGACGGTCTGGCCCGCAAGGCGCTCGCAATGGCGACCACCAAGGAGGTGCAGACCCTCGAGCAGTACAAGGCGGCCTTTCGCTAGTCGGCCAAACACACGCAAATACGACCGGTTTTTTGCCGGGCGGAGTGCCTCTACCTAAGGTTGCCAACATCCACGTTGGTAACCTTCTGAAGCGGGGAGCCCCCATGCTCGGCGCCGTAAAGAACAACCCGGCCTTTCAGAGCGACGAAGAGCTCATCAGCGGCTTCGTCGTGCGGCGACGCGCTTTCAACCAGGCGCTCGAGACGTTGCGGTCCGCGCTCGATGGCAACCACCGCCACCACCTCCTGCTGCTGGGGCGGCGCGGGATGGGCAAGACCACGCTGGGGCTGCGGCTGGCGGCGGAGATTCGGCGGGACCCGGGGCTGCGGCGGGTCGCCGTGCCGGTGGCGTTCCCCGAGGAGAACTACGAGATCGGCAGCATCGGGGAGTTCGCGCTGTGCGCGCTGACCCACCTGGCCGAGCAGCAGGGCGACCGGGAGCTGGCCGAGCTGGCGGCATGTCTGGACGACACCTGCAGCGACCCGCTTCGACTGAACCGGCTGGCGCTGGAAGCCATCGGGGCATGGGCCGAGCAGCGCGCCGTGACGCTGGTGCTGTTCATCGAGAACCTGGACATGCTGCTGGACGAACAGCTGGGCCGGGATGCGGCGCGGGAGCTGGCGGGCGTCCTGGACCGCTGCCCGTGGATGCACCTGGTGGCATCGGCCGTGTCCGGGATACCGGCGATGGAGCGGCCGTCGGAGCCGCTGTTCGACCGGTTCGAGGTGATTCGGCTGAGCCCGCTCGGGGTCGCCGAGTGTCGTCGGCTGTGGAACTCGCTGACCGGAGCCGAGGCGACGGCGCAGCAGGTCCATGGGGACCGAATTCGGCCGATCCACATTCTGACGGGCGGGTCGCCACGGCTGCTGAAGATCATCGGCGCGTCGGCGCCGGGGCGGACGCTGGCCGACCTGATGGACGAGCTGCTGCTGTTCGTGGACGAGCACACCAGCTACTTCAAGAGCGTGCTGGAGTCGCTGCCGCCGACGGAGCGCAAGGTGTTCACCGCGCTGGCGGACCTGTGGGCGCCGGCGACGGCGCGGCAGGTGGCCAAGCGGGCGCGGCTGGACGTGAACCGGACGAGCTCGCTGCTGCATCGGCTGGCGGGGCGCGGGGCGGCGGAGGTGACCCGCATCGACGGGCGCACCAAGACCTACCAGGTGGCCGACCGGAGCTACAACCTCTACCACCTGCTGCGGCGTGGAGGCCCATCGGCCAAGCGGCTGCGGGCGTTGGTGAGGTTCATGGTGCAGTTCTACCGCGGCGAGGTGGTACGCGAGCTGCCCCAGCCGGATAGCGACGTGCGCCAACTGGACACCGTGCTGGCCGCGGCCGCAGCGGGGAACTGGGAGCTCGCTTTGACGGTGCTGCCGGCGGCGCTGGCGTGGACCGACGCCGGGGAGGCGCGGGCGGTAGCCGACGTCACCGAGCTGATGGCCACCGGGGCGGCGCACGGACACGTGGCCGAGCTGCTCGAGGCGCTGGCCAACGCGCCGGAGTGGCGTATCGCCGTGGAGCCCATGCACGTGGCGCTGACCTGGCTGGCCGACGAGGACGCCGACGTATGCTGCCCGACAGAGGTGCACGCGGTGGCGCTGGACCTGTTGAGCACGATCAGCGCGCGCCGGGGCTGAGCGTCGGGCGTTGCTTGGAGCACCGTAGACATCCGTTCGGGCCAGGTCGACTTCAGTCGTCGATGAACCAGCGTTCCAGGCTTCTAGGCATCCGGCGTGACCCCATGCGAAAGGCGAGCGCGTGGGCCCGGGCCTCGTTCAACGGCAACGCCAGGCTCACGAGCATCCCATAGGACGCGGTCATTTCGACGCCGGCGATGACAAAGCCCTGCTTGAGCTTGGCGATGAGGATCGGTGCGTTGTCGGGCAGGTGCCTCGACCAGACTTCGGCGAAACCGCGCGCGCGTGCCTCTGAGATCACGCGTGCGAGCAACGCGTTGTAGACGCCGCGTCGTTGGAAGGCCGGGTCCACCGCCGAACTCGCCATGTAGAAGCGTCCTTCGCCCTGCTGCCAGCCAACGCTGAACCCGACGAGTCTGCCGTCGGCGTCGAAAGCACCGACGCGCATCGCATGAGGGCGCTCGTTGACGCCGCTGATGTGCTCCCCCAGCCCCTCGCGCATGGGGACGAACGAGGTCGCACCCACCAGCAAAGCTTCCCGCAGCTCTTGGAAGCGCTCTGGGTCGAGCGTATCCACGACACGAACCTCGACGGTGTCCATCTCGCCTCTCCTCAGCGACGCCGGTTCAGGACCCACCAGGCGATACCCAGCAGCACCAGCGACTGGGCCAACAGGCCGCCCCATGAGGTGAGCAGGTTCTCGGCCGTCGCGGCGTACATCGGGTCCTTCGGTAGCGGGAGCATGGTCGGCATCGCGTTGACGTCGACGCTGGCCCCCATGCCTCCCATCGCCCAGCGGCTGGCGGTGAACCAGGACAGCATCTCGGAGACACCCTTGAGCTTGAACATCAGCCCGGCGAAGAGCACCTGCGGAACCAGCACGATGGGGATAAAGCTGGTCGCCTTGTCCGGCGTCGAGGCGATGACCGAAATGCAAAGCCCCAGGGCGATGCCGGCCAGCCCCGCCAGGGACGCGGTGAGGTACATTTCCACGAGGCCGGGCATGAGCACGCCGTCGGACGGGAAGTCCACGGTGACCGCCATCATCCCAAACAGGAGCCCGGTCTGGACCAGCACCAGCAGGAACAGGACGACCACCTTGGAGGCCACGTAGGGCCCCGCGTGGAGGCCGGCCATGCGTTCTCGGCGGGTGATCGCCGTCTCCTTGCACACCTCGCGGGAGGCGTTGATGACGCCGAACCACACGCCGATGGTCGCCAGCATGAACAGGAGTTTGCGGGCTTCCAGCGGGCCATCCGTGGTCAGGGCGCCGCCGGGGGACACCAGCAGCAGCAGGCCCGCGATAACCGGTGCCTGGGCCAGCAGGACCAGCAGATAGCGAGCATCCCGGCGCATCAGCTCGGCGTAACGTCGCGTCAGGATGCTCAGCTGCTGCCAACGGGACTGGGCGTACACCTTGGCGCGGCGCTCCTTCTCGGCGTGCTGCTCGGCCGTCGGAGCCTCCGGGGCACGCCCGAGCCGCTCGATGGCGTACTTGTCGTGTTGCAACGATGTCTTGAACCGCCGCTGCCACAGCTCGGCCAGGGGCGGCGGGGAACCGCCCGGATGCTCTTCGGCCCACGCGACCCACTCCGCGGCCAGCTCGCCGCGCACCAGCGGAGACTCGGGGTCGGCGAAGCCCTCGGTGCGGGTGTAGATGTCAGCAAACTCATCCACCCGGAAGAACTCGAGCGCCTGCAGCGGCGGCCCGAAGAACACCATGCGCCCAGCGGCCATGAAGGCGATGTGGTCGCACTGCAGGATGTTGGCGGTGGCGTGGGTGATGAGCACCACCGTACGGCCGCCGTCGGCAAGGCGGCGCAGGGTGTACATCATCTTGCGCTCGAGCCCGGGGTCCAGGCCCGACGTCGGCTCGTCCAGGAACAGCAACGGCGGCTCCGCCAGAAGCTCGGAGGCGATGGACACCCGCTTGCGTTGGCCACCGGACAGTGCGTCGATGCGCTTGGTCCGGTGGTCGGTCATCTCGACCTCGTCGAGCACGGCTTCGATGCGCCGGGCGACCTCGCCCTCCCCGGTGTCCGTGGGCAGGCGCAGGCGAGCCGCGTACTGCAGGGCCCGCTCGACGGTGAGGGTTTGGTGCAGGATGTCGTCCTGTGGAACGTAACCCACGATGCTGCGATAGGCGTCGAAGCCGCTGTAGAGGTCGTCGCTGTTGACGTGGACCGAGCCGTGGTCGGCCGGCTCGAAGCCCGATAGCGCCATCAGCAGGGTCGACTTGCCGGCGCCGCTGCCGCCGACGATGCCGACGAACTCGCAGGGCTCGATGGAGATCGTCGTGTCGTGGAGGATGGTGAGGTCGCGGCCGCCAGCGTCCACGACGCGGCGCAGGTCACGGCCGTCGAGGCGGATGATCCCGCGCCAGTCGAAGGAGTCCATGCTGTCGCCGTCGTACGTCAGCCGGAACGTGCCGATCTGGACCACGTCCCACGGCGCCAGGACGCGCTGGCCGCGGATGCGCTCGCCGTTGACGAAGGTGCCCTGGCGGGAAGCGCGGTCGACCAGGACGTGCTGCCCGTCGCGCCAGACGAGGTCGGCGTGGTGGAGGCACACCAGGGGGCGATCCAGGCAGATGTCGGCTTCGGCGCTGCGGCCAATGGTCAGCACCGGATGACCGGGTGGCGTGGCGAAGTGCTGAACCGGGTCGATGGGGGGCGCCAGCGGGTTGTGGTAGGTGAGCCCGACGAAGCCCCCGGTGTCCGGGTCGGCGACGCGCAGGACGTCGCCGTCGTGGAGGACCTCGTCGGCGATGGGTTTGCCGCGGAGCAACACCCGTCCGGCCTCGCCCTCGGCGAGCGCCCGGTGGGCGCCACCGATGCGTTCGAGGCGGAGGTGATGCTCGAGCACCCAGGGCGCCGGCAGCACGATGTCGGATGCAGAGTCCCGACCGATGGTGAGGGTGTCAGCGAGGAGGGCCTGCTTGCGGCGCTCGCCGGCATCGTCGACGACCAACCAGGGGGCGCACCACTGGCATCCATAGTCCGTCGGAGGCGCACCGCACTCGGGACACGCGTCGCCCGCGCCGCGTCGGCGGTCGGCGTCGGGTTCAGCGATAGTCGACGGAGCGGTGCCGGACATGGGACGCGACGGTAGCACAGATGCCCTTTTCTGGAGCCAGGGGTCGGTCCAGTTCTCTGTTGTCCCCTTTCGGGGTTCCAGGTAGACCTCGCCCCCCCGCCCCGGAGGTTCGTCGTGCCCCCTTTCATTCGCCTCTTCAGTGCCATCCTCGCTACCGCCATGGCCCTGGGCTGCGGCACCACGCAGGTCTCCAAGCCCGCCACCGAAAGCCCGGCTGCGCCACCTGAGAGCGCAAAAGGATCGCTCACCGTAACCACGCAACCTGCTGGCGTGACCGTGCTCGTGGATGGTGAGCGGGTCGGCATGTCGCCACTTCGGGTGGCCGTCCTGCAGGGGGATCGTGTGGTGGTCCTGCAGCACAACGGCAACAACCACGGCCCCCATATCGTGAGCGTCAGCGACCAGCCGGCAAAACTGCATGTCGACGTCAAACAGGCCCCCCGTGCTAGCGGCTCCACGAAATCCCTGGCAACGAAGCGGCGCAAAGAGTCCTCCTATCGCCGTCAGGCAAGAAAGCTCGGAGCCTGCTTTCCCGATGGCTGGGCCGGCGAGGATGAGGATCCGGAGTCGATTCGGGCCACCGCCCACCTCAACGACTCGGGGCGCCTGATTCGGCTCAAGCTGCAGCATCCGCGTGCGACCTTGGAACAGGAACGCTGCGCAGAGCGGATCCTTCGACCGCGCTATGAGACTCGCAGACACACACCGGGCATCGACAGAACCAATCTGACCATCACGATCTGGTTACGGTGAGCGACCGTGTCGGAGCGGGGCGACGCGCAGCCGAAACCGCTGGTGCAACTCCTCGAGGAGGCGGCCGAAGCTGGCGCCTCGTATCCTACCCAGGGTGACAGCCGCAGGGCGCCCTCCCCCTTGCGTTCGGGCGCCACCCGTGTTGAATCATCGGCATGACGACGTCCACCGAGAGCGCTCCCCTCCACGACACCTCCGGCCCTTGCGATTGCGCTTCCGGGTTGCCATATATGGAGTGCTGCGGCCGCTACATCCGCGGCGGCGAGAAGGCGCCGACGGCCGAGGCGCTGATGCGCTCGCGGTATTCGGCATACGCCCGCGAAGAGGTCGACTACCTCGTGGACACGCAGGCGCCGGAGAGCCGCAAGCCGTCGCTGGAGCGCGAAATCCTGCGGTTCTCTCAGGCTGCAGACTTCGAGGGCTTGACCATCGAGCGGACCGAGGCCGGTCAGCCTGGAGACGCCAAGGGCATGGTCGAGTTCACCGCCAACTACCGGGTGGACGGAAAGCGGCACATCATGCGCGAGCGGTCCAACTTTCGGTTCGACGACGACGCCGGCTGGTACTACGTCAACGGCAGCTCGGCGCCGACGCGGAGCGCCAAGAAAGTGGGGCGTAACGACCCCTGCCCCTGCGAGAGCGGCAAGAAGTACAAGAAGTGCTGCGGGCGGTGAGGCACTCGTGAGCACCTCCAAGCCGCTGTGGCACGACGTCCACGAGACCGCCTGCGAGAACGGTCAGCACCGCTATGTCGACCCGGACTCCGGCTACCAGGTCTTCACGCGGCTGGGTCATCTACACCGCGGCTATTGCTGTGGCTCTGGATGTCGACACTGCCCGTTCCGCAGGTACCCGGGCCCGACGCGAAGCTAGAAGCCGCCCGAGACGCCAAGACCCAGGCCAGCGGCCGACGGGCCAATCTGCGCGGTGACCTTGCCCGGTTGTGGCCGCGAGCGTGGCAGCCCGTCCGTGTCGAAGTGGCGCCAGTAGGCCACCTGAGCCAGGGTGAAGCCAACCAGCGACCCCGCCAGGACGTCGCTGACATGGTGCCTGCCGTCGTCGACGCGTGAACCCGTAACGAACGCCGCCGACGCCATCAGGGCGCCCTGGAACAGCACGCCGAGAGCCACCGTGTGCCCTTTTGCGCGTTTGCCCCACACCATCCGCCCGCCGATGACCATGCTCCAGTAGGTCGCGATACCGAAGGCGAACGACGCGTGGCCGCTGACGAAGCTTTTGCGGCCGCGCATGAACTCCTTGTCGCCCTCCTCCAGGGGCTCGCCGACCCAGCCGGCACATGCGCCGTCGGTCTGGCCCAGGTTGCCGCAGTGGTACCTGCGGGCGCGGTCCTGGAAGTCGGGGCGCAGGCGCCCGATGCTGGTCTTCAGGATCTCCGTCACGCCCAGCGTCCATGAGAGGGTCTCCAGGTAGCCGATGACAGAGTCGTGCGCCAGCTGCGCGTCGAGGCGGTCCAGCCCGTTGAGCTGGGGGATCCACTCCTGGAGCATGACGCCGGCGAGACCGACACCCGCCCAGACCATGAGCCCCGACTCCGAGACAGTGTCCGGGCGGTGGACCCGCCCGAGCTGGTCACTGTTGCCAGGGTCGAGGACGCCTTCCCAGTTGCTTGCGTCGAAGCGCGGCCCGAACGCGGCATCGGCGGGCTCGACGGTGCGGAGCCCCAGCCAGAGGCCCGCCCCCACCAGGATGGAGCTGTAGTCGGCGATGTAGTCGGGACGCCACCAGTCCCCCTCTCCGCCGCCGTCGCCGCTCGCAGCCGGGTAGGCCTTGATCGGCTCTGCTTCTGCGGCCAGCGCTTGCGGCGTGACCAGCGAAGCCGCCAGCAACGCGACAGCGGTGACAACCGTGACCGGCTTCATGATGGACTCCCTTCCCTCGATGACCTCGTGTCAGGCTACACCTTGGTCAGCGATGGCACGAGCGGCGGCGAGCGCGTAGGGCCAGGCCCGGCTCAATCCGGTGGCACCGAAGCCCGTCAGTGCGTGGACTGCAGTGCCCGAAGCCGCGAGGAAGGGCCTGGCTGTGCTCGCTCCATGCTGGAACTTCGCCCGATGGCCCGACCAGGTGCCGACCACGGCGGCGTCAGCGAGCCCCGGCACCAGGGTGGCGGCCCGCTGCTGCAGGTCGTGTCGGGCGGCCTCGCGGGCCTCCGGGTGAACCGCTTCGTCAGGAGACAGCCAGGTCGAACCCACCACGACCCGTCCATCTGGCGCCGTGGCGACATGGCAGCCGCCCGCGACGAAGACGTCGGGAGGCGCAACGTCCATGAAGAGAAGCTCCCCGAAGTACGGCCTCTCCGTGCCGAGCGCGGGCATCAGTCGCCCCGAATCGGCGCCACCGCATACAATGACATGGTCGGCGGCCATCTCTTCCCCGTCTTCGAGGGCCACGCCGGAGCTGCTGACGGCCGCCACCTCCCTCCTCAGGAAGACAACGTCCGCCTCGATCTCGAGCACATCCCGCACGCGTTGGCAAAGCGCCGCCACGTCGACGCACGCAGCGCCGTCGAAGACGAGCGCCCCGAGCGGGGCTGCGCCGACCTCCGGATAGCGCTCAGCCACGGCCTCGGGCGCCAGGTGCTGGACGCCGTCCCCGCCGACGCGCGTGAAGGAACGGAGCAGCCGCTGGCCCCGATGGTCGTCGGGCAGGGGCCGCATCAGCGAGCGACGCAGCCACATCGAGGATTCGCAGACCTCCTCGAGCCAACCGATGGCGGCCCGAAAGTCGTTCAGCCGCCCTTCCCAGTGCTGCATGGACCAGCCGGTCAGGGGATGACACAGCGCCGCGGGTATCGTGGATGCCCGGGGACGGTCCGGGGCGTCCAGCACCGTCAGGTGTACCTGGGGTCGCACGCGCACCAACGCCATCGCCAGCGCGCTCCCGGCGAGCCCCCCTCCGACGATGACCACCTTCACCGCGCCCACACCATCAGATCGGCTTGAGCCAGAACCCCCGGATGGAGTTGTTGGCGTTGTACACGAGCAAGAGCCGGAAGCGGATGGTGCTCTTGGCCATTCGCAGCAGCCCCGCGCTGGCCCGCCAGGTGCCCTGCTCTTCCTTGATGGTCGTCCCCCAGGCGTCGACCAGGCTCGCGTTTCCGTGGGTCTCCTCGACGCCTTTGAGAATATCGGCGAGCCGTTCCGGGCTGAGCTGTTGCGCCAGCGGCTGCTCCAACCGCTGCCACACGCTCTCCCAGCGCCCCGCCGACATGTCGCTCCAAACGTTGATGAGGGCCTGCGCGTCGGGACTGTCGCCCTTCAGTGCGCCGTCGCATGCCGTTGCAGCCTCGCACGCCGGGCAATCCACTTTGGGGCAGGCGGCCGGCTTGGGCGCCGCGGCAGGTTTTTCCTGAGGTGCCGCCGAGGCGTGGTCCCCTCCCCCGCAGCCTGTGGCGCAAAGCCCTGAAGAAAATACGAGGGCTGCGACTGCGATGGAATGGGCAAGCATTGGGCACCCTACTCCGTTTGCGGTGAATCAGCGACCGGCAGCCCTGGCGATGGCGGGTTGAGCCCGCTAGGCTGGCCAGGTTGACTGAGACCACAGGGTCACAAGGATTCATGAGCAGCTCCGGGAGTTCAGGCGGCGCGCATCGGCCATCGTGCGGGTTCGTGCATCGCGCGGTCCTGGTGGTGGGGCTTCTGCTCGCCACATGGAGCGCCAGGGCCGGGTTCGACCCGGACCGCCAGTGGTACACGCTGAAGACCGCTCACTTCGCGGTCCACAGCTACCACGTGGGCCACGATGAAGCCGCCAGCGTCGCCCTGGCCCGCCGCTCGGCCGCCTTTCTGGAGGAGGCGTACGACGCGCTCAACGACACGCTGGGCTGGAAACCGCAGGAGCGTATCGAGGTCACCATTTTCGACGACGTCGACAGCGCCAACGGGTTCGCGCGGGTCGTCCCTTACAACCACATCAATCTGCTGGCGTTCCCGCCGCCCGGGACCAGCAGCCTGGGCGACTACGACGACTGGCTGCGGCTGCTCATCTACCACGAGTACGCCCACATCGTGCACCTCGACAACGCCACGGGAATCCCCGAGATCGTCAACACCATCCTGGGCAAGACGTACAAGCCAAACCAGGGGCTGCCCCGATGGATCACCGAGGGGCTGGCGGTGTGGATCGAGTCGCGCACCTCCGGCGCTGGCCGCGTCACCGCCTCCATCTTCCAGATGTACAGCCGGGCGATGGCCCTCGAGAACAAGCTCCCCAGCATGAGCGAGCTGTCCGGGCCGCCCCTGTTCCAGCCTGGCGGCAGCGCCTGGTACATGTTCGGCGGCTACACCTTCCAGGCCATCGCAGACACCGCCGGCCCCGCGGCGATCCGCCAGTGGACGCGAAGCTACGGCCGCCGGCTCATTCCCTACTCCATCAACCACACCATGCGCGCCACCACCGGAAAGGGCATCGACCACTGGTACGGCGAGGCCCTGGCGGGCATCAAGAAGCGCGCCCAGAGCGTCCGAACGCGGGTCGCCAGGGAAGGTCGCGTGCTGGGGGTTCGGCGCACCAACGATGGCCAGTTCAAGAGCGCCCCGGTGGTCACGCCGGACGGCAAATGGGTGCTGTTCTCGCGCAACGACGGGCGCCACGCGACGTTCATGGGGCGGGCCCCGGTCAAAGACGCCACGAAGTTTGAGGACCTGGTCAAATGCGACGGCGGCTGCGGCGATATCGAGCCCATCGACACACAGTCCTTCTACATGCGCGGCACCCGCTTCCACCGCCGCGTCAACAGCTGGTCGGACATCCTGCGGTTCCCGATGAAGGCGCTGCAGCGAGGTCCGGACGGCCAGAAGATCACGCGCGGCGCGCGGGCGCAGCACCCGAGGCTGAGCTCGGACCGGCGGCGGCTGTGGGTCATCAAGGCGTCCTGGGGCAAGACCTGGCTCGAGGGCCTCGACCCGGTGACGGGCGATGTGCAGTACCGCTGGGACCCTCCGGCCTGGGCACGGCTGGGGGCGCCGGCGCCGAGCCTGGACGGCCGCACCGTCTACTTGACGATGCACCACGCGTCGAACCGAGACATCTACGCCCTCGACGTAGCGACGAAGACGCTCAAACGCCTGACGTTGGGCAGCTCCATCGAGGTGGGGCTTCGGATGGGCCCCAAGGGGCGCTACCTCTTCTACAGCTCCGACGCCGACGGGGTGTTCAACCTCTACGCGCGGGACCTGCAGACCCAGGCGACGCTCAAGCTGACCAACGTGCTGGGTGGCGCCTTTGGCCCTGCCCCCACACCCGACCTCGAGACGGTCTTCTACCGCGGCTGGACGGCAGGCGGCTGGGAGCTCTACGAGCTGCCCTTCAGCCCGGACAAAGCCCAGCGCGTCGCCGTCGCCGACCCTCGCCCGCCTCGCAAGGAACGCCCCGTCACGGCCGTCGAGGCCAAGCGACAACCTTACACGCCGCTGCCAACGCTGCTTCCCCGCTCCTGGTTCCCCACCTGGCAGCTGGACAGCACCGGGCTGGCCACGCTGGGCCTGGTCCTGGGCGGTCTGGACGTGAGCGACCGCTTCGGGACGACGCTGGCGCTCGAGTACAACTTCGCGCGACAGGACGTCAGCTTCTTTCTGGACCTGGACCTACGCGTCACCTGGCCCGACCTGAGCCTGCGCATCGGCCGGTACACGTGGGACGGCACCATGACCCTGGGCGACGTGAGCGACGACTACCGGGGCGAGGTCTACTACGCCAACTTCAACGTGGGGTTGCCGATCCCGGACATCGTCACGCCGATGACCTGGAACACCGGTTTTACCGTCGACTTCAGTCGTGGCCTGAAGGTCCCCAACCTGCGCCACACGCCGGACGAGAACTACCCTTCGATTCCGCGCGAGGGCGTGTCGACGGCGTGGACGATGTCGTTCGGCTGGTCGGACGCGGAGCAGCCGCTGTGGGCCATCACCCCGATCCGCGGGGGCAGCGGCTCCTTCGGGATGTCCCTGCGTCACCCGGCCATCGGCAGCAGTCGTAACGACTTTCGGCTCACCTACGCCCTCAAGCGGTTCATCCAGATGCCGTTCCAGCCCGAGCACGTGCTGGTGCTCAAGGGCGTCGGCGGCTGGGCCACCAACAGCGCGTTCACCCTGGGCGGCATTCCGCAACAGGACATCTTCGTGGACCTTCTCAATCAGGTGCAGGGCGCCAGCACCTACCTGCGCGGCTTCGAGGCCGGCGCGTTCCGTGGTCGGGCCTATCACCTGGTCACGACCGAGTACCGGTTTCCGATCTTCCGGGCGCGCACGGGGATCGAGGCGCTGCCACTGTTCTTCCGGGATCTTCACGCGGCGGTCTTCGCGGACGTGGGCGTGGCCTACAACGAGCCCTTCGAGGAAGCCGACCTGGAGCGTATCCGCGGCAGCGTGGGCGTGGAGCTCCGACTCGACGTCGAGCTCCTGTTTGGCTTTGGCGCGAACCTGCGTCTCGGGTACGCCAGAGGCCTGGGAGACGACGGCATCGACCACGTCTACCTGATGGTGGCGCCGCCTCCGTAGGCCCCATCGGACCGGGCATCCCATGCGGCACCGCGTTGACACAGTCAGATCGGGGCATCCATGATGTCCGCCATGAAAATCGCTACCCATACGGCATTGGCCCTGATGCTGCTGACCAGCCTGAGCGTGCTGGCAGCCTCCGGGTCGGTCGCCCACGCCGCCGAGCCGGTGAAGAAGATCAAGGTCCTCGGCATGCAGATCGAGGGCACCGACCTGTCGGCCAAGGACAAGACCGACCTCTTCCGGGTCGTCCAGGCCGCCCTGCGCAGCCGGGCCCAGGTCGACCTGCTGAAGCCCCCCGAGCGGGAGCTCACCGACGAGATGATCGACCTGGAGTGCATCGACATCGATGCCGCCTGCCTCACCCGGCTGGGCAAGAAGTACAAGGCCGAGCAGGTCTTCTACAGCCAGGTCGACAAGGGCAAGGGCGGAGCGTACGTCCTGCTGGTGCGGGTCGTGGACGTGGCCAAGGGCAAGGCCATCCACGACACCAAGACCAACATGCCGAACCGCATGGCCATCGCCAACGGCCTCGAGAAGCAGGTGGCAAAGGTGTTCGGGGCCAAAGGCTCGGGCCCCGCGCCGCCGAAGAAGGACGAGGAAGGCTTCATCGAGATCAAGGTGCCAAACAACAGCGACGCCAAGATCTTCATCAACAAGGAGTTCGCCGCCACCGGCGAAATCAAAGTGAAGCGCAAGCCCGGCAAGTACACCGTGAAGGTGACCGCCGATGGGTTCACCGAGCAGATCTTCTCAGTCGAGGTCACGCCTGGCCGCACGACGACGCGGAGCGTGATCCTCAAGGGTATGGACGGGGGCGTGGGGCCCATCAAGAAGCCCACCGAGCCCGAGGACGAAGATGAGTTCTACGAGACGTGGTGGTTCTGGACCATCGTGGGTGTCGTCGTGGCCGGCGGCGTGGCCGGTATCGTGGTGGCGACCACCTCCGACACCACGTCCAACGCGGTCGGCAACGTGACCTTCTCGGTCGACCCGCAGCAGTCCTGGCGCGACACCGACGTGCAGGGAGGCCAGCGATGAAGGCGCTACGGATGGTCATGACCCACAAGACCCTGACAACCCTGGCGACCTGCGTGTCCCTACTGCTCCCCGCCGCGTTCACCTCGGGCTGCGCCGACGCCGGCGAGGGCCAGGGAGTGGGCACCGTCCAGCTGGCGCTGCGCGATGGCGTCGGCGGCTGGCTGCGGCTGCGCATCTTCCCCGAGGATCCCGGTGCGGCGCTTGAGGGCGCGACGAGCTTCGACACCGCGTGTCTGGACGCCCAGTCGCGCACCTACGAGCTGACCAACATCGACGCCGGTGAGGACCAGTGGGTCGTCATCGAGGCGTTCGACGAGCAGGACTGCAATGCCGGCTCCCGAGTGGAGATCGGCTACCGCGGCGGCGTGGACATCCGTGAGGGCGAGGTCGCGCCCTACTACCACGTGCCGCTGTACGAGGAAGGCGGCGTAACCACCCTCCCCGAGGGCCTCAACATCAGCGCCTCGCTGGCCAAGAGCATCGAGTTCTGTGACCCCGGCAACGACTCCGCGTGCCCAGCGGCCCACGCCGGCCACACCTGCTATGACGCGCTCAAACCGCAGTACTGGTGCGTTCCGGCCTGCTCCACCTCGGCCGACTGCCAGGAGTTCCACCCCCGAGCCATCTGTCAGGCCGCTACGGGCTGGTGCGTACTGAACTCGCCCTTCCCGCTCAACCTTTCCGAGCCGCGGGCCTTTGGTGGCGCCGGCACCTTGAGCAACGGCGACGCCGCCTTCATGGGCGGCTTCGGGCGTATCACGGCAGGTCGCCTGCTGCCCGGCAACCAGCCGGTGGAGACCTTCAACCAGCGCACCGGCCTGTTCGAGCTGCGCAAGGTCGACGGCCTCGGCAGCTGGGGCGGCGCGGGCATGTCCGGAGTGGCCGCCCTGGGCAACGACCGCTTCGTTCTCGTGGGTGGCTACACGGAGGCCTCCATCAACTACACCGGCAGCGCGGCCAACCGTGAACTGCTGCTGACGAACGTGACCCGCACCGACGAGCTGGTGGTGATGGACCTTCAATCCAACACCGGTGGCGTCACGGTGCTCCCAAGGCCGCTGGCCGAGTCGGCCGTAGTAGCCCTGAGCGAGACCAGCTTCCTCATCATCGGCGGCAACTCTCTGGGGACCGATGGCAACTCGGACATCTCCAATGAGGTCTGGCAGTGCTCCTTGCCGGCGGGCAGCGTCACGGCGGAGTGCCAGTCCGCAGGGACCCTCGCCCACCCGCGGGCCTCTGCCGCCGCCAGCTGCCTCAATGACGAATGCACGCGAATTCTGGTGGTCGGCGGACGCGGCGACGACACCGGGGTGGCCGAAGTGCTGACGGTGTCTGGCGACAGCGTCACCTCCCAGGGGCTTTCCGTCTCCGGCCCGCTGGGCGGCCTCAAGCGCGCAAGCCTGTGCGGTACCCGGCTGGTGGGCGGCTCGTCCGCCAACACCGTCGGCTCGCAGAACCCGGTCGTGCTGTCTGTGGACGGCGGAACGTTGACCGCCACAGCCGTGGGCACGACGACCCTGTCGGTGTGGCCTTCCGTGGGGCCGCAGCAGGCCAACGGTGACTGCTGGGTGGCCGGCGGTGTGGATGGCAACGGCGCCGCCAGCACCGACGTGTTCCGCATCACCCCAGAGGGCAAAGCGCCCAACCCGCCCGCCCTGGGTCGGGGTCGCTTTGGCGCGCTGACTGCGTGGGTCTCTGGTGGCCCGATTGATGGAGCCATCCTCTACGGTGGCGGTCTGAAGCTCACCGGCACCGCGGACTCCGGCAGCAGCGACATCGTTCGGGGTGTCGAGGTCCTCAAGCCCTGAGCATCGCTGACGAGGGGCGTCAGGTCGCCGACCGGGGCGCAGCCGTCACGTTCGTGCTGGCCACCCTGGCCCTGTTGCCCTTCGTGCATGCGGACGCCGCCTGGTTCGACAGCGGCCACCTGACCGCTGCCGCGGCCGGCCTGGGGGTCCCGCACCCGACCGGTTTCCCGCTGTTCTGCATCCTCGGCTACGGCGCGCACCTGATTCCGATCGGCACGCTGCCCTTCAAGGTGGCCCTGCTCAGCGCCCTGTGCACGGCGGGTGCCGCTGCGCTGGTGTACCGGACTCTGGTGCGTCAGGGCGCCGCCCGATGGATGGCCGCGGCGGGAGCCGTCAGTCTGGTGCTCAACTTCGTCGTGTTCCTCAACGCCACGCTGGCCGAGGTCTACGCGGTGAGCCTCTTCTGGCTGGCCGGGCTTTTCGCGCTACTGGCGCAGCCCCAGCCGCGTTGGGCCATGGCCGGTTTCTGGACGGGCATGGGGTTTGGCGCCCACGTCACCTTCTGGCTGTTCGCGGGCCTGCTCTGGGTGGCCACAGCGCTGCGGGGGATGCGATTCCGGGAGCTCGGCATGGCCGTGCCGTGGGGCATCTGGGGAGCCCTGGTCATCGCGTACCTGCCGCTGGCGGCGCTGCGGGACCCCATCCTGAACTGGGGCGACCCGAGCGACTTCACCGGACTCATCGACCACCTCTCGGCGGCCTCGATTCGAAGCTCCTTTGCCGACGACATGCTGACGGGCGCTGGCTGGGGTGAGCACGCGCTGAGCTGGCTCGACGCCGCCGCGGGCCCGCTGTGGCCGCTGTGGCTGGTGCTGCTCGGGGTCGGCTGGTGGGCCGCCGACCTGCGAGAGGTGTGGATCGCCGGCCTGATTCTGCTAGGCGTGGACCTGCTCTACGCCACGCTCATCAACCCGATGGGGCTCGACGAGCTGCAGAACGGCACTCCAGGGGCTCTGGCGCTGGCGTTCCTGGCACCGGTCGGTCTTGCGGGACTCAAGGAGAAGGTCGGCAACGCGGCGGCTTTCGGTGGTGTCGCCATCATGACCGTAGCGATTGCGACATCTCTGGTCCCGACGCTGTCGCAGCGACCTCCGGACGACCTGGCGGGGCGCTACGCACGGCTCGCGCTGGCCGAGCCGCTGCCCGGGTCGCTGTTGGTGACCTCGACCGACCACCTGTCGGGGCAGAGCATCTATCTGCAGGGGCTCGAGGGCTTTCGGACCGACGTCGAAGCCATCGTGGCTCAACACCACGAGGACCCGTCGCTGCTGGCAGCTCGGGCAGTCCCGGAGCGCCCGGCCTTCTGGCAGCTCGGAGACAGCTACTCGGACCGGGGCGTTCGCGGTCACCTGACGCCCACAGGCTGGCTGTATCGCGTCTCTGCGACCGAGGTCGCCAGGCCCGCTGCGGTTGCCACCGCCTACTCCAATGACGTGGCGCGCTGGTCGCAGTACGGCAGCGGCCTGAACTTCCGCAGCAAACGCGCGTTCAGCAACGAGGCCCGCCTTCGGGCGACGTTCCACATGCTGCTGGGCGATACGGCCTCAGGCCTGGGCTTCGGCAAGATCGCCGTGGAGTTGGACCCGGACAACGAGAAGGCGCTGCTGACCCTGGCGGTGGCGCTGGCCCGCTCGGGCCGGGTGCCGGACGCGGTGAAGCTGCTGGAGCGAGCGGTCGAGATCGCCCCGCGGTATGCGATGGCCTGGAAGAACCTCGCTGCCTTCCGAGAAGTTGCCGGGGACACGGGCGGCGCCACCGAGGCGCGCACCCGGTTCGAGGCGCTTATGGGCAGTCCGCGCTGAAGTTGGCGAACTTCAGCTCCAGGTGAACCTCCACCTCGAGGCTGTCGATGGGCGCGTCCGTAGCGATGCCGGTGAAGCGCACCTCGTACTGAGGCTTGTCGCTCAGGGCGATCAGGTTCAGCAGCTGCAGACCGTTGCTGTTCACCGTCCAGGCCGGCTCGCTCATGAAGACCGACGAGTTCTGGCTGATGGTCGTCGTCAGCTGACCCAGCTCGGTCCACGCGATGCCCCCCACCTCGCGAATCTCGAACGTGTACGAGAACGCCGCCTCGCCGCCCGTAGCGGTCATTTGCAGCACCTCGAGGTAGGACCGCGACGTGTCCAGCCCGACGCAGACGAGCTCGGGACGCAGCTCGGTGTAGCCCGGCTGGGTGCGCATGTCCTTGGTGACGACGATGTTGTCGTCGTTGGTGTGCTCGACGCCCCGGTCCATCGCGGCGAACGTGGTCCCGAAGATCTGCTCGACGACGAGCGAGACCGTGCGGGGCTCAGGGTCGGCGCAGCCGGTGGCGGTAAGGGAGAGCATCCCGAAGGACGCGACGGCAAACAAAGCAATACGGCGTGAAGTCCTCATGCCGGGGAGCCTAACCGGAGCGGGGCCCCGGACTCCAGAACAAGGTGGCATCGCCGTGTGCGGCTACTGCTTTGACGGCTTCTCATTGTCGGCAGCCGCCGGTTTGCAGGTCTTCGGAGAAGGGTGCTTGGGGTGCTTGTCGAGCAAGAAGGGGATATCGAGATAGGTGACCGTGTCTGCCCCAAGCGGTGGCAGGCGCACCGACTCGGACTTGCCGCCCACTGTCGCGGTCAGGGTGATGGGCTTGTCCGGCGGCGCATCGGGGATGATGAATGTCCCTGACTGGTCGGTGGGCGCCTCATGCGGAACGTAATGCTCGGTGGTATACACGACCGTCCCGCTCGGGGCGGCGCTCACGGTGGAGCAGGAAACGCCCGTGCGGTCTTTCCCGTGGCTGAAACGCCCATGCTGCACCCAGCCGTAGATGAGAGCTCGCCCCGCCGGAGCAGCGATCGATGCGCCCCGAAGCACGGTTCGTTCCTCAGCCACCGACGCAACGCCGACGCCACGATCCCTCAGCCCAGGTCGATTGCTGACACTGAAATTCCAGGTGCGCTCCCCGAAAGCGTCGTACCGAATCCCGAGGCGGGGCGGGTTCTTCGGCGGAATCAGGATGAAGCTGCTCGACGCCCTCTTGTCCGAGGACAGGATCGCGCCATTGGTCGCGTCGATGAGGTGAACCACGCCATCACCGACGGGCCGGTGGTTACTCCACTTGACGCCGGTAATCGCGGATGCCGGTGCTCCTTTCGAGGTCGTTGCCTTGACCACCTGTTGGTGGCGCTGAAGCCCAACCGCCTTCGACCGCAGTCGATAGTTGTTCAAACTGAGGTGCGCATCGCCCGACGCCTTCTCCAGAAGCTCTGAGGAATCTCGGGAAGCAGTGACCCGTCCGGGCAGGACCGCCTCGACGAAGCGCCCCGCAGGCGTGAAGAACATACCGTCAGAAGCCCGTTGCCACGTCAGGCCCGTCGCGCCCGGAACGGTGAACTTCTCCATCGGTTCGCCCGTCGCGGCATTCAGGCAGACCAGGCTGGACACATTTCGCAAGAGGCAAACGGTGTCATCCGAGCGCCCCCATGTCAGGGCGCTCTGGAGACTGGTCGCGGCAAGCGGTCTCTGCCACTTGGCCGCTCCCGTGGACGCGTCGACGACGCCGACATGGGTATCGTTACACCAAGCCAAGCGCATGCTATCGGACGACAGCTGAAGCGCATGAACTGGAGATCCCGTTGAAACCGTTCGCTGCGGCGCTCCGTCCGAGACCTGGAGCCAGCTCATGTCACCCGCGCTGTCACCAGTGATAATGGTGGTCTCGTCCTTTGTAAGCACCAACGCTCCTGCGGCGTCGCTGACGGCTATCTCATTGACGAGCTTGCCATCGCTCGTACGCCATTGGAGGAGCGACGGGGTGTAGTTCGTCCAATGCCAGAGCGTGTCGCCCGTCTTGGAGAATCGCAGCAAGTGCCTGTACCAGTCCTTCTTTTCGCCTGGCACGTGGAGGGTCACCTCGCCGTTGGGACTCCACATCGTCAGTGTCCCAACCTCGTCGAGCGCCGCGACCTCGCCTCGCGTTGGGGACACCGCGACACCCAGGAGCCCGCGATGTGGGACGCCCTTCTTTGGGCGATAGGCCCTTCTTGGAGCGCTCTTTCCGGGACTCGAGGGCAGCACTTCCACGCTTCCCGAACTGGTGCCGACAAAGACGGTCCCCCCCGGGCCATCCACGCCAGACGTTACGGTGGCCGCGGGGACCGGCCCCAGCTTCAGCTCCGCCACTGGTCGACGGCGCCACACGGCCACTCCAAAGTCCATTAGCCCAATGGTCAGCAGGCGATCGCCCACGAATTCCAAGCCATACATCGGACGATCGTGGACCTGCGCGCGGTGGATCAGCGTTCCATCCACGATGCGCCGAACCTCGATTCCCGTCGCTCCTTTGCTGGCGAAGAGAAGCTTGTCGCCATCGAACGCCAACCCGCCTGGGATACTCCCAGCGTTGGGCCAGGTCTGCACCTTCTTGCCGCTCGACATGTCCCACACCGAAACGGTGCCCTGCATGTCCGAAGTCGCCATGTGGCGTCCATCCTTCGAGAAGGCCAATCGCACAGCGTCCGGCAGCCCCGACCAGCGCACTTCCTTGGGCGGCGACGTTCCTGGTGACGCCAGAAGCCGTGCGACATCGACCATGACCATGGGCTTGGTCGGCAAGACCAGCCAGCGCCCATCGGGAGACCAGGCCATTCCCCAAGGATCATGGATCGGCGCCTTGTGAAGGACCTTCATGTCTTCGATGGCATGAAGCTGAAGGGCGTTTTGGGTGGCCACAGCCAAGCGGCGTCGGTCGGGACTCACTCGAACGCTCTTCAGGATCTGATCGCCCATCGGCCCCGGAATGTCTCGCCGCACCTCCCCTGTGAAGGCGTCTTCGATGCTCAGGGTGTTACGCCGGGTGATTCGCACGATGGTCGTCGCATCGATCCAGCTGATGCGGCCACTCGCCACGCCAAGAACTCGGATCAGGCGGCCTCGCTTGCCCGTATCCAGATTGAAGATCCAGGCTTCTGCACCGCGGACTTGCAGTAGGACGTGCTGACCTCCAGGCGCCACGTCCCAGGTGCTGATCGACTGGGGAACCTCAAGGAGCCGCTCGAACTGCCAGAGCATGCGACGGCTCGAGGTATTGAACAGGCTCTGAAGCTCCATGAGGTTCAGCGAGTCCTCAAAGCTGAGCTTTCCGCCTCGGAAATGCGGCCCGTTCGGGTTCAGCGGGCTCTCGTTGAGCGCGGCAGCGGCCATCACGGTAGCACCGCTAGCATAGCGCTCCTCCAGCAGGGTGCGCGCTTTCTCGGCGTAGGCAACGGCGAGACTGGCATGAGCCTTCGTGGATTCGTCGCGCGCCTCCAGCTTGGCCTTGGTCTCTGCCTCCGCGCTGGCGAGCGCCTCCAGCTTGGCCTTGGTCTCTGCCTCCGCGCTGGCGAGCGCCTCGGTGGCCTTGGTATCCGCGCGCTCCCGCTCGGCGTCGGCGCTGCGCCACGCGTCGAAGATGAGCACCGCGCCGACCACAACCGCCACCAGCGCCGTCGCGACTGTGGCGGTCAGAGCCTTGTTGCGCGCGATGAAGCGCCGCAGCAGCTCCATCGACGAGTAGTTGTACGTCCCGACGCGAAGCCCCTTCAGATAGGCATCCACTTCTGCAGCCAGCGCCTGGGCGTTTGGGTAGCGTTGGGTGATGTCCCGCCGCAACGCGCGCTCGCAGATGGCGGCAAGCTCGCGCGGGGCTTCCGGCTCCACCTCCAGAACCGGCACCACCGGCTTGGAGCGAACGGCTTCCAGCGTCTCCGCCACGCTGGCGCCCGTGAACGGCGGCTTGCCGGTCAGCAGCGTGTAGAGCACCGCGCCGAGCCCCCACACGTCGGACTCCGGTCCGACCTGCTCCAGACGCCCTTCGGCCTGCTCTGGCGACATGTACGACGGAGTCCCCAGCGCCTGACCGTACTGGGTGTGGCTCGACGGGACGCCGCTGATGGGTCGATTCGAGGACGGGGACGAGGTCGAGGTCGAGCTTGTCGCCGCGTCCGGCTCCTCCCCACTCGAAAGCAGCTCCGGAGCGCCCAGAACCTTCGCCAATCCCCAGTCGAGCACCGCCGTCTCGCCGAAGGACCCGATCATCACGTTGGCGGGCTTGATGTCCCGATGGATGACGCGGCTGTCGTGGGCGTATGCGATGGCCTGACACAAATCCAGGAAGTGCCCCAGCAGCTCGAGCCGGCCCGCCAGACCACCCGCCTGCCGGATGGCCACGTGCAGCGCCCGACCCCGCACCAGCTTCATCGTGTAGTAGAGGCTGCCGTCGCTTCGACGGCCAAGCTCATGCACCGGCACGATGCTCGGGTGCTCCAGCTGGCCGGCGATCCGGGCCTCGTTCACAAACCGCAGCTCGGCGTTCGAGGGCGCTCCGCCAAGCCCGCGGCGCGGGTCCTTCAACTCCTTGACCGCCACTTCCCGGTCCAGGTGCTGGTCCACGAGCGCCAGCACCCGGCCCATGCCGCCCCGGCCTATCTCTTTGGGATCGTCGTCGCCTTTCCCCCGGTATCTGCCGGTCTCCTCCGCACTCAAGGGGCCGAGTGAGTCGTCGTTGACAGGCCTCGTCGTGGCCGGCAGGTCGGCGCCCCGAGTGGCCGCGATAGCCGCGGGTGCAGGCGTCGTCGCGCCCACCGCATCGGGCACCCAGCTCCACGGTGCCTCGGACCCAAGGGTCTCCAGCGCGAGCAAAGCGTCGCCATCGTGGGAGTCCAATGCGGCATCCACGAGGCTCTCGAACAGGGCCGCGGCATCGGTCTGGGCAAGGGCAGCAGCGCCCTCGAAGCCCATGAGCGTGGCCATGGCATGGAGGAGCTCATCACGCGAGGCGCGAGCAGAAGTGGTCATGTGTGCGGGGCCTGTCTAGGGGTGGGGTGCTCCCATCATGACACGCATGTTGACGTTCCACGACCCGCCCGAAGCGGGTCCTCCGCTCGCTGGAGGTGGACGCGCCCAAGTCGACAGCAGCCGATGCAACGGTGACGACATGGGCGCGCGCACGAGCTCAGGCGCCGGGGTAGAAGAACTCTTCGCGGACGACCTTACCGTTCTTTACGGTGTAAAGGCCTACTTCGGCCATGCTCATGCGCTGGCCGGCAGCCTTGTTGGTCACCTCGTAGTCGAAGTACACCGCAAAGCGGTCATCGCCGTTGGGGAACGGCCCCTTCACCTCGGCGCGATGCACCTCGGTGTTGGCCGCCCAGGCCTCGTTTTTGCCGCGGATGGCGTCGATGCCCTCGAGGACGGCCGGGTTGCCGGCCATCGGGTGGGCCTCGATGCTGACGATGTTGGGGGCGTAGAGGGTGTTGACGGCTTCGAGGGACTTGCCCTGCTTGCACAGGTTGACGAGCTGGGTACCGATGTCGAATGCGTTGGCCATGGTGGTCAACTCCTGGGGCTTGATGGGTTTGTCGCGTCGCCTCCGAACGTCGGTGGCGACGAGCCACACCATGCGCACCCCCTCCTGACAGGGTCGTGTCAGGAGCCCTTCCGGGTGGACAGACTCCTGACAGGGTTGTGTCAGGAGGTCGGCCAGCGCCAGCTTTACACTTCTTCACACTGTGGCAACGCACCGGCAAACCCAAGGTCTTACGGTTGCTTTCGTTGGATCTGCGTCCTTGGCATATGCACCGAAGTGCTTATGCTGCGGCCTGGTCCATCACCCCGGTCAAACCATCTGGGAGCCACCCATGACCGATTCGTCCAGCCCCATCGTCTCTCTGTCGGGAGTCATCAAAGACTACCCCCTCGGGAAGACCGTCGTTCACGCGCTACGGGGCATCGACCTGGACATCCATCGCGGCGAGTTCACCACCATCGCGGGCCCCTCGGGCTCCGGTAAGACCACGCTGCTGAACCTCATCGGCTGTGTCGACGTGGCAACCAAAGGCGTCGTGAAAGTTGCCGGCCTCGACACCGGCGTCATCAACGAGAAGCGCCGGACGAAGCTGCGCCTGGACACCATCGGGTTCATCTTCCAGACCTTCAACCTCATCCCGGTCCTGAACCTGTTCGACAACGTCGAGTTCCCGCTGCTGCTCAAGAAGACCATGACCAAGGGCGAGCGGCGCAAGAAGGTCGAGGAGCTGGTCGAGTCCGTCGGACTCAAAGACCAGATGAAGCAGCGTCCCGGGGAGCTCTCCGGCGGCCAGCGCCAGCGCGTCGCCATCGCCCGCGCCCTGGTTACCGACCCGGCCATCGTGCTGGCCGATGAGCCGACGGCCAACCTGGACTCGGCCACGGGCACCACGATCCTCGACCTGATGGAGCACCTCAACAAGACCAAGCACACCACGTTCATCTTCTCGACCCACGACGACCGGGTCATGAAGTACGCGCGCCGGCTCGTGCACCTCGTCGACGGCCTGGTCGTCAGCGACGACACCTTCGAGAAGGGTGAAGGCGCCGCTCCCGACTATCCCGAGGCCGGCGCGGCCAGCGGCGGTGGTGAGGGCAGCGAGCCCGTAACGGCGGCGGCGTCCTGAACCCATGATCGTTCGCCTCGCAGTTCGAAACCTTCGCGCCCACCGGCTGCGGACCCTCGTCGTCGGCGGCCTGCTGGCGGTCGGCACCCTTGTCCTGATGCTCGGCTCGTCGGTCACCGACGCCATCTTCGCAGGCATGCGGTCGGCCACCATCAACAGCATGACCGGCCACTTCCAGGTCTACGACGAGGACGCCAAGGACGAGCTCTCGGTCTTCGGCAACCCGGGCGGCCTGGCTCCCGATATCGGCGACATCCCCAACTTCGGCAAGGTCCGCGACGCCCTGATGAAGCTCGACAACGTCGAGTCAGTGGTCCCGCTGGGCAAGGGCAACTCCATCATCTTCGGCAGCAACACGCTGGACATGAAGCTGGCCGAGCTGCGCGACGCCGTGATGGACAAGAAGAAGGAGAAGTGGGGGCCACTGAAGGGCCACATCCGCAAGATGGTGAAGACGCTCCGCGAGGATTTGAAGAACCTCGACGGCATCGTCGACTCGGCCACCGTCGACAAGGATGCGCTGGCGGTGGCCGACCAGGTCGCCACCGACGCCTGGTGGAAGGACTTCGACGACAAGCCCCTGGAGAAGCTCGAGCTGCTCGACAACAAGATCGCCCCGCTGGCGACCCAGGGGCAGCTCATCTTCTTCAGCTACTACGGCACCGACCCCCAAACCTTCGCCAGGGCGTTCAAGCTGTTCAAGATCGTCGACGGCGAGATGATTCCGCCGGGGCGTCGCGGCGTGGTGCTGGCCAAGCGGCGCTACGAGCGGGACTTCAAGAACCGTATTGCCAACAAGCTCGACGAGATTCGCGACGCGCTCAAAGACGAGCGGCTCATTGCCGAGGACGAGGAGCTTTCCACCTGGATCAAGCGCAACGTCCGCCAGCGTCGAAACCTGCTCTATGACATGACGCCCGAAGCGTCCGAGGAGCTGGCCAAGCAACTCAAGACGTTCCTGAAGAGCGAGGAGACCGAGCTGGACCCGCTGCTCAAGTCCTTTCTGGACATGGACGACAGCAACTTCCAGGCGCGCTACGACTGGTTCTACGAGCACATCGCCACCAAGATCGTCCTCTACCGCTACACCATCGGCGACTACATCACGGTCACCGGACGCGGGCGGACCGGCTTCGCCAAGTCGGTGAACCTGAAGATCTACGGCACGTTCACCTTCGACAGCCTGGAGAAGTCCCAGCTGGCGGGCTTCTTCCACCTCATCGACATGATGTCGTTCCGCGACCTCTACGGCACGCCGACCAACGTCGAGCGCAAAGAGATGGACGCCATCGCCAAGCAGATGAAGGTCAAGGACCTGGACGAGGACGAGGCCGTCGACGAGCTGTTCGGTGACGACAGTGAAGTCGCCGAGGAGGGCGACGCCGAGACCGCCAGCGAGGGCTTTGACGAGTTCGCGGGCGCAAGCATCTCGGGCCGCCGCAAGGAAGCCCTGGCGGCGATGGACCTGCCCTACACCCAGGAACAGATGGATGCTGGTCTCGCCGTCAACGCCGCGGTGCTGGTGAAGGACGAGGAGAAGCTCGACGAGACCCTGGCGGAGGTGAAGAAGCTCAACCAGGAGATGGGACTCGGCGTCCAGCCCAGCCACTGGGCAGAGGCGTCGGGCATCATCGGCGGCTTCACCCAGGCCATCCAGATCGCCCTGTTCGTCGTCATCTTCATCATCTTCGTCGTGGTGCTCATCATCATCAACAACAGCATCGTCATGGCGACCATGGACCGGACCCAGGAGATCGGGACCATCCGGGCCATCGGCGGCCAGCGCGGGCTCATCATCAAGCTGTTCATCGGCGAGGCGATGGTGCTGGGGGCCATCGCCGCGACCATCGGCGTGGTCATAGGCAGCGCGCTCATCGCCTGGATGAACGCCTCCGGGATTCCCGCCGGGGACCCCATCCTGTTCTTCCTGTTCGGAGGGCCGCGGCTGCACCCCGAGCTGACCCTGTTCCACCCGTTCATCGCGGTGCTGACCGTGCTGGGCGTCACCTTTATCGCGACGCTCTACCCCGCCTGGCTGGCGGCGCGCATCGAGCCCATCATCGCCATGCGCGGCAAGGACTAGGGGGGCACACCATGGGCAAACTGTTCCTCATCGCATTCCGCAACGTGCTGCAGCAGCGGCGCCGGAGCCTGATTCTTGGCTCGGCCATCGCCTTTGTCAGCATGCTGATGGTGGTCGAGGCGGGCTTCGCCAACGGCATCCAGTCGAGCATCTTCCGCTCGGCCACGGTGCTTCTGACCGGCCACGTCAACGTCAGCGGCTACTACAAGTTCTCGGCCACCTCGGTGGCGCCGCTCATCAGCAACTACAAGGAGCTCGAGGACTGGGTGAAGAAAGAGGTCCCGGAGGCGGAATACGTCGCCACCCGGGCCCGCGGGTTCGGTCGCATCATCAGCGACAACAAGAACCAGTTCGCGCTGCTCGGCGGGGTCGACGTCGAAAACGAGAAGGGCTTCGCCGAAGTCCTGGAGATCGAGGAGGGCTCGCTGGATGCGCTCAAAGAGCCCAACACCATCCTCATCTTTAACAAGCACAAGGAAAACCTGGACGTCGAGCTGGGCGATGAGCTGCTGATTTCGACGCCCACCCTGCGAGGCGTGCAGAACACCATCTCGGTGCGCATCGCGGCGGTCGCCAGCGACATTGGATTCCTCAGCACGTTCACCATGTACGTGCCCACCAAGACCATCCGCGACCTGTATCAGCTGTCGGACACGACCACCGGCGTGATGATGATCTACCTCAAGGACCGCAATAAGTCGGAAGAGGTGGTACAGCGACTGCGGAACCGGCTCGAGGGGAAGGGCTACGAGCTGATGCCCAAGGAAGCCATCCCACTCGGTCAGAAGCTGGACAACGCGCGGCGCGAAGGCTGGACCGGGCAGCGGATGGACGTGACCAGCTGGCAAGACGAGATTTCGTTCTTGAGCCGGGCCGTCAACGGCATCGACATGTTTGCGCGCTTCATCCTCATGTTCCTGCTGCTGATCGTCGTGGTCGGGGTCATGAACGTGATGTGGATGGCCATCCGCGAGCGGACCTCCGAGATCGGAACGCTACGCGCCATCGGGATGCCGCGCTGGCAGGTGCTGGTGATGTTCCTGATGGAGGCGGCGACGCTGTCGACCATCGCGACGACCGTGGGCGGGCTGCTAGGCTACGCCATCGCCGCCGGGGCCAACGCCGCCGAGATCGAGGTGGCCTCGACGGCGGCGCAGCTGTTCCTGATGCGGGACACCATTTTCGTGGACGTCGATGTGAACACCGTCGTCACCGCGCTCGTCACAGTAGTGCTGTTCACCACGGCCGGAGCCTTTTTCCCGGCGCGGCGAGCGGCAAAGATGCCACCGGTGAGCGCGATCAACCGGCTGGCCTGAGACCCGACACAAGCGAGGTAAGCGTATGAAACTCAAGCTCTGGCCTGCCGCCCTGGCGGCGCTGCTTTTGACGGCCTCGCCGGCTCTGGCGGACACCGCCAATCCCGCCGAAGCCAAGCCGATGACTACCGAGGAGATGAAGAAGCTGCTCGACGACATCGACGAGCGCCAACGCAACTCGGGCGACTGGAAGGGCCTGGCTCGCGTCAAGCAGAGCCAGCCGGACAAGCCCGACGTGGTCTACAAGATGGTCTACTACCGGCGCGACGCCGACGACCGTCTGATGTTGCTGTTCCTGGCGCCCAAGGTGGAAGCCGGCAAGGGCTACCTCCGCAAGGACAAGAACCTGTGGAGCTATGACCCCAACGTGGGCAAGTGGAACCGGACCACCGAGCGCGAGCGCATCGCGGGCACCGACAGCCGCCGCGCCGACTTCGACGAGTCGCGCCTGTCCGAGGAGTACAACCCGAGCTTCGAAGGCTACGGCAAGCTGGGCAAGTACCAGACGGTGAAGCTGAAGCTCAAGGCCAAGAAGGGTATCGATGTGGCCTGGCCCATCATCCGGCTCGAGGTCGACAAGGCCACCGGCAACGTGCTGCGCCGCAAGGAGTATGCGCTCAGCGGAAAGCTGATGCGGTCGAGCCTGTACCCGAAGTGGAAGCAGGTCTACAGCCCATCGAAGAAGAAGAAGATCTGGTACCCGTCGCAGATGCGCTTCTTCGACAAGGTGCAGAAGGGCAACAAGTCCATCGTGACCATCGACAAGGTCGACCTGCGGCCGCTGCCGAAGAACATCTTCACCAAAGCCTGGCTGGAGTCCCAGAGCCGATGAGGCGAACCGGCGTCCTGCCCACGCTCCTGACCGTCCTGGCCGCGTGCTCGCTGACCCTGTCGGCGAGCCACGCGTGGGCCGAGGACGGTGAGGACGACGACGAAGAGAAGATCTTCGAGGACGCCGCCAAAGAAGAGGACGAACAGAAGAAAGCCAAGAAGGCCGAGGAGCCCAAGGACAAGAAGGCTCCCGCCAAAGACCCGACGAAGGCCGAAACAGCCGGGGACGAAGACGACGAGGACGAAGAGAAGCTCTTCGAAGACGACCCGGCTGACGGCGACACAAAGAAGGACGGCGACGCCGAGAAGAAGGCGGACGGGGACGCCAAGAAAGACAGCGACGGCAAGAAGGACGAGGAGGACGCGTTCTTCCGCGGTGACGTCGAGGACATTGGGCTCTCGCCGGATGTCTTCAAGGACAAGCTCGTCATCGGCGGCCAGATGTACCTGCGCCTGTCGGGCTTCGTCGTCGACGAGGGCAGCGCCGCCGAGCAGCGGCTGTCCATGCCCAACCTGGTGGACCTGTACCTCGACGCGCGCCCGGTGGACCGGCTCCGGGCCTACGTTCGCGGTCGTCTGCTGTTCGACCCGACCATCGACGCCGACGGCACCGACTTCTTCGGCAACCCCGCCGAGCCGCTTCGCGTCATCCTCGACCAGCTGTGGCTGAAGACCGACGTGTCGCGAATCATGTACGTCACCGTGGGCGCGCAACGCATCCGCTGGGGCGAGTCGCGGCTGTGGAACCCCACCGACTTCCTGAACCGCAACCGCCTGGACCCGCTGGCGTTCTTCGACATCCGAACGGGCGTCAACATGCTCAAGCTCCACTTCCCCATCGAGGAGCTGGACTGGAACATCTACCTCGTCGGCCTGCTCGACGGGGTCAGCCAGTGGGACCGGGCCGGAGGCGCCGCCCGCGTGGAGATGACCATCGGTCCCACCGAGTGGTCGGTGTCGTTTGCGGCCGGGCACAACATGGCGACCTCCATCGGCGTCGGGGTCTCGGCGCCCATCTGGGACTTCGACTTCAACGCGGAGTTCGCCATCAGCAACGAGCGGCGCACCAAATACACCGGCGCCTTCGAGCCGACCATCGCCGACTTCGCCAACTGCGGCGCGGCCATCGACGACCCAACGGTCATCCCCGGCTGCCTGAACCCACCGTCACGGCAACTCGACGGTTGGTTCCCCCGGGTCAGCGGCGGCCTGACCTACGCGTTCAGGTACAACGACGGGCAAGACCTGATGCTTCTCGGCGTCGAGTACTTCTACAACTCGACCGGCTACGAGAACGCCGACCCCTATCCCTGGGCCATCCTGGGCGGTGGCTTCGAGCCCTTCTGGATGGGCCAGCACTACGGCGGCATTTTCTGGTCCATCCCTGCGCCGGGGAACCTCGACGAGCTGACCATCACGACGTCGACGCTGGGCAACCTCAGCGACATGAGCTTCATCTCGCGGCTGGACTTCACCATCACGATTCTGAACCGGCTGCGGCTCGAGGTCTTCGCGATGGTGCACTACGGCACCCCGGGCGGAGAGTTCCGATTCGAGCTGAACACCCCCGCGAGCCTCGAGGACGTGGACCTGAAGGCTCTGGGAGTGCCTGTTTCCCGCGTCCCGATGCAGATCTTCGACTGGGGGGTCAACCTCCGGCTCGCCATCTGAGCCGACATGGTGGCCGAGCAAGCGGACGTCGAGCTGAGGCTGGAGGTGGGCGACCGCCCGCTGAACCTTCGACGCACCATCGAGAGCGTCCCGCACGGCCCCCGCGACCCTACCAGCCGCCGCGACGGCCCCCGCAACTGGCGGACCGAGCGCAACGCCGAAGGCCCCAGCCTTTGGTCGGCGGAGCTCGTCGACAAAGGTGCCCGGGTGCTCTTCCGAGCCTGGGGGCCCGGCGCCGAGGACACCGGCCGCCGGGCCGCGGGCCTGGTCGGGCTCGAGGACCCAGGGACCGGCGACTGGGTCCCGGAACACCCGCTGCTGCGGGACCTGTCCAAGCAGTTCGCCGGCATCCGCCTTCCCAAGGGCACCCCCATGATGGAGGTGCTGCTGATGACCATCCTGGGCCAGCGCGTCCACGGCCGGGAGGCGGTACGGAACTGGCGCATGCTGTCTTACAAGTTCGGGGGCCGCCCGCCAGGCCCCGAGCACTACGCAGCTCCATTGGCGGTGCCGCCGGACCCCCGAAAGCTGGGCGCCCTGGACGTCTGGGAGCTGCACCGCTTCGGCGTCGAGCGGTCCCGCGCCCGCACCATGATGTCGGCCTGCCGGGTGGCCAAACGCATCGATGAAGCGGCTGAGATGGGCCCGGAAGAAGCCTGCAAACGCCTTGCGGCGGTACCCGGAATCGGCATCTGGACGGCGATGAACGTGGTCGCCCGAACGCACGGCTACGCTGACGCCGTGCCGGTCGGGGACTACCATCTTCCAAACACCGTCGCCTACGGCCTTGCCGGTGAGGAGCGCGCCGACGACGACCGCATGCTGGAGCTTCTCGAGCCCTACAAGCCGCACCGGTACCGGGTGCTGAAGTGGCTCGGCGCCGGCGGCGTCAGCGCCCCGAAGCGCGGTCACCGGCGCGGGACGTTCTACGAGGAGCTCAAGCGCGACTAGGTCCCGCCGGGGTCTTTTGCGCCAGCGGACCCAACTAGCGGTCGTCGTCCGCCAGCTGACGCTCCAGCTCGCCCTTCAGCAGGCCCTTGATCTCGTCTTCGAGCTCGTCCAGCCCGATGCCGATGAACGCCATCCGCGTGGTGCCCGTCACGGGCGCCGTATCGTAGTCCAGCTGCCCAGGCATACCGTTGACGCCGTAGGGCTTGTCCCAACACTTCATGACGCCCTTGAAGCGCGCCACGCGACCGGGGAGGTTCAGCAGCAGGTGCCCGAACCGAACGCGGTCGATGCAGATGAGGTTCGACCGGAACACAAACGCGTCGAACTCGCGCGGCGGTGGCGCGTCCGAGTCCTCGATACGCATGATCCGCGGGGTCCAGTCCTCGTCCTCGGGGGGCCCGAAGACCAGGCTGCGCTGGACCTGCCCCATGTAGGCAAATACCGGCTTTGCCTCCGGGTTGCGCTCCAGGCACGCGTTACGCACCGAGTAGACCTCGTCGTCAGCGACTTTGTCGGTCTTGTTGATGACGATGACGTCGGCCACGTCGAGGGTCGCCCACAGCTGCTCGGAGAACGCCGACTCGTGCGTCTTGAACGCACCCGCGTCCACGACCACCGCCGTCCGGCCCAGGACGAGCGTGCCCTTCTCCTGCTCGGCCTTGAGCGCCTTGCCGACCTCGCCCACCGACGTGATGCCGCTGGTCTCGAGGATGATGCGCGCGCAACCCATGTTGATCAGGTTGTGCATCTCGCGCATGTACTCGGGCGCCTGCGACTTCTGCTGCATCGACGAGATCTGGCGCACAACGGCGCCCGTCGACCGCAGCGGCTTGTCGTCGTAGCCCTCGTCGGCGTACTCGCCAACGACGATGCCGAGTTGTCCCTCGGGTTGGGGAACGTCCAGAAGATGCCGACAGAACGTGGTTTTGCCGGAACCGAGAATGCCTGAAACCAGGTGTACGATAGGGGTCGTCATGATGCCGGGACGGTAGCAGCGTTCGGCAAAACGCGCTATGCATCACGACCCACCGACAACGAGGTCACGCCATGCAGTTGCGCCGCCTGATTTCTGAGATCCCGGTCTCCGACGTCGCGCGTTCCGTCGCGTTCTACCGGGACCACCTCGGCTTCGAGGTGCTCCACGAGGAAGACGACTTCGCCATGCTCGAGCGCGACGAGCAGCGCCTCGACGTGAGCCGCCGCGAGGGTTTTGGGGTCAAGCTGTGGCTGGTGGTGTCCGACATCAAGGCGCTTCACGAGCACCTCAGCGGTCTGGACGGTGTCGAGGTCTCCGACATCGTGCCCCGCCACTACTGGGTATGGGAGTTCGAGCTCGTCGACCCGGACGGCACCCGGCTGATGGTCGTTCAGCCGCCGCCGGCCCCTGGTCTCGACATCCCGGAGATCTTCGAGGCCATTGTGGAGGGCGACGAAGACGGTGTTGCCGAGGCGATCTCCGAGGACCGCATGAGCGCCATCGAGACTACCGGCCCCTACTGGGGCTGGGTCCAGCGTTCCGATTGGAGCACCATCCAGGTCGCCGCCGGCGCAGGCACACCCTATATCCTCGAGATGGTGCTCGAGGCCGGCGCCGACCCCACGGGCGGCGAGCGCCCCGATCCGACTTGGTGGTCGCCGATTCACTTCGCCGCGCTCCGCAACCCGGATCTGGTCGACCGCCTCATCCAGGCGGGCGCCACGGTCGACGCATGCACCGCCGCGGCGATGGGATGGCTCGACAAGCTCGAGGGCCTGGCGCTCGACAACGGCTCCGGCGACGCGAGCCCCCTGCACTTTGCAGCTGGCCGAGGCCAGGCGGCGGCGGTCGAGTGGCTGCTCAAGCAGGACGGCGTGACCGCAGACAGCACCGACGGCTACTACGGGATGACGCCCTGGGAGTGGGCCGGCTGGGCGGGAGACGACGCCGACGCGGTCCGCGCGCTGCTGCCAGAGCCCGCCGAGTAGGTCTCTAGATGCTGGTGATGACGACCCGGGCGGTGACCGCCTCGTGGTCGCTCATCGGCGCCTCGTGGTCGATGACCACCCGCACGTCCTTGGCGGCGATACGGGTCGCGCTACCGTCGCGCAGGTAGATCCGATCGAAGCGCTCGTCCTGCTCGCTCGGCGACACGTACGGGTTGGCCGTCAGATACGTCGGCTCGGGCCGGTCGATCTCCTGGGCGGCATCGGCAAAGCCGGCACGCACCAGAGCGTCGTGCGCCGCACGGTCCTCGGCCAGGTCGCTGTGGAAGTTGAAGTCGCCCATCAGCACGATGGGGTTGTCCACGGACTCGGCGGTTTCGAGCAGCTCGTCCAGCTGCGAGCGCCGCGCCTTTGCGAACCACTTGCCGGCCTGCAGGTGAGTGGTCATCACGGTCACACGACCGAGGTCCTCGCCCAGCTCGACATCGACCGCGTAGACGCCCTTGTTCTTGAACCAGTCCCAACCCACACTGCGGCGGTAGGGTCGGGCAAGATCCGCCCGCACCTCGGCCCGATCGCTCAGCCGGTCGGTGAGCTTCACGGCCAGCCCGGAGTCGTGCATCCGAAGCCCCTTACGCGCCATCTCGATGGGCCGCTGGAGCCAGGCCAACGCCGTCTGCCCGAGCGTCTCGCGGGCGCCATCCCACATCTCCTGGAGGGCGACCACGTCATAGGTCGTCTCGTTGAGATGTTGCGCGATGCGTCCGAAACGAAGCGAGCGGTGCTTGGCCAGTGGCCAGCGGAACCCCCACGTGTTGAGGGTCATGACCGAGAGCTCCGATTGGGACATGGGCGTACTCCTCCTGTCGGGATGTCCGCAGGATGCTTCAGGTAGTGGCCAGAACGTCGCGGGGCCGCGAAACCCTTTGCAACGAGTTCCAACCATACACACGGCAGCAGCCCGAGCCCAGCCCCTGCGAACTTTTTTTCGCACCTGGCGTCAAACCAGCATCGAAAACAACACCGGCACCGTGATCAATGACGCGAAAGTACTCCAAAAAACCGCGGGCGCCGCGAGCGCCACGTCGCCCCCGAAACGCTGCGTAAATAGACTCGCACTGACGGCCACCGGCATCGCGGCGACGATCACACCCACCACCTGGACCGTGGGTTCGATGAGCACGCCAGCCGCCTCGACCCCCAGCAGCAGCCCCCAGAACATCGCAGGCACCACGAGCAGACGAAGGCCTACCGCCAGCGCCATTCGACGGTCGGGCCGCAGACTGGCCCAGTCCAACGCTCCCAACTGGGCCCCTGTCACCATCAACGCCAGAGGGACGGTGATGGAACCAAACAACTTCACCGCGGCCAGCAGCGTCGACACCACCGCGTCCCCCGCAGACAGACCAGCCGGGGCTGCTGTAACGAGTGGTCCAAGCATCGGAAACGCGAGCGCGAGTATCAGACCCGCCACGGTCGCCCCCAGCCCAGGGTTTCGTAGGAGGGCTCCAACACCGCCCCCCTCGGTCCTCCCGCGCAAGGTGGCCACGCCCAGCGTCCACAGCACGACCAGGGCGCCGACGTTGATCATCAGCACCGTCCGTACGCCCGACGACCCGTAGAGCGCCTCAGCAATCAGTAGCGGGAGGAAGATCCAGTTGGGCATGGCGACAACGAATGCGCAGGTGCGGCGGGACTTGCCGGCAGCGACGGGGCGCGAGGCGAGGTGGCCCACGGCGAGCCCCAGCAGGATGATCACCGCGCCGAGGACCACCGCCATCGCGTCACTACGCAACGTCTCCATGGACACCGTACGGATCAGCTCGACGAGCACCAGAGCAGGGAAGGCCACATCGACGACGAGCCGACTGAGCTGATCGACGGTCCGGTCGCCGAGGATCGCCCTTCGTCGCAGCATCCACCCGATGCCCAGCAGGGCGAACACCAGCGCAATGCGGCTTGCGACGATCGCGGTTTCAGTCACGGCGCGGTCCTCGCTTGACAGCCGGAAGGGTTGTACATACATCGACAAGCATGTCTTCCGATCCGAATCCTCTCGCCATCGATATCGCCATGAACTGCCTGGCCGTGCGTGCTCGCATGGTCAGCCGCGCCTTGTCTACCGTGCTGGAGCGCGAGCTGAAACCATGGGCACCGCTCAAGACGAGTCAGCTCAATATCCTGGCCGCCATCGGGATGCTGGGTGAGCCAGAGCCCAAAGACCTGGTCTGGGCCCTTCAGCTCGAGAAGTCGACGCTCAGTCGCAACCTCAACCGCATGATCGCCCGCGGCTGGATCGAGCGTGTGAACACCAAGCGCGGTCGTCAGAGCAAGGTCCGCCTCACCGACGAGGGGACGGAGCTGATGGCCGAGATCAAGCCAGCCTGGGACAAAGCGCAGGAGAAGGCCCGCGAGATGCTGGGCGACGACCAGGCCGACGCATTGACCGCAATGGGCAACGGCCTGGTCGGCGTCATGCGCTGAGAACCGAGGTCTTCTCAAGCCCCGAGCGAATCTCGGGGCTCTTTTTTGCATTCAAAATTGCATATACATATTGCATAAGCACCAACAATTGGAAGCTACTCATGGTCGCAGTCACAAAGCCTTCTGGCCCCACTCCCATCGATGCCGAATGGCTTCGCCAGTTGACCCTCGAGCTGGGCGCGGACGACGTGGGCTTCGTCTCCATCGACCGCCCGGAGCTCGCGGATCAGCGGGCGGACATAGAGGCGGTCTTCCCTGGCGCTCGCGCGCTGGTATCGTTCGTGTGCCGCATGAATCGGGAGCCGATTCGTACACCAGCGCGGTCACTGTCCAACCTCGAGTTCCACCGGGTCAACGAGGACACCGACGAGGTAGGCCACCGCCTCGTCCGAGCCCTGGAGGCCGAGGGCATCAGGGCCCTCAACCCCTCGGTTGGCTTCCCCATGGAGCAGGACCGCTGGCCAGGCAAGATCTGGGTCATCAGCCACAAGCCCGTCGCGGTGGCTGCTGGTCTCGGGCGCATGGGTATCCACCGCAACGTCATTCATCCGAAGTTCGGCAACTTCGTGCTTCTCGGGACGGTCATCGTGGGCCAGCCCATCAGCGCCGAGACCGAACCCATCGCCTACAACCCCTGCTTCGAGTGCAAGCTGTGTGTCGCTGCCTGTCCCACCGGCGCCATCAAGCCTGACGGTCGCTTCGACTTCGCCGCCTGCTACACCCACAACTACCGGGAATTCCTGGGCGGGTTCGAGGAGTGGGTGGGACGCATCGCCGACGCCAAGAGCGCCAAGGACTACAGGCGTCGGACGCGCTCGGAGGAAACCGTCTCCATGTGGCAGAGCCTGTCCTACAAGCCGAACTACAAAGCCGCCTACTGCATGGCCGTCTGCCCCGCCGGTGAGGACGTCATCGGTCCCTTCCAGGAGAGCCGCAAGGACTTCGTCAAAGCCATGCTCAAGCCGCTCCAGAAGAAGGTCGAGCCGGTCTACGTCATCAGAGGCTCCGACGCCCAGGCGCATGTCGAGAAGCGCTTTCCGCACAAGGAAGTCCGTCTCGTGGGAAGCAGTCTCCGACCCAACAGCATCAACAGCTTCCTTTCATCAGCAAACCTGGCCTTCCAACCGGGGGTCGCCAAGGACATGGAGGCGACGTTCCACTTCCGATTCTCCGGCGCCAGTGATCGGGAGGCGACCTTCCGCATCGAAAAGGGAAGCCTGTTCATCAGCGACGGCCTGGTCGGTGAGGCGGACCTGACCGTGTCCGTCGACGCCGACACGTGGCTCGGCATCGTCAAGGGCGAGAGGAACCCGGTGTGGGCGGTCGTCCGACGGAAGCTCAGGGTCAAGGGCCCCATCTCGCTGCTTCAGGACTTCCAGCGCTGCTTCCCGGGCTAGGCGGCCGCCGCCAGCGTGAACCGGCCCGCTGCTTCGTCCAGCATCGTGGCGATGCCCTGCGCACCGGGGCCCGAGCTACGAAGTTGCGTCAGCTGCTCGAGCGCGCGCTGCCGTCGCCGCTCCACCTCGAGCTTCACCCGGATCATGGCGCCGGCCGCGGTCATGACCGCGAGCGCCCGGACCCGCGCCTCGGGCTCGATCTCCGCCGCCTCCAACGTGGCGTCGAACGCCGCACGAGTCGCACCATCCAACGCTTCCCGTGTCCAGGCAATGGGCCAGGTCCGTGTGCCCGTGGCGAGGTCGTCGCTTCGCCGTGGGTCGGCCACGAGGTCCATGACATCGGAGGTCAGCTGCCGCATCACACCCAGCTCGAATCCGACGGCGGCCATCCGCTCACACGTCGCATCATCAGCCCCCGCATACCTGGCCGCCAGCCGGGCATATAGCGCTCGCCGATCGCCCGTCTTGCCACCGACCGCGTCCAACATCGCTTCCGCGGAAGCGTCCCGGCTCGCCAGGTCGATGCCCTGGCCGGCCCAGATGCCGACAAAGGCGTCGGCGAGGTCACGGTATAGCGCCAGCCGGAGCTCCGCCGGACAATCCAGCTCCGCAATCGCCAGCTGCGGAAGCGCGCTCAGGAAGCCGACACCGGCCAGCTCGATCTGGGCCGGATGAACGCCCTCCCAATGGGGCCCCAGCTGGCGGTCCACCAGGTGGTCCAACGTGTAGATGCCGGCCTCGACGATGGCGGTCACCATGGCGATCGGCACCGGGTCACGTCGGGAGCCGGTAGCCTCGACGACGAAGGCGGGAAGATGGATGCAGGGTATGCGCTCGCCAGGCAGGGCGGCCGCCTCTTCCAGCGCACGCTCCATCATGGCGCGCTGTTGTGGATGGCGAGCGTGCCGGTCCAGGAAGGCACGGGCGGCGTCGATGACGTGTGAGCGCAGGTCCATGAGCGAGTCTCCATAGTCGTGTCAGCAAGAAGGGGTGGGCGGCATCGGGCCGCCCACCCCAGGTCAGAGGTCAGAGGAAAGAACTACTGCTCAGCAAGTGCCGTGCAACGCCTTCGCTCCACAGGCGGTCAGGGACGAGGCGCCGACGAGCACCGCCGCCACCCCAAGTGCCTTCATGGTCGTGGCACGGCTTGGAACGAGGCCGGAGCGACGCAGAGCCCCTTTGTCCTCGGCCGTCAGGCTGATGCCCATGTCGGCAGCGGCGGCGTCCGGGTTCGCCGCCATCTGCTGGCGAAAGTCGGCGTCGGTGGCAATGCGGGAGGCGATGGCGTCGAAGGTCTTGTTGTTCATCGGGATTCTCCGTGTGTCGTGGTTGTTGAACGGAGATACTCATGAGCAAGGGGTGTGCCAGAAGACAGTCCTTCATAATTTCATAGCGTTAGCCTCAAAGCCCCCGTCCCCAGCGCGCACGTCTACGAAGCGCTACGGTAGAACCTACGTAGACGGACGTCTCCCGGCCGGGGACGCCGAGGCATTTGAGCGAAGCACGGCAATTCCTTAACGTCTTGAAGTGACCACGCCCAAGCCCTCCAAAATGACCCGCCGCGAGGCGCTCCTGGCCACCGCAGCGCTGACGACGCTGGGTTGCCCCTCCACCGAACCAGGCACCACCGTCGCTCCCGCCGACTCCTGGGGGGACCTGGCTGCCGACATCCCGGGCGATGGTGACGTCGCCCAGTGGCTGACCGGCGGCAGTGCCAGCCTCAGCGCGCCGTTCCGGGACCCGTTCGAAGGCTGGGCCCCGCCAGCACAGTGCACGCTCACCTGCTCGCAGACCCTCGGCCCCTGCTTCGTACCCGCTCCACTTCGCCGCGACATCACCACCGGCATCGCTGGGCTGCCGATGCGTCTGGCGCTCCTCATCCTGCGTGCCGAAGACTGTGCTCCGGTCGCCAACGCAGACGTCGATCTCTGGTCGTGCGACCTCCGTGGCGTCTATTCGGGCGACACGCCGAGCCCCATCTGCGCCGACGCCGACCCGCCCTCTCGGGCCCTCGATTTCATGCGCGGCATGCAAACGACCAACGACGACGGACGCGTGGACTTCGACCTCGTGTTTCCTGGCTGGTATGGCGGCCGCGCGCCTCATCTGCATCTGCAGGTGCGCGTGGGCGGCGAAGAGATCGTCACCACGCAGCTCTATTTCGACGACGCCTTCGCCGCCGCGCTCTACACCGAACACGCCGACTACGCCTCCCGGGGCGCGCACGACACCTCGCTGGACGCCGACATCGTCATTCAGGGCACCGCCAACGCCCAACCGTTCATCCCCCAGCTGGAGCGTACCCCCGAGGGGGCTCTCCTGGCGTGGACGAGCATCGCGCTGCGGAGCTCGACGGGCGAGCCGCTGTGCGCAGCCGTCAGTGGCTGACCGTGCTCCCGGCGTTCTGGCCATCGACCTTGGCCTGCGGTGCGGCATGGCGCGGTTCGATGCAGAAACGGGTCTTCTGCAGAGCTACCGGTCCACCCACTTCCCGAAACGCCGAGACCTCAAGAACGCCGTGCATGCCCTCGTCCGCGATGCCGCGCCGCTGGTGCTGATGGTCCTGGAGGGCGACACCGATCTGGCCGCGCTGTGGCAGAAACAGGCGGCGAAGCTCGACCCTGCGCCTCGCGTCCACGTTGTGTCCGCCCATGACTGGCGTCCCGACATGCTGCTGGACCGCCAGCAACGGAGCGGCAAGGACGCCAAGCGTCACGCTGACACGCTGGCTCGCGAGATCATCGCGCGCAGCCCAGCCGCCAACCCAACCTCCCTGAAGCACGACGCCGCCGAAGCCATCTGCCTCGGTGCCTGGGCCGTGGAGCATCTCCTCTCCTGAGTCCGGGGACGTTTCCGCGGAAGCGTTTCCGCGGAAGCGTTCCCAACGAGTGAGATCAGGCGAACAGCTCGGTCACCAGCTCGCTGCCGTCGTCGCCGAAGCCTGTGACCTCGGTGTGTCCCATCAGATGGGTCAACGTGTACAGGAAGTGCCCCCACAGGGTGCCACTGACGACCCGGAACCGCTCCTGAGCCATGCCGAGGTTCCCGCCGCCCACCATGACCACGTGTGCATCCGTGCGACTGTGGTGGTTGAAGTCACCAAGCCCCAGCTCGTTGACCCAGATGAGCACCGAGTTGTCGAGCGCCGTCCCGTCGCCCTCGGGCACCGCATCCAGCAACGTCGCAAGCTCCGCCAGCCGCTGCGTGTGGAACAGGTTGATGCCCAGCAGGTCGTTGTAATAGTCGTCCGACCCGCCGTGCGCGGCGTTGTGATGCCCCGCGTCGATGCCGATCTCGTTGTAGCCGCCGGACTCGATGCCACCCCAACCACCGGCCCTCAACGTCGCGACCCGAGTCGCGTCGCATCGGAACGCGGCCGCGATAGTCGCGTTGTGGTCCTGCCACGTCTGCACCATCCCGGTCCCTGTGGGTCCTTCGTGCAGGTCACAGGTCTTGGGCACGAACGGCTTGGCCAGGTCCTGTTCCTGCGAACGAATCAGCGTCAGGTGCTCGTCCAGCAACACCCGTGACGGCACACTCAACCGTCCCTGAAGCGCCGTCAGATCCTGGGCGAACACATCCAGCACACTGGCCTTCTGAGCCCGCCGCACCTCGGCCACCGCCGGGTCGGCGTTGGTTACGTCGAACACCCGCTTGAACCCGCCGAGGCTCGTCCCGATGGGCGGAATCGGCAACCCGCTGGCCGAATAGCAGGTCTGATCGCTGTTGGCGTTGGCCGGCATCACGCCGAGCTCCAGCGAGTGCAGCGGCGCTGCTCCGGCCCACGTGTCAGCGAAGAACTGGTCGATGCTGGGGCCACCCGTAGCGACGCCGTCACCATTGTGGCTCGGCCGCCCCGTCGTGGTCCCGCTCATCCCGACGCTGTGGGTACGACCGCCGTCGAACCCGTGAACCAGGAGCGTCTTGCTGCGCAGCGGCTCCAGCGGCGCCAGCACCGGCGACATCACGAAGTCCGTCTCCCCTCCCATGGGGATCCAGTGGTCGGGGTGCTGGCCGTTGCCGGTGAACATCAGGAAGAACCGAGCGGGAAACGCCCCTTCGGCCGCGTTCGCCACGCGCGTCAGCAGACCCGACAGCAGCGGCGCAGACAACGCCACGCTGCCCAGGCCCTTGAGAAAGCTCCGCCGCGACCGCTGCAGTTTGTCCCGCTGCCGCTTGCTCATCCGCTTGTTGATGGTGCCCATCTTCTTCACGGCGAAACCTCCCCAGCCTCGGGCTCGTAGCGTCTGGTGAACACTTCCGTGGTGAACAGGGTCACGAGCCCCTCTTTCATGCTTTCGGTCGCCAGGACGGTGGCGATGGCCTCGGTCGCAGCCACGTCCGCGCCTCCCTCGAGCCGCCCCAGGGCGAACCGAATGTACTGCTTGGCCAGGCACGCCTGGACCTTGTCGCTGGTCGACAGCGCCGTGGTGAGCTCGACGGCGCCGTCCAGCGTGCCGTCGTCGATGCCGATCTGAGGAATCCCCCCGGTCGTATCGATGGGAAGCCCATTCTCGGTGTCACGCCACGCGCCGACGCCGTCGAACTTCTCGAAGGCAAAGCCCAGCGGGTCGATGAGCTGGTGGCACCCGAAGCACGCCGGGTCCGACGAGTGCTGGTCCCAGCGCTCTTTCGTGGTCAGATTGGGGTCCGGCGGTGGCGGCGCGACGTCGAGATCTGCGGGCGGGGGCGGAATGGGCGCACACAGGATCTGCTCGGCCATGAACACGCCGCGCTCTACGGGGCTGGTGGCGTCGAACAACGCCGTCACCGCCAGGAACCCAGGCAGCGTCAGCACGCCGCGGCGCTCGGGCGGCATCGGCACCGACGCATCGGTCGCGGCGGCCATCCCGCTCAGGAACGCGCTGCGTTCGTCGGGCCAGGCGTAGTCGGCGCTCAGCAACGTCTCGAGCGTCGCCTCCTCGGCAAAGAAGAGCTCGTCGAGGAACCGGGTCGACTCGTCGAACAGGCCATCACGAACATCGAGGTTCCAGGCTGGGAACGCGTCGGGGCTCTTGTTGAGCGTGTGCAGGTGGTTCAGATGCAGCCAGTGCCGATAGAACCGGAGCATCGTGGCCCGGGCACAAGGCAGCTCCATCAAGCGCCGAGCCTGGGCTTCGATTTGAGCGGGGGTCTGCAGCTCACCGGCCGCGGCGGCGGCTTGAAGCTCGGCATCCGGGGGCTGCTCGCAGAGCGCGTAGGAGAGACGCTGAGCCACCTCGAAGTCGTTGAGCGCTAGAACACCCGGAGCGTCGGCGACCGGCTCGCCGACCTCGACCATGTACAGGAACAACGGGTTGGCCAGGATGCCCTGCATGACCATGCGTAGCGCCGTGGCGCCCTCGGCCTGGTCGTAGAGGCCCACCAGACGCGCACGCTCGTCCGAGGTGATGGGCCGGCGAAACGCACGGGGCGCGAGCACATCGACCAGGGCCTCAGCGCACGCCCGGCGGTCTGCGGCATACGTCACCGCGCCGGCGTCGAGCGGACCGATGACCCGAATCTCGGTGAACGTAATCGCCAGGTTGTGGAACTCGGGCTCGGTGACGATCTGGAAGTCGAGGACCTGGGGCCCTTCGGCGGCGATGTCGACGTCGAAGCTCAGGACGTGGGGCCCGTCCATGGTCCCTTCAGTGTGAACGAGCGTCCCACCCACGCGGCACTCGGTGTAGTCCACCGGGCCATTGGTCACGTCCATGTGGAGCTCGATCGTATAGGTGCCCGGCGCTTCGAACGTGTGCGAGTACGACACCGTCGGAGTCGGCGCGTAGATGATGTCGATGTGCGACGGGTCGTCGGCCGGCTGCACCGCCCACTCGGGTCCCAACGTCAGGCTCGCGCCGATGGCGGTGGCCACCGTTTCGCCTTCGACCGGAGGCAGGATGGCGTCGCTGCACTCGGGCGCGATGTCGTCCAGGCGCGCCTCGGCGATGAGCGTCGAGGCCACGTCGGTGGCGATCTCGAAGAACGCGTCCAGATGCGCCCGGCTCATGCTCTGCGAGTTGACGACTCGGTCGTAGGTGTTGCCGAGGCTGTCGGGAGGGATCAGCTCCAGCGACGCCGGCGCCGTGCCGGTCAGGACCTCCAGAGAGTTGCCGATCTCGACCTTGGAGAGCCGGCGAATGGTTCCTGAGGAGAGCGGCGGGGGTCCCGCAGGCGTATCGGGGGAAGCCGTGCCGTCGCCACCGGAGGCATCGCCGATCGTTTCCGCGGAAGCGTCTCCGGCAACGCCGCCAGGAGCCGGGTCGGGCTCGGGGCATGCAGCCAGCGCAAAGGCGCAGAGGCACGCGACGAGCGGGAAGAGAGGTCTGGGCATGGACAAGCCCTCCTGCGATTGGGGCTCCCCATCATACACGAATGCGGCAGCCTGGTTCTCGCAGGCCAGCCCGTAGCTTGCAAACAGGACGCTCAAGGCCCTGCCGACGGTCGAAGACCTACTTCCGCAACCGCATCAGGAACCCGGCCGCCTTCGACACCCAGCCGCCCAGGCCGTCGATGGCCTGCGGCACACGCAACCGAATCAGCATCTGAAGGAAGCCCTGCGCCATCTCCGTCATGGAGGCGAGCACCTTCATGCGGGACACGTCCCACTGCACGGGCTCACCGGACGCCGCCATCAGTTCCGCTTCCTCGATGGCGGCATCGAGCGCCACGCGCGCCTGCTCCACGAGCATCCATTCGCGTCCACGCAGCACCTCCGAGATGACGGGCCACACGTCGATAACCGCCTCATAAGGCGCGTTTCGCTCGTCGCTGATGGCGCGGACCAGCCCTCGGTCGGTCAGGTCGCTCATCGTACCGCTCACCAGGGACCGACTGATCCCGAGAAAGCGGGCGACATCGCTCTGCGCCATCGGCGTCCCACGCAGCGCCAGCAGCGTCCAGATCCGCCCGTGCACGGCCTTGAAGCCCCAATACTCGATGAAGTTTCCGGCCGCGTCGCACACCGCCAGCACCCGACGCTCCATGCGCGCCTGCGCCACGCTGTCCACGTCGGTGGCCTGTCCCTTCGTCCGAGTTTTCGCCGCCACGACCACCACCATAAGGAGCTTGTCCAGATTTGAAAAGGTGCGTATGAAGTGAGCACACCTTGTTCACAAAAACGTGAACAATCAATCGCGGAGTCCACTTTGACCGCGCATTTCCCCATCCAGACAGCAGCAGAAAACACGGTCACACGCCACTACAAGCGGCTTTCACTGCCCGCCGGCACGGACCTGCTCGCATCTGTTCGCGCCGACGCAACACCCGTGTTCGCGTTAGCCTCCCCGTCCACAGGCCGCGCCATCTACGCGTTCGGAGCTGTCCGAAGCGCCGTATTCTCAGGCCCTGACGCCCATCAGCGAGTCCTCGACCACTGTTCTATGGTCACAGAACTGGCCGAAGGAGAGCTGGGGGAACTTGCCAATCCCCCCCTCTGGGTGGGCAGCATGGCGTGCATGCCCGGAGCGGCGGGACGTGAAGCCGATATCTGGAAAGGCTGGCCTGATGCGCGTTTCTGGATCCCACGGACGCTCGTCATCGACGATGGGCCCGGTCAGCAGTGGCTCGTCACCACCGACGGCGAACTGGACTCGCCTGAAACCGCCACAGCCGAAGCGAGCGACGCACACCCGCGTGGCCGCGACGCGTACGAACGCTGTGTTGATGACGCCGTTCAAGCCATCGTGAACAGCGACATCGTCCGCAAGATCGTCGTCGCTCGCGCGGCACGATTCGAGCTGCCTCGCCCCCCTTCGCTCTCCGCCGTTTTCAAGGCCGCCCGCGCCCAGGAGCCCAGCGCCCATCATCTTCTGGTGCACTGGCCCGGACACGGAACGCTTGTTGGCGCCACCCCCGAACGTCTCGTTGCCCTCGACAACCACCGCGTCACCACCGAAGCCCTCGCCGGCACGGCTCGCCGTGGCCCGGGACAGCTCGAAGCGCTGATGGCGTCGGACAAAGACCGCCGGGAACATGCCGTGGTGGTCGAGGACATCGTTTCGGCGCTGACCCCACTGTCCTCGAACATACAGGCCCCCGACACGCCCCGTCCGCGGACGCTGCGGTCGCTGGTCCACCTGCGCACGCCCATCGCCGCGACGCTCCAGCACCCGCGCCACATCCTCGACCTCGTGGGAAGGCTTCACCCCACCCCCGCCATCGTCGGCAGTCCTGCCACTGACGCCGGCCGTTGGCTCGCTCGCCACGAGGGTTTGGACCGCGGCCACTACGCGGGCCCCGTCGGTTGGTTCGACAGCCAAGGCAACGGTGACTTCGTCATCGCGCTCCGAAGCGCTCTCCTGCGCGACGGTCAGGCGTGGGCCTTCGCCGGCGCCGGCGTCGTCGCAGGGTCGGACCCGACCGCCGAATGGCACGAGACCGAGTCCAAGCTCTCCACGGCCCTGGCCACGGTGACCGGCGCGGCGTCCGAGACGACCCATGCCGAGCGCGCCTTCCCTCCGACCCTTCCCGAGGGGGTCGAGGCATGAGCGCCGCCGTCCCCATACGCCGACCGGCGCCGGCGACCACGCCCGATCCGGCGACCCAGCAGGCCCTGGCGAACGCCATCACCGCCCGCGCGATCGTGGATGCACTTGCGGCCGCCGGAGTTCGCCACGCCGTCGTCAGCCCTGGCGGACGCAACATCCCTCTCCTGCTGGCCATGGAGGCATGCGACGCGATCACCGCCGTCAGCGTCATCGATGAACGGCAGGCCGGCTTCGTCGCTCTTGGACTGGCCCGCGCCACCGGAGCGCCGGTCGCCGCGGCGGCGACCTCCGGCAGCGCCGTCGCCCACTATCTCCCCGCAGCGCTCGAAGCCTCCGAGGACGACATCCCGCTGGTGCTGATCAGCGCTGACCGCCCCACTGAACGGCACGGCTTCGGCGCCCCTCAAACCGTGCCACAGCTCGGTATCCTGGCCCCCCACGTGCGCCATGCGCTGGCGCTCGAGGCCCCGCGCCCCGAGGCGGACGCTGCGGGTTGGGTCACCGCCTCAGTGTCCCACACGGTGGCCGCCGCGACCGGCCCACGACCGGGCCCGGTCCACATCAACGCCCCGTTCCGCGAACCGCTCTGGTCCGCGGAGGCTGACGACCTTCTGACCAAGGAGCGACAACCGCTCCCCCGCACCGTGACCCGCACGGCACCTGGCATTGGCGACCTCCATGCCCGCCGCATCGCTGACCGGCTCCTGATGGCGCGCCGCGGCGTCATCGTCTGCGGCCCCCGCATCGGCGCGGCCAGCGACGACGATGACCTCATCCTCGACCTCGCCGAGCGCCTCAATTGGCCGGTCGTCGCCGACGTCACCTCCAACCTCCGGTTCGGGCGCCCCTGCGCGCACCTGGTGACCACTCACGAGGCTTTGCTGGCGACACACCGCTTTCGCCAGCTCCGACCCGACCTGGTTCTGCGTTTCGGTCGTGAGCCGGTCGCCCGTGCCGCGTGGGAGTGGCTGGCCGCGCTGGGTTCAGACGTCGAACGCATCCACGTCGACGCTGGCGGCCGTTGGTTCGACCCCGCTGTGCAGGGCGCCGAGCTGGTTGTCAGCAGCGTCGGCCGGTTCGCCGACAGCATCTTCCCGCTGCTGGTACGTCCCGGCTTCGCCAGTCCAGAGTGGCTCGCCATCTGGCAGCAGGCGGAGCGCCGCGCCACGGCCGCCCTGGCCACCGCGTGTTACGACGACCCGGACATCGACACGGATAGTGCCGCCGACGGCGACGGGGGGCTGACCGAGGCCAGCGTGGCCGCGACGGCCATCGACGCGCTCAGCGATGGCGCGGCTCTGTTCGCCGGCAACAGCATGCCGATCCGGGACCTGGACCTGTTCGCGCGGCCGCGAACAGTGGACATCGACGTCTTCGCCAACCGCGGTCTCAATGGCATCGACGGTGGCATCGCCACCTCGGTGGGCATCGCCTCAGGCCGCGAGGGGGATCTACTGAGCATCCTGGGCGACGTCACCGCCATGCACGACCTGGGCGCCCTGGCGCTGGCCGCCGACAACGCAGTCGGGCTCACGCTGCTCGTGGTCGACAACAGCGGCGGACGCATCTTCGAACACCTCCCGGTCAGCCGACACCCCAAGCGCGACTGGTTCGACACCCGCCTCGCCACAGCGCCGTCGGGCCGCACCGACCTGGCGGCGGTGGGGCGCGCTCACGGCCTCACTGTTCACGAGGTTACGAACTCAGCCGAGCTGTTCGCAGCACTCCGCCGGGAAATGCCCGCCCCGGGCAGCAGCCTCATCATCGCCCAGGTCGAGCCCCATCAGAGCGTCGCCAACCGGCGGGCCGCCCTGGCGGCGGCCCGCGCACGGGTCAGCGACGCCTCCTCGGGAGGTACGCCATGACCGCGACCACCCCAGCCCAGGCATGGGTCGCCGCCTTGCGGCCCAAGACCCTCCCGGCGTCGCTGGCGCCGATCGGGTTGGGTGTGGCGCTCGCCATTCACGATGGCGTCTTCCAGCCCATGCTTGCGGTCGCCGCCTTGCTCACCGCGCTCTTCCTGCAGCTCGCCAGCAACCTCGCCAACGACTACTTCGACTTCGTGAAGGGCACCGACGGCCCCGACCGGCTCGGCCCGCCGCGTGCGTGCCAGATGGGTTGGCTGAAGCCACAGCACGTCCTGTACGCCACGATACTCTCCGTCGTCCTGGCGAGCGTCACTGGACTGTACCTGGTCCTCCACGCAGATTGGGTGCTCGGCGCCATCGGTGTCGCCGCCATCATCAGCGCGATCGCCTACACCGGAGGCCCCAAGCCCCTCGGCTATCTGGGTCTCGGCGACGTTCTGGTGTTCATCTTCTTCGGGCCGGTCGCCGTCATAGGCACCTACTGGCTCCAGGCGCGCACCGTCTCCGCCGGAGCGGTTGTGGGCGGCATTGCGGTGGGCGCGCTGGTGACGGCCATCCTGGTGGTCAACAACCTCCGCGACCGGGAGGGCGATGCCCGCTCCGGCAAGCGCACCCTGGCCGTCCGTCTGGGCGCGCAGAACACCCGCATCCAGTACACTGTCCTGCTCGGCGTCGGCATCCTGCTGCCCGCCCTCGCCGCCGCTGTCGGGGTCGTCGGGCCCGGCTGGGCGAGCTCGCTCTTGCTCCTTCCGCTGGCTTGGAAGCTGAACACCGCAGTACGCAGTCTCGACGGTCGGGCCCTCAACCCCATGCTCGGCCAGACCGCGCTGCTGGCGCTGTCCACGGCGCTGGCTCTGTCCTTCTTCGGGGGTCTGGGAGGCGCGTCATGATGATCGTTGACGCCACGCTGACACCCTGGACCCGGCGCCTGCTCGCAGGCGACGGCCGCACCGGCATCCAGCTGACCCTCACCGACGGCCGGGGTCACGTCGGCCACGGCGATATCGCTCCCCTTCCTGGCTTCTCCAACGAATCCCTGGAGGAGGCCGCATCCGACATCGCCGCCTGGGTGGCCGACAACCTGCGCCAGCCGTGGCCCGCGCGGCTGGACGCCATGGCGGTGCTTGCCTCCCGACTCGGCACTCCATCCGCCCGATTCGCGGTCGAAGCCGCCCTGCTGCAGCTCGCGGCGGCGAGTCGGGACACCACCGTGGCGCGCCTCCTCCGCCCCCTCGACCCAGGGCCGTTCACTCGACAGGCCATGGCCCGGGACGCCGCTGGCGCCAGCCAGGCCATCGCAGATGGCTTCGACGTCCTCAAGCTCAAGGTCGCCCGTCAGCCTCTGGCCGTCGATCTGGAGCTGCTGGCGACCCTTCGCGGCCAACACCCCACCCTTCGACTCCGCGTCGACGCGAACGGAGGCTGGGACCGCGCCACAGCCAGCGAGGCCGTCCGTGACCTCGCCGCGCTGGGTGTCGAGCTGGTCGAGCAGCCGCTCGCCCCCACGGACCTCGAGGGGATGGCAGGCCTTCGCGGAAAGGGCGTCGCCATCGCGGCCGACGAGGCCGTCCGCAGCGTCGCCGACCTCGAGGTGGTGGCTGCGGCCGACGCCGCCGACGTGGTCGTCATCAAGCCAACCCTTGTGGGCGGGGTCTTCGAGACCCTCGCCATGGCGCGTCGCGCGGCCCAGCTGGGCATGCGGATCGTCCTGACGCATACCTTCGAGAGCTACGCGGGCGAACGCGCCCTGGTCGAGCTGGCCGAAGCGCTGTCGGGCCCCGGCCTCTGGGGCGTGGGCATCGACACCGACCGCTGCTTTACGCCCTCCAGCGTCTCGGATGACGCGCCCTCCGAGCGGGAGGCGGCAGCATGACGCGATTCCCCAACCCGCTCCAGAGCTTCGCCACGGCTCGCCCGGACCACGTTGCGGTGTCTGGCGACGCTGGGACGTGGACCGCCGCCGAATGGACCGACACCGTTGCCCGGGCCGCCCAGGCCCTCGACAACCGAGGCATCGACCCAGGCGACCCCGTCAGCGTCGTCGCGAGCATGGACGTGGACTTCCTGCGGACCTGGCAGGCCCTTTGGTGGCTGGGCGCGGTCCCGACGCTCCTTGGTCCAGACGGCCACCGTCACCTCGCACCGGGTGAGCGGCTGCTGGACACGGCCCACGTGTCCACCGAAACCCCGGTCGCTCCTGTCGACTGGGCCCTCGGCGAGCCTCGCCTGACGCTTCTCACCAGCGGCAGCACCGCCGCCCCCAAGCGCATCACCCTTACCACTGAGCAACTGCTGTTCAGTGCCTTCGGCTCCAGCATCCGCCTCGGCCACCTCCCCACCGACCGCTGGCTCTGCTGCCTCCCGCTGCACCACATGGGCGGCCTGTCCGTGTTCTGGCGCGCCATGGTCCTCCAGATCACCGCCGTCCTGCATCGTCGCTTCGATCCCGACCGGGTCTCCCGCGCCATCGATGACGGGGACGTCACACTCGTCTCGCTCGTCCCGGACATGCTCCGTCGCCTCCTCGACGCTCGCGGGGACCGCCGCTTCCCCGGCACCCTCCGCGCCCTTCTCATCGGTGGCGAACGCTGCCCCGAAGCCCTCGTGCAGCGCGCCGCCGATTGCGGCGCCCCCATCGCGCTCACCTGGGGCATGACCGAGACCGCCTCCCAGGTCGCCACCCGCTTCCCCGGGGACTACCTCCTCCGTCCCGACGCGGGCCCACCGCTTCCCTTTGTCCGCCTCTCTTCCTCCGCCAGCGGCCGACTCCGCGTCGAGGGCCCCATCGCCCCCGGCGGGGCCTTCGACACCAGCGACCACGGCCGCATCGACGCCGCCGGCCGGGTGGTCATCGAGGGCCGCACCGACGGCGTCATCATCAGCGGCGGCGAGAACCTCTCGCCCGGCGCCATCGAAGCTGCGCTGCTCCAACACCCGGCGGTGGTCGACGCCACGGTCGTAGGCATCGCCGACTCCCGCTGGGGTCAGCGCCCGGCCGCCTGGGTCGCCAGTGCCGACACCTCGCTCGACGCCGACGCCCTTCGCCAGTTCTGCCACCAACGCCTCGACCGACTCCACATCCCCGACCGCTTCTGGGTGACCCCCAGCGACGCGGTCCCACGAACCGAGACGGGCAAAGCGGATCGCCACGCCATCCGCCGCACGCTCGAGGGAGTTCACGCATGAGTGTAGCACCTGCAACGTCCCCCAGAACCAACGTCCTCGCGGACCTGGGCACCGCCGCCCACCGCAGCGGCGTGCTGCCGCTGGCCCAGCGCCTGGCGCGCATCCGGCAATGGCTGGGGGACGACCTGGCCTTGCTCGAGGCCGACCTGGATGCCACCGCAAGCGGCCCGGACCTGGCCCACAAGGCCGCCCGGCACCTGCTCGAGCGACCCGGAAAACGGGTCCGACCGCTCGCCGTGTACCTGGCCTCCATGACCGCGGCCGGCGCCGACGCCGCAGGCCCGGCCGATGGCGTCAAGCATCTGGCCGTGGCGGCCGAGCTCGTCCACGCCGCCACGCTGCTGCACGACGACGTCATCGACGAGGGTACCGAACGCCGCGGCGCCACCACGGCCCGCTTGGTCTATGGCAACTCCGCAAGCGTCCTGGCGGGTGACCACCTGCTCGTGACCGCGCTCCAGCGGGTCACGGAAACGGGCCAGACGGAGACCCTCGCCGAGCTGCTCGCGTGCATCGGCGACATGGTCGCGGCCGAAGCCCTGCAGCTGAAGCTGCGCGGCACCTTTGTCCCCGACCGAGACCTCTACATGGAGGTCATCGATGGCAAAACGGCTGCCCTTTTCCGCTGGGCCATGCGGGCCGGCGGGCGCGCAGCGGGTCATAGTCCCCAGGTCGTCGACGCTCTCGGCGACGCGGGCCGGGCCCTCGGCATCGCCTTCCAGCTGGTGGACGACGTCCTCGACCTGGACGGAGACCCTCGCGTGACCGGCAAGAACAGCCTCAACGACCTGCGCGAGGGCAAACTCACCTGGCCGCTCATCGTCGCTTGCGAGCGCGACAAGAGCCTGGAGTTCCGCCTCCGCACCATCGCCCGCAGCGGCGGCGACGTGGACCTCATCGGTCTGCGCGACGACGTCCTGGCCACCGAGAGCCTCGACGACACCAAGCGCCGCGCCCACGGCTTCGCCGACGCCGCTCGCGAGGCCCTCACCCAACTCCCCCCATCGGCCGCCCGGGATGCCCTGGAAGCGGTCGTGGACGCCTGCGTCTCCCGTGTCCGCTAGCCCAACTGGAGGTCCACCATGTCCAACATCCTCATCGCTCTGAAGCCCAAAGCCGACGTCCCTGCCATCCAGCGACGCCTCACCGAGCTGGGTCTGTGGACCCGCAAGCTCACGACCGCCGGCGCCACCACCGGCTTCGAGGTCACCGGTCCATCGCCCCCGGTACCCTCTGAAACCCTCTCCTCCATCGAGGGGGTGGCGTCGGTCTTTGTGACCCCGACCGGACATCCGCTCATCGACGCCCAGGCACGCCGTGCCGTGGAGCTCGGTGAGGGGGTTCGACTTGGCTCCGACGCCGCCCCGGTCCTGTTCGCCGGTCCCTGCAGCGCCGAGAGCCCCGAGCTGGTGAACGCGGCCGCCGCGGCCGCCGCCCAGGCTGGCGCCACCGTGCTGCGTGGGGGCGCCTACAAGCCGCGCACGTCGCCCTACAGCTTCACAGGCCACGGCACGAAGGCCCTTCACTGGCTGCGCGCCGCCGCCGACGCCAACGGGCTGCTGCTCTGCACCGAGGTGATGGACAGCGAACGCGTCTCGGAAGTCGCCGAGCACGCCGACATCCTCCAGGTCGGCTCGCGCAACATGCAGAACTTTGGCCTCCTCCGAGCCATCGGTGGCGCTGGCAAGCCGGTCCTGCTCAAGCGCGCCATGTCCGCGAGCATTGACGAGTGGCTCCTGGCCGGCGAGCACCTGCTGGCCAATGGCGCCAGCAGCGTCGTGTTCTGCGAACGCGGCATCACCGGCCATGACCGACACACCCGGAACCTGCTGGACCTCGGCGCCGTCGCCGTTCTCGCCCACTCTTACGGTCAGCCGGTCATCGTGGATCCCTCCCACGCGGTCGGTCGTCGCGACCTCATCGCCCCCCTGTCCCACGCGGCCATCGCCGCCGGCGCCCATGGCGTGATGGTGGAGGCCCACCCGGACGCCGGGGCGGCCCTCAGCGATGGCCCTCAGGCCCTGGATCTGTCGGCGCTCGAGCAGCTCGGCGCCGCTCTCGGCCTCGCCGCCCCCCTCCGCGCCGCCTGACCAACCGGAGAACACCTGCTATGACGACCGCCACACCTCCGACGCCGTCGGTCCCAGCAACCCCCCCGGACAGTTCAGACATGCCAATGCGGATGGGCAGCGGCGCGATGTTCGACCGCATCGCCAAACGCTACGACCGCCTCAATCGGATCTTGAGCCTCGGCCTGGACCGCCGGTGGCGCCGCAAGCTCGTGCGCGAGCTGGGCCCGCTGACCTCCGCCGACGAGGTCCTCGACGTCGCCTCGGGGACCGCGGACGTCGCCCTCACCATCGCCAAGCGGACCCCGGCATCCATCACTGGCCTGGACCCGTCCGAGGGCATGCTGGACGTGGGTCGTGACAAGGTCGCCGCTGGCGCCCTCGACGGCCGCATTCAGCTGGTCGTCGGCGACGCTCAGGCCCTCCCCTTCGAGGACAATCGCTTCGCGGCCTCCTGCATCAGCTTCGGCATCCGCAACGTCCCGGACCGCGCGCTGGGCCTGCGCGAGATGACGCGCACGGTCCGCCCCGGCGGCCGGGTCGTGGTCCTGGAACTGGGCGAACCCCGCGGTCGCGGCCCCCTCGGCGCCGCCGCCCGCTTCCACGTCCACCACGTGGTGCCCCGAATCGGCGCTTGGCTCTCCGGCGACAAGGAGTACCGCTACCTCCAGGAGAGCGTCGCGGCGTTCCCCGCCCCCGAAGTCTTCGCCCAGATGATGCGGGACGCGGGCCTCACCGACATCAAGGTCCAACCCATGATCATGGGCGTGGCGCACCTTTATACGGGGACGGTTCCGAAGTAACGTCGCAGGCATGGCCGACGACATGAACACTTCCGCCTCCCGCAGTCACTGGGCCTGGGGCTGGCAGGACCGCCTCCTCGACGACACCGCGCTGACCAACTTTGGCAAGCTGGTCGGCGGCATGCTCGGCTTCCCGGTGCAGAATCCGGAGGCAGCCACACCGCTTGCCGGCGCGACGTTGGCCGGCGCACGGCTGGCTCCGCCGGACACCCTGGCCAACCGCTTTGACGCGACCCCCTTCCAGCGCGCGCTGCATGCGTATGGTCGCGCCTACCCCGACGTCGTCCGAGGATTTCGGGGGGACTACGCCACTGCGCCGGACATGGTCGCCTTCCCCGAGACCGCCGCCGAGGTGGCCCAGATTCTGGACTGGGCGTCGGCTACCAATGTGGCGGTCGTTCCCTTCGGCGGCGGCACGTCGGTGGTCCGTGGTGTCGAGCTGGAAGCCGAGCGCCACGCCGCCCATCCGGCCGTCGTCTCGCTCGACCTCACCCGCATGGACCGTGTGCTCCACGTGGACACCGAGTCGCTCTCCGCCCACATCCAGGGTGGCGCCAGCGGACCGGTCCTCAACCGCCAACTGGCCGAGCACGGCCTCGTCCTGCGCCATTACCCCCAGTCCTACGAGTTCGCGACCCTGGGCGGCATGATCGCCACCCGCTCGGGCGGCCACTTCGCCACGGTCTACACCCACATCGACGAGTTCGTGCAGGCGCTGCACACCCAGGCCCCACGCGGGCCCATCGAAAGCTGGCGCCTCCCCGGCTCGGGCGCCGGCCCCAGCCCCGACCGCATGATCATCGGGTCCGAGGGCACCCTCGGCGTCATCACCTCCGCCTGGATGCGCCTGCGCCGACGCCCCGTATGGCGCTCTTCCGCCACGCTCCACTTCGACGCCTTCCGCGACGCCGTCACCGCCGCACGCCTGCTGGCCCAGAGCCAGCTCTCCCCGTCCAACTGCCGGGTCCTGGATGCCCGCGAGGCCGGCCTGCATCAGGTCTCCCGCAAGGGCAAGGCGGTCCTGCTGGTGGCGTTCGAGTCCGCCGAGCACCCGGTCAAACCCCTGATGGACCTGGCTCTCGAGCTCATCGCCGACTGCGGCGGCGCACTGCCCTCGCCGCCCAAAAACCGCGAGGAACGCCCCGGCGACGCCGCCGCCTCCAACGACGCCAGCGCCGACAAGTGGCGCAACGCCTTCGTCGACATGCCGTACCTCCAGTCCAACCTGGTCCGCCTCGGCGTGCTCGCCGACACCTTCGAGACCGCCTGCACCTGGAGCGGCTTCGAGGCACTCCACGCCGACGTGATCAAGACGGTGCGCACCGCGCTCAAGGCGTCCTCGCCGTCGGGCCGTGGCTTCCTCTCCTGCCGCTTCACCCACGTCTACCCGGACGGGCCGGCGCCCTACTACACGTTCATCTGTCCGGCCCGGCGCGGCGACGAGGTAGCCCAGTGGATGGACATCAAGGCCGCAGCCAGCGAGGTCCTGGCCAAGCACCAGGCCACCATCACCCACCATCATGCGGTAGGGCGAACACACCGTCTTTGGGCGAATCGACAACGGCCTGACTTGTTCACAGAAGTCCTCCAGGGCGCCAAACAGACCCTCGATCCGGCGGGCATCCTCAACCCCGGAGTGGTCTTTGACCCCGCAATTGCTTGACTCCGTGGCCGGTTGTTAGAACCATTGGCCCATTGGAATCGTTCTAAACGCGTTTCGACAGGAAAGGATCGCCCATGATTGACATGACTTCCGCTGCGGTGACCAAGGTTCGCTCCATGGCCGACGACTACAAGGTCGGCGAGTCGGGCCTCCGCGTGATGATCGTCGGTGGTGGCTGCTCCGGGCTGTCCTACGACATGGACTTCGAGGAAGCCGCCCGCGAGGGTGATCAGGTCTTCGAGTTCGAGGGCCTCAAGGTCTTCGTCGATCCGATGAGCTACTCCTACCTGGACGGCACGAAGATCGATTACCGCGAGGGCTTCACGTACAGCGGCTTCTACTTCGAGAACCCGAACGCCAAGAAGAGCTGCGGCTGCGGCAGCAGCTTCACGGTCTAATTCCCAAGTAGGTCCACATCACTCGCATTCCCGAGCTCGCGCCCGGCGGGGCGGGCCAGGCGTCGATCCGTCTGCCCGAGCTCGACAGCATCCCTCTGACGCCGCGCGTCCGCGCCCTCATCGACCACCCGCACTTCCAGCGGTTGCGGCGCGTCCGCCAGCTGGGGCCCACGTGGTTGGTCTACCCCGGCGCCACCCACACCCGGTTCGAGCACAGCCTCGGTGTCTACGGGACGACGGTCAACTACCTGCGCAGCCTGCTGCAGCACCCAAACGTGGCGGCCTCCCTCACCGAGGCCGACCAGCTCACGGTGCTGATGGCGGCGCTGCTCCACGACGTCGGCCACTACCCCTTCGCCCATAGCCTCGAGGCGCTGCACTACAAGGGCCGCGACACGCCCCGCCACGAGAACCTGGCCGAGCGCATCATCACCGGCCACGTCAGCGGGCTCGACCGCGCCGCCGGTGGCAACCTCAGTCAGGTCATCAAGCGCGATGTGGGCATCGAGCCCGAGCGCGTCGGTCGGCTCATCGCGTCCAAACGGCGCGACCTCGAGTCCCCGGTGGACCGCCTGCTGCAGTCCATCATCTCGAGCGCTGTGGACAGCGACAAGATGGACTACCTGTGGCGCGACTCCGTCCACTGCGGCGTCCCCTACGGCCGCAACTACGACCGCGGCCGCCTGCTGAACGCACTGACGCTCAACGAAACGGGCGATGGCCTCGCGGTGTCCGACAAGGGGCTCGTGTCGGCAGAGATCTTCCTGTTCTGCCGCTACACCATGTTCTCCGAGGTTTACTGGCACCACACCGTGCGCAGCGCCAGCGCCATGCTCGAGCGCGCCTGGGCCGACCGGGTGATGCGCGACCAACCCGAGCCCGACGATCTGGCCGCGCAACTCCTTGGCGTCGGCGACGACGAGCTGTTGGCCACGCTGATGACCGAGGCCCCACCGAAGTCCGCGGCTTCCCACCTCCTCAAGGGCATGAGCGTCGGCCACCGCCGGCTCTACAAGCGCCTGGTGACCTGGTCCCGGGTCTACGACGAGCCCAGCGCCCAGGAGGCTTACGAGCGCCTGTACGCCTTGGACGAAGCCGGCTGCGACGACCTCCTCGGCCGCCTCCGCGACCGCCTGTCGCGGTTCGGCAAGTCGCTGGGGCCTCATGACCTGATCCTCGACATCCCTCCGCGGGACAAGGATCGCATGCCCGACCTGCAGGTGCACCGCCGCAACGCCCACGGCGGCACAGGCAGCTGGACGCAGCTCAGCGACTGCTCTCACATCGTCAAAGGCATTGGCGCCGACTTCGTGAACGTGGTGAAGAAGATCCGCCTGTTCGTCGACCCGGGCGCCGCAGCCACCCTTGCACCCCAGCGGGCCGCCGTGGAAGCAGCCATCACCGAGCAGGTGTTGGCCGCCTGAGCCAAGCTCACTTCACCGGCCAGATGTAGGCGCTCCCGTCGGCTGCGGTGCTGACCAGCTTGCCTTTGACGAAGGCTACGGAGATGACCTTGGTTGCATGTCCCTGCCAACGCGCCACCCGCTTACAATTGCCGGCATCCCACAGAAAGACCGTGCCGTCCGCATCCCCGGCCGCATAGCGCTTTCCGTCCTCGGCCGTGGTGATCGTGGTCATGGACTGCTTCGCGTCACCCTTGCAGCGCATGGTGACGGTGACGCTGGGCGGCGTGTGCACGGTCACCTCACCCACCGAGGCGACCAACCAGCGGTCTCCCTTCCATGTCCAGGAGCCTCGCTCCCCCGGTGGCATGGTCGCCACGACCTTTCCCGTGGCCACCTCCAGCACCCGCCGGTCGGCCATCAGATAAGCACCCGCCTTGGGCTGAAGTGAGATCCGGTTGGGGCCAGCGTAATTGGGCACCGGCGCGAGGACTGGCGTGATGACCTCGCCCTTCGGGGTCAGCTTCACCAGGTCGACCTCTCCCCGACTCCCTGCGGTGTAGAGCCTGTCCGTGGCAGCCACGTCGAGGTCACGAACGCCCTTGCGCGTATGCGAGTAGAAGACCTTCATCGTCTTCAGGTCGACGACGGTGGCCCCGTGCGCGGTCACCATCAACGCCTGACGGCCGTTGCCGGTGTGCAGAAGCGCCCAGGCCGAAGCGGGGAAGACAGCCCCGCGCTGAAGCACGCCAGGCGTCGCGATATCCCGGATCAGCAGCTCGCCTCCAGCGGAGAGGGTCCCCACCAGACCCTTGTCCTTGTCCATCATCGCCATGCCGAGGAGCGGGCCATTGCTGTGCAGCTGCGCACCATCGTTGGTTTGATAGACCTTCAAGGTCCCTCCCCGGGTCATCGCAACATACCGACCGTCGGGACTCATTCGAGGCCGTTCGTCCGCCACGCCTAGCGGGATCGTACGCTTCGTCCCAGGGTAATGGAGGGCGACGGTGTTGCCGCCATATTTCCTGCAGGCGAAGACCGAGAAGTCGGGGCTGATCGACCCGTTGCCCACCGCACAGCCGTGCTTTAGCGGTGTAGCGCCCACGAGCTTGCGACGCGTGACGTCGTAGATGCGAAAACCATCGTCGGCGACGACGCCGAGGCGTGACCCATCTCGTGAGAAGTTGGCGTCCCAAACGCTTTCTCGGATGAGCCGCCGGTCCCGCTTGAGCGTCGGTAGCGTCCCAACCCTGACGCTTTCCTCATCACCGCCGATCCACGCGACGCGCTTGTCGTGGACCGCGAGCGGATGTCCGTAGGATCCTATCGTCATGTCGGCGGCCCCGGTCTGTTTGCCCGTCGAAAGTGCAACCGCCCGAAACCCGTGGTCCGTCGGTGTGTGCTCATAGCTGTCGACACCGCTGGCCCAGCTGTACAGCAGATGCGTCGCGGCGCGATTGAGGGCCACCTGCGTGACGTGCCAGCGGTTCCTGGGCTTGCGCTTGAGCACGAACAGCTTCTTCATGCGCTTGGTCGCGAGCTCGTACGCGTAGACAGCGATGTCATGCTTCGGCCCCTCGCCGGCCTCGCCATCTTCGACGTAGGTGTTCAGCCAAAGCACACTCGTGCCGTCGCTGCTGAACCCCAGCAACGACCAATCCGGTGCCTTGATGGGAAGCGCCGGATGGGTCGCCAGCAGCCGACCCGAGGGCACGCTGAAAAGCGCCATCTCACCGTTGGGTCCTGCGGCGAGGAGACGCTTGCCGGCGCGGTCGAACGCAAGCTCTGAGAAGCCGAGACCCTTCGCCACAAAGGCCCCGGGGGGACCGCCAAGCTGCCCCACCGCACCCGTTGGCAGCGGCTTCGCCAGGCTTGGCGAAGGAATCGCGAGCGTCGCGGACAGAACCAATAGCAGCGTGCGCACAAGCATCAGGCCTCGCGGGTGGGGAATGTCCCCACTCTACCACCAGGTCATCCGGACACGATTCACCACGTCGCGCTTGCGCCCTGGCGGGTGGCCGTGGAAGCTGCCCCCACCGAGCAGGCACGGGACGATACGACATGGCGCACGCCAAACCGCGGCTCTTCCGCGACCCCATCCACGATATCATCGCCTTGGAGCCCGACGCTCCTGCGGGGCGGCTCCTGCTGAACCTGCTGGACACTCGCGAGATGCAGCGCCTCCGTCGGGTCCGCCAGCTGGCGCTCAGCCATCTGGTCTACCACGGCGCCGAGCATTCCCGGTTCGCCCACTCGATGGGTGTCGCTCACCTCACCTCGCGGATGCTGGCGCAGCTCGAGACGTCGCTGACCATCCCCGAAGACGAGCACCTCGTCACCCTCGCCTCGGCGCTCCTCCACGACGTCGGCCACGGGCCGTTTTCCCACGCCATCGAGTCGGTCACCGGCGTCCGCCACGAACGCTACACCCGCAGCATCATCCTGGACCCCGATAGCGAGGTGTTTTCAGTCCTCTCCGCCGTCGACCCCGCCTTCCCCGAGCGCGTCGCGGCCCGCGCCTGCGGCGAGGACGACGGCAGCCCCGCGTTCTTCCGCGAGATCGTCTCCAGCCAGCTGGACGCCGACCGGATGGACTACATCCTGCGCGACGGCCACATGACGGGCGTCAAAATCGGCAGCTTCGACCTGGCCCGCATCATCGCCATGCTCGACGTCGCCGACGGCCACCTCGTGCACCACTCCGGCGGTCAGGAGGCCATCGAAGGCTACCTCCTGGCGCGCTTCCACATGTACAAGCAGGTCTACCTGCACAAGACCTCACGTGCGGCCGAGCGCATGCTCGAAGCGGCGCTGCGCCGAGCCAGCCAGCTGGCACGGCGGGGCAACCCGCCCAACTACTGGCCTGAGGGCCCGCTTTCGGCCCTGCTGTCAGGCGAACCCGTCGGCGCTGTGGACTACGCCACGCTCGACGACGTGGACGTGTGGCTGGCACTCAAACACTGGGCTCGGGGCTCGGGCGACCCGGTCCTGGACACCCTCGCCGACGGCCTCGTGAACCGCCGCATCTACAAGACCATCGAGCTGCCGGCAGACACCCCCGGCCGGGCCAGGGAGCTCGTCGAAGGGGCCCGCTCGGTGGCCCGGGTCAAGGGCTTCGACCCGGAGCTGCATGTCCTCGTGGACGAGACACGGGACTCTCCGTACCGCCCCTTCACCGGCGTCGAGGGCGGCGGCAAGTCGATCCGGCTGCTGGTCAGCGACGGTGGCGACCGGAAGAAGCTCCGCATGGCCTTCCTCGAGGACCGCTCCGAACTCGTCGGGCTCCTGGGCCGTCTTTACCACCAGCGCCGCTTCCTGTGCTTCCACCCGGACCTCCGCGAGCCGATGCTGCGTCTGGTTTCGCGCTGACGCGACGCTGGTCGCGTGCTACACAGTCGGGCCATGAGTGTTCGGAACCTCGTCCTCCTCCTCCTTGCCTCCGCCTTCGTCCTGAGCTCAGCGCCCGCGCTGGCCTCGGAGTCCCCGTCCGACGTCATGAAGCGCTTCCGCGCCGTGGCCCGCAGCGGCGACGTCGACGGCTTCAAGGCCTTCATCCACCCGGCCAAGGGCCTCAAGGACGAGACCACCAAGGTCAAGCGAAAGCACGTCACCGAAAAGTACATGATGCAGGCCGAGTTCCTGAAGACGGCTCGCCGCGACAAGAAGGCCGTCTGCGGCAACTGGAAGCGCGGCAAGATGAGCTGCACGGTCAACCTGGGCAACGCCGGCGGCCACAGTTACCACTTCGCCAAGAGCAAGAAGGGCGTCTTCCTGCTCAAGGCCCGCATCTTTGACGGCTGAGACCGATACCGCCAAGCCCCGACTGCGGCTGCTCGATCCGCTGACGCTGGGCACCGGGCTCTGGCTGGACCACTTTGTGGCCTTCCTCCTGCCCAACTTGATTGCCCTGGGCCTGGGCGGCCTGTTCATCTGGCTTCTGGTGGACTTCGAGTCCGCCCTGCGCGACGTGATGCTGGGCCAGTACCCCTCCGTCGGCTTCTGGGGCTCCCTGGCCGGGGCCGCGGCGCTGATGCTCCTGGTGGCCGTCATTGCCCAGGGCATCACCAGCGTGGCCACCCGCCGCGCCCACGCTCCAACCGACGCGCCCACGTACAAACAGGTCCTGACGAGGCTTCCCCAGGCGCTGGCGGTGAGCCTCACCCTCAGCGTGGTCGGCGGCGCCTGGTGCTGGCTCATGCTGCAGGCCCTCTCCGAGGCCTCCATGCCTGCCTTCCTCGCGGCGTGCGGCATACCCTTGCTCCTCCTCGTCGCCGTCACGTGGACGCTGGGCGCCGCCCTCTTCCTGGGCCCCCCGAGCATCCCCGCCGCCCTCCGCTCCGGCTGGCGCGCCACTGCCAGGCACCGCCTCCCGGTCCTCGTCAGCGTCACCACCCTCTCGGCCGCCCACACCCTCTGGTCCTACTCGAGCGTCCGCGTCCTCGCCAACACCTGGCCCCTCGAAGACTGGCGCCTGGCCACGCTGCTGACCAGCACCCTGGTCGAGACCGCCGTCGTCGCCAGCTTCGTCACCGTGGCCTCGACGCTACTGTACCTCCGCCACCAGCAAAGCGAAGCGTCCTCGAGGTAGGCGGGCATGCCAACTCAGGCCGCCTGCTTCAGCTCCCGGCCGAGCACTTCGAGCTGCGGGACCTTGCCCAACAGCCACCGAATCGTCTCGGCGGGTGGCTCCGCCCGAATCGCCGCCCGGTCGTGAACCAGCTCCAGGTGGCAGCAGCTGCACAGACTGGCCGTATTCGAGGCCTCGTGACCGCCACCCCGGGACCGGAACCGCAAATGGTGCAGCGTCACGTCGCTCCGGGTGCACACCGGACTCACGCACCGGTAGCCGTCCCGCGCATAGATGTCGGCCCACTTCACGTCCCGGGCCGCCTCCACGATGTGTCGCCAGCTCGTCGCCATCGCCATGCACAAGAACTCGAGGAACGTCGTCCCCAAGTTGTCGTGCTCCGAGCTCAGTACCTGCCAATCGCGATTGAGACGCCGGTACCACCGAGCGAGGTCGTCGGGGAGGTTCAGACGCACCCTGCGCATGGGCTGAGGCCCGTCGCCATGACTGCTCGGCAGCCTCGGCGGAGCCGGCGGGGGCTGGCACCCGATGGCACCGGCCTTGGTATCCGTCCTGCCCTCTGCTAGACGCCGCTTCAGCTCCGCCCCAGTCACGAATAACTGGAAACCGTCCGCAAGTGGCTGTTTCGACGGCACAAACATCTCGCCCTTCAACGCCATGGCGCGAAGCTCCTGGAACTCCTGCACAGCGGCTTCGTCCGGCGGCGCCAGCGAGGCGTCTTCGAGCTCCAAACGGCGCCGCGTCTTGGCGACGTCCAGCTCTTCCCGCAGGTGCACGACGGTCCGGGCGCGGGCGCGCTCGACCCACTCTCGGGCCAGCTCGGCCTTACCAAACCCTCGACTCGTGTGGGCGTGGCGCGCGATCATCGTCGCGGCCTCGAAGCCGATGCGGCCGCCTTCGAGAGCCTGGGTCACCGCGGGCAGCTGGTCGATGTCCCGCGCCAGCTCGATGCGCTTGCGGACCGAGCTCTTGGACAGGCCCAGACGCTCGCGGCAGTACTGGGTCTCCGTGGCGTAGCCCAGCACCTTCCAGCCACGGGCGGCCCAGAACGTATCAGCGAGCTGCCCCAGCTCCAGGTCCCGGCGGCCGAAGGTCATGCCCAGCGCCTTCAGCTTCTGGTGCAGCACATAGACGTCGTCGGAGAGCTCGTCGATGGGCGTGAGCGGCCCGTCATCATCACTGTCGCCGCCGTCCTCTTCGCGCGACAGGTCGAGCCCGGGCTCGGCGGCCTCTTCGGCGGCCTTACGGCAAGCCGCATCCATCTCCCGTTGCTCGTGGTGCCCCTTGGCGTTCGGATGCCTGGGCGGAGCCACGGGAACGTCCAGCTCGGGGTCCAGCATGGACAGGGCGATGGCGGCTTCGGCGAGCAGGTACTCGGCGGCTTCGTCGCCCCGGACGCCGAACGCCGAGGCCATCAGGAGCTTGATGCCCTCGTAGGCCCAGACATGGTCTAGCGGCACGGTCGTCTCGATGGTGGACCGGGGCTGCTCTTCATCGTCGCAGGAGTCGTCGGCTTCTGCAGCCTGCTTCGCCGCGTTGGCCAGGCGTTCTTTCATGCGGGCAACCGTGGTCCGCTTTGCCTCGAGCAGCAGCGCCAGCTCGGTCTCGGGTGTCGCATGGCCAGCGAGCAAGGCAGCCATGCTGCGGCCAATCGTGCCGGCAGCAAGGGCGGCGCGGGTGAGCGGCAACTCTTGCAGACGCCGCGCCAACGCGCACATGTCGCCGACCCAGCGGGCGGGCTGCCCGACGACCTGGGTCGTGTAGGCCTTCCGCGACGAATAGCCGAGCTTGGCCGGGCCTGCGAGGCGGGCGAAGCGCTCCATCGTCTCGCCGAGCGCCAGCGCCAGCCGCCCGTCCCGGCGCGTGAGCCGGGCCAGGTCGCGGTCGATTTCCTCAGCGGCGGCCGGGTCGAGATGGGGGGTCATGGGGGACTCGGCGAACATCGGAGAGACTGTAATCACGACGCCTTCCGACCTTCCCTGTGCGGCTACGAGCGGCTCCGAAATTCAACCGAGAAGGGCGTTTCTGGATCCGTGAGCATGGGTCTGGAGCCTCGACCCATCGCGACGGGGCCACTTGGCTGCAAGGCGCCCTTACGAGGCGCCAACGGGCCGCTCTGAGCGCGAGCCGCACCAAACGGAAAGATGCGGTGGGAGCAGAAAAGGTCGTTTTGCGTGCTCCGCAGCTAGGCGTGGTCGCCACGCCTGGACCGATGGGGTCTGGCAGGCCCTTCTGGGGACTTTCGTTTCCCTCATGCATTCAAACACTTAGTCCAGAGCCGAACGGTAGCTGGGGCGTCCAGACCCCAGCATAGTGTCGCCCAGCGACCGAGTTTCACGGGTCTGAACGCTGGCACGGATGCTGCACAACACCAGCCCGTGCAAGCACCAGTCGCCTCTCAACCCATGACCCAATCCATTTCGATAACTTCCCAAGGCTGCCCGATGGACCTGCGAAACAGCATTTCTAAGCCTAGGTTCTCGGCTCGGTCTCAGAACTCGAGACAGGTGACCTCGACCGTCGTCTGAGGCTCCGCCAACGCTCCTTGTCGCATGGCCCGACGCCCTCGTTTGGCCTGTTGACCTGAACGCGCACACCCGCGACGGGTGTGTCCGGCCCATACCGTCCGCCAGCCCTCTGGTGGAAAGAGGAACTCATGTCGCTATCGTCACGCGTGGCCTTGGTCAGCGCGCTCTTGTGCCTCACTGCATTCTCATCCCCCGTCCGGGCCAACGACAACGCACCGAAGTCATGCAAGGCCAACGTCGGGACGCTCACGACCGATGGAACGGTGTCGGTGAGCACCAAGCACCCCGCCAGCGTGATGTTGCTGGGGAGTGACCCAGAAGTCGTCACCTTCACCATCGAGCCCGAGCTGGATGCCGACGGAAACGCGGTCGGCCCCTCCACGACAAAGGTGAAGCTGAAGGGCCTGAAGCCGTCCACGACCTACTATGTGTACCGCGACAACTATCTGAACCCGCTTCAGAAGACCTCCAACGCGAAGGGCAAGCTCAAATTCAAGCAAGCCATCGACGGGCCTCATCTCGTCCTGGTGCAGCAGGATCCAGGGACGATCACTATCGATCACACCACCTGTCCGCCAGGGTGGGGGTGCACCTACTTCCCGGGTGCCCCCGGCGTCATCAACCTCGCCAGGGCGCCCCACGCCTCCATCATCAACGACCACATCCAGGTTGTCGCCGATGGCATCACCGTCGACCTCAACGGAAGCACGCTCAATCCTGGAAGAAATCATGGAATTTTGGTGGTCGCCGACGGCGTGACGGTCCAGGACGGCGCCGTGAGCGGAGGCTCCTCGTGCGTCTTCGCTTCCCGAACCTCTGGGCTTGTCATCCAAGACCTCCAATGTACCGGCCAGGTACGCACCGGCGGCGTGGTTCTCAGCACTGCAGCGGTCACAACCGTTCGCAACACCCGCGTCGAGAACAGCGGCGTCGCCGGCCTCGTTGGGGTGCGAGTCGAGACCCTGACGGTGGACCAGACCGTGTTCAGCGACACCGAGTTCGGCCTGGATCTCGCGGACGGCAGAGACGTCACGTTGGTCGGCAACACCGTCTCCAACCCTCGCACTGGCGGTATCTTGATGTCCGTTCTTCGGGACGTGACGCTGTCGTCCAACGTCGTGATGGGAACGCAGGGGGTCACCGGGCCCAACAGCTCGGGCCTGTTTTGCCGTGATTGCTCCAACCTTGTCAGCCTGGGCGACCGATTCGAGGGTGGAGAGCGCTACGGCGTGTTCCTGGAGGGCGTATCTCAGGCGCAACTCACCGGTCTCGTGGCCGACGACAACGGGACGGGACTCATGGTGTCGTCCGGCTCTACCGGAATCGTCGTCGCCGGGCCTGGGACCTTCTTGCGACGGAACAGCCGGAGCGGCGTCGAGGTCACCTACAACTCGAGCGTGTCCCTGGGGCCCGACGTGACGGCCACGCTCAACCAGGTCGTCGACGTCGAGGGGCAAGCCCCGACCTCCATAACGAAGGTTGGAACGGTGCTCTGCTGGACAGCGTCCAACTTCTCCTGCGATGAGCCGCAACCTCCGACCATTCACGTCGACAGCGTCACCGACACCATCGTCGAGGGCTCGGACGCCACCATCGGGATCACCGTCACTGACCCCGACGACCAAAACATCGATGTCGTAGTCGATTGGGCGGACGGAAACTCGGACCAATACGCGCTTGGCAGCCCAAGCATGGAGCTTGCTCACTCGTACCCCACGCCGGGAACGTATCCGGTCACAATCCGGGTCACCGACCCCGCCGGCAACGAAGCATCTGTAGTCGTCCCCGTATCGGTCGTGCCCCCGCCGGCCGCCTGGCCTGCGGGCAGCGAGCTTTCGGCGCAGGTCGCTCCCGATGGCAGCATCACCCTCAACTGGCCTGCGGCCGTCAACGGTGTCGCGTACGAACTGACGATGGAGAACCGTGACCTCCTCACGCCGCCCGAGGTCATGCAAGTATCCGGCGCGCTATCGGCGACAGTAGCCGCTCCGCCGCTCAGGGATCTCTTGCGCTTCAAGGTGCGCAGCGACAATGGTGGCGGCTCGTTCACCGTCACCAACCCCAGCGTCGATGTCGTTGTTGACGACACCCCACCGTCCTTCGCAGGAACCCTGACCTTCGATGGCGACACTCAGAACGCACTGACGATCAGCTGGCCCCCAGCGGGCGAAGATGACGCGATCGCCGGATACCAAGTCACTTTGGACTCTGGCGGAGCGACGGCCCAAAGCCCGGTGCTTGCTGGCGATGACCTCCGCACGTTCACCTTCTCGAGCTCCATCGCCCCAGACACGCCCTACACAGTATCTGTCGAGGCTTTCAACCGAGTGAACTGCGACCAGTACCTCGGGGCGTGCGCGAACTCCGCAACGCTCCCCGGCTCCTATACGACACCGGCAGCCCCGGCTCCCGCATGGCCGCAGTGGGCGCAGCTCGTCCAGGTCGGCGCGACGTCAACGTCCGCGACGCTCGCCTGGATGCCGGGAGCGTCCGACGCAACGAGCTACAGGCTCGACTACGTGGGCGACGACGGCGTCCCCGGCAGCCAGACCGGCACCTCTGGAGTCGTGGCCACCGTCGCGCTCGACTTCGACAATGCCCCCTACACCTTCAGCGTCACCGCGATCAACGCCCAGGGTGAAACCCTGCTTCAGGAGACTGAGACCGTCGTTCTGCAAGACACTGAGCCCCCGTTCTGGGCTCCGTCCGCTGTCATCAGCGCGACATGGCTCGATGGGACTCAACCTGCAGACCCCGACACCCTCGACGTCACCTGGAGTTCAGCCAGCGATGACCGAGGTCTCGCAAGTTATCACGTGCAGATCTGTGCGGATGCGCAGTGCTCGACGCCCATTTGTGCGGCAACCGTGCTCGCGACCGCGTCGACCCAGTACGCCTGTGTGAGCACAAGCATTGTCGAGACCAGCACCTACCACCTCCGCGTGGTGGCGACCGACACCGCCGGGATGCAGTCCTCGGCCCTCTGGGGGACCGCAACCACCGGCTCCGGCCCTCCCGGCTGGAGCGGCGGAGCTCCTGGAGTGTCCGTCACGGACATCGGCCGAACTGGCGCGACCGTGAGCTGGGACGAGGTTGACCAGGGCACACCCGCAGAAGCGTATCGTGTGCAGGTCGCACCCGCAGACGCAGGGAGTAGCGCAAACATCGTCGAGGGTGAGGCGGCAGGCCCGCCGTTCCTGGTCGACCATCTAACGCCGGGTACGTCGTACATCGCGACGGTCGACATTGAGACCGTTGACGGCTCCTATGTTCTGTTGGGCGTCTCGGAGGCCTTCACAACCGGGATGGGGGCGCCGGCCGGCTTCGAGCCGCCGACCATAGACCTTTCCGTACCCACCACGACCTGGGCGATTGCGAGTTTCCTGGTCTCCGGTCCCGATGCACCCCAGTTCGGTGTGGCCCCGAACGCCATCGAGAAGCGACGCGCCGCCTGGGTCCGAGGCCGTGTCGAAGACCGGGATGGCCTGGGGCTGGACGGGGTTCTGGTGAGCATTCCGCAACATCCAGAGTTCGGCGCGACGCTGACCCGCGATGGCGGCGAGTTCGACCTGCTCGTCAACGGTGGTGGGGAGCTGCTCCTGAGGTTCGAGCAAGACGGCTTCTACGCATCGGACCGAAGGGTCCGGCCGCAGTGGGATGACACGATTGTGTTGGACACGGTTGTGCTCGTCGAGCCGGACAGCGCTGTGACGCCAGTGACCTTCGGCACTCCGGTTGTACACGCTGCCAATGAAGTTGAGGATGATGACGGGAAGCGGACGGCTCGGATCTATGTGCCTCCTGGAGTGACGAGCATCGTGCCCAACGGGTTCCTCAGGGCCACCGAGTACACTGTCGGTGAGAACGGACCGGCCTCCATGCCTGCGCCGCTGCCGCCACAATCGGGATACACCTACGCCGTCGAGCTCAGCCTCGAGGACGCCAACGGCGACGTCATTCACAATCCGACGTTTGACCCGCCACTGGTGCTCACCGTTGACAACTTCCTCGACTTTCCGGTCGGCTGGACAGTGCCCGTCGGCGTGTACGACCGCGAGGACAAGGTCTGGAAGGCCACCCCGAGTGGCTGCGTCGTAGGCGTCACGGTTCTCGCCGGACAAGAAGCCCTCGACTTCGGCGGGTGCGAGCACGGCGATGTCCCCCCCTTCGTCGCGACTGAGCTCCTCGACCTGTACGACGAAGGGGACAGCTTCTGGTACACGACGGCCGCGCACTTCTCGACCCGTGACCTGAACTGGCCAGAGCAGTTCACGCAGGAGGACAATCCTGCCCCTCCGAGTGCCGCACCAAAGGATGGCGGTGTTGAGCGGAGCAATCAGACCTGCAGAACCGGCGGTGCCAGCAACCAGTGCTCAGTGAACGGCTCCGTCATTGGTCTCGACGACGCTACCCTTGGAGAGTCCATCGCGACATCCGGTACCGGTGCAGGTCTCCACTACGACAGCCGCCGGGCCCCGGGCCGTGTGTGGCAGCGGACCATGAAGTTTCAGATCGCCTCGGGAGAGCTCGCGCCGAACCTCATCCGCATCCGACACACCATCAGCATCGCTGGCCAGCTGTATAGGGAAGACTATTCTAGCGGACAGTTCTTCCCCAATATGACCCGCGAGTTCGTTTGGAACGGAAAGGACGCCTTCGACCGACCGCTCGTGGGTGATATCCCTATCCGCTCGGTTCTAACCTACTTCTACGACGCACGATTCGTTCCGGGCCAGAACTTCGGTGACACGGGCGCCGCTGGCGCCACAGCGGGACCAGGGAGCCGATCGACGGCCCTTGTCCAGACAAGCACTTGGAACGGCTTCGTCAACCTTTACGACGAGCGCTCCAAGGGACTGGGTGGCTGGTCCTTTGGACCCCAACATGTCTTCTCTCGCCGCACCGGGACGCTTCACAGGGGCGATGGAAGCAACAAGACCATGGGCGGCGCGAGCTATCAAGACGCCGAAGAGGTCGGATCGAGCTGTACAGGGGGAGCCCCTCTGCTGCCCTTCCAGGGAGCTTTCGCGGTGGCACCGGATGGCGCCTTTGTCTACCCCAGCGCCGGCATCGTGCGGACGTTGGCGGCGGACGGTGTCTACGGCGCTATTGCCGGTGTGGGCGCCTTGCAGCCGCCGGACGCCGACTTGAAGAACATTACGGGAGTCGAGCTGCTACCGGACGGGTCGTTGCTCATCGCCGACACCGACAACTGCAAGGTCCGACGCTTCTTCGAAGGGCAGTTCGAGACCCTCGCCGGCACCTCCAGTGACACATGTACCAATGACTTCGACGACAGCGTCGATGATCCCCTGGCCACCAACATTCGTCCGGTGGGAGCGCTTCGTCAGGGGCCTGGAGGCAACATCTACTTCGCCGTTCAGCATGCCATCTTCGCCATCACACCAGCGGGCAAGCTTCGTCGGATCGTGGGGAACGGCACCTCGGCCTGCGGGATGGGCGATGGAGGCCTCGCCCTAAACGCCACGCTTGGATTCGGCGCAAACGACACCCTGCGGGGGCGGTTCGACGTTGGGCCCGACGGCTCGATCTACGTCGCCGACACCGAATGCGGCCAAGTGCGCAAGATCGGTCCAGACGGCCTCATCGACACAGTAGCCGGCGGCGGCACGTCTCTGGACGACGGGGTGGCGGCCACCGACGCCGACCTGCCCAAGATCGCCGACGTGGCGGTTCTGCCCGACGGCGCTCTCGCCATCCTGGAGTCGGGCAACAACAGGATTCGCATCGTCCGAGATGGCATTATCGAGACCTTCATCGGGAACAAGGACGGCACGCCGGCCTGCTATGTCGACGCGCTCTGCCTCAGCGCGGCAGGTCGGCACACGTCCATGCGCGTGGACCCCGAGGGCAACTTGCTCATCGGTGGCGCAAGCTATAACAACTCCGCGTGCCCTTCTGGCCCGACCTACACTATCGAACGAGTTCGCCCCATCGCCACCCGCGCCGCTGGCCTCAACGACCGTGTCGTGGATGGGTCTCTCGTGCATCGGTTCGACGAGGACGGTCGGCACCTCGAGACCAACCATAGGTACTCGGGCGCGCTTGCCTGGCGTTTTCACTACGACGACGCCGGTCGCGTGAAGCGCATGGAAGTCCCCGACGGCAATGACGTCTTCATCACCTACACCGCCAATGGCGCCAAGATCGAGCCCGAGTGCGGTGACTTCGACGCCGCCGCGTGCCCCCACGACACCACCCTGACGTTCAATGATGATGGGTATGTTTCGGAGGTTGAGAACTGGTTCGGTACATTTAGTGCGTACTACCAAGCCACCCCGTTCCAGGGGGGAGGCCTGTTGAGTCGCTTGGAGTGGCCATCCCCTCCGGGCGCGCTCGAGTTCACGGAGTTCAACTACCATCCCACCACGGGTGTGTTCCTCGATGAGGCCACCGCGGAGGGAACGACTCAGGCTCTCTCGAAGCCCGACCGTACGACGACGACCCTCACTTCGGGCACGCTCGAGGCGACCGACTACGTCAGCGACCGCAACAACGCCTTTGCGGAGCGCACGACTCAGACACCCGACGGTCTGGAGTGGAAGTTCACGGCCGAGCCGAACGAGGGACGCGCTTGTTATCCCAATGGAGGACGTTCGAGCTGGGAGGAGCTCCCCGACCCCATCTGGGGGGTGACGGACAAGTACTCCGCGGTCACCCGACTGACCACGGCCGACTCCTGTAGTGCATTGGACGAGGACCAGCGAGGGTTCGTGGTAACCCGGGAGCGCGAGTCCACCGCCGACCCGGACAATCAGTTTGCGCAGAACACGCTTACAGAGAAGGTCACCATCAAGGGGATCAATGACCAGACGCCCCGGGTGTTCCAGACGAGTATGCTGAAGAGTTCCTTGGCCGCATATGCGCTCATGGCGTCGGTCACTTCGCCAGTGGGTGTCGCGGCGACCACATATACGGACGAAGCCGAGCGTATTCGGCGCGCAGAGGTGCCGGGCCAGCTAGCTCAGAACGTGGAGTACCGCAGCGACGGGGCGTTGACGAAGGTCTACGCAGGCGAGAACCCGCAGGTGAACCCCCGTATTGAATACAGCTACGAGCCGACCGGGTTCCTGGAAACGGTCGCGGAGTTCAGCGGTCCCGGCACTGTGCCGCTCAGGAGCACGCACTACCTGGACCACACCCCCTACGGCGCCCCGCAGGAGGTCGTCGACACCGATGGCTCGTCCACGCTCCTGTCCTACGACCACCTGGGACGCGTGGAGAGCATCACACGACCTGGCTCCGTCGATCTGCCTCACACCTGGACCTATGACGACGACGGCAGGACCGAGACCTACATTCCTGCGGTCGCACCCGCCGACACCGAGCTATACAAACGCTCCTTCGAGTACGACAACGCGGGTCGTCTCATCAAGACCCGTCGCCCCGGCAACGTCGTCACCGACATCGTCTTCGCCACGGGCGAGAGCACGGCGGACTACGAAACCCTCTGCCCTGGGGGCGAGTACGTGCCCGTCGGGCGCTGGTTCCGCTCGGTGGCGGACGATGCAGAGACGCTGGCGTGCTACGACGACGCCGGACGGGTCTCGGAGCTGATCCGCAGCGGCTCGCAACAGCTGGTCGGGACGCAGACGAGCTATCATGAGAACCGGCCCGCCACGGTAAGCTGGTTCTTCGACAGCTTCGACGAGCCCTTCGCGACGGTCGGATACACGTGGAACGACTTCGACGTGTTGGAGAGCCTGACCCTGGAAGGTCAGCCCACGGTAAGTCACAACCATGACCTCGACGGGGCGCTGCTGTCTGCGGGACTGGCCACCTACGGGTATGAACCGGGCACCCGTCGCCTGAAGTGGCAGCGGGTCGGGGCCGTTGAGACGGTGTACGAGTACTACGCGTCCGGTCTGCAGGAGTTTGGCAGGCTGCAATCCCAGACGACGTTCATCGACGGCGTCGCGGCCCCGTTCTGGTTGGTCAGCTACACGTACGACCTGTCGGGGCGCATCGAGACCATCACCGAGACCTACGCGGACCAGACGAGCCGGCTGACCCAGTACGCTTACTCAGACGCCGATGAGCTGGAGTCGGTGTGGATAAATGGAACGCTACGGTACTACTACGAGTACGACCTCAACGGGAACCGGACGGTCGCCGACACGTACGCGGATACTGGGCTCGAGGTGTCGAAGCGTGGGTTCACCTACGACGAGCAGGACCGCATCACATCCCAGACTGGAGCGTTCCCCGCGACGTATATGCATACGCTACGCGGGACGCTGGCCAGCGCTACACCCCAGGGCGGGGTGCCTCAGCAGTTCGCGCATGACTCATGGGATGGACTGACGTCGGCTGACACGCCGGGGGGCGCGACGGTTTCGTACGCGGTCACTTCCGGCAACCAGCTGGCTGAGCGGTCCACCACCGCGCGCGACGAGCGATTCGTTTATGGAACCAGCCTTCGTCCCATTGGCTGGTATGGCGCGGATGGCTCGCTAAAGGCTCAGTTCGTCTACGGCCTAGCGTCGCACGTGCCAGCGTACATGGTTGATGGCAGCACCGGTGCGGTGAGCGTCTTCGTGACCGACCACCTCGGCAGCCCCAGGTTCGTACTGGATACCGTGTCTGGAGCCGTCGTTCAGAAGCTGGACTACAGCCCCTACGGCATCGTGCTTGAGGGGACCGTTGGCGACAACGCCCAGCCGTTCCGGTTTGTCGGCGGCATCGAGGATGCAGAGGTCGGAATCCTCCGGATCGGGGCGCGAGCCTACAGCCCTGAGCTGGGTCAATGGCTGTCTCGCGATAGCTATACGTTCTCGCTAGCGGGGCCGAACGCCTATGCCTACGCGTACGGTGATCCGGTCAACTACGTCGACCCGGATGGCAACCTCGCAGTCTCTACGGGGATAGCGATCGTCGCGTTCTTCACGATATTCGCCGACCATGACGATGGAAAGGCTACCGGGAATCCCCCTCTCAGCCTTCTTCAGGTAGGCACAGCCGCCGCACTTTCCTTTGCACCGGCGCCACTATTTGGCTGGTTGGGGAAGGTCTACTCCAAAGCTCGTGGGGTCAAGAAGCCCTGTCCAGGCGGAGGAGCTATCCCAAACGGAACCCCAACCTTCATCAACCTGGGCGATGATGCGGCTGGACAGGTTGTTGGCAACGCTACAAAGACTGCAGGTGGCTACCGTCTCCCCGGAGGGCAGCTCGCCGATGGGACCTTCGACTTCGTTATTCAAGACGGTCAGATGATCGTCGGTAGGGGCCATGTTGCGTTGTCGGGTGGCCGGCCAGTCCAGTGGGCTGGTGACGTGACCTTCAGCGGAGGCAGGATCACCCAGTGGTCCAATGCATCTGGACACTTCAGGCCGCATGCAGGTTTTGCCAAGAACGCTGGGCTGCCGATGGAGACGTTCCGGCCAGTGCAATTTCCGTATATGGTCGGGAAGCCGCAAGGTCCCGTCTTGAGGAGGTGAGCGGTGTCGCTGATAAGTCTCTTTGATTCAGAAATCGAGTTTGCGCCAACACTGACGGTTGAGCGACTGGAATTCGAGGACGGTTGCAACCTTGAAATTGCAGGTCCCCCGGACGAGTTGAAGACGGCAAGCGGCTGTCTTGTTCATGCCGCCATGACCGATGGCTTTGCTGTGGTTGAAGAGGCCGCGGAGCGAATCGAATTGGTTCGTGCCGAACAACGTATCCTCGTCATTGCGCATGAGGATGGCCTCACTGTTGATCTGCGCGACCCACTGCGTCTTCCACAGGCGGCCGTAAGCGGCTCCGCCATCATGCTAAGGGGCCTAAAGGTCGAGTTCCCAATTCCGCCGGAGGAGATTATTCCGGGCCGGATACATCGCCCCGCACCCAACAGCTGGCGGGCCCAATGGCGCATAGCTGGTCTTGGTCCAGAGGATGTGGTCACCACAGTCTTGGATGCCCTCGAAGTTCAGAGATCTCTAAATAGGGGAGCCCGATTCGCACCTGCGGAAGGCGGGCTCCCCTATTGGACGGGCGAAGCGTCCTCAACTTCGGAGTTCTGGAAAGCGCAGGCAAGCACCGAAACAGGCTGCGTCCTGTTGGATTTGTGGGCAACGATCAATGAACCCTCGACCAGTGACCACGGACCGCGTTGATAGAAAACGGGTCTGTCCACATGTCCGACCGACCTACGTGGCATTCCTTCAAAATCGCGAACCAGGCTCGCACACAGGGTCCAGGTTCTGTCCTGTGGAGCGTGGAGGACGAACATCACCTTAAGCCACACGGTGGATGCGAGCCTATCGTCATCAAGTTTCCGAGTGGCAAGGCGTATTCTTGGGATCGACAAGCGCTTCTGGACTCAACTCTAAGGCGCGAAGTCAAGGTCAGCGCGAGTCCGCGCGATGTCTTTCTCTTCTTCAGGGGACGAGGCGACGGCCTCATGTTCAGTCAACTGCGAGTTGAGCCGCAGGGGGCGAGACTGCTCTTCTTTGATGATGAGTAGCCCCAGAGGAGGGATTCCGCACTCTGGCCAAGAAGGTCAAGAAGCCTGGGTTGAGCGGTAAAGAAGCTGGGGAGGCCAAGAGTGTCCGACCGACCTACGTGTGTTGGCGCTGGAAGCGCGATCCGCATTCCCGTCGAACACCACCGGTCGAGAGGCTCCAGACAGCAAGCGCCATGCCTCAGCCACCAGCAACTGCGTAGCGGTCCGGCTATCTGCTGGGGTGTAGCGGCACCAATCAGGGCTCTCGGTGCGGTTTCTTGTTCCCTCAGGGGCTAGATTCGGCGTTAATCCGGGGGTGTTGGGCCCTGAGCCGAATGAATTCAGGAGGTTGACACGTACGTCGGTCGGACACACCGTGTTCCCGAATGCCAAATCCGTTGGGATCGTTGACGTATTCACGGGACTGGGTGGTACCCTATGACGCTCGTAGTTGTAGAGTTCGGAGCGCAGGAGTTGTCCCCGGTCTCTCAGGCATTCGGGACCTTGCTCTCGGACGTGACGTTGCGGCTGGAAGCACTACCTGTCAGCAAGCAAGCCGAGATGAACTACGATCAGTTCAGAGGTTCCCTGTCGGACGCATTCTCCAAGCTCGCATCCGACGAACTCTCCTCGGTTCGATTGTTTGGGCCGACGGACTCCACCCTTCTGGGAAGCGTCTATTGTCCGCGCTTCTCCAATGAGCCACCCAACTTATGGCTCGGGTGGGCAGAGGGAGTTCAGCGTCCTTGGGCGCAAGTCCTGGACGAGCTGCTTGCCGTGGAAGGACTGCAGTTCGTCGCGGTGACGGTTGAGGAGACCATCGATCATTGCTGTGACCAGGTGACGGCTGACAACTTTCCATGGAAGCACTGGAGGTTGCTGGCTGCCGCAGTTCGCGACGAGGTGTCGGGAGCATGGATTCGGGAAGCCCCAACAGACCCATAGCCCTCACCGCCCTGCCCGTTGACCGGCTCCCGTTTTCCGTCTCAACCCCAAAGTGTCCGACCGACCTACGTGTGTTGGCGCTACGTGCGTTGGCGCTGGAAGCGCGATCGGCGTTGACACGTAGGTAGGTCGGACATGCCTACAACGCCAACCCTACTTCACGCATCCGCAAGGCCCCCACTGTGACGGTTCAGCATCCTGGCTTGCCGGGCAAGCCGCAGGTGACGGTGGACGCGCTGACTGGACAGCGGGTGATCACGGTCATCAAGAACAAGTGAGTGCCATGAACCAGATGGAACGAGACGCGCTGAAGAAGCTGAGCCTGTTCGCGAGCGGTCCGGACCGCTCCATGCAGGCGGCGAGCGAACTTGAGGACGCGCTTTACTTGGGCTTTCGGGAGGTGGAGTTCGTCGAGGATCTGCTTGATGGTTTAGCCCAGTACCGGCCAGGTGGGGGTGACTACCTCTACGGTGAAGCTGAGATGGCAAAGTGGTGTGGCGTAGTCCTTGAGAAGCTTAAAGACCGGGCGGGGCCGGACGAGCCGTAGGGGCGGGGCGCGCCCTGCCTCTTCTTCTTTTCCCGCCTGGGTGGCGGGTGGGCCCGGCATCCGGGCGAAGCCGAAGGCGAGCCCCATCGTCGGGTCTGGTCTCAAATGAAGAGTGTCAGGCCGAAGGACATGTCCGACAGGATGCGAAGCCGGTAGGTCCCAACGGGAAACGTCACGTCGTGCTCGCCTTCGATGAAGCGCTGTCGGGAGAAGAACATGTCGGGAGAAGAACATGTCCGACCGACCTACGTGTGTTGGCGCTGGAAGCGCGATCGGCATTCCCGTCGACGACCAACCGTCGAGAAGCTCCAGATCCGGTCATGCGCGGACCTTGGTCACGTCCGCGGAGTCCTGGTCCCTCTCGATTTGGAGCGCAGCCTGGTCAAGGACGCACCTCGGCCACGCCACCTTGCGAGGAGGCTCCGAAGCTCGAGAACATGTCGAGAACATGTCCGACCGACCTACGTGTGTTGGCGCTGGAAGCGCGATCGGCATTCCCGTCGACGACCAACCGTCGAGAAGCTCCAGATCCGGTCATGCGCGGCCCTTGGTCACGTCCGCGGAGCCCTGGTCCCTCTCGATTTGGAGCGCAGCCTGGTCCGAGAAGAACATGTCCGACCGACCTACGTGTGTTGGCGCTGGAAGCGCGATCGGCATTCCCGTCGACGACCAACCGTCGAGAAGCTCCAGATCCGGTCATGCGCGGCCCTTGGTCACGTCCGCGGAGCCCTGGTCCCTCTCGATTTGGAGCGCAGCCTGGTCCGAGAAGAACATGTCCGACCGACCTACGTGTGTTGGCGCTGGAAGCGCGATCGGCATTCCCGTCGACGACCAACCGTCGAGAAGCTCCAGATCCGGTCATGCGCGGCCCTTGGTCACGTCCGCGGAGCCCTGGTCCCTCTCGATTTGGAGCGCAGCCTGGTCAAGGACGCACCTCGGCCACGCCACCTTGCGAGGAGGCTCAGCAGCTTGACTGCGACGGCAACTAAGTGGGCGCGCTCTTGCCTACACACACGCGGTAGAGGATGCGAAGCTGGTAGGTCCCAACGGGAAACGTCACGTCGTGCTCGCCTTCGATGAAGCGCTGTCGGGCTTCAGAGTAGGCCTCATCGAAGGCCTTCAGCGCCAAGAGAGCCTCGATGCGGGTCTGATTACAGGAACACGCAATTCTCGGCCTAATGGTGTTGGCTGCGCCGCTCTTCTCAGGCTTGCGAGCGCGCTGGGTGTGCTTGGTGTTGGCCAACTTCTTCAACTCCAGAAAGCGCTTACCCGTGGCTTTCCGCTCCCCAACGGCGGCGACTTCAGCGCCGCATCGTGCTGGCGCGTGTACTCCTCAGGAGTAAGGTGAGCCAACATCGGAGGAAGTTGAAGCGTCAGCGTCACTTCCTTCGGCATCTTGCTGCGCTTGCCGAAGAACTTGGTCTTTGGGCGCTTGAACCTCATCGTCTTACCTAGGTCTGCCGCCGTCAGCCAGACACCTGGCCAGTCTGACGGGTCCTCGAGCAGACCATCCTGGGTCGGGTTGGCGGCACAGTAGGATGCCTTGTCGATGATGGCGCCAGCGTCCACGAGACGGACCAGGTTCAACTCCTGGTTGTCCCAGAAGGCCGCTTTCACGCGCTTCCATCGATAGTTCAGCATTTTGCCCAGCATGCTGTTGAGCCGCTCGCAGAAGCAGGAAACCCGGCCTCGTGGGTCGTACAGTACAAGGTGGTAGTGAGTGGAGCCGACATAGGCGCATAACACCTGCACCCCGTGCAGTGCAGCCGCCCAGGCCAGCAAGTAAAGGAAGATCGCGGTTACGGCAGGGCCTGGTTTGAGGAACATCCGGCGCTCGCTCGTGCGTCGAGTGACTAGCCATACTTTGCCCGGTTCAATCATTCGTCGTCTGGTCATGGCGGCGAAGAGAGCAAGCACCGTGCCATGGCTCAAACGCAGTAAGTGCGTGCCGGTTGGGATGTTTGGTGGGGTCTAGAGGCACCAATGAAGGCTTCTTGGTGGGGTCTCTGGTTCCCTTGACGGGCTCGATTCGAGCCAACTGGGGGTATTGGAGCCTGAGCCGAATAAATTCAAAAGGTTGACACGTAGGTCGGTCGGACATGCCTGGTGTTGCGGGCATCCGGGCGAAGCGGCTTCGTCGAAGACCTTGAGCGCCAAGACGGCCTCGATGCGGGTCTGATTGCAGGAACACGCGATTCGGGGGCGAATGGTGTTGCGTCTCTGAGCACTGCCCTCACTCAACGCACCGGTTGACTACGCGCCATCCGTCGCCATGGTCGTCCCTCTTCACGCGACGGGAGGTCAGGGCATGGCACGCCAGGCACGCATCGGGATCGACTTCGGCACCACCAACAGCGCACTGGCCGTCGTCGGCGACGACGGGGGCATGAACGTCGCGCGCTGGTCCGCCGACGGAGACACCACAAGCGTCTACCGCTCACTGCTCTTCTTCGAAGAAGGCGCCGACTGGATACGCGGAAGGCCCCCCTGCTCCACCGGTCCCGAAGCCATCGAGCAGTACCTCTGGACCGGCGGCGACGGGCGGCTGATGCAGTCGATGAAGTCGTTCCTGGCCAGCCGCCACATGCTGTCCACCAGCGTCTTCGGCCGCGACTTCAAGCTCGAGGAGCTGGTCGCCGAGGTCGTCCGCGGTCTCTGGACCAGCGCCGCAAACGGACTCGGGCTCGCCCCGGACAGCCGACCCGACCACATCGTCGCGGGGCGTCCCGTGACCTTCGCCTTCTCCAACGGCAGCGAGGACGACGCCTTCGCCGAGGGCCGCCTCCGCAAAGGCTTCGCCCTGGCCGGCTTCGACCAAGTGGACTTCGTCTTCGAGCCCGTCGCCGCAGCGGTCCACTACGAGGCCGCCCTCGACCGCGACGAAACCGTGCTCGTCGCCGACTTCGGCGGCGGCACCAGCGACTTCTGCCTGCTGCGCGTGGGCCCGGGCTTTCGCGACGCCCCCACCGACCCGGCCCGCGTCCTCTCCACCGGCGGCGTCGGCGTCGCCGGCGACGCCTTCGACGCCCGCATCGTCGAGCACGTCGTCGCCCCCGCCCTCGGCCGCGGCAGCCGCTATCGCTCCCAAAGCGGCAAGCTGCTGGAGATCCCCGGCACCCTCTTCAAGGCGCTGGGACGGTGGCACGACCTCTCCGTCCTCAAGACCCCTCGCAACGTCGCCAAGCTCGACGGCTACCGCCGCATGGCCGAAGAGCCCGAGAAGATCGACGCCCTCTGCTACCTCGTCGAGGCTGACCTCGGCTACGCCATGTATCGCGAGGTACAGGCTGCCAAGGTCCGCCTGAGCCAAGAGCCCACGACGGCGTTCGCCTTCGAAGCCGGCGACGTGACCGTCGAGGCCACCATCGAACGCAATGCCTTCGACACCTGGATCGCGCCCGAGTTGACCCAGATCGCCTCGGCGCTGGACGCCACGCTGGGGACCGCCGGGATCACGGTCGACGCCGTAGACACGGTCTTCATGACGGGCGGTACCGCCCTCGTCCCAGCCGTCAGGCAGATCTTCGCGGACCGCTTCGGCGACGACAAGCTGCGCTCCGGGGACTACCTGACCTCGGTCGCCAGCGGGCTGGCGACATACGCCGCGGCTTGATAGCGCCTAACCGGGCGTTTGCGTACCGCAGTCCCATGGCCATGCAGCACGAGCGCGGCCGCGAGGTGGTCTCCACCAGCGGCCGCATCCAGCGTGTCGACGACGGGCGCGGCTACGTGGTCATCCTGGTCGACCGCGCCACCGGCGGCGCCCTGTTCGCCGTCGCCCTCATGACCCTCGGCATCCCGGTCCTGGAACACGGTGGCCGGCTGTTGTGGCACATGTTTCCGGCAACTCCACAGGAGGCAGGCCTGCTGTCGTCAGCGCTGGGCAGCCGCGTTCAGCGCGTCATGATGGCTCAACGGGTTTGTTGAACCCATTCGTCCTCTCGGGCGTACCATGGGCCACCACACACCAAGGGATGACTCATGCAGTACCTCAAGTTCGTGAGCGCCGCGTTCGGCGCCATCGCCACCTTTTTGTGCTTCAACTACGGCCTGCACAACTTCGGCGGCCAGGGCTGGCTGACCATCGGCCTGAGCGCCGCCCCCATTGCGCTGGCCGGCCTGGGCATCATGCAGAAGGGCATGCCCCGCTGGGCCTCGGTCGTCAGCGCCTTGTCGTTCCTCATCGTGGCCATGAAGACCACCCAGGGCGAGAGCCTTCAGAACATCATGATGGCGGCCGCAGGCGGCCTCATCGTGGCCATCGTCATGGCGATCAAGCCTGACAAGACCTGAGGCCCTGCGCCCCGCCCAGAAACGCGAAACGCCCGAAGGGAACTCCCTCCGGGCGTCTCGGTGAACTCGAGTCGAGACTCTAGTTCTCGATGTGCGGGCTCTCCAGCAGGCTGAACGTCGCGCTGAACTGGTCGCCGTTGAGCTCCCGGGTCTCGACGTCGAAGTCGGTGCGCTCGACGACCTTGAGGACCTGGCCCTCCTTGGGGTCGCCAATCGGCATCACCAGGCGCCCGCCGATGCGGAGCTGGCCGATGAGCGGCATGGGGATGTCGTCGGAGGCGCAGTTGACGATGATGCCGTCGAACGGGGCCTCGTCGCTCCAGCCCTGGAAGCCGTCGCCGACGCGGAAGTTCACGTTGCGGATACCCAGGTCGTCGGCCAGCACCTTGCGGGCGCGGGCGGACAGCTCGGGGATACGCTCGACGGCGTAGACCGACTTGGCCAGGGTCGACAGCAGGGCCGTCTGGAAGCCAGAGCCGGTGCCCACCTCGAGGACGCGGGACTTCTCGTCCAGGTTCAGCTCCTGGAGCATCCGGCCAACCGTATACGGGGCCGAGATGGTCTGGCCGCAACCGATCGGGAGGACTTCGTCGGCGTAGGCCTGGTGCTGAAGGTAGTCCGGCACGAAGATCTTGCGTGGCACGCGGCGGAACGCGGTGATGACGTTGGGCTCGCGAATGCCGCGGCGCACCAGCTGCTGCTGGATCATGCTCTCAAGGGCCAAGTTCAGCACCTGAGTCCTCCTTAATGTGTGGCCGTTTGCGACGGGCAAGGGTGCCGACGCTGAGCCAGAATCCCATTCCTGTTGGTGAGCGCGGAGACTACACAAACGTCATGGATATACAACGAATTTTTCGTTGTCTTCCCGGACGTCAAGCGATCGTCACGACCGCAAACCGCTTCTTGCCGACCTTCAGCGTGTAGGGCCCCCCACGTTCCAGGCGGGCATCGACGGCTTGGACCTTCTCGCCGTCCACCGAGACGCCGCCCTGCTTGAGCAGCCGCCGCGCCTCACCGCCGCTCTTGGCCAGCCCGGCGTTGCGCAGGATGTTGATCAGGCTCTCGCCCCCATCGGCGTCCGCATCGAACGTGAACTCCGGCATGTCGCTCGGCAGCTCGCGCGCCGAGAACACCCGCTGCCACTCCTCCGCCGCAGCCTCCGCGGCCTCGGCGCCGTGGTAGCGACCGACGATTTCCTTACCGAAGCGCACCTTGGCTTCCTTCGGATGGACGTCCCGTTTCACGCCCTCCAACTCCGCTGCCGACAGGGTCGACAGCAGGTCGTAGTAGCGCCACATGACCGGGTCGCTGACGCTCATCAGCTTGCCGAACATCTCCCCCGGGGCCTCGTCGATGCCGACGTAGTTGGCGTACGACTTGGACATCTTGTTGCCCACGATGACGCCGTCTTCCTCGCGCGCGTCGATGCCCTCCAGCAACGGCGTCGTCAGCACGCACTGGGGCTCCAGGCCGTACTCCTTCATCAGGTGGCGCCCCACCAGCAGGTTGAACAGCTGGTCGGTGCCGCCCAGCTCCACGTCGGCCTTCAGCGCCACCGAGTCGTAGCCCTGCACCAGCGGGTAGAGCAGCTCGTGCACCCGAATCGACTGACCCGAGGCGTAGCGCTTCTTGAAGTCGTCCCGCTCCATCATGCGCGCCAGGTTATATTTGGCGGCCAGCTCGATGAACCCGCGGGCGCCCAGCGGCTCCATCCAGTGGCTGTTGAACGCCACCTCGGTCTTCTCCGGGTCGAGGATCTTGAACACCTGCGCCTTGTAGGTCTCGGCGTTGGCGTCGATCTCCTCGCGGGTCAGCGGCGGACGTGTCGCGCTGCGGCCCGTGGGGTCACCAATCAGCCCCGTGAAGTCGCCGATGAGGAAGATGACGTGGTGTCCCAGGTCCTGGAACTGCCGCATCTTGGTAATTAGCACCGTGTGACCGATGTGCAGGTCGGGCGCCGTCGGGTCGAAGCCCGCCTTGATGCGCAGCGGCTTGCCAGTGGCCTGGCTCCGCTCCAGTTTCTTCTGCAGCTCCTCGCGCACGTGGCAATCCACCGTGCCCCGGAGAATCAACGACAACTGCTCGTCTACAGGGGGAAAAGCGCTCATGCGCGGGGCGTATCACGCCACGCCAGGGCCCGTCCACCTTGCAGTGGTGACGAGCGCCGACTCGGTCAGCACGGCGTCCACCATCCTGTCCAGCGGCCCACAGGGCACCGGCTCCTCCACCACCTGCGCCTCGAACGCGACGCCGATGACCGGGCCCCCCAGGGGCGCGGCCGCGAGGTAGCGGTCGTAGTGCCCACCACCCTGCCCAAGCCTGCGCCCGTCCCGATTGAATCCCACACCGGGAACCAGCAACAGCTGCAGCTCGCTGGACGACACGACGCTGGCGTGCGACGCCGGCTCGCGGATACCGCGATAGCCTTCGACCAGCGCGTGGAGCCCCGGCACCTCGGCGAACACCATGTCCGGCCCGTGGACCCGCGGAAATGCAACCCGCACTCCGGCCGCCAGCAGCCGCGCACAGGCGAGGTCCAGGCTGACCTCGGCACCGATGGCCGCGTACACGCCGACCCGGCGGGCTCCCCGAGCGAGCACCAACCGGACCAGCCGGTCGTTCAGGGCGTCCTCGGCGTGCGTTCTGCGGAGGCCCCCGATGGCGTTGCGGGCGGCCCTCAGCCGCTTCCGCAACCGGCGCTTGGCCTCGTCCAGGCTACTGGCCCAGGCGGCTCAGCAGGGCCCGCGACTGAGCGCGAATCTTCTCTTTGATGGCCTCGGTCCGAGCCCGCTCGCGCATCAGCTCGTCGGCCATCGACAGGCTCGCCAACAGCAGCAGGTTCTCGCGCGGTACGTGGCGCCGGCTGCCCTGGAGCTCGGCCACCAGCTCGTTCACGTAGCTGGCCGCCTGTTGCAGGTGGGTCCCGTCGTCGTCCGATTTGACGCGAAACTCACGACCCATAAGAGATACTTGATGCGACTGCTGCATATGTCGACTCCCGACTACGTCTGACGAGCTCAGTCTCAATCGGCCCTGGCGCAGCGTCAAAAAACACGCCGATTTCCGGCGTCGGGCCCGGCGAGACCCGTCACAGGATCTGGTGAAACGTCACCGAATCCCCTGCAGTAATGCCCATCTTCTTGGCATAGCCGCCGTTGACCTCCAGCACGTAGCGGCTGAGCTTGCCCACTCCGCGGTGCTGTTCGCTCTTGGGAACTGCACTGTGGACGATGCCGGCCACCTTGAAGTCCTTGGTGATGAAGATCATATCCAGCGGTATCAAGGTGTTACGCATCCAGAACTGATGGTTGGCGTCCTTGTCGAACAGAAACACCATGCCCGCGTGCTCGGCCATCTCGGTCCGGTACATGAGCCCCTGGCGACGCTCCTCCATGGTCCGCGCGACCTCCACGGTCACATGCACCTTGCCCGCCCCGGCATCGATGGTCACATAAGGACCAGCAGGCCGGGCCTTCGCGGCGGGCGACTCCGCCTTGCCCGCATCCGCCGCGCCGGGCCCTCCCAGGGAGACCATCCCGCGCCGCTGCTTCTTGTCGCACCCGGCCAGCGCCAACACGGCGGCGGCGCTCAGCAGTACAAACGTACGTCTATTCAAGCGGTAGCACCTGTTCCAGGTAAGCCCGGTTGGTGGGCGAGAACACCTCGGGCCCCTGCCCGTCCACCTGGGCCCGCTCCTCGAACGGCCGGAACGAGCCGGCGTCCATGATCCACGCGGGGTTGTCCCCGCTGTTGTGGAACTGACCCTCGATGGCGGTCAGCCCCAATGAATGCCCGACCTCGTGGGCGATCGTGTTGCCCACCAGGTTGCCGAACACCCGCACTGCCTCCGCCACGAGCTCCGCCCGGTCCGCCGTGCCAGCCGCCTCCTCGGCGGTAGCGGGAGTGCCGCCGAGCTCAGGGCTCACCGGCCCGAAGATGTCGTCGAACCGAGCACTCGTGTTCCCACCTGCGCCGACGCTGGGCGAAAGCTGCATGAACTCCGCCGGGAAGATGCCCCCATAGGCCGCAAAACCCTGCGCGCGAGTCTCCGCGTTGAAGCCCCCGATGACGTCGTCGAAGCGCAGATTACCGACGTCCTTGCCGGCAGTGTTGTCCAGCCCGAACAGGTTGGTGCCGTTGGGATCGCGGCCCCCCACCTCGGCCACGCAGAACTCCGCGTAATCCTCTGGGGGCGTCAGCGTGAAGCCGACGTTCAGCCCGTCGTAGATTTGCGCAGCAGCCGCTACGATTTGCGCCTCCACGGCCTCGCGGGCTTCCCGCAGTCCGAATGCCTGCAAGGCCTCGTCGAACGACGGCAGTAGCTTGATGTAGACGATCTGGCGCGCCGGAGTGATCTGAAGGGTCAGGCCGAAGGGATCGCCTCGCACCGAGTCGGGGCCCGACACCAGCATGGGCGTGACCGTGCCATCGAAGGTACCGGGCAGCAGCCCCAGTCCGGACGGTTGTCCATCGACGCCGACGTCGACCCGCAAGGTCACGGTGACCTGCGTATTGTCCAGAGCGGGGTCGGGGAACAGCGCCAGGCTGTTGGTTCCGGTGAGGTCGATCATGGGCCCGCGGTTGGGCTCGAAGGCCCCCTCCAGCAGGAGCAGCGAGGTGGCCTGGAGCAGGCTGTCCGGCGGCAACAGGCCCCGCCCCTCGAAGGTGACCCGCTGCCCGCGAGATGCCACCAGCGGCGAGACCTCGGTGATGACCGGGCGGCGGATCGGCACCTCGGCAAGCTCCAGCGGAGTCGACTCCGTCGTCGCTCCGGCGGCGGTCTGGTTGACGACGGTGACCGTCCCGGAGAAGTTCCCCGGCCGGATCCCAAACAGGTCGGGGGTCAGCAGGAACTCGAGATCGTCACGACGCTCGGGGGATGTCGGCGTGGCCGGAACCACGAGCCCGCCCACGGGCACGACCTCGGGCGGGGAAAGGAGCGTGAAGGTCCCGTCGAAGCGCAGCAGCGAAAGGCCCTCGCTGGGGTGCAGGAAGCGCGAGCCCTCGACCCGCACGCGGTCCCCCGGGTACCACTCCTGCGGGGTCACGCTCGCGACGCTGGGTTCGAGCGCCACCTCGAGGCTCAGATCGGTCTCCAGCTCCGCCTCGTCGACCGTTCCATCGCCCGCCACGCGCCTGACGGACACAACGCCGACGAACGTGCCCGCCACCGGGGGACTTCCGAAGAGACCGTCGGCCAGAGGCCCCGTCACCGATACCGCGAGCTCATCCTCGGCCAGACGCGCTGGCGTTACCTCCACGTTCACCGAGGCGCCGTCCACCAATCCGCGCACTCGCACGGTCAGCGTGGCCGCTTCCAGGGGCAGAAAACCGCTCCCCCGCAGGACCAGCACGGTGCCAGGCACCACGGGGTCGGGGGCGATCCCCGTGACCGTCAGTGGAGGCAACTCCGTGTCTCCGGTAACCGCCTCCGGGCAGCCACCGAGGCCGCTACCAATGCTCATGGCGAGCATGCTGCACACCAGCCATCGCATGCCTTGGTGGTATCACGAATCCGAGTCGTTGAGATAGCACGCGGTACGTAGTAGGTAGGGGTCGTGAGCGAAGATCCCCAAGCGGTACGGAACCAGATCCTCAGCAAGTACAAGATCGCCGAAAGCGGCGACTACTACGGGCTGCTGGGGGTCAAGAAGGGGGCGGGCACCGACGAAATCCGCAAGTCGTACTTCGCGTTGGCCAAGAACCTGCACCCCGACAAGGTAGGCCGGCTGGGCATCGACGATGTGAAGCCCCAGGCGACCAAGCTCTTCAAGCTCATTACCGAGGCCTACAACACGCTGTCGGACCCGGCCAAGCGGAAGGAGTACGACTCGGGCGCCATCAAGGCGGCAACGCCCAACGCATCCGCTGCCGCCGCGACTGCGGCCGCATCCGCCAACGTGGAGGCATCCAAGATCGCCTACCACAAGGGCAGCGTCATGATGCAGAAGCGGGCTTACTCGGAGGCGGAGGAGTTCTTCCGCGAGGCCACCGAGATCAACGCCGAGGTCGCGCGCTACTGGCAGTCGCTGGGCTGGGCGATCTTCAACAACGAGAACGCCCGCACCACCGACCAGCGCCTCGAGGCCGCCAAGAAGGCGTACGAGAAGGCTCTGGAGCTGGACGACTCGGACGCCCAGACGCACTACAACATCGGGCTGTACTGGAAGGCCAAGCAGGACAGCAAACGCATGCGTCGAGCGATGGAGAAAGCCATCTCCAACGACAGGGGCCACATCAACGCCAAGCGCGAGTTGCGGTTGCTGAAGATGCGCGAGGGCAAGAACAAGACCCTCGAGAAGCCTCCCGAAGGCTTCTTCAAGAACCTCTGGCACCAGCTGACCAAGAAGCGCTGAGAACGATTCGGCGGCCACAAGGCGCCGCCAGACTCAACGCAGCTGGATCGTGTCCCGAGCGATGATGACCGCCGTCGCGGTGGTCAGCCCTTCGGCTTCGAAGGTCGTGGCGCTGATGCGAGCCACGTCGAGGCGGTCGGTCTGGTCCTCACCCATGTCGGGTAGAGCGGCCAAGGCTTCTGCGGGCATCGTGAAGCGACCGGTGTCGGGCACGCGGCACGTGACCGTGGCGACCCTGTCGAAGCCCTGGCGCACATAGCGTACGGAGACCAGGTCGTCGCCGCTGCCAGCGTTGCGCGCGCTGAGCCATGTCACCAGCACGTCCTCACGTTGGGGCGCGGCCAGGTAAGCGGGCCGCAGCCCAGGCGCAAGACGCGCGCTGCCAACGCCGGTCAGGCGAAGTGGGGCTGGTGGGTTGAGCTCGGCCGAGAAGGCGCCGACCTCCGCTGCACCGCTGCCGGTGACCCGCACGGTGGGGCTGGTGAGCATCACGCGGGCGTTGCGCTCGTCCGCATCGTAGACGAGCCCCCCGATGTCGGGGTCCACATCCGGGAAGTACGTGCTCTGGAACAGCAGCGCGCCGCTGTCGGACTCCAGCGAAAGCTCGCCCGCGTCCATGAAGTACACCGGCCCCGTGCCGCTGGAGTTGCGACTGCCCAGCCGCTTCTCGGTCAGCATGCAACGGTCGCTCAACGTGGCAGAGCTGACGCCCTCCATCGGCTCTCTGGTGAGTGAATCGGCGCCCTCGACGAGGGGCTCCAGCAGATCAACGACCCGCCCGCGCTGCCCCATGTCGTGTTCGACGAACCAAGCGTTGCCGGTCAGCCGCGCTTCCAGACGCGGCGTCCCGTGCTCCTCGGTCAGCGTCAGGACCACCAGCCCGAAGTGTTCCACCGGGCGCGCATCAAAGACACCATCAACCTGAGCAGCTTCGACGGGGTTGTCGTCGGCGCTGCAGGCCACAATCCCCAGCATCAACCCGGCGACGAGTAGCGCCGAATGGGTGCGGGTCTTCTGGTGAAGCCGTCGCGGCATGGGAGTCGGTTTCTCTCTCTGAGGACGCAGTGTGCGCCTACCGTAAACACGCGTGCGCAAGAATCTCTTCCGAGCTAAGGTCGGCCTGTCTTGAACCGCGTCTCATTCACGATTATCGCGGGGTTCCTCACCCTGTCAACGGTTTCGACCTCCGCGGTCGCCGCCTCCGACCCGGTGGTCGCCACCGTGGTGAGGGGTGAAGTCAAAGCCAGCGACCTGCGTCGCCTCATGAGGGCCCAGACCCCGGAGGCTCTCAAGCGCGCCCTCGTAGAGGCCATCGACGAGCACCTCCTGGCCTCTCAGGCCGCCACGGTGCTGGGCCGCGACGTCTCCCTGGGTTCCCTTTCTCGGGCGCAGCGCGCGGCGCGGGTTTCGACCGCGCTGTTCTCCCCCCAACAGCTGTGCAAACGCATCCCGATGCCGATGCGGCGGCAGCACTACGACGAGACCCGCTGGCGGTTCGTGGCCCCGCCTGCCTGGACGGTGGAGGACACCCAGCTGCTGTGCTGCAAGAGCCCCACCGAGTGCCGCACCGACGCCGCCGCGGCCTGCGTCAAACGGCGGGCCAAGGAGGCCCGCAAACTGCGCAAGGCGGTGGCGGCCGGCATGAAGCCCGCCGAGCTCGAAGCCCAATTCCCCGACCTCTACATCAAGCGCTACACCTTCTACTTCGACCCCAGGAGCACGGCGAAGAAGAAGGTGGACTGGCGGCTTCAGGAGGTCGACCGGACGATCGCGGTCCCCGTGAGCCGACTGAAGCCCGGGCAGCTGACCTCGAAACCCGTGGCCTCCCGCTTCGGCTATCACGTCCTCCGGCTGGTCAGCCAGCGCCCTGCAATCTCGGCCCCGTTTGACGACCCGAAGACCCAAGCGCTGCTTCGGACCGAGCTGTGCCCGGTGCTCCTGATCCAGCAGCGGCAACGGACGTTACAAGACCTTCGGCGGCAGACCCCATTCAGCATTCGGGACGAGGCGCTCAAGAAGGCCTTTGGCGACCTCTGGAAGCCCTGACGCCTAGAAGTTCAGCTGGCCCTGAACGCCGGCTTCGTAGTCCAGTCCGGTCGCGTAACGCCCCTCGAGCTTGGCGGTCGGCGCCGGGAAGACCTCGAGGTCGGTGAGCCGCCACTGGTGCTTCACAGCGCCCCTGAGGTGGAGCCAGTCGAAAATCCGAATGCGCACCTGGCCCACCGCCATCAACCGGCGCAGGCCTTCAGAAGCCAGCGTGGTCGGATCCAGGTCCGCGACGCCCGCGATATCCAGCATCACCAGGGAACCTCGGAGCTCTACGGGACCGATGTTGGGAGCGTTCAGATCCACGCGCACGTCGGTTCCGCTGTCCGTGTCGTGGGCCACGCCGATGGCCAGCCGCAGCCACGGCGGCATGGCCAGCTCCACCTCGACATCGAACCCGTGCCCCGCCTCACCCCACTGGGCCGCGTGCTCTCGCTTGGTCTGCCCGGCATAAGAGAACCGCTCCACGTCGTAGAAGGTCGAGACGTAGCCGGGCATGTGCCCCGCGGAGTGATAGCGGTACTCGGCGCGCACGCGGAGATGGCTCATGGCGTCGATCCGCCAGGCCACGCCAAGTCCGACGTGGACGCCTGCGGTCGCAAAGTCCAGGCTCGCGACCTCCAGGTACGGGGTCAGCCGCAGGTCTCCGAAGAGGTCGACGGGCATCGACAGGTCCACCGCGAACAGCGGAAGCGCCTCCGCCTCCGTGACCTCCACCCGCCTCGCCTGGTCCGCCACGAGCGGCTGCACCTTTCCGGCGGCCACGCCACGTGGCGCCCGAAAGTCGGCGCCCACGCTGATCCCAAGCTGCAGCTTGTCTGCCGGCCAGGGAATCAGCGGGACCCAACTCAGTGGCTTCAGCACGACGCGCATCGCCGCCAAGTTGGGGTCGAACGCATCGTCGACGAAAAGCTGGCCCCCCGCCAGTTCGTGGTTCACCGACGCATAGACGCCAGTCTGATAGTGGTCGATGTCCAGGGTGTTGTTGTAGCGGTCGATCAGCGCCCCGAAGCCCAGCGTCACGTTCGGCATCTCGCCGACCCGCACGTGGAAGAGTTCGCCGTCGGGCCCATAGCTCAGATGAGGCAGCAGGCGGCCGAAGTCGCTCAGCGTGTCCCAGTCCTGGTCCCGGATGGCTTTGAGCCCCGGCGGTGGCTCGTCGACCATCCGGAACCGAAGCGGCAGGCGCGGAACGAATCGCCAGCCGTCATAGGCGATGGACGCGCTGACCGTGAGCTGGAGGAACAGGTCGCCGCCCAGCGAGGCCACACCGACGTCGCCCAACAGCTGCGCCCTCACCTCGCGATCGTCGACACTCTCCATGCCGTCGATCTCGGGTGGGCTGTCCGCGAGAGCGCTGGGGGCCGCAGCACCAAAGCCGACGCAGACCGCTAAGATGGCCACGAACGCACGCATCGCTCTCGACTGTCGGTGCTAGGTCACAAACCGTCCAAAAAATGGGGCAGAGCGGTTTGGCAAAGCGCCCTGTCCTCGCGGTCGAACTCGTTCGGGATGGGTATCAGTGCGCATACGTGGACCCCGATAACGGGCGCAGGTGCTGCGAGACCCGGTTCCTCGAGTTCCAGCATGTCGAAGCATTCAGCCGGGGCGGGGTGCATTCGGTTGAGAACCTGAAGCTGTTCTGCCGAGGGCACAACCAATTCGCCGCTCGACGAGATGGGTTGATGCTTAGCGTGCAAGGAAGGCGCGTGCTGTGGGACAGGGCTGTGGACGCTGACGCGGCTGACGGTCCTGGGCACAGCATGTGGACGGCCGGCCGTCGCATTGGGGTAGGTTGAAAGAGCATCTTGCGGCCGCCCACAAGCTGCACACCAAGGACCTTGGAAGAACCGCTGCGCTTCGCTCCGCGATTTTTCCACGAGCCGCTTGGATTTCCACCGTGGGCTGCCGCCCCCGCTGGAAATCCACGAGCGCCCACAGCCCCTACTGCTACTGTTCCTTGTTTGGGGTTCTTGTTGGGAGGCGCCTGGCGGAATGCGTAGTCGGCTTCAGGCGATGGCCCTTCGGGTCTCTTGGCGGGGACTAGCCAGAAGACCGCTCCGAGCGTCTTCTACCTCGAATGATCAGGCGAAGCCGGTGGCGGCACTCGTTTCAGAACGAGTTGCCATCCGAAGGCGCCAGGTCGCCGTACCACCCGCTAGTAATTCGGCTGCAGCAGGCTCTGCGACGCCAGCCGGTTGCTGACGTAGATTCGCTTCTCGCCGTGATACGTCCGCCGATACCGGGCGACCTTCTCGAGCACCGACCGGGCGTAGTTGCGCGCCTGGTCGTAGGGGATCTGCTCGACGAAGAGATCCATGTCGCGGTTGGAGTTCTGCCGCAGCCAACGGTCCACCCGATGCGGCCCGGCGTTGTATGCGGCCGCTGCCAATAGCTCCTGACCGCGATACTTCTTCAGCAGCGCGCCCAGGTAGTAGCTGCCGAAGTAGATCGACATCTCCGGCTCCAGCAGCAGCTCCGGGGTGAACTCGGTGTAGCCCAGGGCACCGGCGATGCGCCGGCCGGTCCGCGGGATGACCTGCAACAGCCCATAGGCGTTGGCCACGCTCACCGCGCAGGGATGGAACGTGCTCTCGACCGTCATGATCCCGTACAGGAAGTACGGCGGCACCCCGTGGTGGTCGGCGAACGTCGACACCAGCTTGGGGAAAGCGACCGGATACACCCGTTTCCACAACGCGATGTTGTCGTCTTTCTTCGGCACACGCCCGCTTTCGAAGGCCTGCCGGCGAAGGCCGTAGGGGTCACCAAGGCTCACCTGAGCAATGCGCAGGTCCGTCCGAATCGCGCGTCGGTTCCGCTTGATCTTCCAGGCCGTCTTGTTGTCCCGGTCCCGCTTGCCCTCGTTCAGCCGCGCGCCACCACGCGCCGCTTCGGCGCGACGATTGTCGAGCAGATCGTTGCGGCCCCGACGCAGCAGACTGTACGGCCCGTTGCGGCGGACCGAGCGGAGGTCGCTGTTGACCACCCGCAGCTCGCCGATCGCCCGGTCGACGAACCCCAACCGCGCGTACTCCAGCGCCCGACGTGTCTCCGGCAGCCACTCGCCCCAGGCCTCCACCAACGCCGTAAGCGCCTTCAGCTGCGCGTCCCGGGACTTCGGCCGCGGGGCCTCGTCGAACTTCCCGGTCAGGGAGGCCGCGTTCCACAGGATCGTCCCGCTGGGCGCCAGCCCTGCGCCTTGCCTCTCCGGGCTGGCCAGGAGCGGCCCGATCCCGTGCGCCACCTCGGGGAGGCCCGGCGCCTGCTTGCGCATCTCCTGCGCCCGGCTGTGGGCCAAGATCCCGTAGTACTCGTAGGGGGCCTCGTCGGCCAGCGCGTCGAACGCCGACAGCGCCTCTTCGGTGCGCCCCGCGAGCTGGTAGCCACGGGCCAGCCAGTATCTCGCGCTCTGCCGGTTGCGACGCCCGCGGGGGCGGCGCTGTTTGAGGTACCACAGCGCACGGTCCGGCTTGCCCATGCCAATGAGCGCCCATGCCATCTTGGGCGACAGGTCCTCGACCTTCTCACCGTCGACCTTCTTGGTCTTCTTGCCTCGCGCCTTGCGGTACGCCTTGAACGCCCCGTCATAGCGCCCGAACGCGAACCGCAGGTCGCCGAGCTTGCGCCAGTAGTAGTCGTTCTTTTTGAACCGGTGCCGCTGCAGCAGCATCTTCTCGGCCCCTTCGAAGTCCCCGCTCAGCGCGGTCCAGCGGATGCGCTTGTCGATGCTGGGCATCGCACCACCCAGCTTGCGCAGCTCCGGCAGCAGCCCGAGCGCCTCCTGCTCACGCCGCGTCTCGCTGTAGGCGCGAACCAATAGCTTGACGGTCTCGCGCTCGACCGCGCGATCTTTGGCGCCCTGGGCATCAGCCCGGAGCGTCTTGAGGGGCGCCACCGACTCCTCGAAGCGGCGCTCGTCCAGCACGGCGCCCCAATGGGCCAGCCGCTCCGCCAGAGTCTGCTTGCCCGGCCCCAGCTTCTTCAGCGCGAGCGCAGCAGCCAGGCCCGCCCGACTTCGGGGCGCCTGCGCGACGATCGCCTCCAGCTGGTCGCGAGCCTTCTTCGCCTTGTTGTCGGCCGTCAACAACCCCGCCAGTGCCCAGCGGGCGTCCCGGTGCGCCGGAGCCGCCGGCCAACGCTCGATGTAGTCGGTGTACGCCTTGATGGCCGCCACACGGTCACCCGCCGCTTCCAGAGCGCGGGCCTTCCGCAGAGCCGCCGCCGCCCGATGCGGGCTGGCACTGACAGCGATAACCGCGTCGTAGTGCTTCACCGCCTCCTGAACGGACCCGGTGGCCTCCAGCGACTTGGCCAGGACCAGATGGAGCTCATCGCGCAGCGTGGTCTGTGCGCTTCCGTCCGCGTCCGACAGCGCCGCCCGAGCCACGGTCGCGGCTTCAGCGTGCTTGCCCTGTCGATGGAGCGTCAACATCAGCAGATGCCGCGCGTCGCCCCTTTCCGTCCCGATGCTGGCATCCACAGCCTGGCGGAGATGCTTCTGCGCCTCCTCCAGAGCACCCCCATGAAATGCTGCGCGGCCTTTCGTAAGGGCGTCGGCTGGCGCCTTGGCCGTCGCTGTCGGGGTAAACGCCAACAGGCAGGTCACCAGCATGAACGCCGTGGCGTCGCCGCAATGCCTGCCTGTGATGCGTATCGCCCGCATGTGCCCTCGAGAGCCTGGCCGTCATCTCCAACTGCGCGAACTTTGAGGCGTTCACGCCTGAACGAGTGTGGAGCGACAACTGGCGCCGATCAAAAAAAGCACCCGATTTCCCGCGTTTGCGGTTTCGGGGATCTCTTTGGGATCGCGTCCGAGGGGAGGATTATTCCCCGACTACTTCTTCGCGGCGGTCTTCTTGGCCGTCGCCTTCTTGGCAGCGGCCTTCTTCGGCGCGGCCTTTTTGGCGGCCGGCTTCTTCGCGGCAGCCTTCTTAGGCGCGGCCTTCTTAGGCGCGGCCTTCTTGGCGGCCGGCTTCTTCGCGGCAGCCTTCTTAGGCGCGGCCTTCTTGGCGGCCGGCTTCTTCTCGGCAGCTTTCTTCGGCGCGGCCTTCTTGGCAGCCGGCTTCTTGGCAGCCGGCTTCTTCTCGGCAGCCTTCTTCGGCGCGGCCTTCTTGGCAGCCGGCTTCTTCGGCGCGGCAGCCTTCTTGGCAGCCGGCTTCTCCGCGACCTTCTTTTCGGTCGGCGTGGCCGTCTTCAGCTCGGCCTCGGCACGCTCGGCGCGCTTCTTCTCGCCAGCCAGCTGATGCTCCAGGGTTGCGACCTGGTTCTCCAGCTCGCGCACCCGACGCTGCATCGCCTTGACGTCGCCCTTGGTCACGAGGTTGGCGCGGCCAGCCAGCGACTCGACCTGCTTCTCGAAGCTCTCACGGACATCCGCCCGCAGGTTCAGCGCCTTCTGCAGGGCAGTCTGGAACGTGGGGTTGGACAGCACGTTCAGCCCGGCGGGGGATCCCATGAACTCGCCAGCGCGCTTGAGAGCTTCCTTCTTGATACGGTCGAACACCGGTTCCTCCTGTACGCCCGCCGGGACATTACGCATACCTGGGCGACGAGCGGCGCGAATATTTGGGCACCCCCGTGGCGGTGTCAATCACTATTCCCGGCGGCCTGCAGGACATCGATGGAGGCCATCGTCTCACCCTATGGCGCCGCCAGAAGGTATCTGGATTGCGTACCGGGCCGGGCGTGCCTATGTTGGGGCGTCGTGACGAATGGTCCAAACAGCCCCAACGCGCCCCGAGGCGACAGCGTGCCCCTGACGCACCTGCGTCTTCACCGGGACAGCAACGTCGCGCCCACCGCGCACGTCCCCCCACGCCCCACCCAGCTGGTGGACGGGCAGCGCCGCAAGGTCTCGTACCTGCGCTTGTCGGTGACCGACCGCTGCAGCTTCCGCTGTGTTTACTGCATGCCCGCCCAGGGCGTTCAGTTCGCGCCGCGCCCTCATCTTCTGACCTTCGAGGAGATCGAACGGATCGTCAGCTGCTTCGTCCAGCTGGGCATCTCGAAGGTCCGGCTCACCGGTGGCGAGCCGCTGCTCCGGCGCGACATCGTGGATCTGGTGCGGCGCATCTCGGAGGTCGACGGGGTCGAGGACCTGGCGATGACCACTAACGGCGCCGCCCTCGACAAGTTCGCGGTGCCCCTCCGACAAGCCGGCCTCAAGCGCCTCAACGTCAGCATCGATTCGCTGCGCCCCGACCGCTTCGCCGAGGTCACACGCACTGGAGACCTCGAGCGCGTCCTGCGCGGCCTCGACGCCGCGGCAGAGGCCGGTTTCACCAACACCAAGCTCAACGCCGTCATGGTCCGCGGCTTCAACGAAGACGAGCTGGGTGACCTGGTGCGCTTCGCCGCCGACCGCGATCTGCTTTTGCGATTCATCGAATACATGCCGATCGGCAGCGACGCGTTCTGGAGCGATGCCACGTTCCTGCCGACCGCCGAGATGCTGGCGATGCTCGCCGAGGAGTTCATCGTCGACGAACCCCAGGGCTTCGCGCGCGACCTCGGCCTGGCCGGCGGCGGCCCCGCCACCTACCGGGACATCCGGCCACTGAACGCACCCGACGCCAAGCCGGTGAAGGTGGGCTTCATCAGCGCGCTCAGCCATAACTTTTGTTCAACGTGCAACCGGGTACGCCTTACTTCGACCGGAACGTTGCAGGAATGCCTGGCGTACATGGGAAGTTTGTCGCTCCGTGACGCGCTTCGCGCAGGCGCGTCAGATGCCGACATCGTACGCATCATCGAAGATGCTTTGTGGACTAAAGGGCCCGGACATCGGTATGACGATCCAGAGGGCCCTGTTCGTACTCCGGTCTCCATGAGTGCCATCGGAGGCTAGCCAAGCCCAGCTCAGCCACCCTCGGCACCGAGGTCCAGCAAGACCATGAACGCCAAACTCGAAAAACCAGTCACCGCCAAACCGTCGCAGCGCGCCAAAGAGAAGAAGGGCGGGTTCGGCTATCCCGTCATCATCGGCGGGGCTATCGCGCTTGGCCTCCTGGCCATCGTCTCGACGAGCTTCTCCGGTGGTCAGTACAGCCTCAGTCTGGCCGACATCAGCGCCGACCGGGACAGCTTCATCGGCAAAGAGATGCGGGTCTCGGGCAACATCAAGGCCAGCACCACTCAGATGGTGGAGACCCAGGGGCGCATGGAGCTTCGCTTCGTGCTGACCGACGGCGAAGGCAACGACACCAAGATCGTCTACCCCCACAACCCGCCGGACCCCTACAAGGAGGGACGCTCGGCCATCGTGGAGGGCAAGATGCAGAACGACGGGTCGATCCTCGCGCACAAGCTGACGGTCAAGTGCCCCTCGAAGTACCAGACCGAGGGCGGCACGGTGGATCCGGCCAAGCTCGAGGAATACCAGAAGAAGTACGGCAGCAGCGGACCCAGCGCGGGCGCGGGCACCTACTAGACAGGCTCCGCGCCCAACCAATGATGGGCGGCGGTTAGTCGGAGACTCATGCAGGGACTCGGCCAGCTCCTCCTCATACTGACCTTCTTCGTGACGCTTGGGACGGCGCTCACGGCCATCGCCGGTGCGGTGCGCCGCAACGCCGCGATGATGAAGGCCGCCCGCTCCGGGGTGTACGCCGCCTGCGCGCTGTACGTGGCGATGGCGATCATCCTCACCCATGGCTTCCTCAGCCATGACTTCTCCAACATGTACATCGCGACCTACAGCGACAGGTCGATGCCCACGATCTACCTGTTGGCCGCCTTCTGGGGCGGAGAGAAGGGCGCACTTCTGTTCTGGACGACGTCGCTGTGCATCTTCAGCGCGATTGCCATCTACTCGAAACGGGACCGCGACCCGGTCTACATCTCGTGGGTGACGGCGATCCTGATGCTCGCCATCTTCTTCTTCGACATCTTGATGGTGTTCGAGTCGTCGCCCTTCGAGACCTTCCAGACCATCGCCGGACCCGAGGACGGAAAGGGCCTCAACCCCCTGCTGCAAAACCCGACGATGGCGTTCCACCCGCCGTCACTGCTGACGGGCTACATCACCTTCACGATTCCGTTCGCTTTCGCCATGGGCGCGCTCATCACGGGCAAGCTCGACAGCGAGTGGATCACCGACACCCGCAAGTGGACCCTGGTGTCCTTCGTGTTCCTCAGTACCGGCCTGGTGCTCGGTATGCTGTGGGCCTACGAGGAGATCGGCTGGGGCTTTTGGTGGATGTGGGACCCGGTCGAGAACGCCGGCGCCGTCCCATGGTTCACGGCCACAGCCTTCCTGCACTCGGTGATGATCCAGGAGCGGCGGGGCATGTTCAAACGGTGGAACATGATCCTCGTGTGCCTGACGTTCTGGCTGACGATCTTCGGGACGTTCCTCACCCGCAGCCAGCTCATCGACAGCATCCATGCTTTCGCCGAGTCGACCCTGGCAGACTACTTCCTCTGGTACATGCTGATCATCGCCATCATCAGCGTGGCCCTCATCAGCTGGCGCTGGAAGGCGCTGCGCAGCGAGGCGGACATCGAGAGCTTCTGGAGCCGCGAGAGCTTCTTTGTGCTCAACAACGTCGTGCTCGTCTTCTGCAGCTTCGCGGTGCTCTGGGGCACCCTTTTCTCCAAGATCACCGAGTCCCCGGCGGTCCGGTCGACCTACAACACGTTCGCCGAGTTCTTCGGCGCCGAAGCCCTCACCCAGGCCAAGGCCTGGCACGAGGCGGATTACAACGCCGTGATGGTTCCCCTGGGGTTGGTGCTGCTCATCCTGATGGGCGCCGGCCCGCTCATCTCCTGGCGCCGGGCGACGGTCAAAAACTTCCAGAAGAACTTCAAGATACCGCTGTATTCGTCGTTGGTCGTGACGTCGGTCGGCTTCCTCATCGGCCTGTACATGACGGTGGCCGATTTGGCCGAACAAGGGGTTCCGATGATGGGCGAGGCGATGGGCGCGGGGGCCGCCGCCTCAGCCGCGGTGTCTTCGCTGTCGCACGACATGTGGCACGCCCTCGACTTCTGGTACCAGCGCACCTTCGAGATCGCTCACGTCTTCGTGTTCCTCTGCTACTTCTTCTCGGTCTTCACGTTGTGGACCATGTTCCGCGAGTTCCACCGAGGCACACGGGTCCGCCAGAAGAAGGGCGACGGCAACTACTTCGCCAGCTTCATCTCGTTGACGATGCGGTCTCCCCGGCGCTACGGCGGCTACATCGTGCACGTGGGTGTGGTGCTGATGTTCGTCGCCTTCAGCGGCAAGCACTTCAAGATCGAGCTGCCGGAGCGGCTGATGAAGGTGGGCGACCAGCTCGAGCTGTCCAACTACCACCTCACCTACGCCAAGAGCGACCAGCTGTGGGAAGAGGAGAACGGCTTTGCCGCCTCCCGCGCCCAGATCAACGTCATCCGCGACGGTGACACCGTGCCCGACAGCCACGTCGAGGACCTGGCCGCCTGGCTGAAGAGCTCCAATTCCGGCGTCTTCCACGTCGAAACCAAGGAAAACAGCCCCAAGATGGCGGTGCGGTTCAAGGACGAGGCCGCCCGGGCCCGGATCGCCACCGACTTCTACCTGGCCAACACGTTCGCCAAAGAGTTCGACCGGGTCATGGACGACCGGCAGACCCAGACCATCACCTACCGGGTCACCGACCTGGGGCTCATCAAGGTGATGCCCATGCTGGCCATGCAGAAGGTGAAGACGGCGCGGGCCACACTCACCGCTGGCGATGTCGGCGCCGAGGTCTTCTCCAGCGGCGGCTCCCCGGAGATCCGGGTCCGCTTCAAGGACGCCGCCAGCTTCGACGCCTTTATCAAGCGCGTCGAGAACTCCAAGGTCCCCGACAATCTGATGGCCGCTATCGACAACCCGGAGACCGGGGCCATCGAGTTCATCGACGCCCGCACCGGCGTCTTCAAGTCTCCAGAGGTGCGTTACTACGCCAAGCACCAGACGCCGACGACGGAAGCCTCGATTTCGTCGGGCGTGTACCGGGACCTCTACCTCGCGATTCAGCCGAAGATGGAGATGGGCGGTGTGCTCGGCATGATGAGCCAGCCCTTCATCAACCTGCTGCCAGTGGTATTCCCCCTGGTCATGCTGCTGTGGACAGGGTCCCTGCTGGTCGTGCTGGGTGTCGTCATCTGCCTCATCCCGCAGTGGTTTGCCAAGACCATGATCAACGCGGTTCGGCCACGCCGCCGGCGGAGCCCCGCAAAGGCCGCAGCGACGGCCGCAACGCTGCTGCTGAGCCTCCTGGCGATGAGCTTGGCCACAGCACCTCCTGCCATGGCCCATGACGGCGGGGGAGCCGGAGGCCTGCCCCCGATGCCCCCAGGCGCAAAGCCCGCCGGGGACCCGGCCGCGGACGTCATGCACGTCCTGCGGTGCGCCTGCGATGTCGACGGCCGTATGACCATCGAGCAGGTCAAGTCGCTGACCGACAAGAGCTGCACCTGCCCGCGCGCCGACCGCGACCGCGCCCTCATCAAGGGGCTGATGGCCAAACACTCCAAGGGCGACCGGGCCTCGGGCCACGCCAAGGTCGAGGTGCTCCAGCACCTGATCACCCAGGTCGATCCGCGCTGGGATGCCCGGCTCATCTACAACGTCGAGAAATACAAGACGCTGATGGGGACCACGGTGACGACCTGCGAAGGCGAGCGCGGGCTGCTCATCTCGCAGGGCCAGGTGGGCTGCAGCGTGCGGCGGTATTGGCTGCCCAAGTGGCGCATGCTGATGGCAGCCGGCGTCGACAGCGAGACGATCTTCAAGTTCTACGTCGACACCGAGAACATCCGGCAGGGCCCCTCGGAGCCCTGGACGTATCAGGATCTGCGCGGCACCACCGGCTCCAACCTGAGCTGGGCCCTTCCCGCGACCTTTGTGGGCGGAGCCGCGGTGTTCTTTGTGGCGATGATGTTGCGCCGCGGTCGCAAACGCCGTGAGGACGGCTCTGCCGAGCCCACGCGGGAGTCCAAAGGAAGCGCCGCATCGGACCTCAGCATCGAAGACCAGTTGCGCCTTGCCGATGAGTTGGACTACCTGGACGCATGAACGTCCCGACCCAACTGCTTACGCCCATCCTCGCGGTGGTGTTGCTGCTCGCCGTCGTCGCGGTGGGGCGGCTGATGCTGGGCTGGGTGCGGGCGCGGGGCAGCCTGCAGGTCGACGAAGAGGACAAGGACCGCATCGCCTTGGAAGATCGTAAGGAGCAGCTGCTCACGACGCTGCGCGATCTGGAGTTCGAGCACGCCACGGGCAAGCTCAGCGACGACGACTACAGCGATCTGAAGCGCTTCTTCGAACACGAGGCGTTGCAGGTGATGAACGACCTGGAGGCACTTCCCTCGTGATGCGTCACCTCCTGTTCATAGGCTCCATCAGCCTGGCGACGGCGCTGATGGTGGGTCCGGCATCCGCTCAGCACGGCGGTATGGGGATGCCGGCGGTGGGCGGGCCGGTGGTCGTGAAGGTGCTCAAGGTGGACCGCTCGGGCAGCGTGACCCCGTTGCCCGGGGCCGAGGTGGTGCTGGAGCGCTGGATGGGTGACCCGATGCGGGCGCCCAAGCTGGAGAACCGTGCCGCCGGCATGGTGGGCATTCGCCTCGCCGGCGCCAAGGTCGGCACCACCGACAGCCAGGGGCAGGCCCAGTTCGAGCCGCCCCAGATGGCACCGGGCCAACTCCTCTCGGTCTCCGTGCTTCACGACGGGCACACCTTCGGCGGAGAGCAGTTCAAGCCCAGCGCCAAGCCCGTCGAGATTCGCGTCTACGAGCGCACCGAGGACACCAGCGAGCTGTCCTGCGACCTCTTCGTCGGCATGTTCGTGGACGAGCGCATGGTGGTCACCGACATCACCATGACGTTCAACAACAACCAGCCGGTCATCGTGGACACCGACCGCACGGGGCTCCGCCTGCCGATGGTGCTACCGGCGGTTCGTGGCGAGCCCGTGGAGGGCGTGCTCCCCGATGGCGCCCTGCGCAACATCGCCAACCAGCGGCAGCCCGTGCGCGGCCGCATCCGGATGGAAAAGGGCACCGTCGTCTATCGCGGCCCCATCATGCCGGGCTCCAGTCAGCAGATTCGGCTCCGCTACGGCATCCCCATCGAGCGCTCCGTCCAGGACATCGCGATCAAGTCCGTGCTCAAGGCCGACCGCGTGCGGGTGCTGGCCCGCTGGTCGCGTCGCATCGCCCCACGGCTGGTGCCGACTCGGAGCTTCACCGCCTTCGAGCGGGACGAGGGAGAGTTCCGCCAGCGACAGATCGTCATCGACGGCGAGCTCCCGGCCAACACGCCGATGCTCATGCATCTGGACCGACTGCCCCACGCCACCAGCGCCGAAGGCACGGTGGCGCTCATCGGCAGTCTGGTCCTCCTGGCCTTGTTCGGCCTGGCCCTCGTGGCGCCCCCTGAGGCGCTGGAACGCTTCCGTCGGCGCTCGTGATCGAAGCCAGCGACCTGTCCCGCCGCTATGGCCGGCAGTGGGCTCTGCGCCGCTTCAGCGGACGCTTCGAGGCGGGCAAAGTGACCGCCGTGGTGGGCCACAACGGCGCGGGCAAGAGCACCCTTGTGGGGCTGATGGCCGGACTGCTGAAGCCTACCGAGGGCACCCTTACGGTGCTCGGCCACCTCTGTGACGGCGGCCCACGCCCCCAGGAGGTCCGCCTGGGACTGGGCGTGGTGCTCCATCGGCCGTTCATCTACCCGGACCTGACGGGCGAAGAGAACCTCGACCTCATCAGTGCCCTCTATGGTCAGCCACTGAACGCGGCTGACCGCGACGCGGCTCTGGCCCGGGTGGGCCTGACGAAGGCCTCCCGACGCGCAGCCCGCACCTACTCCAGAGGCATGCTGCAGCGCCTCACGCTGGCACGACTGCTGGTCCAGACCGACGCCCAGGCCTGGCTCCTCGACGAGCCCGCGACCGGGCTCGACAGCGAAGGTCACACCCTCGTGGTGGATCTCATCGGCGAGCTCCGCGACGCCGGAAAGGCCATCGTCATGGTCAGTCACCAGGCCGCCCTCGTCGACGCCCTGGCGGACGAGCGGTTCGTCCTCGAGCGCGGGCGACTGGCGTCATGATGGCGCGCACCATCTGGCTCATCCTGCGCAAGGACGTGCTCATCGAGCTGCGCACCCGGGAGGTCCTCGCCTCCATGGGCCTGTTTGCGCTGCTCATCGTCGTGGTCTTTGCGTTCGCCTTCTCGCTGGACACCACCCGCGCCCAGCTGGTGGGCCCGGGCATTATCTGGGTCACCATCCTCTTCGCCGGCACCCTGGGGCTGTATCGGCTGTTCGACCGTGAACGGGACCACGCCGCGATGTCGGGACTCCTGTTGTCCCCGGGTGGCCCCATGGCCGTCTACATCGCCAAGGTGCTGGGCCTGGTGGTGTTCATCTCCGCGACCGAGATCGTTGTCCTCCCGCTGATGCTCGCCTTCATGGACATCGGGCTCCCGGCCGAGGGCATCCCCCTGTTCGCGCTGGCGCTCATCCTGGGCATCGTCGGCTTCGCCGTGGTCTCCGTTCTCTTCGGCGGCATGCTCGCCAGTACGCGCCTTCGCGAGGTCCTCATCCCCATCGTCGTGTACCCCGTCGTCATCCCGGTCATCATCGGGGGCGTGAAACTTACCGGTATCGCTATGGGCGGGGGGCTCCCTGGTGAAGCCGGGAACTGGATCCGGCTGATGGCGGGTTTCGACATTATCTACCTGGCCCTGTGCCCCTGGGTCTTCACCCGCGTGATGGTGGAATAGGCCCCTTTTGTCTGCTAGTAGGTGAACGTCATGAGTTCGTCGTCCCCAAGCATGCCGCCTCGCATCAAGCCCGCGTTTCTGCCCGTGGTGCTGGGGCTCGCGCTGATGGGATGCATCTACTTCGTCTTCTCCGGGACGCCACGCGAAGCCCAGATGGGCGAGGTCTACAAGATCTTCTACTTCCACGTGGGCGCCGCCATGGCGTGCCTGTCCCTCTTCTTCTTCTGCGCCATCGCCTCGATTGCGTACCTGGTCCTGCGCAACCGCAAAGGCTGGGGCAAGCTTGCCACGACGTGTGACCACGCCGCCTTCGGGATGGCCGAAATCGGCGTCCTGTACGGCGCCATCGTGCTCACGACCGGCCCTATCTGGGCCAAGCCCGCCTGGGGCACCTACTGGAACTGGGAGCCGCGGCTGACCCTGCTGCTGCTGACCTTCTTCCTGTTCGTCGGCTACATCGTGCTCCGCGCGTACGGCCAGCGGGAAGAGCGGGTCAAGAACATGGCCTCGGGCATCGCCGTCGTCGGCATCCCCGCAGCCCTGCTGACCCACTTCGCCATCCAGCTGTGGAAGGGCGGCAATCATCCTCAGGTGGTCACCGGCGACGGTGGCGGCCTGGCCCATCCAGCCATGAAGCAGGCTTTCGGACTGACCGTCGCCGTGGTCGCTCTGTTCGCCGTCTACCTGGTCTGGATGCGCATCAAGACCCACCGACTGAGGGACGAGACCGAGATGCTGTTTCTCGACCTGAGCGACCTGGAGGACGCCCGCCGATGACGGCTCAGAGCTCTCCCGTCCGACGCCTCGCGGCTGCACTGCTACTGGCTTGCATGGCGCTGTTCGCTGCCTCTCCCGTGTTGGCCGCCGAGCCTGGCGGTGCGACGACCTTCAAGGCTGGCGATGCCCCGGCCAAGGTGGACGCCAACGACCCCATGGCGCTGTTGGCCTCCTGCGATCGCCAGCTGGAGGAGTGTAAGACCGACGCGGTCGGCATGCCCTACCTCATCGCCGCCTACCTCGCCCTGTGGGCCATCCTGGTGGTGTACTTCTTCCTGGCGCGCCGGGGTCAGCAGAAGCTCGAGGCGGAGCTTCAGGAGCTGCGTGCTCGCCTGCGCGACTACGAAGAGCAGTTCCTCAGCGGCGCCAAGGGTGACAAGGCATGACCACCAACCACATCCTCTACATCCCTCTGGTGCTCATCCTGGGCATCATCATCGGCGTGATTCTAGGGCGGCGGTCGGTCGAAGCGGCGGAAGACGAGGAGCAGTACCTCGCTGAGCGACGCGAGGAGCGACGACGCAAGCTCATGGCCGCCGCGGCCGCGCAGAAAGAGCAGGGCGACGACGCCTCCGAGAGCACATCATGAGCCGCTTGGGCACCGCGCTGGCGTCAGCCCTGACGCTTGCTGGCCTGATGGTGGCGGTGCCCCGCGCCCAGAGCGCTCCCCCTCCGACGAAGAACGCCATGGGCTACGCCCTCGGCATCCTCGGCTTCAACGACGGCGAGCCCTATCGCATCGCCGGTGCACAGGCGGACGCCATCCTCGCGGACGCCAGCGCCCGGATATGGCGCTTCAAGGCCGCCGCTTGGATGGACAAGTCCAACGCGGGCGAGTTCGTGTCTGCCGCACGCGTCGCCGAAAAATACCCGAACCGCCCCGCCCATGACCTGTTCGGGGTGTTCGTGGCGGATCTGGAGGGCGACGGAACGTCCGAGGTGCTCATCGTCCCCCGCAACGGAGTCATCAAGGACAAGCGTCGGTACGCCCCGACGTTCCTCAAGCGCAAGAAAGGCGGCGGCTACGAGCCGTTGCACGCCATGAGCAAGCTCAAGGGCGAGCGATACGCTGTCGTGGACATCCGCGACCTCAATGGCAACGGCACTCCCGAGTTTCTCTTCCGAGGCGAAGCCGGCAGCCGTGGCTTCTACCAGTTCCACGAGCTCCTCGGTCGCGCCGGCAAGACATTCGCCACGCTGCCCATCAAGCACGTGGACTCGGTGCACTACGTCGACCTCGACAAAAACAGTATCCCAGAGATCGTGGTCCGCGAACGGGTGTCCCGCCGTGGCCCCGCCAATCACTGGACCTATATCGACCAGCTCTACGCCTGGAGCGGCGAGCAGTTCACCAGCGCGATCGCCCGCTTTCCGCGCTACCACGACGTCCAGACGCTGCCGACCCTGGTGGGCGAGCTTATCGACCACTCCCGCGCCGAGCTCCCGATTTTGCGGGACAAGGTCAAGGCCATCGGCAAGGTCCGAAGCTCGGTCATGGCGGGCCGCAAGAAGCCTCGCAACTATGACCGCAAGGTGGTCCGAGCACTGGCGGACTATGAGAAGGGGCGCGTGGACAAGGCACGCTTGAACCTCCAGGAGCTGGAGCGCCAGTTCCCCTACGACATCCAGGTGCTCCTGGGACTGGCCCGGCTACACGCGCAGACGGCCCTGGAAATGCCCAGCGGCGCAAAGCGTCAGGCGGTGTTCGAGAAGGCTTTGGATGCCGCGATCCGGGCACTGACGGTGGACCCGGTGAGCCGCGAGGCTTGGTGGTGGACCGGCGTGGGCTTCGTTCAGGTGAGAGAGCGCTCGTCGGGGCTGGCGAGCCTGTCCAACGCGGTCCGTCTGACGGGGCCGCGGAAGGAAGGACTTGCCTACCTCAAGGCGCGACGGGGTGAACCCGGGATGGACGGCGAGCTTCAGGCCGCCATCGATGCGACGCTGGCCAAGCTGGGGGAGCGCTGAGGGAAACGCAGCCCTGAGCTGAGCTGTGCGAGCAGGACCTGCCTACTTGCAGTTGGCGAAATCCGCGCTGCTCTTGGCGTTCTTGAGGCAATCGGCCTGCTTCTGCGTGCCCTTCTTGGAGCACTCCGACACGCAGGACTCCTTGATGGACTTGAGCAGCGCCTCGGCCTGCTTCTTCACCAGCTCCTTGCCGGTGTCGCCCGCAGCTTTCAAGTCCGGGTCCTGAGCCATCTTGGCTTCGAGCTCGGACATGCCGATGGCCACGACGTTGTCGCACGCCTCGGCGCACTCGCCGTCGGAAGCCTTCGACGCGCATCCCATCCCCCCGACCAGCGTCAGAGCGATGGCGGTGGCGGCGATAGCGGCCTGGATCTTGCTCAAGGTGGGCATCTTGTCGATGAGAGTCAAAGCGCGTCTGTCCTCGATCAGCGGCCGACGGGGCCGGAGCCTGTGCACAATTCAGCACGGTACCCCGGTTTGCGCAACTTTCCTTGCTCGCTGAGAGCAGCTTGTGAGCCATCCAGGGCTGTCACGACGCCGCACTCACGAGTATAGTTCAGCGAGGGCCGCGACTTTGTCAACGCGCCCCTGGGACGGAGGCAACGATGGCGAAAGGTTCTTCGAAGAAAAATGCGGCGGCCGAGGAGGCTGCCGAGCCGGTGGACAACCGCCCTGTGGTGGTCACCTCCAAACTCATGGCGCGCCCCCTGCCCGACCCGCCCGCCAAGAGCGGCACCCCTGCGGTGACCGTCGAATCGGAGGTCATGGAGCGGCCGGCCGGCAAGAAGAAGGACCCGGTGGACCCCGCCAACATGGACGTCCGCTTCTCGGTGATGCATCCACGCCGGAAGAAAGAGAAAGCGCGTCCCAGCATCGGCAGCACGTACCCGCAGGGCCGCTGAGCCCATCGAAACTGACAGGAGCGCGGGGATTGCGTCCGCCTCCACCTGTGTTGCTTCCATAGGGCCAAGATTTCTGGATGCTGGAGACGGTGTTGGTGGATCGACGAACGTGGTGGATAGCGGTGGTAGGTGCAGCGTTGATGCTGACCACAGGGGCATGTGACCGGAAGGCCTCCTCGGGCTCGGCGGCGAAGGCCGGCCCCAAGCTGGAGCGCCAGGCCGAGGGGACTCCTGCCAAGGCGGCTTCCAAGGATGGCCCCCAGGCCGATGAAAAGGCTGCGGCTGCGGACAAGAAGCCCGCAGCCGCTAAAGCCGATACCGCCGCAAAGCCCACTGCAGCCGCCGACACCAAGGCGCAGGCGAAGGCGGCGGCACCTGGACCCGAGGCCACCAAGACTCCGCCAGCGAAGGCCGTCGAGGCGAAGAGCAAGGTCACCGCGGAGGAGTGCCAGAAAGCGTGCGACAACGTGCTGAAGATCTCCGTCGCCGACATGAAGAAGACGGCGCCCAAGGTCCGCGCCGCGATCGAGAAGCGCGTCAAGGACGACTGCCCCAAGCAGTGCCTCAAGCACGGCAGCAAGGCATCGGTGGACTGCCTCGCCGCGGCGACGACGGCGAGCGCTCTGGCGGCCTGCCCGCGTTAGTCGGCTCGTTTTTTTGACCCGGTAGCGATCGGGCCGCGACAGTGTGCGGCGAGCGAGGGAACCGTCCCGCGACGAACGCCGTGCAGACACGAGGCTCGATCCATGCAGCATCAGGGTCCTGGAGTGACCGACACCACGCACCAACTACCGGTGTTTGCCCTGCCGGAGTTCACCCTGTTCAAGGGCACGCTGGTCCCGTTTCACATCTTCGAGCCCCGCTACTGCGAGATGATCGAGCGCTGTCTGGCGGACCGCCGGCTGCTGGTCGTGACCGGCCTCAAACCCGGCTGGGAAGCACATCCCAACGAAGATGACGCGCCCGTGTTCGACGTCGGCGGTCTCGGCCGCGTGGTCAGCGACCGCCGTTTCCCTGACGGCCGCTGGAACATCTTCGTGCACTGCATCGAGCGCGTGGAGATCGTCGATACCCGGCCCCAGACCATCCGCTCCGCAACCCACACGGTCGTCGACGTGCAGGTCCTCCTCGACAACGCCGACAACGACGCCAGCCGACTGCAGAACGCCACCCATCGCATGAGCACCCTGGGCCGCTCCCTGGCCCTCGAGCTCGGCTCCGAAGGCGCCGCCCTCTCCAAGGTCCTCGGCTCCACCGACGACCCGGGCCTCCTCAGCAACCGGCTCGCGTCCCTCATTGTGCGCGACCCGGACGAGCGTCAGGAGCTCCTCGAGCAACTCTCCCCTACCCACCGCTGCGAGCGCCTGGCCGATGTCTTCGCCGCCGAGCTCATGGCGGTCGAAGAGCCCATGACCGCCGGCCACTGGGTGAACTAGAAGGTGACCGACGCCGTTACGGCGTCGTGGCACCAGCGGGCGATGGAGAAATGCATCGGCGAGCGCGCGAGAACCTCGAAGGTCCAGCCGTCGCGGTTGCCGATGCTGTAGCGGTAGCGAAGCGAAGTCTTGCCGTCGGCCTTCGAGATGCCGCGGGCGGACCAGCGATAGCCCGGGCGGTCGTTGTAGCGCTTGGGCTCGTACCAGAGCGTCTTCCGCTCGCTGACGGGGAGCTCCTCGAGGCGGCGGTCGGCCGTGGGTTTGAGTTTGGCGTACTTCTTCACCACGCCGGAGCTCATCAGCAGAGCGCCGCGGCAGCCGTCGGGCCCCTTCCAGGCGACGACCGCCTCGGGGTGGACCTCCTTGATGGCGGCCGGGTCGGTCAGCTGCTGGAACTCTTCCGAACGCAGCTCCACGAGGTACCGGCCCTCCGGATCCGCGATGCGAACCTTCTCCGGCTTGGTGTCGTCCTTGCTCGGGACGACGGTGGTCGTCGAGCCCTCGCGCTCACTGACGGTCGCGGGCTGACTCCGGATGTTGCTTTTCCCGGAACCTCGCTTGGGGTCCTCTTCGCCCTCGGTCCGGCAGGCCCCGGTGGACAAGGCGATGCAGACCGCGCCAATGACGACCGCCACGCGGTGGGTGTGTGACCTCATACGCCCCAAAGAGTACACGGCCGGACGGGCTGCCAAAACCATTCGCCTGATGCCGCGGGTAGCCCCGGGGCCGCCGCTGCGCGGCAACTCCGGGACACGGGTGGGATCCACGGAAGCATGTTCGTCAGAGGTACGGTATCAAACGAACGGGTTTGGCAGTCCGTCCAGCCGTGGTGCGTGTGGCCCTCGCCGCCTGCGCGGTCCGAAGAGTCCCTGATACTTTGGCTGGGCGTATGTGAGGTACGCCCCGAGAGAAGGCCCGACCGCCGCCGACCGGTTGAACAAATTAGATGGGCCGAGCCCTCTCTCGAGGTTGGGTGCGACGCGCTGCCGTTTCGCTCAAAAGCTTCTGTTTTCTTTCAGCTTTCTTTGCGACCCTGGCCGCGTTCTCGTCACGGAGATGAGTACGCGCCCTGCCGAGAATGGGTCTGAAAAAGATCGAAAAAAGATCAGAAACCCAGACCGGAGGGCCGCTGAAGCCCGAAAATAGCCAACAAACGCGTTTCCTCGGAAGCCATCGCGGCGGCCTCTTCCGGCTCGGCGTGGTCGTGTCCCATGAGATGGCAGAGGCCGTGCGCGAACAAAAACGTCAGCTCGTCGTCCAGGGCCCAGCCATGCGTCGCCGCCTGACGCGCTGCCGTGGGAACGCTGATGACCACGTCGCCCAGAGGAAGCTCCGCCGCCGCCTCGTCGTCCATCACGATAGGCGGAGCGTCGGCCTCGTCGAAGGCGAAGCTCAGCACGTCGGTGGGCTTGTCCTCGTCCCGCCACTGCCGATTCAGGTCGTGGATCTGCCCGTCATCACACAGCAGCAGCGACACAGGGCGCTGCCCCAGCGCCGCCACCATGGCCTCGCAGCGCGAGGCCAGACCCTCTACGTCTGCCTCCGCCACGACCTCGTCGGGCTCCCAGGCCAGGTCGACAAACGACTCCACGGCCTACTCCCCGCCGGACGCCCCGTGCGCCGGGTCGGGCTCCACCTCGAGCTCCATCGCCGTCGCCCGCTCCCGCGCCCGAGCCTCGGCCCGCTGCTTGTCGTCACGGTCGTAGGCGTTGATGATTCGGCTCACCAGCTCGTGCCGGACCACATCTTCGGACGTGAACTGGTTGATGTAGATGCCGCCCACGCCCCGCAGCACCTTCTGGGCATGCACCAGGCCGCTGCGGTGGGGCTTGTCCAGGTCGGTCTGGGTGATGTCGCCCGTGACCACGGCCTTGGAGTTGAACCCCAGCCGGGTCAAGAACATGCGCATCTGCTCACGGGTGGTGTTCTGCGCCTCGTCCAGGATGACAAACGCGTCGTTGAGCGTCCGACCACGCATGAACGCCAACGGCGCCACCTCGATGGCGTTGTCGGCCATCAGCCGCTGCACCCGGCCGAGGTCCAGCATGTCGTAAAGCGCGTCGTAAAGCGGACGTAGATAGGGGTTCACCTTCTCGGCCATGTCGCCTGGCAGGAACCCCAGCCGCTCGCCCGCTTCGACCGCCGGGCGGGTCAGGATGATGCGCTTGACCTCTTTGCCGACCAGCGCCGCGACCGCCATCGCCATCGCCAGGTACGTCTTGCCGGTGCCGGCCGGACCGATACCGAACGTCAGGTCGTGGCGCCGAATCGCGTCGATGTAGAACTTCTGGCTCAGATTCTTGGGCGAGATCGTGCGCCGCCCGCTGGTCACGAACACCGTGTCCAGGAACACATCCGCCAGGGTCTTGCCCTGGCCCGCCGCCACCACCTGGATCCCGCGCTGGATGTCCGGCGGGTAGATGGGATAGCCCCGCGCCACCAGGTCATAGAACTGGCTCAGCACGTCCGCTGCCACGGCGACGTCGTGGGTCGCCCCCGACAGGCGCAGCGTGTTGCCCCTGGAGTTCACCGAGATGTCCAGTTGCTCGGCAATGCGCTTGAGGTGCTGGTCGTTGGACCCGCACAGCGCCGCGAAGGCGTCCTGGTGGTCGAAGGTGAGGGTGGTCTCGGTGGTTTCCGTGTCGGTCACTTGCTCTTCACTTCTTGGCCGCGTCATCACTCGGGGGGGCGACCTTGGCTTCGTTGCCTTTGTCTGTGTTGCCCGGCCCCGCCGAGCTTGCTGCGCCGGGCCCCGTTAGCGTGTAGCCGCCGGATCCGCGCGTGTACCGCATGTTCCGCATGGAGGCCACCGTGGCCGAGGCCAGCATGTCGGTCGCCGCAAGCTGGTCGAGGCTCTCGGGGTACTCCCGCTTCTGCGCGTGGTACACCTCCAACGCCATCCGGACCTGGGCCATGTGAGACCTCTGGACCTGCGACAGAATCGAGGCCGACCCGGCGGCGCGGTCGAAGGTGAGCACGTCTGGATTGGAGACAACCCACTGTCCGCCCAGACCCAGCAAAACTGCGATGAGCGCATACGTCGTATAGGTCACCATGCGGGTGAGCGGCGAGCGACTCGGAGGCTTCTCCCCCACGCCTTCGTGGGTCTCGACCTCCAACAGGAAGGCATCGAGCAGCTCGCGCAGCCCGCGGTAGGTCTCGTACATCCCCAGCCCCGTCGCGCGCGAGATCTGCTCGACGGTCTTCTTGCCATTGACGTGGAAGAACACGACGCGAGCGCTGCCGCTCAGTTCCGGCAGCGGCTCTTCGTCGTCCTCGGGGGGTTCCACATAGCCCAACAACTCCGCCAGGACGGCCGGGTCCTTGGTGTAGACCGCATGCCCGGAACCCACCCGGCGCCGCAGCTCCGGCCATTCGCCGCTGCGGCGCTCGGCCTCTTTGAGCACGTAGCTGATGGGGAGCTGAGTCGCGAACCCCGAACTCTTGGGGCGCTCGTCCTTGAACTCGATCTCCAGCGACTCGCGCGAGAACAGGGGGAACAGCATGTCCGCCAGGTGCAGGTCGGAGTACCGTTTGGCCAGGTCTTCGGAGGCGAGCCGCTTGCTGACGAGATACTCGTCGAGCGGCATGTCCATCATCTCGCACTTCTGCCGGGCCTCGACCAGCTCGCTGCTGGAGATGCGGCCGCTCTCGACGAGGTAATCGGCCAGCGGAAACTGTCGGTCGAGCCCCATGCGCTCGACCATCGTGACGCCGCCCTTGCGGAGGTGGATGCGAGTCACCAGGCCGGCCGACTTCACGTCCAGCACGCCGGTGCGCTCGTTGTCGAGCATCGCTGTGAGGACGCGCTTGAGCGTCCAGACCTCTGCCCCGGGAGCCTCAGGCGTCACTTGCCCTTGCCTCCCGAAGCCACCTTCTTGGACGACCCGACGTCGCTTCTGGCGGCGTGAGCGTCAAACAGCGCCACCAGATAGGCCACCACGGCCACCGACCCGAACAGGAACATGCGCCCGGAGCCGACCGTCGCGGGCTGCCTGGCGTCGACGATGATCTGGTGAAGCCCGAACCCGACGATGAGGCTGGCGAACACCAACGTCGTGAAGAGTACGCCCCGAACCGGCGCCCCACGAAGCACCTGGCCGAAGCCCGGCAGGAACCAGGTCACCCAGCGCTGAGCCCTGGCCCGCTTGAACGCGTCGGCCTGAATCTTCTGATCCCGGGTCCACGTCTCCTTGGCGTCGGAGATGCCGCGATGGACGTCCGCCTGCACACACTCCTTGCACACCGAGGCGCCCCGGTCAGCGTCGACCCGGGTGTTGGGGTCGGCCACCCCATGGCAGACCACACAGTGCCTGCTCACTGGCAGCAACCCGCCTGCCAGCAGAAGCAAGAAAACCAGCACGGCCCCAACCGCCGCAGCAAGGCCCACACCACGGGGGCCCAGACGCCCCGTGAGCGCCCCGGCCAGCGGCATCAGCAGGCTATCGGCGGTGGCCTCGCGCGCCATGGCCGACTCACGCAGCGACGCGCTCGACAGGCGCGCATCCATGAGGTGCCGGTTGCCCAGATTGCTCATCTGGCACGCGGTCTTGTTATTGTCCCGCGCCACGTCGGTGGTGAAACGGTTGCCGGCTGGAGCATCGAGCTCGGTCACCTTGTTCTCGAAGTTCTCGGCGTCCGATGGGTTGCCCAGCTGCCGCAGCAACGCCCCCGCGTTGTAGTTCGCCGGCACCGAGTTCGGGTCGGCCTTGGCTGCGCGCTTGAACGAGTCCACCGCGTTGCGCAACCGAGCCTCGAAGTCGTCCTTGGCCCCGGCGTCCTCGCGCAGGACGCTGTTGCATTTGGCCAGCGCCTCCAGATAGAGGAGAGTGCCCATCAGGACCAGCCCCTCCGGCCGGTCTTCGGCCTTCAGCGCCATGTTCAGGCGCTTCATGGCGTCGGAGTAGCTGCTTCGCTCCGTGGCCTGGGACCGCTTCTCCTGCAGGGCCAGGGTGTAGTTGGCATCGAACTGGAACTCGGTGGTCTTCGCCATCCGCGCCAGCCGCTGCCGATCCCGAACCGAGCAGAGGCTGTTGTTGCAGCGCTCGAGAACGGCCTCTGGGGTGCCGGCGAAACGCACCGCACGCACACTGTACGAGGCCAGAAACGGCAACGTCGCCATCGACGCCAGCAATAGCAGGGAGACCACGCGCTCCAAGGTGCGCATGTAGAACGCCGCGATGGCGACCCAGACGACGACCGTGGTGAGGGCGCCGAGCCCGAGGAAGAAGGGCGCGACCAGGAGCGTTGCGAGCAACAACGTGCCCTGAAACTGGGTGACACCTGCGGGGAGCAACCGGGTCAGATCGAACGCCCAGGGGGTCCAGTAGCGCACCACCATGGCCAGCGCGAACAGCAACACCAACACGATCAGGCCGTGCAACAAGGCGCTTGCGGTGTTGCCCATGAGCGCGAAGGTGGTGCCCAGGTCGTGGGGCAAGGCCTCGACCGCCAAGCGCATCGACTTGAGCTGGTCGCCAACGCCAAAGGGCGTCGAGGCGAACAACAGCGACGCCTCCTCGAACCGTGCGCCCGCCATATCGGGGGAGAGGCTTGCCGCAGCGGCAGCCAGCTTGGTCGCGGCCACGGTGTCGTCCGCGTCCGCCGCAGCATGAGCCGCCTGCAGCAGCGCCGCTGAAAGGACGTACGCGTTGGGCAGTCCCAGGTCGGTGCGGATGCTGACCAGATGGTGGATCTGGCCGGCCGCCTCCTCCCACGCGCCACTCTCGAGGTCGCTCCGGACCTCGGACCAGGCGGCCTTGAGCTGCTGGTACTGGGGCATGTCGAGCAACGCCTGGGAGCGGGCGTGTGGTGCCGCCAGCGTGACCACGACTGCGAGGAGCAACCCCGCGATCGTCGACGCTCTTCCTCCCGGTTCGACGGAGACCCTGGTACCGAACATCCGTTCGAAGGTACCTCGGCGTCGACCGCCTTGCAATGCAGGGCACTGCGAGCTTGACCGACCGACACTGGGCCTTCATCGTCGCTCGCGTGTTGAACGTGCGACACGGCCACACGGTTCGGACGGAAACAAAACCTGGCGGGTCGACCGTTGGCTCCGATGTGACACACCTCGTTTTTCGCATCGTGCCCCTCGTCGCTCTTGGGCTGGTGGCCGGGCTCCTGGCCTTGAAGTCCGCTTCCTCGGTCGCTCACGCCAAGCCCGGAAGCTACCCGCAGGCCAAGGTCAAACTCGGCATCGACGTCCTGCTCGACGACCGCATCGACCTGGTCAAAGGCAAGCGCATCGGTCTTATCACCAACGCCTCGGGGGTGGACGGTAAGCTGCGTTCCACCGCCGACCGCCTGCACCGCGACAAACGCGTCAAACTCGTCCGACTGTTTGCCCCCGAGCATGGGATCCGAGGTGCCGCTCCTGCCGGCAAGACGATCGAGGACGTCAAAGACCCCGGCACCGGCCTCCCTGTGTTCAGCCTGTTCGGGGCCAACAAACAGCCCCCCGAGGAGAGCCTGGCGGACCTGGACGCGCTGGTATTCGACATCCAGGACATCGGCTCGCGCACCTACACCTACACCACCACCATGGCGCGCTCGATGCGTGCCGCCCGCAAAGCGAAGATCCCGTTCATCGTCCTGGATCGCCCCAACCCGCTCGGCGGCGAAGTGTTCGAAGGGCCGATGCTGACCAAGAAGCGGTTCTCCTTTGTCGGGTACGGTCCGGTCCCGGTGAGTCACGGCCTGACTGCGGGCGAGCTGGCGGGCTACTACAACGTGTTCCGCAACATCCGGTGCAAGCTCGTCGTCGTGAAGATGGCCGGCTGGCGGCGCGGCATGACCTGGGACGACACCGGGCTGAGCTTCGTGATGACGTCGCCCGGCATCCCCCACGCCCGCAGCGCCCACCTGTACATCGCCACGGGGATGATCGGCGGGGTCACCAAGAACATCAACGAGGGCGTCGGGACCACGCTGCCCTTCGAACTCATCGGTGCGGAGTGGATTCGCTCCGACAAGCTCCTGGCAGCCCTGCAGAAAGAGAAGCTGCCGGGCATCCGGTTCCGGGCGGTCACCTATCGCCCGTACTATCAGCGCCACCGCGGCCGGACCCTTCACGGCGTCCAGCTGTTGCCTTACGACTGGAAGGCGTTTCGCCCGCTGAAGACGGCGTTGACGATCCTGACGACCATTGAACGGCTTTACCCCAAGCGCATGCGCTTCCGACGCAACTTCAACATCATTTGGGGCGACCCGGAGATCCGAAAGGCGATACAGTCGGGCGCCAGCGCGGCGGACATCGAGCGCTCCTGGCTGGTCGACACCCTGACCTACTCCCTGCTCCGACTGCCGTTCCTGCTGTACCCGTGACCGACGCTACCGAGTCCAACGAAGCGCCCAAGCCGCCCGCCACGCTGAAGAGCCAGGCGCGTCCGGTCGTGCTGAACCGACGTCGCTGGGGCATCCCGGGGGTGGTGCTGCGTGGGTTCGTGGTGCTGGGCGTCGTGATGTTCTTCGCCGGGGGATTGCTGGGTTTTGGGATCTACGCGCACCACGCCGTTGGCTTGGGAGAAAGCGAGGTTCTGCGCTTCAAGGATCCCGCACGCAGCACGGTGACCCGGCTGCGGGCCTCGGATGGGCAGCTGGTGGGCGAGTGGTTCGTCGAGCGCCGCATCGCGCTGTCTTTCGAGGAGCTTCCGCAGCGCCTCATCCTGGCCTTCCTGGCCGCCGAGGACGCCCGCTTCTTCAGCCACGGAGGGGTCGACGTCCGCGGTGTCCTGCGGGCCGCGGTCACCAACCTGGCCAAGGGCAAGATCGCCGGGGGTGGGTCCACCATCACCCAGCAGCTGGCCAAGATTTCGGTCGGCAAAGAGAAGAGCCTGACACGCAAGGTGCGGCAGACGGTGCTGGCCCGGCGGATGGAGGACCTGCTCACCAAGGAAGAGATTCTCACGCTGTACCTCAACAGCATCTTCCTGGGGCACCACAGCTACGGGGTCCAGGCCGCCGCACAGAACTACTTCCACAAGCAGGTCTGGGAGCTGACGCTGGCCGAGTCGGCCATGATCGCCGGCCTGCCGCAGTCGCCGTCGCGCATCAATCCCATCGCCAGCATGGCCAGCGCGCGCCGGCGCATGGGGTATGTCCTCGATCAGATGCTCCGCTGGGGCTGGGCCACCGTGGAGGAGGTCAACGCGGCCAAGGCCGAGGAGATCCACGTCTTCGACCGAGCGGACCTACTGGGCGACAACACGCCGTACGTGACCGAAGCCGTGCGGATGAACATCCAGAAGCGCTACGGCGCCGAGGACGACCCATCGGCCTGGCTCAGGCATGGGCTGGACGTCACGATGCACGTCGAGCCCGCACGACAGGCCGCCGGACGACGCACCCTGAGTCGGTCTCTGGAGAAGCTAGCCCGGGCACAGGGCTGGGCCGGATCGCTGGGGACCCTGCCCCGCGACAGGTTCTTCCGACGCAACGCCCGCTGGCTGGGCCCGACGCCCCCGGCCGTGGGGGACCGGGTGCTGGCCCGCGTCGTCAAAGCAGGCAAGCACACGGCCACCGTCGAGATCGGCGAGGGCCTTGGTGGAACGATCCAGCTCAAGACGTCGCGCTGGATGATGAACTACACCGAGCTGCCCAAAAAGCGCATGTCCGCCAAGCAGCGCCGGCGCCGGAAGGTCTCCTACAAAAGCGGCCGGCTGACGCGTCTGGACAAGCGCCTGGTCGAGGGCCACGTGGTCATGGTCGAGGTCAAAGGAGGCCAGCCGGACGCCCTGGACCTCGAGATCGTGCCGGTGCCCCTGATGGAAGGCGCGATCGTCGGCTTCGAAGTAGACGGTCGGGGCATCGATACGGCGGTCGGAGGGTGGGACTTCGATCGCAACCAGGTCCACCGGATGTACGCGCTGCGCCAGACCGGCTCGACGATGAAGCCGATCATCTACGGCAAGCTCTATGACATGGGCGTCCCCCCGTCGAAACTGTTCAGCGGCGCGCCCTTCGTCGACAAGAAGTACGACACCGGCCCCAAGGCCAAGCGGGACCGCATGCTGTGGGACGCCCTGGCGCGCAGCGAGAACAACGTCAGTCTGCGGGCGCTTCAGCATCTGCTGCGGCACACCACGCTGAAGGACTACGAGGCCTGGGGCAAGGCGCTGGGTCTCCCACTGTCCCTCCAGGCCAACACCGCCTACGTCCTGGGCGGGGACCAGACCCCCTTTGGCATGGCCCATGCCTGGGGCGTCTTCGCGCGCGCCGGAATGGAGCCCGACCTGTCCCTGGTCAAGAAGGTCGTCGACCGCGACGGGCGCGTGCTGGAGCGCAACATGTCACCGCTGGACCCCCACGCCACCCTGGGAGACACAGTGATCGGGTTGTGGGAAGCCATCGCGCGCCCACCCGAGCGGCGCATCTCGGCAGCTACGGCGTACCTGATTCGCGAGAACATGGCCCAGGTGGTCAAGCAGGGGACCGCCCGCCGCGCCCGAAAGCTGAAGCGGCCGGCCGCAGGGAAAACCGGAACCCTGGCCTATGACGTCTGGTTCAACGGGTTCACGGCGGACCGCGGCGCGGTCGTCTGGATCGGCGCCAACAACCGCGAGCGGCCTCTCGGGCTCAGCGAGGCGATCAACAAGGTGACCGGCTCCAACACGGCGCTGCCACTTTGGATCGACTACATCGCAGCCGTGGAACGCGACCGCCCCCGGCGCGACTTCCCGAAGGCGCCCCCCGAGATCGTACCGGTCCGGGTCGACCCCAAGACGGGGCTGCTCGCGCGTGAGGGCGGGGTCCTTGTTCCCCACAAGCGTGGCACGGAGCCCAAGCATCTGACGCCCGATGCGACCAGCCCCGACAACGTCGGGGTGTTGGAGACCGAGTTCTAGGTCAGGATCTCGCTCACCTTGCTGACCATGGTCTCGACGCCCCAGCTCTTGCACAGGTAGCCCTCGACGGGCGCTGCCTCGGCGCGCTTGGACAGCTCCTCTTCACCGAGGCTCGAGATCAGATAGATGGGGACCTTCACGTCCCACTCCTCCTTGAAGAAGCGAGCCAGGTCGTCACCGTCCATCATGGGCATCTGGACGTCCAGCAGGATGAGGTCGGACCGCCGATCCGCCTTCACCAGTTCCCGCTCCGGAGTATCCGTGTGGTCTACGTCGTGACCCGCTTGCTGCAGGGCCTCGGCGAACACCTCACGCTGGAGCGCGTCATCGTCGATGAGGATGATGTAAGCCATGGCCCGACTGTATCAATGACGACTTGGATGTCGCAATTTGCCGACAGCACGCTAAACTCCGCCTCCGTGGGATTTTCGACCATGACCGCCGACCCGACCGTCCACGCCATCTTTGGCATGGGCACCTGGGAGACTCTCATCATTCTGGTGGTCGCCCTCGTCTTCCTGGGGCCAGACAAGCTCCCGGAAGTCGCCAAGTCCATCGGCAAGGGGCTGCGGACGCTGCGCCGGGCCATGAGCAGCGTGGAGTACGAAGTCCATGCGATGACCCAGCCGGATCGCTACGAACCACCGCCGCAGCGCCACGCTCCACCACCGGCGACGGATAGCCCATCCGGGTCCGAGCAGCACGCCGCGCACCATCACATCGACCCCGCCGACATCGCGACGGACGACGCCAGAGACCCGCACGCGCCGCCAGACGGCTACGATCTGCACGCCGCTCCGGGCCCGAACGCTTCCGCGGAAACACCTCCGAACGCTTCCGCGGAAACACCTCCGAACGCTTCCGCGGAAACACCCCCGAACGCTTCTGCGGAAACACCCCGCCCCGCAGCACCGGTGACCAACGCCGCCGGCGCCGTCGCAGCCCCGCACCCGCTGCGCCCCATGGCTCCGCCGGCCCCGCTCGCTGTGTCCCAGGACGCCCCCGAGGCCCAGCACGCCATCGGCGAGCAGGAGACCGAAGCCGAGGCTTCATGAGTCAGGCCGACGCTTACGACGAGGAGTACGACGAAGAGAAGGTCATGACCTTCCGTGAGCACCTCGGCGAGCTGCGCACCGTGCTGGTCCGCATCGCCCTGGCGCTGGTCCTGGGTTTCTTCGTCGGATGGGGCTTTCGCCGCGAGATCTTCGAGTTCCTCAGCTCGCCGATAACCGACGCCCTCGCCGACAACGGCATCTATCACTACCAGGCGATCAGCATCGCCGAGAGCATCATCGTTTACCTCAAGGCGGTGTTCATCGCCGACCTGGCGGTGATGAGCCCGTTCGTCTTCTACCAGTTATGGTCCTTCGTCGGTCCAGGGCTGCTGGACTCCGAGAAGCGCTTCGTCATGCCCCTGACGGCCTTCTCGGTGTTGTTCTTCCTCATCGGATCGGCCTTCGCCTACCAGGTCATCCTGCCGTTCATCACCGACTGGCTCGTCAAGCTGACCATCGAGGAAGGCGCCATCGAGATGCTGGTCACGATGCAGAACGCATACAGCACCTCGTTCACGTTCCTGCTGATGTTCGGTCTGGTGTTCCAGCTGCCTCTGGTCATCTACTTCCTGGCCCTCTTCGGCGCCGCGACGCACACCTCGCTGCTGCGCTTCTGGCGCTACTTCGTGGTCATCTCCTTCATCATCAGCGCGATGCTGACGCCGCCCGACCCCATCAGTCAGGTGATGATGGCGGTGCCGCTCAACGGCTTATATGGCTTCGGCATCATCGTGGCATGGGGCGTGGTGCGGACACGGGAGCGCATCGAACGCGAACAGGACTTCGACGCCAGCGTCGGCGCTGCCTCGATGAAGATCATCGCGGCCGGAATGTTCCTGCTGATCGTCGCCACCGCGCTGGTGGTGGTGTTCATCCGAACGCTGCCAGGAACGCCGCTGGCGGGGTTCACCCCAAACGACGCCAGCTGGTACGTGGGCTTGAACCCCTCGGCGCTCGAGGGGCACAGCAAGGAGCTGAACGCCCTGGTCTCCCCGCTGGGCATCGACGACCCCGGCAAATTGCTCAGCAAAGCCGGGGTCCCGATCGACGAGGTGGCCAAGGCCGGCGTCGTGGGCCGCGACGGACAGCGCCTGCTGCTCATTCGTCACGAAGGCGTGGGCGAGAGGGAGACTGCGGTCCACGCCGCCATCGACAAGGCGCTGACGGAGACGCCACCGGGCGGCCTCACGATCGGCGCCCTGGATGAGAACACCCTGGCCGTCGGCTCCAGCGCGCTGTTCGAGGCTGCGGCCGCGATCGATGTGGGTGAGCAGGAGGCGGCGCCGGTCTCGGAGTCCGAAGACCGTCTGATCCGCAGGCTCCAGACCAGCGGCCCGATCTGGGCCTGGCTCCCGCGGCCCAAGGAGGGCGACGCCCTGCTTTCCTCGGGCATCGCGCAGGAGGTGGTCGCGGTCGGAGCATTTCTGAAGGCGGGCAAGAAGCACAGCATCGCCATCGAGCTCCGAGCCGCGGACCGGTTGGCAGGGGACGCCCTCGAGGCCCGCGTCGAATCAGCCCGGCTGACGAGCCGCGGGGCGAAGGCCGACCAGGAGCGCATCGCCATCGTCGAGACGGTCAAGCTCCTGGCAGCGGAAGCGGCCAGGGAAGCTTCCGACGCCACGCGCCTCAGGATCGAGGCGGCGGCCCAGCAACTGGAGGCGATCGGCAAGCGTCCACGCGCCGCGGCGCCCCTGTTCGACGCTCTCGCTGACCACGTCGAGGCGTGGTCGGTGCGACGGGAGGACCAGTGGGTTCACGTGACGGCCGAGCTGGGTGAGCAGCGCCTGGTGGACGCGCTCAACGCCAACAGTGGAACGGGCACGAAACCAGCCCCGACGACTACGGCGAACAACGCCCCCAGCGCCCCGTAGGAGGGCTGGGCGTGGACTCCGTCGCGGCGGAGTCAGTCTCCGTCGCCAGGTTTCTTCAAGGTCAGCAGCAGATCGGCAAAGGTGGACTCGGCGGCTGCATTCAGCGCCGCGACCTTGGTCGCTTCTACGGTGTCCTTGGGGGTGTCGCCCGGGATGGCCAGAGAGCCAGTGGCGCTGATCGCGGCCAAAAGGGAGTTGCCCGGCTGCTTGGTGACCAGGAGCTTGACGCTGACCGCGATGGACGTGCTGCCATCCTTGGCCTTGGTGTCGTCCACGACGGTCGTGTCGATGGTGATCGCGTTGACGCCGGCGGACTTGTAGGTGAGCTTGCCGGCCTTGTCCATGTGGCCCTTCAGCGACTCTTTGGCCGCCGGGATGAGGGCTTCGGGGCCGGCGAACTTGCGCAGGGACACTGGGGCGTCGGTCGGTGGTGTGACCTTTCCAGCGGCGGCCGCCGGCGCGATGGTCTGAGCGGATAGAAGGACGACCACACCCGCCAACACGGCGCAGACGACGCCCAAAACGGCGGTGGCGAGTTTCCAGGGACGGGCGCTGTCGTGGTCGCTCATGGCGCCACTATAGCGAGCGTGGCCGGGTTGTGAAGCCGCCAATGGACCCATCTCGTGGTCTTCGCGGCCGGGTCTTGGTACGCTGCAGGGGTTCAGGAAAGGTTGATTGAGTGAGTGAAGATCGCTCGAGAGCCGCGCGCACGAACGGGAGTCGGGCGCGTGCCTTGACCGCTGTCGCCTATGGCGTCATCGCATCGACCTCGTGCGTCTACGTGGTCATGGCGCTTCTAAATCGCCTCACACCCCATCGCGCTGTCCTCATTCCAGTCATCACTGCCTCGGGTATCGCGGCCTTGTGGCTGGTCCGGCGAGAGAAGCTGAAGCAGGCAGGGGGCGTGATCAGCCTCGTCGCGGTCGCGACGGTCGTAGAGACGGTGCTCCGCTACGGGTTGTGGGAAACCCCGATGATCATGCTCATGCCCATCCTGCTGGTCATGGTCGCCCTCCTGGTGGACTGGCGCGCCGCCACCCTGGTGCTCATCGGGCTGCTGCTACTGGTCAGCGCCGTCGCGCTATGGCTCCCCCATGGCTACGCGCCCGACCCGGAGCGCTTCAGCTCACCGGCCACCCTCTGGGCCTATCTATTTCCCATCCTGCTGGCGGGCGGCTTCTGGATCATCGACACACTCCGCAGCCGCGAGCAGATGCAGCACGACCTCGAACAGCGCACCGACCAGCTGGGCACCAGCGAGCGACGGCTGGCGCAGCTCCTCGACGCGTCCCCAGACGCGATCGTCGAGTTCGATACAGAAGGCATCATCGTCTCCAGCAACGTGGCTGCCCAGCGGTCGGGCCTTGTGAGGTCCCCATGTCAGGGCGAGCACGTCACCAACTGCACCTCTCTCCATCCGCTTGCCCCCATCATCAGCCAGGCGCAGGCTTCAGGCTCTGACCACGCCTTCCGTAGCGAGCCTGTAGCGCTCGAACTCCGGGACGAAGATGGCCTCGCCAAGTGGTACGAGGCCGTCGTCGCCGACTTCCAGCGTACCGACGGCAGCCAGGGCATCATCGCCGTGTTGCGGGACATCACGCTGAGGCGGCAGAACGAGGCCGCGCGTTCGGCCATCATGCAGCGTGAGGCCGAAGCGCAGCGCCTCGAGAGCATCGGACGGCTGGCGGGCGGCGTCGCCCACGACTTCAACAATATCCTCACCGTCTTGATGGCCAACGCTGGCGAGCTCGGAATGGAGGACATCACCCCCAGCGACCGCATGGAGCTTGCGGCGGAGATGACCGACGCCAGCGAGGCCGGCGCGCGGCTCACCCGGCAGCTGCTGGCGTTCAGCCGCAAACAGGTCGTTGCGCCCCGGGAGCTGGACCTCAGGGACGAGCTGGAGCGCCAGCTCCCCATGCTGCGGCGACTGCTTGGCGAGCATGTTCCCCTGAAGCTCGATATGGATTGCGATAACCATCTGGTGCTCATGGACCCTGGCGAGTTCGAGCAGGTGGTCTTGAACCTTTGCGTCAACGCACGTGACGCCATGCCCGAGGGTGGCACCATCACGGTCGCGCTGGAGCCGGCCCAGGAAGGGGCGCCCGGCTGCGAGCTGCAGGTGTCGGACGAGGGGGTGGGCATCGCCCCCGAAGACATCGAGCGAATCTTCGAGCCGTTCTTCACCACCAAGCGCGAAGGGACAGGACTCGGTCTCGCCACGGTGCGCGCCATCGCCGAGCGCAACGGGGGCACGATCCTGGCGCAGGCACGACCGGAAGGGGGCACACGCTTCGTGCTGCGGCTTCCTCGCCACGAGCCGGTTGGCAGGGTGAAGGACATCCAGGCGGGGCAGGTGCAGGTGCCGGCGTCAGCCCCCCACCAACGGCAGATACGCGTCCTTGTCGCCGAAGACGAAGAGATGATCCAGCGCTCGGTGACCCGTATCCTCGAGAGCGCGGGCCACCAGGTGAAGGTATGCCACGACGGCCAGGAAGCCCATCAGCTGTTCGCCGAAGACCCGACGGCCTGGGACCTGGTGCTCTCCGACGTGGTGATGCCTCGGATGTCAGGCCCCCAACTCCTCACCCAACTGGAGCGCCTCAGGCCCGAGATGCCGGTGCTGTTCATGAGCGGCTACACCGATCACGAGCTGCTCCGTCAGAAGATCGCCGAGCGCGACGTGCGACTCCTCGACAAGCCATTTACCGCCGAAGTGCTTCTAGAGGCGGTGGCAGGGACACTCGAGTCTACCGGAAGCAACCCGCATCAGTGACGGTAGTTGGGCTCCTGCGGTTGCAGAACCTTCGTCAGCCAATGCCGGAACACGCCCATGAGCCGCTTCTTGATGGCCGGGTCGATGGTCCGAGCCAGGTTCCGCCGCTCCTTCGGGTCTTCCTCGAGATTGTAGATCTCGACGTGCATCTGCGGGAAGTGGACGTGCAGCTTGTAAGGCCACATGACCATGGCCTTCATGGGGTTGTCCTTCTTGCGATGCTTCTCGGAGAAGGTCGGCGGGTGGGGTGGGCTTTCGCCGACAAGGAACGGTGCCAGCGAAACACCACGAAAGGCCGGGTCCAGGTCCTGACGTAACCAGTCCATCAGCGTTGGGGTCAGGTCGATCATCGACACCGGCGTCTTCACGCGGCCAGGCTTGATCCCAGGCCCGGTCATGATGAACGGGACGCGGATGAGTTCGTCGTAGAGGTTCTTGGAGTGGTACAGCGCGCCGTGGTCCTCTTTCTTGTCGAGGCCCTCCCCGTGGTCGCTCCAGAGGAGGACCACGGTGTTGTCCCACTGGCCCCGCTTCTTGAGTCCCGCAAACAGCCGCCCGACGTGCTGGTCCACGAAGGCGATCTCGCCGTCGTACGTGTCCTTGTAGAGCGGTCCGAAGCGCGGCACGGACTTGTGCTGCATGTACGCGCTGTGGGGGTCGCCGTAGTACGCCCACACGAACCAGGGATCATCGGACTTCGACAGGGTGGTGTCGAAGTACTCGAGCACCTCGTCGGTGATGAAGTCGCTGGAGATCATCTTCAGCGGCGGCCCACGCTTGTCGAGGGCGTCCACGGAGTAGTGCTGAAAGCCTTGGGTGAAGCCGTATTGCTTACGGAAGTAGCGGATGGAGTGGAAGGCACCGTTGAGGTAGCCCAGCGCCTTCAACCGCTCCGCCAGGAAGGTCTCCTCCTGGCTGAGCACCGGCCACTCGTACTTGCCCCGCTTGACCTCCGTGAACCACTTGCTCAGCAGCGTGGGGGCCACCGAGAATCGGGTGCTGGGGCCGGTGGTCCGTGCCTGCTCGAAGACAACGCCGGTCTTGGCCCATGCATCGATGTTGGGGGAGGTGTTCCGCGAGTAGCCGTAAGTCCCGAGGTGGTCGGCTCGGAGCGTATCCACTGTGATCATGAGGACGTTGGGCTTCTTGGCGGGCCTACTGTCCTTCTTCGTTGCCGTGTCCGCCTTGGGCGTCCCCTCGGGCTTGGGCTTCGGCGGCTCGGGCGCCTTGGGCTTCTTGGCCTTCGCGTCGCCCTCCGGTGGCGTGTGGCCACCGGGTACCACCGGCAGGATCCCCGCCATCGGTGACTCGGTGGGACCCGGCAGGGCAAGAGTCTTCACGGCTGGCTTGCGGACCGTCGCCGGTTTGGCGATGGGCTTGGCGGGGCCGGCACTGGCCTCTGACGTCGTCGGCTTTGTGGTCTGTCCAGGTTTGGCGAAGACCGCCGCGTATTCGGCCTCGGCCTCCAGGGTCGCGTCTTCCCCGCTGCAATCCTCGTCCACCCCGTTGGCGGCGAGGTCCTCGGCCCCCGGGTTGATGGCAGGGTCGGCGTCGTTGCAATCGCAGCCGGCCGCACACAGGGCGGTGGGAAATCCATCGCCGTCGCGGTCGAACAGCGGGACCGTGCGCCGCAGGACGCGCTTGGCTAAAGCCGTCTCCTCCGACAGCCGGGTCAGGGCGTCGGTGCGGGCGTCGCCACCTGCGGACCAGGCCAGAACGCCAGCGGCAAAGGCGCCCACCAGGACGACCAGCGCGATAGCGAGAGGCACCAGGCGGGCCCGCCGCAACAGCCAGACGCCGCCGAGATAGGCACCGCCGCCCAGCAACAGCATGACCGGCAGGGTCCAGTCGACAGCCACCCACTCGATTTCCTTGCGCCCCAGGATGAAGGCGAAGCCGGCACCAATGCCCGCGCCACCCGCGGCGATCGCCGCCCGGGCCCAGGTCTTGGACAGCAGGGCGGTCATGCTGGCGGCGGTGGTCAGGCGCGACAGGGTGAACGCAAAGCCACCGGCAAGAGCGCCGGCAAAGAGCGCTACGGGGAGGATCAAGGCGAGCGACAGGCCGATCGCGGCGCCGCGCGCTCCTTCGGGGAGCTGAGCCAGGTCGGAGGCGCCGGTAGCGAGGACGCCGTCGAGGCTACCGAGGATGGCGCCAACGAGGCCGGCGACGACGACGTGGACCAGGGGTCGGCCTACGGCGGACCAGTCCTGTTCCGCTTGTGGTGCGGATTCGGTGTCCTTTTTGGAGGCTCGGTCGCTCACGGGCGGGGCATTGTAGTCATAGGGTCCGGGATGGCCACAGAAAGTGCTCCCGAGCGAGGTGGAGACCAAAATCATGACTGTAATGATCGTTTTTGATGGAACCGACCTTCCCGATCGTCTACATCCATCTCGCTCATGAAACTCCTGCGCCACACACTGCTGTTTACTAGCTTGGCCGCACTGGTCATCGGCGGCTGCGACGAGGGGGGGCAAGACGTCTCCACTTCGGCGTTTGCGCCCCAGACGGTCGCGGCCACCTCCCCTCCTGAGCCGGACGCGTTCTCGGCCGAGGACACGTCGTCACCCGACGCCACCACCCCAGACGCGACGATCGCGCCTGACGCCGTGGCCACGCCTGACGCCGTGGCCGACGCCGACGCTGGCCCCGCCGAAGACGTCGTAGCAGACACCGTCGAGGTCTCGAACACTCCCGACGCTGCGCCAGACGCCTCCGCCCCCGATGCCCCCAATGCCCCCGATGGGACGGTCACCCCTGACACCGCGCTACCGCCCAGCACCGGCCCGGCCGTCTACACCAAAGGCGAGATCCAGAGCCCCATCACCTCGAGCCTCGCCCAGCACCTACGCGACATCGCCGACACGGCGCCGAACCTGGACGACCACGTCTTCATGAAGATCGGCGCCTCGGGCACCGTAAGCTCGGGCTTCCTGACCTGTTTTAGCGGCTCCAACATCGACTGGACCGCTGCACCCGACGGCCTGCCTACGACCCGCGACCACTTCCTTCAGGGAGACGCCGCCGGCGACGACCCCTTCTCGCGCAAGACCCTGGCCGCCAAGGTCGGCATGAGCACGGGCTGGGCCATCAGCGGCGACCCTTCCCCCATGGAGGAGGAGTTCGACCTCCTGCAGCCGCGGTTCGCGCTCATCGCGTACGGCACCAACGACATGCAACTGGGCACCACCTTCCAGTCCGCCATGTGGGGCTTCGGCGACAAGCTGCAGACCCTCATCGACACCCTCATCGGATGGGGCGTCGTGCCCATCCTGCAGACCAACGGCGCCCGCCTCGACAACGCCGAAGCGGACCGCTTCGTCGACAGCTACAACGCCATCATTCGAGCCATCGCGCAGTCGCGGCAGATCCCGCTCATGGACCTATGGACGGCGATGTCGCAGGTGCCGGGCTGGGGCAAGTCGGGCGACGGATTGCACCTCAACACCTACTCCGGCGGGGGCTGTATCTTCACCGAGGAAGCCCTGGACTACGGCTACAACACCCGCAACATGGCGACCTTGGAAGGACTCCACCGTGCCAAGTTGGCGGTCGTGGACGAGGTCGAGTCGCTGGACGGTCCCACCGTCACCGTCGCGGGCGACGGCTCGCCACAGGCTCCGTGGGAAGTACAGGCGTTCCCATTCTCGACCGGAGGCGACACCTCCTCCTCGCCCTGGTCCGAGATCGACGTCTACGGGGCCTGCTCCAGCAGCAACGAGTCGGGCCCAGAGGACTATTATCAGATCACGCTAGAGGCCGAGACGTCGTTGCGCATCATGGTCCACGATCAGGGCGACGTGGACGTCGATCTGCATCTTCTCGACGAGACCGGCACACCAGAAGGTTGCATCACCCGGGCCCATCAGCTTATCGAAACGACCCTGCCCGCGGGGACGTACACGCTGGTGGTCGACAGCTGGGTCGACAGCGGCGGCGATGTCCACGACGGGAGCTACCTGCTTGCCATTGTGGAGTGCCACCCCGATGACCCCTCCTGCGACTGACAGTTTTCGCCTGAGCCGCCTCCCACACCGCTGGCTGGTCGGGCTTGCGATGCTCGCTCTGGTGGCAGGGTGCGGTGGGAAGAAGTCCCCGGGCCCCAAGGGTAACAACAAAGGGGCCGCGACGACCGGTTCTGAGGGGAACTCCAGCGCCGGCACGACCCAGCCCGGCGCCGCATCTCCACCGCCTCCCGGCGGAGACCGTGTGGGCTACGCGAGCAAGGAGAAGGTCGAGGGCTTCGTGAAGGAGTGCCGGGCCTCTCAGACGGGCGTCCCGAGCGCGGATGACCGGAAGGCTGCCACCAAGGGGTTTGGGGCGGTGCACCGGGGCAAGGTGCCTCCACAGGGGCGCAAGACGCCGCCCACCGACAGCTTCCGCTGGACGCAGCGCCCCCCAGAGTATCTGGACCCCAACTTGATGTCGGGTGCGCCGGCGCACTCCATCGGCATCAATCTCTTCGAGACACTCCTGGTCCATGCGGCGGGCAACGGCCCACCGCTTCCCGGCGCCGCCGTTCGCTACGACGTGAGCAAGGATGGCAAGACGTACACGTTCCATCTTCGCAAAAACGCGGTTTGGAGCGACGGGACGCCCATCACCGCCAAGGACTTCGAGTACTCCTGGATGCGCGCCCTGGAGCCAGCCACGGGTAGCAAGAACGCTCAACAGATCTGGCTCTACGTGGTGGGTGCCGAAGACTACAACAAGGGGGCGTCCAAGGACCGCTCGACCGTCGGCATCAAGGTCATCGACGACCACACCATCTCGGTGACGCTCAAGCACCCCACGCCCTTCTTCCCGGAGCTGGTCACCTACATCGCCTGGGCGCCGGTCCCGCGCCACGCTATCGAAAAGCACGGCAAGCAGTGGACCCGGCCGGGCAAGATCGTGGTCAACGGTGCCTACACGCTGCAGAAGTTCGAGCCCCGGTCCCGCATCGTCCTGGTCAAGAACCCCAAGTACTGGGACGCCGCCAACGTCAGCATCCCCCAGTCGGACGTGTTCATGACCGACAGTGAGGACACGATCGTCAACTACTACCTGACCGGTCAGGTGCACCTGGCGCAGCCCCTTCCGCCCGACAAGGTGCGGGCGTGGCTGCGAGACGGCCGCGACGACCTGCACATCGACCAGCACATGTGCACTTACTACCTGGCGCTTCGGAACGGGCAGCCCCCCTTTGACGACCCGTTGGTGAGACAGGCCCTGGCCTTGTCCATCGACCGCGAGCGCCTGGCCAAGTTCGTCTTGGGTCGCATGGAAAAGCCGGCCAACCACTTCGTGCCGGAGATGTTCGACAAGATCCTGGGCTACAGCGCGGTCCCGGGCCCCGGCCTGAACGCCGACGAGGCCAAGCGCCTGCTGGCCGAGGCTGGCTACCCCAACGGCTCGGGCTTCCCCAAGCTGGAGCTCCGCTACAACACCCTGGAAGTGAACCGTCAGGTCGCCGAGTTCGTTCAGCGCAGCCTGCAGGAGAACCTGGGCATCACGATCACGCTGAACAACCTGGAGTGGAAGTCGATGCTCAAGTCGCTACGCACCGGCGAGTTCCAGCTGGGCCGCGCCGCATGGTGCGCCGACTACGCCGACCCGACGACGTTCCTGGAGGTCCTGCGCTCGACCGCGGCGGTGAACTACTCGCGCTACAACAACCCGAACTACGACGCTCTGCTGGATCGGGTGAAGGCCAGCGTCGACGCCAACGAACGCAACGTGCTGATGTGCGCGGCGGAGAAGACGCTCAACCACGACCGCCCCATCCTGCCGCTGTTCTTCTACACCCACGCGTACCTGCTGCACCCATCGGTGAAGGGGTGGGAGCCGCAGTACCAGAACATGCACATGTTGAAGTACCTCAAGCTGGAGCCCTAGCGACGTCGCAACCCGTGCCCGTGCCCGTGCCCGTGCCCATGCCCGACAACGTACACCCCCCGTAACCATTATGTATCGCCCTTCGGGCTCCCAAAGACTGCTCATCAGCACCACTGCGTGGCACTGATGATCCATCTCATCCGTTGTTGTACGAAGCCCCAAAAAGACTGGTGTGGTTTTTCGGGCACGGGCACGGGCACGTATCAGGCCCGGTAAACCCGGCCGGGGTCATGACGACCGACCACGCGCCGTGATACCGTTTTAGGCGGCATGGTTCGTACCCCGCCACCCGATGGTCTTCCACCGATTCCTCCGGGCACTCCCGCCAAGAGCCCGGCCAAGGGAAAGCGCCGTGCTGCGCCCAAGCCCCCCGAGGTCGCAGTCCCGGAAGAGCTGGAGAAGACTGTGGCGTTGAAGGTCGACGACCTGACCTTCGACATGCCCGAGGCAAGCCCACCTGCGCCCCGCTCCCGAAACCCCACGACGCTGCCGTTCGGCGCAGGGCCGCCGCAAGCCCCGTCGGAGGACGAACCCGAGCCAACGGTGATGCTGTCGGCGCTGCTGGGTGAGATCGGCGACGAGCCGTCGCAGTTTGAGCAGACGATGGCGATGGAGCGCGTGCCTGGGCTCTCCTCGCGCAAGGCCCCCCAGCAGCAGAAGGCCACGACCAAGCCCACCGGTTCGATGCTCAGACGCGTCCCCGTGGGACCCAAGCGGGACCTCGCCGGGGAGCTCATCGGCGACCGTTACCGCTTGCTCGAGCCCCTCGGTGAGGGCGCGGTGGGCGTCGTGTATCGGGCCGAGCACACGCTGATGAAGAAGCAGGTGGCGGTGAAGGTCCTTCACCCCGCCACCAGCCGCCACCCGGCGGTGACCGAGCGTTTCATCGGCGAGGCACGGGCGCTGGCTCAGATCGGCCATCGCCACGTGTGTCACGCGACCGACTTCGGGCAGACCGCCGACGGCGAGTTCTACCTGGTCATGGAGTTCCTGGAGGGGCGCACCCTCTCCGACCTCATGCAGCGCGAGCGCAGGGTCGCGCCGGACCGGGCGGTCTTCATCGTCGAACAGATGTGCGCGGGCCTGGCGGCCTGTCACTACAAGGGCATCGTGCACCGGGACCTCAAGCCCGAGAACGTGATGCTGGTGGAGGCGGACGGCTACCCGGATACGGTGAAGCTGTTCGACTTCGGCATCGCGCACGTAGTCGAGCAGGATGCGGTCCAGCGCCGCGATACGGTGATGGGCACCGTGGAGTACATGGCTCCGGAGCAGGCGCTGGGCGACGCGGTGGATGCGCGCACGGACCTGTATGCGCTCGGCGTGATGCTGTTCGAGTTGCTGACCGGACGGCTGCCCTTCGAGCACAAGGACCCGCTGGAGGTCCTGCGATCGCACATCGAGGAGTACGCGCCCGACGTTCGGGATGTGGCCCCGGACGCAGGCATCCCGGAGGCCCTTGCGGATGTCGTTCGGGAGCTGCTTTCGAAACGGCCGAGTGACCGAATCCAGAGCGCCGATGAGCTCAAGGCCCGGCTGGGCCGGGTATGGGCTGGGGCCTCGCAGGCCAGTAGCGGCGGAAGCTCCGTAGACGTCATGGGCTTCTGGCAACGGGCGACGACACCGCTGAAGGCGGCCATCGTGGGTGTACCGGTGCTGATCGCCGTCCTCGCGCTGGCGTTCTCTGGCGGTGACACCCCCGAGCCGGCCGTCGACGCGGGCAGCATGGCGGTCGCCGCAGGCGGCGTGCCAGCGTCTGCCGACGAGGTGGGGGGCAGCGACGAGGAGGACGACGCCAAGCCCGAGCCCGACGATGAGGACGACCTGGAGATCGCGATCGAGGAGCCCGAGAAGAAGGCGACTCCACAGCCCGAAAAGCCAAAGCCAGAAGCGCAGGCGAAACCGGACACAGCAGCGGTTCCCGACAAGCCCGAGGTCGCCGACACGCCCCCCGCGACGCCTACCGAACCGCCGCCGACCACGGGGACGGCAGGAACGACGGGAACTCCTCCCGCGACCGCTCAGCCCACGTCCACCGCTGCACCTCCTGGGGGCACACTGTCCCCCGAGCAAGCCGTGGCTGCGCTTCCGGAGGCCAAGCTCATCCTCGAGAACCTTCGAACAGGCAACGCCAACGTCGCCCTGACCCAGCTCCAGGGGCTCGTTGCCAAGGCCCCTCAGAACGCCGCCGTGCACTATCTCCTGGGCAAGGCGTCCAGCGCGACCAGCGATGATGTTGGTGCCCTCGCTGGGTTCCGCAAGGCCATCGAGCTGGACGCCCGCTACGCCGCCGATCAAACGCTGGTGGACACGGTCATGGCCTTCATCGACCTGCCCGACGACCCCACGACCGAAACCGCGCTCAAGCTCATCACCGACCACCTGGCCGCCAAACACAGCACCCGACTGGCGACGGTCGCAATGAACTCGGGCCTGGCTCAGAGCCGCGAGCGGGCAGTGCGCATCCTGCAGGACGCCAAGCAGCTGGACCGCATCGCGCCCTGGCAGAAGTCCGCGGTGCTGCTGCGCCAGGCCGCCACATGCGAGCAGCGCAAACCGCACGTGCTACAGCTCGGCACCCTCGGCAACAAGAAGGCGTTGACCGTGCTGTCCACCATGGCCAACAGCCGTCGGGGCTGTGGTCCCACTGGCGGCGACGACTGCCACGCCTGCATGCGGACCGACCTGGACCGCATCGTAGCGGAGCTCACGGCGAAGTAACGCGGGCCGCGAGGGCCTCGGCCACCCACCGGCGCCCCAACTCGAGCGTTGTTGCCAGTCCCGCCATGACCATCAAAAAGTCGCCGACGAGCATGGCGAAGGCGCTCTGAGGGTCGCCCAGTTCGGGTCCGCCGTCGAGGCTGCCATGAAGCCCCCACGCTGTGACGAAGAGGGCGACAGCCGCGCCCATCGCAAGGATGTGCTCGCCGCGATCGTCGGCCCCCGGCGGAAGACGCCATCGCAGGATGCGCCGCAGCGCGACGGCCATCGTCACGGCGATAGCAGCGACGATGACGAGACGCCCGAACCACTCGATCTGAATCCAGACGGCGCTGAACGACATGGTCGGCTCGGCCGCCGCGTAGACGGCCGTGAAACACGCGGCGAAGAGACTCCCTGCCAGCAGCTCCCGAAGCTGTGGCCAGCGCCCCATGACCTGGCGAAAGAGCAGCAGCACCAACAACGCCCAGGCCATCGCTGCGGCCATGGCGCCGAGGTGGCTGGGCCCACGCACGAAGGGCAGAAACAGCTCCAGGGGCGCTCCCGCAGGCGCTCCGAACGCAGCCGCCAGGGCCGCCCGCTGCCGCAACACCCGAGCCCGCGTGCCGGCCGGCGCCAGCCCCTCCAGGGTGAGCCCCACGTTGGCCGCAGGGACGGGCAGCCCCAACAGGCCAGACAGCGTGGGCGCCACGTCCACCAGGTCCTGCCGACAGGCCTTGCCAAGTGACGGGGTGCCCATGGGGCTCCACGCCAACAGCGGGGTTCGCAGCACGGCCGGCTCGGGTCCTCCGTGGCCGCCGCGAGCCATGTGTCCATGATCGCTGATGGCCAGGACCGTGGCCGAGCCTGTCAACGCGCGCCGTACCCGCTGCAGGCGCTTGCCGACCTGCCGCATCGCCAGCGCATACTCTGGAGAGGCTGCGCCTTCTTCGTGCCCGGCGTCATCGCCCGCCACCATGTGCACGACGAAGAGCCGGGGCGTGCCTTTGGGGGTGGCGGCCCGCGCCAGCAGCGCCCCCAGAGCGGCGTCGAACCCCTCGGCGCCGTAGTGCTGGGACGTCCACCCCGCCCCGTAGATGTCGCGCCACCAGTCGATGCCATCGGTCACGATGTGGGTTTCCAGCCCCGCATCGCGGGCCAGCGAGATGACGCTGTCGACGGTGACCCGACCACGGGCACGGTTCGTATGAACCCCCGTGATCATCGGCGGGGCACCGGTGAACATGGCGATGTAGCCCGGCCGCGAAAACGATGGGTAGACCGTGATGAGCTCGCACCGGCCGGCCTCCCGCAGATCCGCTTCGGGCAGGCCGAGCAGGGGCACGCCGTCAGCGATGAGCCCGTCGGCGACGAACACCAGAACGTCCCCTCGCTCCCCGGGCGCCGCCGGCTCTTGGATGGGCCGGAACGCGTACAGAGCGCCGTGCGCGGACGTGTTGAAGCTCGCCAGAAAGCCGAGCCCGTGCACCAACCCCATGGCGATCATGTAGACCGCTGCGAGCATGAGGGGCCATCGCCGTCGCCGCTGCACCACGACCGGACCCTACCACGCACCGGGTGTGGTAGCGTGCGGGTGTGAGTGACCTACGTGATCAACTGCTGAAGGCCGGCCTGGTGACGGCCAAACAGGCCAAGTCCGCCGAGCGCGACTCCAACAAAAAGCGCCGCCAGAAGGGGGCTCGCGGGGCACGCCGCGACCAGCAGCAGCGCCAGAAGAAGCACGAGCAGGCGCGGCAAGAGCAGGCGGCCCGCGACCGCGAGCGCTCTCGGGTGAAGCGGAGCGCCGAAGAAGAGAAGGCGCTGGCCCTGCAGATCGGCCAGATTGTGAGCTCCAACCTGGTCGAGGGAAAAACCGGGGGACGCCGACGCTGGTACTTCGTGAGCCGCCAAGGGCGGGTCCCCTGCATGGAGCTCAACGACGGCGCAGCGGGCCAGCTCGAGAGCGGCGCCGCTGCGATCGTGGAGAGCCCCGACGGGCGGGTGAGCCTGGTCACCGCCGCGGGCGCGCGACGGATCGATGAACTCGATGATCGTTGGCTCGTCCACTGGAAGAGGAGCTGAGCCCATCGCCCGTTCGTTGCATCGATCTGTTCGACCGGGCAAAAAAAGTTGAATACCGCGGAAAAGGACACGTCGGACCAAGCACTTCCCCAGTCCTCTAGCGCGGACACCGAACAGGCATGACAGACATTCGAGGCCACATCGTCCGATTCATCGCGTGCACCGCCATCGTCTTTGGCGGCCTCACGCTGGCTCCCGCTTCCGCGGAGGCCAACCGTGGCCCGACCTACAAACGCCATCACCGTAACAAGGCCTGGACGTATCGCCCCAACGTGTGGCGGCACAATCGCAACCAGGCGCGTCGCTGGCGGAAGGCTCCGCGCTACCGACGGATACCGCGCCGTCCCGTGTACGTGCCGCCACGGCCCCGCCGACTGGTCGGTCCTGGCTGGCACTGGGTCCCGGCCCCGCCACCCCCGCGCTACCAGCGGCCGCGCGTCTACGTGGTGCCGCAGCGGCCGCCTGTGGTCATCAACCCGGGGCATTCGCAACCCGGTCCTCCGCCGGTGTATCGGGACAACCACGTCCAGCCGCCTCAGCCTGGAACGCCCCCACAGCCTGGTCAGGTGCAGCCGCCACAGCCCAGGCCGCCGCAGCAGCCCCACACCATGCAGCCGCCTCGGCCTGCCGCTCCGCCAGCCCCTCGTGTACGGGATAACGGTGCCAACACGCTCCCCCCCGACATGGACCCGAGCCTGCCGCCCAACACAAGCGCCGCTCCCACGCCAAACACGGTGAAGCCCAACCCGTTCGGTGGCAACAACGCTCCTGCTCCGGCCCCGGCGCCCGGCATCCCCCGGTCAGACCCGTTCGGTGGCAACAACGCTCCAGCTCCGGCCCCCGCTCCACCGGCGCCCGCGCCGAAAGCTGCAAACCCAGCGCCGCCGCTGCCCGCGCCTGACGTCAAAGGCATCCTCGGCGACGCCAAGACGGGCGCCATCGCGGCCGAGGTTCTGCGGCTCGTGAACATCGAGCGGTCCAAGCGCAAGCTGCCGCAGCTAGGCAACAACATTCGCCTCAGCACGGCCTCGTGGCTGCACAGCCAGGAGATGTACGTGAAGCGGTACTTCTCCCACGAGTCGCCCACCAAGGGCCGCAAGCAGTTCACCGACCGCATCCGCAACGCGGGCGTCGTGGGTCACGGCGCCGCCGGCGAGAACATCGCGATGACCCACGTCTCGCGGGATGTGGCCAAGCGCCTCGTCAAGATGTGGATGGACAGCCCCGGTCATCGGGCCAACATCCTGCACAAGGACTTCCGGTTCTCGGGCTTGGGCATCTATGGGGACGGCGACTACATCTACGCCACCCAGGTGTTCACCCAGAAGGTGAAGACCCCGGGTCTGAACAAGCGGACCCGGACGGCCCCGAAGCGCCCCACCCCGGCGGTTATCGGGCCGACGAAGGTCATCTGAGCAAGGGCCTCAGCTTCTGCTTCCTGCGGCGAGCCCTTGCAGACCTGACGACACGTTGCCGTCAGCCCGACGTCCTTGAAATCGCAAAGGACGCAGAGGACGCAAAGAACGCAAAGGGGTTGTCGCTGGCGTCAGGTCTTCGCGGGACTGTGACAACACCTTCCCGTCGGGAAGAAGAGAAGCTCTTCCCTTCTTTCTTTGCGTCCTCTGCGTCCTCTGCGTCCTCATGCCTGACCCGAGGGAGCCGTATGCAGTTCAGGCAAACAGCCGCCCCGTCAGCCGGAACACCGACAGCAGCCCGCCGCCCTTTGCCGGGCGCGCACCCCGCGGCAGGGCTTTCACGATGGCCGAGCGGGTGTCCTCGTCCAGGACACCCAGCAGCGGCTCCCGCTCCTGACGGACAATGCCAAGCAGCAGGGATGCGGCGCGCTTGGGTGCGACGTGCCCCAGCGCACGGCGCGCGTCATCGGGGGTCGCGTGAAGCAGCAGCAGGCGCAGTCCGTCGTCGCTGTGCTCGCCGACAGTGGTGTTGAGGCGGCTGGTGTCGAAGAGAACGCCTGCCCCGCGGCGCAGCTCCAGTGCGCTGCTCTCGAGGAAGATGGCGTCCAGGTCCGCCGCGGTGACGCGGTCCAGGACCCGCGCGAGCTGACGGCGGTCAGCGGCGCGCAGCAAGTTGCGGATCAGGAGAACCCGAGTGGTGCGGATGCTCATGATTCACCTCCAGGTGATTCGGAAGATATGTGTCCGGTTTGGCCGCCCGCCGCCTCGAACACCTTCCGTGGGTTGGGACCCGGAGGTGGGGAGGAGACGGTTACGGCGTGGTACTTGGCGGTTTGTCGCCAGATCTCATCGCCAGAAAGACTCCATGCAGTTTTTGGTAAGCCCGAACCGAATAGTCCCGTCGGCTCTGCCCTGCAGAGCGCGGTCCCTTCCCCGGGCCGTCTCACTATGACCCAGGTCGGGTCACGGGGCAACGCTCAGGGTTCACCCCTCGAGCGCGCGAGCAATTAATCGCATCCGGGTGACGCGTCAACCCCAGCAATGCAACAATTTGATTCCACTGAAGAAACCCAAACTCAGAAGTCCAGAACGTCCACTCCGAATCGGCGCAGAACGGCCAGCAGCTTCATCATGGGGAGCCCGATGATAGCGGTGTCGTCGGCCGTCTCGGGGTCGGCCTCGATGCGCTCGAACAGGGCAATGCCGCGTCGGTCGAGCATGTAAGCGCCACAACAATCCAACGGCTGATCGGTCTCGACATAGCGCCTCAGGGTCGCCGGGCTCAGGTCGCGCATGGTCAGAACGTGAACGTCGACCGCCGTTTCGCAACGGCCCTCGTGGTCCACCACCGCCAGCGCGGTCACGAGCCGGTGCGAACGGCCGGCCAGCCGCTCCAGCTGGGCCGCAGCCCGATCGACGGTGCCGGGCTTGCCGAGAACGTCGCCGTCCAGGTCCACCACCTGGTCGCTGCCGACCACCAGGGTCCCCGGCGTGGCTTCACTCTGGGCCACGGCGCGGGCTTTCTCGATGGCGAGGTGAAGCGCGAGAGCGTCCGGATCCAGCCCTGGATTCGTCTCATCCACCCCCGAACCGATGGTGTCGAAGGGGATGCCAAGACGCTCCATGAGCCCTTTGCGGTAGCGGCTGGTGGAGGCGAGGACGAGACGTGTCGGTGCGCTGCTCATGGCTCTGGTCTACACCACCAGCGCAACCTCATCCAACCTCGGGCGGCTCGCTGGGCAAGCCGTGCAGGTGGTGTCAGAATGCGGCCCATGAGCGATATCAAACCCACCGCCGCCGACGATCTCTACGACATCCTGCTGGTGCCGGAGAAGACCGAGACCCGCGTCGCCGACCAGTTCGGTGGCGCGGTCATTCAGAATCTGGCCGCCAGGCGCATCATCCGGCCGTCCGAAGAGGCGCTCCACAAGGAGTGGGTCGAGGTGTACTGCGATCCCGGCCCCAGTGCCCACCTGGCCTTTCTGGAGCGCAGCTGGGACTACGACGAGCCTCCCTATAAGGAGGCCGTCGTCCGCTGGGGAGAGGTCCCCGTCGACGTCGTCGAGGGCGGGTCGATCAAGGCCTACTTCTACGTCGAGTTTCGGGGTGCGCGGTTCAAGGACGTTGGCGCCCGCTTCAAGCGCATCTTCAAGGACGTGACCTACGCCCGCCCGCGCTCGCTGGTGAAGCCCCACACAGGTCTGCCTCCGCACAAAGAGGTGCCCGAGGACATGAAACGCGCCGAGGCCAAGCGACGTAAGCGTACGGGCAATCCCACCGGGATGGCGGGCACTCACGTCGAAGAGTTCTAGCCGACCGACGACGCTCGCGCCATGAACGCCTCCCTCGTTTGCTATGACTGCCTGACGGTCGTCCAGACCGACTGGGAGAACTGCACCTCCTGCGGGACGATGCGGCCTCACGGCGGCTGGGGCCTCGACCCGCTCATCGGCCTGGTGCTGAGCGACCGCTACAAGGTGGAGAGCCGCCTGGGCGAGGGCGGCATGGGGACGGTGTATCGCGCGCACCGCACGGGCTCCCTGGGTGGCGAAGTCGCGGTCAAGGTGCTCTCGCCCCAGCTGAGCCGCACCGTCATCGCCCGACGGTTCGAGCGCGAGGCCAAGGTCGTCAGCGAGCTGTCCAGTCCGCACATCGTTCGGATCTACGACTTCGAGACGTTCACCTACCCGGTCGATGGCTCCCCGCTGTTCTACATCGCGATGGAGCTGATCAAGGGCATGCCCCTGTCCAAGATCATGCGGAGCGCCAGCTCCCCGGTGAACTTCATGTGGGGCATCGAGGTGCTGCGACAGGCCGCCCGCGGCCTGGACGAGGCCCACAGCCGCGGCATCGTGCATCGCGACCTCAAGCCCGCCAACGTCATGATCGTCAGCGAGCGCCGGGCCACTCACGTGAAGCTGCTGGACTTCGGCATCGCGGCGATCACCGACGACGGCACCGAGGAGGTGGAGAAGCTCACCAAGACGGGCATCGTCACCGGCACCCCCGACTACATGGCGCCCGAGCAGGCCATGGGCGGAGAGATTGGCCCGGCCGCAGACATGTACAGCCTTGGTGTCATGGCCTTTCACATGTTCAGCGGCAAATTGCCGTTCACCGGGCCAACCGCCATGGCCGTGCTGACCAAGCGCGTCACCGAGGACGCCCCGTTCCTGCGGGACATGGAGGGCGGCGACCTCATCCCCGAGCCCATCCACGCGCTCGTCGAGAAACTGCTGCAACGGGTCCCCGACCAGCGCTACCAGGACGCTGGGGAGCTGCTCGACGATCTTGCCCAGTTCCCGGTCGTCCAGGTGGCACCCGATGTGGTGCCCGACGAGGCGATGATCACTCAGTTCACCCAGAACATCACCTCGCCGAGCCTCACCGGACGGCAAAGCTCCAAGACCGTCGCCAACCAGAGCCGTGGCGCTGTGGCGCCCGCCGCCACCGAGGTCGCGAACACCGGCGGCGGGCGGGGATGGGTGATGGCGCTGGTCGCGTTGCTGGTCCTTGGTGGCGGCGGGTTCGCGACGTACTGGTTTGGGTTCCGGGATGATGGTTCGGCCAAGAAGCCTGCCCCCCCCACAAAGACCGCCAAGACCGCCAAGGCCGCCAAGGGCACGGCCGGCAAGGCAAACGCGACATCTGACCCAGCTCCGGCAGGGGACAGGCCGTCCAGCCGGGGGCGACGCGGCATTGCGACCTCCCCCGAGCCAGCGACGAAGACGACCAGACCTGTCGGCAAGCCAGCAACGACAGCCACGGACAAGCCCGCCATCAAGGCCCTGTCCCTGTTCATGCAGGCAGCCCGACCCGCGCTACCCGCGGGCTATGAGACGGTCGGGACGAGTAATCTGGCCGATGGCAGGGTGCTGTCGGTGGCCTTGCCCACGCCCAGACCGGCCCTGCATGTGCCGCTGAAGTCGCTGGTGCAGGTCGACAAGGGGAGCCGGGGCCTCAACCTGTCCAGCGCCTCGGTCACGCTGTCGTTGCAGGGGAACGCGCTGGGCACGGGAAAGATGGCCGCCGCTCGCTCGGATGGACGCCTTCAAGTCGCTTGGCCCCCACTGCCCATGGCGGCCAGCTACCAGGTCACGGTGGCCTATGTGTTGGCCGACGGCACCGAGGGGCGCCTGTCGATGCGGTACGACGCATCGAGCGGCAAACTGGCGACGCAGTGAGCGCGAGGGGCGACGGCGTCGTCGTTCTGAACACTCCGAACGGCCGTTTCACGGGCTTGGAGCGACGTCCGAAAGGGCGGCGCAAGATTCGGGGCACCGTGCTCATCATGCACGGATTCCCCGATGACCACCGCAGCTTCATGGGTCTCGCCGAGCACCTGGCGGCTGCCGGCTACCGGGCTATCGCGCCGGTGATGCGGGGCTATGAGCCTTCGTCCCAGCGGCCGGGCGCGATCTACCCGTCTCACCTGGCCGACGACGTCATCGCCTGGATGGACGTGCTCGAACTGGAGCATGCCCACGTCGTCGGCCACGACTGGGGCGCCGTCGCGGGCTACGCGGCGGCGGGGTTGGCCCCCGAGCGGGTGCTGTCGCTGACGACCATGGCGGTGCCTCCGCTCCAGCAGATTCTGTCCTGGCCGATGCTGTATCCGCACCAACTTCGGCTGTCCTGGTACATGGGCTTCTTCCAGCTCCCGCTCGTCCCCGAGCGGGTCCTGAAGCGGGGTTTTTTGGACCGGCTCTGGCGGGAATGGGGAAACGGGGCCGAGCCTTCACCGACGGCGCTGGCCCGGGTTCACGAGCGCTTCGCCATGCCGGGCGTCATTCCGAGCGCGCTGTCCTACTACCGAGCGTTCGCGCAGCCCAACACGCCCGAGGGGAAGCGCTCCCAGAAGCTGCTGTTCAGCCCCATCGCGGTACCCACGCTGGCGATGAGTGGCGCCGATGATGGCTGCATGGAGACCGCGCTGTTCGACCTGGCCCTGGGGACCGACGACTTCCCCGCCGGACTCAAGGTCATGCGGGTCCAGCGCGCCACCCACTGGCTGCACCTGGAGCAACCCGACGAGGTCAACACTGCAGTAGTGGACTGGGTGGCCCGCCACGCAAGCGGCTAGTCGCCCGCCTGCCCTGGTTTCGGCCGCGGCAACAAAGCTCCGCGAACCCGTTAGTATTGCCGCGCGTTCAATCCGCATCCGACTCCGTCGGACGGCCCGGAGCGACGGCGCGACGGAGCGAGCTTGCGAGCGGAGGAGCAGAGGAGCGCAGTGGCCGCCCCGAAGGGGGGCGGAAGCCCCCCAGCGGGGGGTTTGGGGGGCGAATGAGATCGTCCTACGATGCGACGGACCCGCAATGCCCTTCCATCGAAGCCCTGCGACGGACCTGCACTACTCTCCCATCGAAGCCCTGCTCGGACCCCACTGCCTCCGAGAGTCCATAATCGGGCACGGGCACGGGCACGGGCACGGGCACGGGCACGGTTGGCGAGTTTCCGGGCGTGGCCCTACTTCATCATCCGGTTGGCGACGACGGCGCCGATGCGGTTGACCAGCTCGGGAAACGCGCGGCGCAGGACGAAGAAGAGCTTTCCTTCGGGTTTGACGACGCAGTAGGCCTGCTTGCGGGCCATGGCCTGGAGCACCGCGTCAGCCACGTCGTCGGAGTCGACCTTCGCGCGCTCCAAAAGGGACACGGTCATGTCCACCACCGAGGCGTCCACGGCGCGCATGGCACGTCCGATGCCGCTCTTGAAGAACCCCGGGCACACGACGGTCACATTGACGCCGGTCCCGTGCATTTCCGCCCTGAGCGTGTCGGACAGGGCGACGACGCCGGCCTTGGAGACGTTGTAGGCCGCGGTCCCTGGCGGACAGGCGAAAGCCGCCGCCGAGGCGATGTTGACGATGTGCCCGGTGCCAGCGGCCTTCATGTTCTGGGCGAAGAAGTGGCAACCGTAGATGGGGCCCCACAGGTTGATGTCCAGCAGCCAGTGGACGTCGTCGAGCGCCGCTTCGCCGACCGCCGCGCCCAGCGCGACACCAGCGTTGTTGACCAGGACATCGCAGCGCCCGAACTGGGCGTAGACGTGGTCACGAAGACCTTCCCAGGCCTCGGCATCGGTCACGCTGACGGTATGAACCTCGCCCCGCCCGCCCGCGTCGCGGATGGCGCGCAGCGTGTTCTGCAGCGCCACCTCGTCGATGTCGGTGAGGACCATACGATGGTCCCGCGCCAGGCGCAGGCTCAACGCCTTGCCCAGGCCAGAGCCGGCGCCCGTGACGACCGCTACCTTGTCGCTCATGACGCCCCCTTGCGCTTCTTCTTGCCGCCGCCACCGCGCTTCATCATCAGCTTGGCGCCCCGCGCCAGCAGCGCATTGGCGCTTCCGGGCGCCAGCCGGCGCAGGTACCACATGACCTTGGCGTCGGCCATGGGGACGACGTAGGGCTCGCCCGCCTCGGCCGAGCGCAGGATGGCCAACGCGACGCTTTCGGCGCTGACCTTACTGTTGTCGACCAGCTTGGAGATGTCGGTGTTGGCCAGCTGCCCCGCCGCCCGCGAACTCTTGCCGATGTTGGTGCGGAAGAACGATGGGCATACAACGGTGACGCCAACGCCGTGGGGTCGGCACTCCGCCCGAAGCGTCTCCGACAGTGCCACGACCGCCGCCTTGCTCACGTTGTAGGCCCCCATCATGGGAGCACGGGCGAACGCCGCGATGGACGCGATGTTCACGATGGTCCCAGAGCCGTCGGCCTTCATCTTCGGGGCAAACGAGCGACAGCCATACAAGACGCCGTTCAGATTGATGTCGATGACGAACTTCCAGTCCTCCAGCGGCGCGACCCCAATCTCGCCGCCAGCGCCGACGCCGGCGTTGTTGACGACCATGTCGCACCGTCCCCAGCGCGAGTAGGTGGCGTCGCACATGGCCTGCACGGCGTCGGCGTCACGGGTGTCGACGACGCTGGTGAGCGCCTCGCCGCCAGCCTCGCGCACCAGGGTAGCCGTCGCCTCCACGCTGTCGGGGTTGATATCGGAGACGTGGATGCGCGCACCCCGGTAGCCCAACGTGATGCTGAGCGCTCGGCCCAGCCCGCTGCCTGCTCCAGTGATGGCTACGACGTCGCCGGCCTGAATCTTGGTTCCTATGCGTGCCACGTCGGCCTTATACCCCGCGAGACGATGGTCTGTCGCCCGTTCGACTGGCGACTGTCCGTCCAGCCTCAGCGGACTACCGCAGCGCGGCGTCCCAGACGCGCTCGACAGGGTCCACCGGCGGCCCCTGTGCCTCGGTCAACAGCACCAGCTCCATCAAGCCCTGGGCGTGAATCACCGGGTCGCGCCGAGCCACCGCCACGGCGACCAACGCCAGAAACCACCGGCCCCATGCTCTAGCCGTCGCGGCGATAAGGCCCCCCTCGGCGGGACCGGCGTCGCGCAGCGCCTCACGCAACCACCTTCGAGCGACCACCGCATCCCCCTTCGCTCCGTGGGCCTGAGCCAACGCCAACTGCACCCGCGCCCGTGCAGGAGAGCCCACCATAAACCCCACCTGAGCGGCAGCCTGTTCCAGCCGACCCGCCTCCAGCAGCGCCTCGGCCGCTCCGCCGTGCCACGCCGAACGCACGTAGGCGTCCCGCCGCGCCAGCGCCGCGCCCAGCCGAGTATGCAGGCCGTGGGTCGCCGCGACCGCGCCCATGCGCTCCCACTCCTTGTCGCCCCTGGCCGCAAACGCCTCGCGCAGCAGCTTCTCGCCCACATCGCGCCGTCCGCGCGCCAGATGCACCGCCGCCCTGCCCACGGGATCGGTGTACTGCACCTGCTCGACCAGGGCATCCGACGTCTTCGGCGCAACCCCCGCCGCCAACAGCGCCAACGCGATGCGGCTCCGGGCGCTCAGCTCTTTGTCCTGCAGCGCGGCGAGCAGACGCTCGATGTCGCCGGCCGGCAGCAGCACGCGTCCAAGCGTCTCGTATAGCCACTGATGCTCGCCGAACGTGAAGAAGGTCTTCAACGATTCGACCGCTCGTCTCGCCATGGCGAGGGCCCCCTCGCCGTCGCCAGACTCGGCCAGGAGCCGAGCCAGTCGGGCCTGCGCGAACACCGCCTTGGGTCGGTCTACCGCCGCGGACACGGCCTTCAGAAGACTCGTTCGGCGCTCCTTCGTGTGAAACGCGAAGGCTTCCGTGGCATCCAGAAACGAGCCTGCCTCCCCTCGGCCAAGACTGTCGCGCAACTCCTTGACGATGGCCTTCTCACAGCCGCTGGCGATGTAGAGCGCACCCGCTCGCCCCGTTCCGATGCGCGCCAGCGCACGCTCGCAGCCCTCCAGGCGCGCCGACGCAAACGCTGCCTCGGGGCTCGGCGCGTCCGTGTCCCAGGCGGCCTCGAGCAACTGGCGACGCTCGGCATCCGTCAGCCCGAAGCGCTTACCCTCGAGCACCGCCAGCCGCGCCAGCACTGATGTTCCCGCTGACCCTGCCGTTTTGGCCGCCAGCACCGTCCGATCGAACAGCTGTCGCGCCCTGGCCCTTGCCTCCGGCCCGTCGGACCGGCTGGCGCAGCCCAGACTCTGCGCGAGCAGCGCCATCACCACTAGCGAAGCGCTGCGGCCCATGCCTCGTCCACCTCTTTATCCACGCCGGGCTTGGGAACCGACCTTTTCCCGTGAAGCCGAAGAAGCTCTTCGAGGGCTTCCGCGTAGCTCTGGTCATGGCGCCGAGCCACGGCCGCGCCGGCAAGCCCGAGCGCCCAGCGGTTCCACGCACGCCCCAACCGAGCGACCGCCCGCCCCTGCGGCGGTCTGGCACCCGGGAGCGCCTCTCGCACCAATCTCATCGCCCTGCGAATCCTGCCGCCCTCCCCCATCTCACGAGCCACCTCCACCAGGAGGTGCGCCCGTAACCAGCGGTCGTCGACCTTCCGGGCAGCCTCCGCCGCCGCTCGGTACCTCTTGGCTCCGAGATGACCGGAGACGACGCCGCCGTGAAACTCGTCACGCTGCTTGACCGAAAGCCGGGCCACATCCTCAGCCAACACGTCTGCAGCGTCGGCGGCCGCCACGATGTGCCCCAGCATACCGGCTTGTCCCTGGTCCTGCGCCCAAGCCTTCCGGACGCGCCGAACACCTTCGGCACGCTGGCCAAACAGCATCAGCACGCCTCCATACAACCACCCTGGCGCCTTCTCCCCGCGCCGAACGAGGACCTCCGCGGCCCGAGGATGCTTGGCGTGCCCCATCTCGGCCAGATGCAGCGCCGTCTCTGGCTCCAAGATGACCCGTTTGGTAGCCAGCGCCAGAAACTCACCGAGGGCGCCGCTCCACGCCGCCAGCTGGGCCACCTGCATGACGATGCCGTCGCCATCCTCGGGCAGCAGATGGCGATGCATCACATCCAAAGCCAGCCGCCGTGCTCGCGCCTTGGCATCGTTGAGCACATACGCCCTGCCGAGGACCAGCAGCGCGCTGCGCCGTCCCGTGTGCAGGGGCGCGTCCAGAGCGATGGCGGTCAACGCGTCCAGGGACGCGAGCGGCTCGGCGGCAAACCGGGCGGCCTCGCCCAGCGACCTGAACCCGTCTCGGACCGCCTTGTGGCCTTTGCCCAGCAACGACCGCATCTCCCCAACGGCATCATCGCGGCACCCTGCGGCGACGAGTTTGCTCCCTCGTCGCCCACTCGAGCCGATACGCGCCTCGGCAGCTGCACAGCCTTCGAGCACCCCTGAGGCGCGCGCCGCCTCCAGCCCACCGCCGAAGTCCCACGACTCCCTCATCAGAAGACGCCTCTCGGCGTCGGGCACTGACACTCCCTCCGCCAGGGCGAGCCGAGCCAGCGTCGCCGAGTCCTGGACCGCTCGCGCCGCTCCGACCGCCGCATCGAACAGCTGTCGCGCTCGCGAAAGATCCCCTTCAGGGCCTCCTGTCGGCCGGGGACAAGCGGTCAGCAACACCGTCGCAAGCAGGGGTAATCCAAAGCGAATCACAGGGTAAACACTACATGACCTGAGGGTGTCAGTGACAAGTCCGTGACAACGATTGCTGGACGTACCGGTCACCGGGGCCTACGGTGCGCCGTCTGACAATCGAACAACAAGTGAGGTGAACCATGGGACGCTCCCAGACAAGTGTTCAGAAGCGCATCCGCGAAAAGTTGAAGGCGGAGAAGCGGCTCCTCAAGCAGCAGCGCAAGGCGCAGAAGGGCTTTCAGGACGAGGTCACCGAATCTCCCGCCGGAGACCACGATATCGACCCGGACATCGCCCACATCAAGCCTGGCCCCCAGAAGCCCATCTGGGAGCGGGACGGCTTCAAGGAGCAGTTCGACGAGGGCTGAGCCCGCGCAGAACCGCCCCTTACAGGACCACGGTCTCCTGATAGCGACCGAAGACGTTGCGCATCGTCCCCGCAATCTCACCGAGTGAGCAGCGTTTGCGCACGCACTCCACGATCAGCGGCATCAGGTTCGTCGTTCCCTTGGCCCCCTCCGTGAGGGCCGCCAGGGCAGCGTCAGCCGCCGCCTGCGCCGTCGCAGCGTCAGCCAATGCCTGTGTCGCGTCGGTCTGAGCATTGTCAGCGCTTGTCTGTGCGGCTGCTGCTGCAGCCGTGTTCGCGGCGATTAGGATGTCCTGCGCGTCGTTTTCAGTGAGCGCTTGCGTTGCGTCGACTTGTGCAGCGTCAGCCGCCGCCTGATCGCGCCGTGACTTGAGCCCCTTGAGGCGCTCGACCTGCTCTTTCTCGAGCGCTGGGTCGATGCGCATGACCTCCATGGGGACCTCCTCCACCGCCTTGTGCACGTTGACACCGACGACCTCGATGTCGCCCTCGTCCACGCCCTGCTGCCAACGGTACGCCGCGTCCTGAATCTGCTTCTGGATCCAGCCCGCCTCGATAGCCCGCACGACACCACCCATGGTGTCGATCTTGTCGATGAGCTCCTGGGCACCGGCCTCGATGCGGTCGGTCAACGCCTCGACGAGGTAGCTCCCCGCCAACGGGTCTACAAAGTCGGCTACCCCGGTCTCGCTGGCGATGACCTGCTGGGTCCGCAGCGCGATGGTGACGGCCTCGGCGGTCGGGAGCCCGAGCGCCTCGTCGCGGCTGTTGGTGTGCAGCGACTGGGTGCCACCCAACACGGCAGCGAGCGCCTGCATGGTCACCCGCATGACGTTGTTTTCGGGCTGCTGCGCCGTCAGCATCGACCCGGCCGTCTGCGAGTGGAACCGCAGACGCGCGTTCTTGTCGGTGATGTCGGGGTAGCGCTGCTTGAGCAGCTTGGCCCACAACCGCCGCGCCGCGCGGAACTTGGCGACCTCTTCGAGGAAGTTGTTGTGGACGTTGAAAAAGAACGCCAGACGGCCAGCGAACTGGTTGATCTCCAGCCCAGCATCGATGGCCGCGGCCACATAGGCCAGGCCATTGGCCAGCGTGAAGCCGACCTCCTGGACCGCCGTGCTGCCCGCCTCGCGGATGTGGTAGCCACTGATGCTGATGGTGTTCCAGCGCGGCACCACGTCTTTGCAGTACTCGAAGATGTCGGTGATGATCCGCAGCGACGGCCCGGCGGGATAGATGTAGGTCCCGCGGGCGATGTACTCCTTGAGCAGGTCGTTCTGGATGGTGCCGCGGAGCTTGTCCGGCGTCACCCCCTGCTCCTCCGCCGCCACCTGGTACAGCGCCAGCAGGATGGACGCCGTGGCGTTGATGGTCATCGAGGTGGAGACCTTGTCCAACGGGATACCGTCGAACAGGGTCAGCATGTCCTCGATGCTGTCGATAGCCACGCCCACCTTGCCGACCTCGCCATAGGACATGGCGTCGTCGGAGTCGTAGCCCATCTGGGTGGGCAGGTCGAAGGCGACCGACAGCCCGGTCTGCCCCTGGTCGAGCAGCAGCCGGTAGCGCTTGTTGCTCTCCGCCGCGGTGCCGAACCCGGCATACTGCCGCATCGTCCACAGCCGGCCGCGGTACATCGTGGGCTGCACGCCGCGGGTGAACGGGAACTTGCCGGGGAAGCCGAGCTTGTCGGTGTAGTCGTCGGCCGTCACCCCACCGGTCAGCGGCGTATGCACCAGCGGCAGCTCGGCGCCATCGGCCAGTGGGAACGCGTCCTTGCGAACGTGCCCCCTGGCGACGGCGGCCTCATAGGTGTTCACCTGCCAGTCGGCGACCGCAGCCTCCAGGCTCTTGTCGGAATCAGCCATCAGCTTCGCCGGCCTCGCCGACCTCCAGCAGCACCTGGTCGGCCTCGACGCTGTCGCCCTCGTTGACGTGGATAGCGGTCACCACGCCGGTACGACCCGACTTGACCTCGTTCTCCATCTTCATGGCCTCGATGACCAGCACCGGCTGGCCCTCTTCGACGCTGTCGCCGATGGCCACCAGAACCTTCACCACCGCGCCAGGCATGGACACGGTGACCTCACCCTCGTCGGCCCCGCCGGCGCCTGCTCCACCCATCCAGGCGTCGCGCTCGCTCATCGCCTGGACGCTGAAGCGCACGTCCTTGGGCAGCGCCATCTCGAAGTTGCCCTTGCCGTCCGGCAGCACACGAATCGAGCGTGACCGCCCGTCGGGCAGGTTCAGCAACCAGCTTCCGTCGATCATGACCTTGCGCTCGAAGACGACCTTCACCGGCTCGGCGGCCGGCTCGCCCTCTTCGACCGTGGCAGTCACCGTCGCTGCCACGTGCTCACCGTCGACCTCGTTAAGCTCCACGACGGCCTCAGCGCCGTCGATCCACGTCAGATATCGCTCGCTCACAGGTCACCCCGCATCTGCCGGCGCAAGCCGTCCTGGCCCCACTGGGAAAGGGCGCTGCCGTTTGACGTCGCCTCGGCGGCCGCAGCCGGCTTCTTGACACTCTTTCCATGTACCGCGAGCGCCGCCAGCACCCGCGCCACCAGGGCCGTCTCGGGCCCCGGCTCCTCCAGCACCAGCGGGTCGATCTCCTTGAGGATACCCGTGGTGTATTTGCCCTCGACGAAGGGCTTGGCCCGCAGCACGTGCTTGAGCAGGGCCAGATTGGTCCGGATGCCTTCGACCTCGTACTCATCGAGCACCTGGAGCGCGCGCGTGATGCACGCGCTCCGGCTCTCGGCCCGAACGATGAGCTTGGCGATCATCGGGTCGTAGAGGCTCGAGATCTCGCTGCCCTGTTCGACACCGTCGTCGATACGAACGCCTGGCCCCTTCGGCACGCGGTACACGTGGATGTGTCCGGGAGACGGCATGTAGTTGTTGTAGGGATCCTCGGCGTACAACCGCAGCTCGATGGCGTGCGCCTGCGGGACGAGGTCCTCCTGCGTCCAGGGCAGTTCACCGCCGGCCGCGACGGTCAGCTGCGCGTCCACCAGGTCGACCCCGTAGGCCTCTTCGCTGGCGCAGTGCTCCACCTGCAGACGCGTGTTCATCTCCAGGAAGTAGAAGTTCTCGTACGCGTCGACCAGACACTCGACCGTGCCCGCGTTCACGTAGCCCACGGCGCGCGCCGCCTGGCACGCCATCTCGCCCATCTTGCGCTTGGTCTCAGGACTCAGGTTGGCCGCTGGGGCCTCCTCGATGACCTTCTGGTGGCGGCGCTGAACGCTGCACTCACGGTCACCGACATAGACCACGTTGCCGTGGCTGTCGGCCATCACCTGCACCTCGATGTGGCGCGGTCCGATGATGGCCTTCTCCATGTAGACACGGTCGTCGCTGAAGGAGTTGATGGCCTCGCGGCGCGCCCCCTCGAAGGCCTTGATGATGTCCGCCTCGGACGCGACGATGCGCATGCCTTTTCCGCCACCGCCGGCGGCCGCCTTGAGCATCACCGGGTAGCCAATCTCGGCCGCGGTCGACTTGATCTCCTCGTGGTCCTCGAGGGGCTTGGCGTTGCCGGGCACCACCGGAACGTTGGCGGCGATCATCGTCTGGCGCGCGAGGGTCTTCTCGCCCATCAGCCGCATCGCCTCGGCGCTCGGGCCGATGAAGGTGATGCCTGCGGCCTCGCACTGCTCCCGGAACGAGGCGTTCTCGCTGAGGAAGCCGTAGCCGGGATGGATGGCCTGGGCGCCGCACTGCTTGGCGACGGCGAGGATCTTGTCGCCGACCAGGTAGCTCTCACGCGAGGGCGGTGGCCCAATGCAGTAGGCTTCGTCGGCCATGCGCACGTGCACGGCGCCGGCGTCGGCTTCCGAGTAGACGGCCACCGCGGTAATGCCGCGGGCGCGGCAGGCCCGGATGACCCGGCAGGCGATCTCGCCGCGGTTGGCGATGAGGACTTTGTCGAACACGCGGCCTCCTGATGGTTCAGCTTGGCAGCTGGACTACGGCAAACGCCGCAGGCTTTCAAGAGGATGCTTCGACCTTGCCGTTGCTGCTCCACTCATACTAGGGTCCCGCGCCATGAAAAGCCTCCGCTCCACGCTGTCGCTCATCGCCGCCATGGCGGCCGTTTTCGCCGCCTGCCAGCAGGCTCCGAGCGTGCTCGAGAACTCGCTGAGCAACGCCGCCCTCAGCGGTGATGACCCTTACGCCGTCGCCGTCGACGCCCCCATCACCACGCCCGCCTACGGTGCGCCCATCCCGCTGGTGCTGATCACCACCTGGGAGGACTTCCAGTGCCCGTTCTGCCGCTTCGTGGGGCCGGCCATCGAGCGCGTGGTGAACGCCTACCCCGAAGACGTACAGGTGCACTTCCGGCACCGCCCACTGTCGTTCCACCCCCTGGCGGTGCCCCTGAGCCGCGCCTCCATGGCCGCCCACCGGCAGGGGCGCTTCAAGCCCTTCAAGGACTTGTTCTTCAGCCGTCAGCACCTCTTCATGAAGACCGCCGACGGCAAGCGGTCGGCCATCGACAACCACATGTACCGGACGCGGCTGGTGAAGCTGGCTGGCGAGCTGGGGCTCGATGCCAAGAAGTTCGCCGAAGACCTGGGTGTCCCGCCTGAGGGCAAGCGCGCCGACGCCAAGCTCGGGGCCAGGGACATCACCGACAAGTTGGCCCAGGACAACGCCAAGGGAATCCTGCTCGGAGCCCGGGGCACGCCGACCGTCTTTGTCAACGGACGCAAGATCAAGCTGCAGGGGCAGAGCCAGGGCAACTACGAGGCGCTGGTCCAGCAGGTGCGCGCTGAACTGGCCGTCGCGACGCGTCTGCTTCGCTCCGGCCTGCCACGCCATCAGGTGGTGGCCAAGCGCATCGCCGCCAACAACCCCGAGCTGAAGGAAGCTGCCGCGTGGATGCTCGACAACGCGCTGGTGCCGTCGGCCAAACTGGCCAACGCGGTCAAGAACGACCAGCCGCGTGGCTCGGTGCCGCAGGACCGCTTCCGCGTGCCGCTCCGCAAGGACGCTCCCATCAAGGGCGCCAAAGACTCCGCGGTGGTCACCATCGTCGAGTTCAGCGACTTCCAGTGCAGCTACTGCAACAAGGTCAGCCCGAGCCTCCAGGCCCTCGTCGACGAGTACCCCAAGGACGTCCGAGTGGCCTACCTGAACCTGCCGCTGGGCTTCCACAAGCAGGCGCGCCCAGCCGCCGAGGCAGCCCTTTGTGCTCAGGAGCAGGGCAAGTTCTGGCAGTACCACGACGAGCTGTTCGCCAATATGGCCCAGCTCAGAGACGCCGGGATCTTCGACCGGCTGGCCACGCAGGTCGGGCTCGACGCCGGGAAGTTCAAGTCCTGCACCGCCTCGGGTCGTCACGGCAAGACCGTCGACGCCGACATGAAGCTGGCCAACCAGCTCAGCGTGCGCGGCACCCCGCACATGTTCATCAACGGCCGCCGCGCGCGGGGCGCGCTGCCGCTGGACCAGCTGCGGGGCGTGGTGGAGGAAGAGATCAAGAAGTGGAAGCCGCAGGCTGCTCGCTTCGGCACCGGAGACAAGCTCTACACGCAGGTACTCAAGGCCGCCAAGGAGGCCCCCGGTCTGCTGGCGGGCGATAAGAAGACCATCAACACGGACAACTCGCCCCGTCTGGGGGCCGCCAACCCGAAGGTGAAGGTCGCGGTCTACAGCGACTTCGAGTGCCCCTACTGCTCGCGGGTCAAGGATCCGCTCCACGACCTGACCAAGGCGCTGCCCAACGACGTCGCGGTCTACTTCAAGCATTTCCCGCTCAGCTTCCACAAGAAGGCCGAGCCTGCCGCCATCGCCAGCATTTGCGCCCAGAAGCAGGGCAAGTTCTGGCCGTTCCACGACAAGATCTTCGGCAGCGACCTGTCCAACGACACGCTGGACGCCGCCGCCCGATTCGTGGGCCTCGACATGGCAGCGTACTCCAAGTGCAAGACCGACCCGGCCCACAAGAAGCAGATCGCCGCCGACATGGCCGAGGGGCGCACCGCAGGGGTGCGGGGAACGCCCAGCATCTACGTCGACGGGCGCAAATTCAATGGGCGCCCCAGCGTCGCCAGCCTCAAGCAGGCCGTCCAAGAGGCCCAGAAGCTGAAGTGACGTGAGGGCGGGTGTCGCCGCTCTGGCGCTATGTGGCGCCTGGCTGCTGGCTGGACCGGCGGCGGCCGCGGAGCTGCGTGTGCCCATCGGCCCGGGAAACGAGACCGTCATCCAGGGGCTCACGGCCCCGCTGCCGTCTTCGGGACCGCTGGGCGAGGCATACGGCGACACCACGCTGACCGGTATTCGCATCGGTCCGTGGCAGATTGACTACGTCGTGAAGAGCGGGTCAGGCGGCACCAGCACCGTCTCGGTGAGCGTCGACGAGGCCACCAGGGCCGTCTCGGTTCGTCTGGACGGCCCTGCGATGCCTGGCGTCGGCGCCCTGCTGAAGGCTATCTCGGCCAACGCCGCCAAGCTGGTCGTCGTCAGCACCAGCGCCAAGGAGCGACGTCGCGCGCCCCCACCGACGCCGCGTTCGGCTGGCGACGCGCAGAGCGACGGTGCGCGCGAAAAGACGCCGGAGCCGGATACGCCGCGGGGCGGTGAGTCCTCGTCGCTCTGGGTGCTGCTGGCACTGGTGATGTACCTACTGGGGTTGCTGCTCGGCCGACGCGAGCTCGCGACCTGGTGGACCGCCATCGACCGGCACGAACTGCGTGCCGTGGGGGGTGTAGCGCTGGCGACCGTGGTCATGCTGTGGGTGCTGCCGGAGACCATCGCCTACCACCGCGGCCACGGCTGGGCATGGGCCGAACACGTGGCGTCGGGGAGAGGCGCCGAGTATCACAACGGCGCACTCGCGCTGATGCTCACGCGCCTGCTCGGTTTCTGGGCGTCACCCGGAATGGAGGCTCACGCGGCCGCCCAGGTGGCGTGCGTGCTCAGCATCCCGGTAGGCTGGCTCTGGGCGCGGACACTCTGGGAGCGCGGGCCCGCCGCCCTCCTCTTCGCCGGGCTGTTGGCTTGTCAGCCCGCCCTGCTCTATCTCGGCAACTCCCACTACGTCGGAAGCATCGGCATCCTGATGCTCCTGCTGGCTGGGTTCCACGCGACCCTGGCCGTGAGGCTGGGTTCCGAGCAGCTTCTTCTGTGCGCCGCCGGAGCGGCCACCTGGCTCCTCAGCTTCCGCTTCTCGGGAGTCTTCGCCGCGCCAGGAATCGCCATGATAGCGGTGGCCGTGGTCCCGACGCGGGAGGTCGGCCGACGGTTCTGGGTGCTGCTGGTGGCGGCCGTGGCTGTGGCTGCCGCCCTCGCGGCGCCACGCTTCATCGAGCTGACGGCTGTGGCGGGACAACATGGCGAGCTACCAGCACCAGGGCCGTATCAGGTGTGGTTGGTCAGTTTCTTCTCCCGTGGCCACATCGCCGCGCCGGAGCTCTTCTGGCTGGGCATGGCCGGGGCCGTGGGCCTGCTCGCGCTGGGCCGGCGTGCTGAGCTTCCGCTCCGGCCGTGGCTCGCAACCCCTGCCCTGCTGGTCGCTATCGTTGTGCCACTGTGGTTCAGCGTGGCGGCCTCGGACGGATTCCTCGACGAGATGCGCTATGGCCCCTGGGCCCTGCCCGCCACCGCGCTGGCGGCATCGGCGCTGCTGGCGGTAGTACCGCGCAGCATGCAGACACGAGGCATCGCAGCAGGCGTCGCGGTCGGCGGCCTCGTCCTTGCGCTCGGGACCTGGGCCCCTGCCCAGGCGACCGCCCTGGAGCACCCCGAACAGCTGCAGCTGCGCCTGCTACACGAGTCCCTCGAGCGCCTCCCGCAGGGCGCCCGGGTCGCTTTCCCAGCGCGCCGCGACCAGCACCGGCTGTGGTTGCCACTGACGGCGCTGGGCCATCTGCGCCCGGACGTTTCCCTGGTCCGGGTGGAGTCCCCCGACTGGAAGGAGCGCGCCGACTTCTGGTTCACCCCGTTGGGCTGCCACGTCCCCCACTTCGCGCCGCGCGCGACGGGGCCGAACGTCGTCGACGCGTGCACCTTCGGCGCGGGATTGCGCCCGCTTCACGTGGCGCGAGTGTCGCTCGAGGTGCTGGACATCCTGCAGCCCGAAGGCCAGCCCCCCATGCGCATCGACGAGCCCTACTGGGTTTCGCCACCGGTCTTGAGCACGTCGGGGCCGACGTTCATCGGGCTCTTCTCGTCGAGGGGAGAGTTCGCTGGCGCCCGCCGCTTCCGCTAAAGGCTGACCGTGACGCTCTCCGCCACAGCCCTGGCCTTGGCGCGCGCCTCATCCAGGTCCGCACCACGGGCCAGACCGACCCCTAGCCGCCGCTCACCGTGGACCTCCGGCTTTCCGAACAAGCGCAGCGCGGTGTCCGGTTGGCTGAGCGCCTCAGCGGCCACCTCGAAGGAGGGACCATCGGACTCGCCATGGCCCAGGATGACGTAGGACGCCGATGGGCCGTGCTGGGCAATGTTGGAGATGGGCAGCCCGAGGATGGCCCGCGCATGCAGCGCAAACTCACTCAGGTCCTGGGAGATGAGCGTCACCATGCCGGTGTCATGGGGGCGCGGCGAGACCTCACTGAACCAGACCTCGTCGCCCTTGCAGAACAGCTCCACGCCGAACAGCCCCCGGCCGCCGAGCGCGTCGGTGATGGCCTTGGCCATGGCCATGGCCTTCTCTCGGGCCGCCGGCGACATGGGCTGGGGCTGCCACGACTCGTGGTAGTCGCCGTCCACCTGCCGATGCCCGACCGGCTCGCAAAAGCTGGTGCCGCCCGCATGCCGCACGGTCAGCAGGGTGATCTCGTAGTCGAAGTCCACGAAGCCCTCGACGATGACCCGTCCGGCGCCGCCCCGGGCGCCTTCCTGGGCGATGGTCCAGGCCTTGGCGATGTCGGCCTCCGTCTTCACGGTCGATTGCCCGCGCCCCGACGAGCTCATGATGGGCTTGACCACCAGCGGCATGCCGACCTCGGCCACGGCCTGGCGGTATTCTTCTTCGGTCACCGCGAACCGGTAGTTGCTGGTTTTCAGCCCCAGCTCCTCGGCGGCCAGCCGGCGGATACCCTCACGGTCCATGGTCAGCCGAGCAGCCCGCGCCGTCGGAATGACATGGTGCCCCTCGGCCTCCAGCGCGAGCAGTGTCTCCGTCGCGATAGCTTCGATCTCGGGGACGATGTAGTCGGGCTTCTCCGCCTCGATGACCTTGCGCAGGGTGTCCCCGTCGAGCATCGGGAAGACGTGCGACCGATGGGCCACGTGCATGGCAGGCGCGTTCGCGTAGCGGTCGCAGGCGATGACCTCGACGCCCAGGCGCTGGGCCTCCAGGGCGACCTCCTTGCCCAGCTCGCCCGAGCCGAGCAGCAGCAGTTTGGTGGCGGTGCGGGTCTTGGCGGTACCGAGCGTGACCGTGGTCATGGCCATGTCTCCTGGGACGGACGAACGGGTGCATGAGGTGGTTGAGGAAGACGGGGGTCGACTACCACCTGCCCTCACGCATTTCGAGCGGTCTCTGCTACGCTGCCGGCTTCCCCCGGCAGGAGGAGCATGTGGCGGCTCGCGGCGCTTCAATGATGGCGATCGTGACGGTAGGCGTTCTGATCCTGGTCGTACTCTCGACCGGTCTGGTGACCTACACCTCGCTGAGTTCAGCCGATCGCAGCATCGACGAACTGTGGCTGGAGCTGGGCGACAGCACTGGCGACCAGACCGTCCGCCGGACCATGGAGGTCCTGCAGCCGGTGGTGCCCCATGCCACCCTGACCCAATCGTTGCTGCGGCAGGGGCAGCTGTCACCGGAGCGCCCAGAGCAGCTGTTGGAGTACCTGCTCGACTCGCTGCAGGCCCAGCCCGACGTCACCTGGATGTCCTGGGGGCAGCCCGACGGAACCTTCCTGGCGGCCATGCGGTGGCCGGATAGGCAAGGGGGGACCGAGTTCCGGCGCACCTGGCGGACGCTCAAGGAGCCCGGGGGCGTCTCGACCGAAGACGCGCCCGCAATGTCTCGCTGGCGGACGTGGAAACTCGCCGACGACGGTACCTGGCGGTCCATCGAGGACGGCGACCGTCCCTACGACCCCAGGGCGCGTCCCTGGTACCAGGCGGCGATGACCGCCAAACCGGGTCAGGGCGCCTGGATCGAACCCTACATCATGCTCTCACGCCAGCAGCCGGGCGTCGGCTATGCGAGGGCATGCCACGGCCCCGCCGGGAAGCTCCTCGGGGTCCTGGCAGCCGAGTTCGAGGCCGAGCCACTGTCGCGGTTCCTGGGGCGGCTCAAGCTTGGCGAAACGGGTCGTGTCTACCTGGTGACCGACAAGAAACTGGTGGTGGCACACCCCGCCGGGGAGGTCCTCGATCTCAGCGGACCGGTGCCCCGCTTCTTCGAGGCACCGAACCACCCCGACGCCATGCTCCGCACCGCCTACCGCGGGTTCTCGGCCCAGGCAGACGGCCGCGCACGAGAGGTCGATGGCTACCTGGTCACCACCAAGGCCTTCCCGAAGAGCACGGGGATTCCCTGGTGGGTGGTGGCCGCGGTACCCGCCGAAGAGTTCTTCGGCGACGCCCACTCGACCGCCGAGCAGGCCGCCATTACGGCCCTCATCGCCGCGCTGATCGCGCTGCTGCTGGGGCTGTTCCTGAGTCGGCGGCTGGCCAGCACGGTGGTGCGGGTCGAGTCCCAGCTCAACCGCATCGCCGACTTCGACCTGAACGCCCCGGACCTGGGCGATTCGCCCTCGTTCCTGCGGGAGGTCAACGTCATGGCAGCCGCCACCGACCGCATGAAGCATGGGCTCCGCTCATTTGCCCGCTACATCCCGCATCAGCTGGTACGCCAGCTCATGCGCTCGGGGGGTGAAGCCAAGCTGGGCGGTGAGATGCGCGAGCTGACGGTGCTCTTCAGCGACATCGAGGGCTTCACGACCATCGTGGAGGACACATCCCCCGACGTCGTCGTGGGTGCCCTCGGCGACTATCTCGGCGCCATGAACGACGCCATCCATGAGAGCGATGGGACCGTCTGCCAATACCTCGGTGACGCGGTCATGGCCTTCTGGGGCGCTCCGGAGGCCTACGCCGACCACGCCGTCCGCGCGTGCCGGGGCGCTCTGGCCATGCGCGCGGCCGCCGAGGCGTTGGTGGACAGCGCCGAGGAACGCCAACAGCCAGCGCTGCCGACACGCTTCGGTCTGAACTCGGGCGACGTGATGGTCGGCAACATCGGGGCGCCGGACCGCTTCAACTACGGCATCGTGGGCGACCCGGTGAACACGGCGTCACGCATCGAGGGTCTCAACAAGGTGTACGGCACCCGGATCCTGGTGGGTCAGCGCACAGCGGCGCTGGTCGGAGATGCGATGGTGCTACGGCCGGTGGACTGGGTGCGGATGAAGGGCAAGCAAGAGCCCGTGCTGGTGTACGAGCTGGTGGGCGAGCCCGCCGCGCTGGACCCGGCGGTTCATGACGCCATGACGCGCTACGCCGAAGCCCTCCATGCCTACAAAGAACGCCGGTTCGCGGAGGCCCAGACAGGCTTCGAGGCCGTCGATAGCGCCCTCGCCGACCAAGGTGGCGACCCACCCAGCCGCGTGATGGCCAAGCGCGCCGCCGGGCTGCTGGAACAGCCACCGCCCGAGGACTGGGACGGCACCCACCACATGCGGATGAAGTAGGTCACTCGTCCGACAGCCCGCCAGCGGCGTCCGAAGCGATGCTCATCCCGCCGGCACCATCCTCGTCGCTGACCGTCAGCCCTCCGGTCTTGGTGAAGCGAGCCCGAAGCTTCGCCGCGGCCTGCTCCAACGCCACACCGCCGCCCTTGATGGCCGCTTCGAAGGCAGCGATATCGGCCGCCTCACCGTACTCGGCGACCACCGTACCCAGCCGCTCCTCAACCACCGGGTCGTACATACCCCCAGCGATGGCCTGAATCGCCCAGGGCACCGCTTCGCCCCGGTAACTCTCGATCGCCGTCAGCAGGGCAAAGCGCGCCGTCGTATCCACCACCGAGAAGCGGTTCTGCAGCAGGTTCAGCTTAGGAATCGCATCATGGGCCAGGAGCAGGTCGACGGCGGCGGCGAGGAGACGTCCCGTGCCGGTCCAGACCAGCTTGCGGACGGCCTTGACGTCGGAGGCTTCGAGTCGTTCCTGGCGTCGTGCCAGGATGCCCAGGGCCGTCGCGCGATGGGCCAGCGGCTGGGCGCCGTCTGTGACGATGGCCATGAGCCCGGCAGCATCAAGATCATCGACCACCTGCGCTACGGCGAGCCGGATCCGCGCGTCGTTGGAGTCCTGCATTCTGGCGACATAGCCTGGAGCCCGGACAGCCAGCAGATAGGCCGCCGCGCGGCGCTGCTCCAGGGTGCCGTGGTGCTCGCCCAGGACCGTGTCGCGCAAAGTAGCGTTGCTCGCGGACCAGGCGAGCTCGAGCAGCTGCACCAGCTCCACGGCGCAGCGCAGCCAGGAAATGGCTGCGTCGGGGCCGTGGGCGAGGCTTACCGGCTTGTCGAAGCACAACCAGTGGCCGCCGAGCTCAGCGTCCTCGACGGTCCAAGGATCGAGCTGATGGCGGCGGGCGACATCCATCAGCTGGTCGGCAAACGCCATGGGAAGCTCCGCGAGAGTGGACGTTCGGGCTGAAGCGAGCTCGCCTCGAGCGAGCCCTCGTGACAACGTCCGGAGCACCCGGACGCGTGCCCGGAAGATGCCCTCGTGAATCTCCGCCTCGACCTGATGGCCGTCGATGTTCTTGGGCAGCTCGGCCACCTCGACCCTGATGGCGCGCTTGCCCCGATAGTTGTCCCAGATGGCCATGCCGGCGTGAGAGCCGATACCGACCGCAACGGCGATGAGGATCTCGATTCCGGTCACGACGTTACCGCCAGCTCGCCCCCATGGCTGTTGAGGCTTAGTCCGCCTTCGACTTCGCCATCCTCCTCGGCCAGCGCCAGCCCACCGTCGCTCGATCGGCCATGGGCCTCACGGAACGCCAGAACCTCCTTGCGCCACTGAGGCGCTCGTCCCGGAAGCAGGCGCATCAACGTGGGCAGGACACTCGGGTCCCGCCTGGCGAGCACCGACTCCAGCAACGCGAGCTGCACCTGGGGCGGTTGGCTCACGTCCTCGAGGCGCTCCAGCGCCCACATGAACCCATCATCGCCGTGGGCAAGGCAGACGCGGGCAATGGCGATCCGAGCGTCTGGGGGAAGCTCGGCAAACCGTCTGGCCAGAAAGTCGAGCCGGGGCACGGCCGCGTGAGCGAGGAGCTGCAGCGCGGCGACGAAGAGGCTGTGGCTTGGTCCCCGAAGGAGCTTGTTCAGGCTCTCCTGGACGACGCGTTGCTCCGAAGGGTCCCCCGACGCGACATGGTGGCGTTGCACCAGCGCCAGCGCCCGCAGGCGCAACGGCATGGCCTGCCAACCGTCCAGCGCCAGGGCCAGGACCTTCTCCATCGGCGGCGCGGCCATGGCCTCCAGCCCCGTCAGCCGGAGCTCGCCTTCGCCGCTCCCAAGCAGCCCATCGGCCCGCTCTGGTGCCACATCCATCAGCTGCCATCCGGCGACCCAGCGCACCTCCCGGGGTGCGTCCTGGTCGAGGCAGCGCTCCTGCAGCCAGTCGGGGGACTCCTGGCCGGCGACCTCGAGCATCTGGGCCGTCACCACGGCCCATCGCAGAAGCCGCCACACCGAGGCGGTCGAGTTGTCGGTGATGCTGTACCGCGCCGTGAGGACGCCGTCCTCGACATGGACCGCCAGGTCCTCCCACATGCGCTCCGGCAGCAGTTGCCGCCCCTGAGAGGGCATGAAGTGGGTGCTCGGGTGGGCAGCCTCCCAAAAGGCCTCTTCGGGCAGCACCCGCTCCTGGGGCCAGGGCTTCAGTGGAACCGTCACGGTGACCGCGGTGACGTCCTTGCGCGCAAACGGGCATCGCACCCCAAATGACGTCCCCTTCCAGGACCCCATGAGCTCGTCTGACCCTGGCTTCATGGGATCGGGATAGAGAGGCTGCTCGCCCCTCCCACGCTGCAGACGGTCCATCAGGACCTGATTGATGGGCGGACCCGCCATCTGTGACAGCACGATCACCAGCACGGCAGCGACCACCAGGGGAATGAGGATGACCACGATCATCATGGGGCCACCGCCAGCTCGCCACCCTCGGTCACACCCAGACTCAGCGCCCCCTCCGAGCGGCCATCGTCGTCTACCAGCACCAGTCCTCCGTGACTCGTCGCGCCTCCGACCCGCTCCCGGAGCGCGCCCACCCGCGCGCGGAACTCTGGTGTCCGACCCACCGCCAGGGACTCCAGGGGCACCACGTCCTCGCGCCCGCCGAGCTCCACCACCAACCCACACAGAGCCAGGGCCAACATGGTGCCGCCCTGCTCCTTCTCCAGGAGACGAAGCGCCCAGGTCACGTTCTCCCTCGGCTGAACGGCCATAGCGCGGGTGATGGCTGCGCGGGGCTCGGCCCCCACGCTGAGAAACCTCTGCTGGAGGAGTTTCCGCGGAAGCGTTTCAGCCTCTGCCACGAGGCGGTCGACAACCGCCGCCAGAACCGTGCCACTGCTGGTCTTGACCATGGTGTGGAGCTCACGCAGCAGGCGTTCTCGGATCGACGCGTCGGGGGCGAACGCGTCCGAATCCCGCAGGAGCTCCAACGCCGCCAGACGGTGCTCGGCCGCGTGCCCGGTGCGGAGGATATGAAGCAGCAAGCCCTGCGGAGGACGCTTCAGCCCGCGCAGCATCGCAAGCTGCACGGGAATCGGCAGCTCGCTGAGCATGCTCTTCGCTCCCTTGGCGTCCATGACGGCCAGACGACGGGCGGCGACACACACCACATCCAGCGCGTTGCGCTTGTCGGCGATGATGGTCCTCAACCCCGTCGGGTTTCGGGTGCACTCGGCCTCCAGCAGCAACGCCAGCGCCGCCCCCCGGTAGAGCGCCAGCCAGATCCCGTGGGAGTTGGCGTCGTTGAGCTCGGCCATCAGCTGGAACTGCCCCCGCTCGACGTGGACCCTGAGTCCCTCGTGCAGCATCTGCTGCACCAGGAAGTCGCTGACGACCCCGGAGATCCGGCTGGGCCAATCCGGGTGGTCCGTCTGGTGCAGCCCGCCGAGTGGGAAATCGAGCAGGGGCTTGTCGGTGGCGAACAGCGCCGTCATCTGTTCGCTCGACGCTCCGAAGGGCCGCTCGACCAACACCTGCACCGGCGTCCCTCGCACCTGACCCGCCAACCTGGCCTCCAGCGGGCCGTCACCGTCTGGCAAGCGCGTCAGCTCTCCATCGCCGTCGTAGGTTCGGCCCGCCAGGTTCTTGAGCCGGCCTTCGTTCAACGCATTTCCCTGAGGCGCCAAGGTCCCGCGGGTCGCCAGTATGGCCCCGACGAGGACGAGAAGACCGACAGCACCCCAAATCACGCGGATACCTCGTCCTCAGCGGTAACGCTCAGGCCGCCGGCCTCGGTCTCGATGCTCAGGCCCCCCGTCTCACCGGGTTCCTCGGTGGTCAGGGCCAGGCCGCCGCCGGCAGACTCCAACTGCTCGCGATAGTCCATGACCTTCAAACGCCACGGCTGCGGCCGATAGGGCGCCAGGGCCATGAGCCACGCGATGATGGACCGCTCACCGTGGGTGACGACGAAGTCCAGCAGGGCCAGCTGGTCCACGTGGTCATCGTTTTGAGTGATCAGCTCCATCACCCACATGACGGCCGGCTGTCGGTGTTTCGCGGCGGCCCGCAGCAGCGCGGCCCGGGCGTTCGCGTCAACGCTGTGAAACCGCTCCTGGAGCGTGTGAAGCGGAGGCGTCTCGTCCAGCTCCACCAGCAGATCCACGGCCCGAATCAGCATCCGTCCGCTGCCCCGGTGCACCGCGTAGTGCAAGATGCCAACGAGCTGCTCGCGGTTCGCGGCGCCTTCATCGGCTGCCCCAGCCGCCACCAGGAGGTCCAGGGCACGGAGCCGTAACCTCGGCGGCACCGCACCGTCCCGCAACAGGGACAACAGCAATTCCTGGTCGGGGGGCTCGATCACCTCGGCGGCCGCCAGGAGCACTGCTGGATCACGGCTGCCCAGCAGCTCGCCGGCCAGCTCTGGCGCCACCGTCACCAGCGCCCAGGCAGCAGCGCGCCGCTCCATCTGGGTGACGGAACGGTCGCGCGAAAGCGCCAGCAAGCGCTGCGGGTCCTCGCTCAACCCCACATCGAGCAGCTTGGCGGTGAGCGCCCCCCAGCGAACCCACTGCCAGACCGTGTCTCCGGTATCCCCCGCTCCCAGTGCGCACTCGAAGACCAGCTCGCCATCCTCGATGCTCAGGTCGCCCTCATGGTCGCTCGCTCGTGTGCCCAGCAGCTCCCGGAGCCCCCGCGACGCCGTTGCGGGCCAGAGTGGATGACTGCTGTCCCGAAATGCGGCAGGTGTCAGCGACGGAAACTCGGAAGCGGTATCCCAGCGTATCTTGATGTGCTCGGACCTACCGCCGACCGAGCGCAGCAAGTCGACCTCGACCCCAACGTCGGCGACCGCACCCCTCAGCCCCCAGTTGAACGCCTCGGCGTCCTGGACAAGTTCCAGCGTCCCATCGAAGCGGGGCTTCTGGAGGGCTGCGAGCAGTTCGGTGTCATCCACGCCCTTGGCTTTGGAGGATGCGACCAGCATTGCCGCCCCCAACGCAAACGCCAGTACCATCAACCAGCCCATGACCCACCCATCACGACGTCACCGACAGCTCGCCGACCGCGGCGCTGACGGCACGCTCGTTCAACAGCTCGCGCGGGGCCCTGGGCACCGTGGAAGGCCACTGCTCGTGGTCAGGATCTCGAAAGGCCCCCCATCCGAGCTTGGGGAGCACCACGGGCAACCCCCAGGTGATGTCCAGGCCCGGGAGGCACTCGGGGTCGGTGCCACACACGAGCATTTTCACGGAAAGTTTGAGGCGTTCACGGTCATCTCGCGTCGCCTCCCACCAGATGATGAAGGCGCTCCAGGCGACACCGCCAACGATTAGCAGAACACCGGGCAACATCTGCTCCTGATGGGACGAGGAGAACACACCTCCGCGGAGGTCGTGGGTGCAGGTGTACCAAAATCCCGCGTCTGCTACATTCGGCCGACGTGGCGAGCAAAGAAGAACGCAGACTTCTGCTTCCGTCGAAGCAGATCATCAACTCGTTCATAGGGTTGTTCACCCTTTCGGCGTCGCTGTATGGCCTGCTCTACCTCATCGACTTCTGGGGCGTGGCCACCGGCGGACCGGTCGGGCTCATCTTTTCCAAGGGCGCCGTCGACACGCTCGGCAACCTGGGCGAGATCACCGTCGCCATCCTGGGCATCGCGCTGACCGTCATCGCCATCATCGTGGAGCTCTCGGCGCAGCGCTATACGCCGCGCGTCACGGAGCTGTTCGTCCGCGACCCGGTCAACATCGCCATGCTGGCCTTCTTCTCGGTGACCGCACTCATCGTGTTCTGGGTCAACATGAGCCTGTTCGGGCCCACGCACCCCAAGGCCATGGTGCTCGTCACGTGGCTCTTCATGAGCGTCACGCTGCTCGCGCTGCTGCCGTACTTCGCCTACGTGTTCGACTTCCTGTCGCCCACCAAGGTGGTTGCGCGCATCCGCATCAACACGTCCGACGGCATCGAACAGGGGACGAACGAAGGCCTCACCGAAAAGCAGTTCGACCACGCCCGCGAGGTCGTCGTCGGGGGCATCGAGCAACTCGGCGAGATGGCGCTCAACTCCATCGACAAGAAGGACAAGGCTATCGCGATCTCCTCGCTGGAGGCCCTGGCGACCCTGGCCGAGGATGCGCTGCGCTACAAGGCGCGCCTGCCCGAGAAGTGGTTCGATACCGAGTTTCTGACCCGCGGAGACCCGGACTTCGTCGCGCTGCACAAGGTCATGGTGCAGGCTCTGCAGGACCGCAAGACCTGGATGGAGATGAAGATCTTCCGCCAGTACCAGACCTGTTTCTCGGCCTCGGCCAAGGTCTCGGCGGACATCAACCACCTCATCGCCATCCACACCCGCCGGATCGCGACCTACGCCAGCGCTGTCGGGGACCTGCAGACCATGACCATGGCCATGCGGTTCATGAACACGTACCTGCGGGCGACCATCAACGCCGGTGACGTGCGCGGCGCCTACAATGCGCTCAACGAGTACCGGATGCTGGGCGAGGCGTTGCTGGTGCGGGGCTACGACCCCCTGCTGGTCGAGCTTGCCGGCTACCTGAAGTTCTATGGGCAGCTGGCCTTCAACATGAACAAGGCCTTCATCCTCGAGAGCGCCGCCTACGACCTGTGCGCGCTGCTGGAGCTGGCCCACAAGAACAAGAACCCGTCACACGACACGCTGCTGGCGATCTTCCTGGACGTCGACCGGGAGCCCGAGGGCGAGCGCTCGCAGGAGCGCGCCCTTCGAGGCGTGCGCAAGGCCCAGGTGAAGCTGGCGACCTACTACCTTGTGCAAGGCGAGCGTGGCCTGGCGCGGCGCATCTACAACGACATGAAGGACGAGCTGACATCGCGGCTACAGTCCATTCAGATGGAGCTCCACTCCATCGAGGAGCCCGAGTACTGGGAGGTCTCCGACCGGGGTATCAACTTCGACTACCTGGACCCGGCGCGACGCAGCAAGCTGGCCGAGTTCTTCGGCTGGTTCGAGCAGGACACGGGCGTCGCCATCCCGATGATGCTCCCCGACAGCGAGTGGGACGAGGTCACCCCCGGCGGCAGCGTGCGCATGGACAAGCTGAAGAAGGCCATGGCCGAGGCCGATCGGGTCGAAAGCAATAATCCGACCTGAGACGCGTTGTAGAGACCGCAGTGAGCCTCGACGACACCCAACCCGCCACGGGCCTGAGCCTGGGAGGCCTGCTCGGCATGGCGCCGGACGCCAGCAGCCGCGTCGGCGAGGTGATCGACGCCCGCTTCCGGCTCGAGGCGGTCCTGGGCCAGGGCGGCATGGGTGTGGTGTATCGGGCGCGGCAGCTGAACGTGGAGCGGGACGTGGCCATCAAGCTCATCCAGCCGCTCAAGACGCTGTCGGCAAGCCCCGACGACAAGCAGCGCATCCTGGAGCGCTTCGAGCGTGAGATGAACACCACCGCTCAGCTGGAGCACCCCAACATCATTCGCCTCTATGATGTGGGGACGACCGTGGGTGGGGACGTCTACATGGCGATGGAGCTGCTGGAGGGGCGGACGCTCCGGGAGCTCATCGCCGAAGAGGGGCCGCTGCCGGCCGCCCGGGTCCAGCGCATCGGCGTGCAGCTCGCCAGCGCTCTGCAGGCGGCCCACGGCCGCGGGATCGTGCATCGCGACCTGAAGCCCGACAACGTCATGATCCGCGACATGGCCGGCCATCAGGACGTCGTCACGGTGCTGGACTTCGGACTGGCGCAGTTGGCGTCGGGCCAGAACAAGAAGCTCACCAACGATGGATACCTTCTGGGGACCCCGGCGTACGCAGCGCCCGAGCAGGCACGCGGCATGGCCGTCGACCATCGGGCGGATCTCTACGCCACGGGCACGATCCTGTACGAGGCGCTGACCGGCGCGCCCGTGTTCGACGGCGGCTCGGCGCTGGACCTGATGCACCAGCACTCCTACGTGGACGCCACGCCGGCCTCGGAGCGAAAGCCGGTTCCCAAGTGGTTGGATGTCCTGTTGCTGGAGCTTCTGGCGAAGAAGCCCGAGCAACGCCCCCAGAGTGCCGAGGAGCTCAAGACCAGGCTGGAGAGCGGTGCTCATGGAGCCACCGCTGGCCGCGCGAGCGGCTCGAACGGTCTGCTGGTCGCCATCACCGTGCTGCTCATCGCCGGGGGAGTGGTCGCCTGGTGGCTGGGTATGGGCGGAGATGCGGAACCAAAGCCCGAGGCAGGCAAGCCTGCCCCGACAGCGAAGAAGCGGCCCAGCAAGCAGCCTGCCGAGAAGCCCCCGGGCGACAAGGTCGTGAGCGTGCCGGCGGTAGACCTTTCCGCCGGTAAGAAGGTGGACCGGAAGCCGGACGCCCAACCGCCCAGCACGACGGTGGAAGCTACCTTCGACGGAGGTCGCATCACCAGCTTCGCCTTCGACTCCGTCAAGCTCACCTGCCGCTTCGACGTTCAGGCCACCAAGGCGACCAAGCTGGTGGTCCAGCTGCGGGATGCCACGACCACCCCTGTCGACAGTTTCCCGCCGATGCCGCTGGCCCCGTCCCCGGAGCCGCAGCCCATGTCCGTCACCTTCGACGGGGACAAGGCCAAAGGTGGCAAGGGCAACCTCCGTTGCCTGCTCTACGACTCTCGTGCCAACCTCATCCGCATCCCGAGCAACATCCCCAGGCCCGGGAATTGACCAAGGCCCAGAGCGTCATGAGCATCATCATCGACAACCGCTTCGAGGTGAAGACCGCCCTCGCCCAGGGCGGCTTTGGCGCCGTCTTCAGGGCGCTGGACCAGCAGACGGGCCAGCAGGTTGCCGTGAAGATGCTGCTGCCCGACAACTTCGGCGACGCCGAGACCATTCAGCGGTTCCAGCGCGAGGCGCAGGTCTGCCAGCAGCTTCAGCACCCCAACGCGGTGACGTTGGTGGCCGTGGGGGACATGGAGGTCCGACCGGGCCAGATCTGCCCCTACCTGGCCTTCGAATTGGTGCGTGGGCTGCCGCTGGGCGACATCCTCGATTACCGCAAGAGCCTGACCGTCGACGAAGCCGTGCACATCATCGGCGGTGTGCTGGGCGCCCTCGAGGAAGCCCACGATCTGGGCATCGTCCACAGGGACATCAAACCCAACAACATCATGCTGTCGACGCCCGAGCCATTCTGGGTACCGATGCAGGAGTCAGGGCCCGTGCACGGCAAGGTCGGCGTCGTAAGAGCCGACGACAAACTGTGGCAGGACCTGACGGTGACGACGCCGCGGGTGGTCGATTTCGGCTACGCGAAGGTGCGACGACTCGACGAGCGCACGCTGACCCAGCTCACCGAAGAGGGGACCACGGCGGGCACGATCCCCTACATGAGCCCCGAGCAGATTACCGGCAACGCAGCCCTCAACAGCCGCGCCGACATCTACTCGCTGGCGTTCGTGACCTACCACCTGCTGGCCGGCAGCCCGCCGTTCCTCTCCACCGACGTCACCAAGATCGTCGAGGCTCACTTCAAGGCGCCGCTCCCGCCGCTCCCCAAACCATGGACGGGGCATCCCATCAACGCCGTGCTCGCCAAGGCCGCCGCCAAGCTGCCGGGCAATCGATTCGAGTCGGCCCGCGACATGGCCGAGGCCCTGGAGGCCGCGCTGAAGGCCGGGGACACCAAGAAGAGCTTCCTCAGCCGCCTCCTGGGGCGTGGCTCGCGGGGCTAGGTCGACGCTGTCTTTGGAGCGCTGATAGGAGGGTGTCAGCGGCTCCCTTTGGGCACGTTGAACCTGCGGAGAGGCCCGGTTAAGCTCCACCCTCTGAATTCACGGTCCCAGGGCCCCCCACCAACGTGGAGCCTGGGAAACAGGGCGATGCAATGAAAGGAACGTTCCTGGGCGACGCCGTCATCGTCGGCCCCGCGGAAGACCCCGTCGATGGTGGTCTGGTCCACGTCGGTGGACGCGAGTGGTACGAGATCCGCCACTACGATCAGCTCCCGCCCTTCTTCATGAGCCTCGTCTCCAGCGCCGACCACTGGTGGTTCATCTCGAGCAGCGGCGGCATGACCGCCGGGCGAGGAGACGCCGACCACGCGTTCCTGCCGTACGAGACCGAGGACAAGGTCACCCTGGGCGTGGGGCAGTCGGGGCCGCTCACGATTCTCAGGGTCGCCGGGGACGACGGTCGTCAGCGACTCTGGGAGCCCCTGTCGCGCCATATCGGGGTCTACCGGCTGGAGCGACGGCTTCGCAAGAGCGTGGAGGGGGACGCCCTTTGCTTCCAGGAGGCCAACCTGGACCTTGGACTCACCTTCACGATGATGCTGAGGGTGGGCGACAACGTGGGGTTCGTCCGCACCATCGAAGTGCGCGACGACAGCGGCAACGACCGCAGAATCGACGTCCTCGACGGCTACCAGAATGTGTTGCCGCACGGCGCCACGCAGGCGCTGCAGACCCGCATGAGCAGTCTGCTGGACGCGTACAAACGCAACGAGCGGGACCCGGTCACGGGGGTAGCCTTCTTCTCGCTGAGCTCCATGCTCACCGACCGCGCCGAAGCCAGCGAAGCGCTCCGCGCCAATGTGCTGTGGACCACTGGACTCGAGCCCGAAGCGGTGCTGCTGACCCCCGACGCGCGGGTCGACGCGTTCCGACGAGGCGCCCCCCTCGCCGCGCCTGGTGACACCGATGTCCGGGGGCGCCGCGCGGCCTATCTCGTCAAGGCGAGCATCGCGGTCCCGGCCGGCGGGTCATGCCGGTGGCACACCGTCGCCGAGGTGTCCTGCGACGCCAAAGCCGCCGGCCGCATCCGGTCCTGGCAGCGCGACCAGACCGCCAAGCAGCTGGAAGCCTTCATCGAAGAAGACACCACCCAGGGCACCCGCCGCCTGACGCAGATCGTCGCAGCGGCCGACGGCCTGTCACTGACCGGCGACCGGCTGACTACGACCCATCACTACGCCAACACTCTCTTCAACGTGATGCGTGGGGGCATCTTCGTTGCGGGCCACGACGTCGAGACGCGCGACTTTGCCGACTTCGTGGCCACCCGCAACGTGCTGGCCCGTGACCGCTGTCGTCAGTGGCTCAAGGAGCTGCCTGCGTCCCTCCACATCGGGATCTTGTCCGAGCGTGCAGAGGCCACCGGCGACGTCGACCTGATGCGTCTGGTGCTGGAATACCTGCCGCTGACCTTCAGTCGACGCCATGGCGACCCGAGCCGCCCCTGGAACCAGTTCTCGATTCGGCTGAAGAACGAGGACGGCAGCGATCGCACCGACTATCAGGGCAACTGGCGCGACATCTTCCAGAACTGGGAGCCGCTGGCGTTCGCCTTCCCAGCCTTCGCCTTCTCCATGGTCACCAAGTTCCTGAACGCGACGACCCTCGACGGCTACAACCCCTACCGGGTGACCCGCGACGGACTGGACTGGGAGGTCCCCGAGCCCGACAACCCCTGGTCGAACCTCGGGTACTGGGGTGACCACCAGATCATCTACCTGCAGAAGCTCCTCGAAGCGCTCGAGCAGCTCGAGCCGGGCCGTCTTCGAAGTGAATGGAGTCGTGCCCGGTACACCTACGCGGACGTGCCCTATCGTCTGGCGACGTACGAAGAGATGGTCGAGGACTGGTCCAACACGGTCGACTTCGACGATGAGGCCCACGCGCGTACCGAGGAGCGCAGCGAGAGGCTCGGCACCGATGGGCGACTGGTTCCCGGGCCCACGGTCAACGGGGTCCACCACGTGACCATGGTCGAGAAGCTGTTGGTGCTGCTGCTGGCGAAGCTGACCAACTTCGTGCCCGGTGGTGGCATCTGGATGAACACCCAGCGCCCCGAGTGGAACGACGCCAACAACGCCCTGGTTGGTAAGGGTGTGTCCGTGGTGACCGCGGCCTACGTGCGGCGCTTCGTGGTGTTCTGGAGGGAACGTCTGGAGGAGCTCGAGGACGGCACGGCGTTCCCGATAGACGCTGCGGTCGCCGAGTTGGCGCGGGGAGTGACCGAGATTCTGCGGGCCCATCAGAAGTCGCTGAAGGGAGCGCTCGACGACGCCGAGCGCCGCGAGGTCATGAACGCCCTGGGTTCGGCAGGAACCGCGTATCGGGCGTCGGTCTACGCTGGCGCCTCGAACGAGACGGCGGACGTCACCAAGAGCGGCCTGGGCGAGCTTTTGGAACTGGCGCAGGCCCACATCGACCACGCGCTGGCAGCCAATCGGCGCAAGGATGGGCTGTTCCACAGCTATCTGACCCTGGCCTTCGGACACGGCACGGCATCGGTCCAGCCGCTGCAGCTGATGCTCGAAGGACAGGTGGCGATGCTGTCGTCGGGCCTCCTGTCTCCATCCGATGCCGTCGAGGTGTTGAAGGCGCTGCGCAAGAGCGCGCTGTACTGGCCCGAACAGCACACCTACTTGCTGTATCCGAACAAAGACCTGCCAGGCTTTTTGACCAAGAACGCGTTTCCGCTCAAACGCCTGGAGACCTCTCCGTTGGTGGCGGCGCTCGAGGCGGCCGGCGACGACCGCCTGGTGGTGGTGGACCCCTACGACGGCCTGGCCCACTTCGGCGGCGCCCTCCGCAACGCCGAGGACCTGGACGCCCTGCTGGGTACGCTGAGCGAGGACCCGCGCTACTCGGACCTGGTGTCTTCGGAGCGGTCGCAGCTTCTGGCGCTCTTCGAGGAGGTGTTCGACCACCGCTCGTTCACCGGCCGTTCCGGGACGTTCTTCGCCTACGAGGGCCTGGGAAGCGTGTACTGGCACATGGTGTCGAAGCTGCTCCTGGCGGTTCAGGAGAACTACTTCGCGGCACTCGACGCTGGCGTCGATGGGGGGGTGGTAGATGCCCTGGTGGAGGCCTACTACGACGTCCGAGCGGGGCTGGGTTTCCAGAAGACGCCAGCAGAGTTTGGCGCCTTCCCTACGGACCCCTACTCGCACACGCCAGAGACGGGTCAGGCCCGCCAGCCGGGCATGACGGGGCAGGTGAAAGAGGAGCTGATGACGCGGATGGGCGAGCTGGGTGTGCGGATCGGCGACGGAACGCTCCGCTTCGAGCCGTCGCTACTCCGCCCCAGCGAATACCTTCAGGAGGCCTCCGACTTCAGGTACGTCGACGCCGACGGCGCGCTGAACTCGGTGTCGGTCCCCGAGGCCGGTCTGGCGTTCACCTTCGCCCAGACGCCGGTGGTGTACGAACGCACTGACGGCCCCGCGAAAGTCCGGGTGCAGCTGTCCGACGGCTCGAGCAAGACCTTCGAGCAGGCGCGCCTCGATCGCGACACCAGCCGCAGCGTCTTTGCCCGTGACGGCAGGGTCAGCGCGATCTACGTTTCTCTCCCCGGCTAGGCTCAAAGGCTCACCAGGAAGTCGACCTCCACGAGCGTCAGGGTGCGACCGCCGACCTGGGCGGTTGCCCCCACCCGACGGTCCACTTCCTGGCCACCGAACACATAGGGATACAGCGCTTCCGTCGCGGGGTCGTGGGTGGTCGCATCCAAGGCAAAGTGAAGGGTGGCCGCCGTCCCTTGATGCGCGTGACCGGCCAGGTACATGACCAACGCGTGCTCGGACGAGTGGTAACCACTCTTCCACTGGTTGCACTTGGCCGTGTCGTCGTCGGTCCAGTTCCATACCCAACCGCCGAAGCGGTCGATGCTGGGCACCAGCTCCCTCAGGGGTCGCGTCGCGTCCACGTAATCGGTGAGCCAGTGCCCTGCGGTCAGCGCCAGCCGGTCGCGTCCTTCAGCATCCGCCAGGGTCGCCTGAAGCTGGTCCGCTTCGGCGTAGCTCCACCAATCCGAGCCGTACTCCACCGTCGTCGCGGACTGAGGTCGCTTGGCCCAACGCTCGCCCTGGGGGTCATAGGCCAGGTCCAGCAGCGCCTGGCCGTGGGCGCTGACTGCGGAGGCAAAGGCTGGCGTCGGAACGCGCGCATCGATCAGGTGAAGCGCCCACACCGCCTTGAGCGCATGTCCGAAGTCCGTGTGCTTGCCGCCATACACGCCCACCTGGTTGCTCACGCCCCAGACCATCCCCTGGTCGAAGAACGCGAGCAGCGCTATCCCCAGTGTCACCAGGTCGTCCCGTGCCTGAGCGGCCTGCGCGGGTGGCATGCCCCGCTCGGCGTGCAGCAACAGCGCGGTGATGGGATCGAGCTGGGCCACCAGCTCGGCGCCGCCGTCAGCCTCGAGGTCCACGGCCGCCGTCAACGAGGCGTTCATGGCGTCCCGGACGCGGCCGGCCCCGCTGTCGAAGAAGGTCGTCGGGTCCATGAGCATGTCCCGTGCCTGTTGGGTGACCGCCTGAGCCACGGGGTCGCGCGACACGAACGCCACCATCGACGGCCCAAGTCCCACATAGGCCGCATCCTGTGCCGTCTTGTCGTCCTCGCCAAGGGGGTTACCGCCCGCATCCAGCCGCGCGTGGAACCCTCCGTGGGTGGCGTCCGAGGCGTGGGTCTGCAGCCACTGAGTCCCGGCCTGTGCGTGTCCCAGGAGCGACGCGTCACCGGTCATCAGAAAGCCCACGGCCAGCGCGAACACCTGGCGGGAGATCATCCGCGGTCGCCGCTCACTCGGAGACTGCACCGTCCCGTCCATCCCGCGGTAGGTGGGGAAGTTCCCAGTCGGCGACCCGAGCGCCACCGAGGACGTCCAGAAGGGGAGGATGTCGGTCTGCAGATGAGCCAGCCACGTCTCCGGGCGAAGGGTCTCGGGGAGCACGACCGGTCCGGTGTCCGCCGCGACGGCATCCACGACGGCGTCCACGGCGGCATCCACCATGGGGCCCTGGTCGGCTTCTGCATCCAGCGTCGGCGCGACGTCCAGCGAGGCCAGCACCTCCAACCCGGGAGGAGGCGCCACCGAGACATCGGCCACGGCATCTGGGCCGCCAAAGCCCGTGCCCTGGGGGTCTGCTGTGCAGCCCGCCGCCACGATGAGCCCGACGACGATGAGCCGACGAACCACGGGGGTCACTCCACGGCGCCTTCGGGCTCTCCCTCGTTCGGCGGGGGCCCGAACCAGAGCATGGCGTTGGCCGGCACGTTGATGCCCCGGTAGAAGTACTCGCTGGCGCCCAGCGCGACCTTGAGCATGTTGCGCTGGAGCGGGCGCCCGAGCCAACGACAGAACCCGTCCGCGAACCGCATCGCGGTCGCCACCGTGTGGGCCAGGTTTCCGTACGCGATGGCGATGTGGTCGTAGTTCCGGCTGCTCCAGAAGATGGAGTAGAAGCGGTGCGCCATGAACCGATACAGCAAGGTCTGGAGGTCCTCGCGCAACGGATCCACACGGTCCTTCCAGTCCTCGCGAAACTCGAGATGCTGCTCGAGGTCGTTCCAGTTGTCCGGGAACTCCTCTTCGAACACGAACCGCTGGTAGTTGCGGATCAAGCTGTACAGCGCCCTGGCCTGGTGGGACCCGACGCACTGGTCGAAGAACGCCTCGAACGCACCATAGTCGCGATGCGGGTCGGTCTCCGGATCGAACAGGGTGAACATCTCCCCCCGGGCGACGTCGGCGATGCTGTAGCTGAACTCGGCCAATAGCCGCATGGGGTCGACCCGACGCTCGTTGGCCGCCTGGACCAACAGATCGCGCACCGCCAGAGCGGCCTCGTGGGCCAACATCCGATCACCGATGGAGAGGTGTCGCGGGACCAGCGGCCGACTGGAGCGATCGCTGAGGTCTGCGTCTTCGCTTCCCCCCAACGTCGCCACGTCATAGGCGCCATCGTGGTCGGCGATGACGTTGAGGACTTCCGGGCACACGGCGTCGTGATAGACCTCCAGCGCCTCCTCGCCGACGTCGAAGCTGACAACGGGGAAGGCCCGGCAAAGGTGAGGCAACACCTCCGGTCCGATCTGTGCGTGCACTTCACACCGCCCCTCCGACTCGGACAGGAAGAAGCACCGTCGCTTCGGCAACACGGTGTTGAGCTGCATCAACAGGCGCCTTTCACCCCCGATGAACACCTCTTGGGTGGGCGCACCGTGAACCAGCTTCTTCGGGTACGGCTCTGGCGCATAACTGGCCAGCCTCAACGCCTCGTCCGCCAGGAAATGGATGTCCCAGGTGTGACAGCAGCACCCCTTCTGGTTGCAGCGAAACGACTGCATGTCGGCGGACACGCGGAGAGGTCTGGGGGCGGGGGGCTTGCTGGCGTCGGTCATGGCCTGCAGACACTAAGTCAAATTCTGCATTGACGCGACCTTGCGCGCTCCCCGATTATCCCGCGTCACGCCCGCGCCCCGCCCGGATTCAGGGGACGCGGCGGAGGGGACCACCATGTACGCTCGACTCAGCCTCCCACTGTTCGCCCTGCTCGCCCTTTCGGCGACCGCGATGACCGCCTGCCCCGCCCCCGGCGGCAGCAGCAGCACCCCGACCTGGGGCGACCTGACGTTTGGGACCGACAACGGCACCACCTCGGATGGCACGACGACCACCGACGACGGCCCCAACGACTCGTCGAGCCAGCCCGACGTGCTGCCGACCAACATCCCCTGCACCACCGACCAGAACTGCCCGGCCCAGGTGCCGTACTGCGGCGACGATGGCTACTGCAAGGAGTGCCTGTCGGGCAACGACTGCACCGAAGGCACGTGCGAGAGTGGCTTCTGCTTGTCGGAGAGCTGCACCCCGGACGAGACCCGCTGCGACGGCCCCTCGACGCAGCTCATCTGCAACGCCACGGGCACGGGCTGGATCCAGGCCCCCTGCACCTCGGGCTTCTGCGCCGCCGGTCAGTGCACGCTGTGCGAGCCCGACGCGGTCGTCTGCCAGGGCTTCAAGGTGGTGCAATGCTCGACCGACGGCCAGGGCAGCACCGAGATCGAGGACTGCCAGACCCAGGGCTCCATCTGCATCGAGGGAAGCTGCCGTGCCTGCGCCCCCGGCCAGCCGCAGTGCAACGGCGACGTCCGTGAGGTGTGCAACGAGCAGGGCCAGTGGGTCGTCGACCAGGACTGCGCCGCCATCGGCAGCCAGTGCCAGCTGGGTCAGTGCCTCGACCCCTGCGAGCTGGAGGTCAAGGACTCCAACGCCGGCTGCGACTACTACGCGGTCAATCTCGACAACATCAGCAGCGCCATCACGGCGCCGAACTACCAGTACTCGGTGGTCATCGCGAACACCCAGGAGGCCTCGGTGACCGTGACGGTCTTCCAGAAGACCTCGGCCGCTGGCGCCGAGGTGGAGATCCAGAACCGGACGGTCGCCGGAGGTGCGTTGGAGGTGATCAACCTGCCGACCAACGTGAACAACGCCTCGGGCATCTTCTACAACGCCTACCGCATCAAATCGACGGGCCCGATCATCGCGGCCCAGTTCAACCCGCTCGAGAACGTCGAGGTGTACTCCAACGACGCCTCGCTGCTGCTGCCGGCCAACACCTTCGGCTACGAGTACATCGTCTCCTCGCGCAACGAGTTCCTCAGCGGCGACGGCGTCCAGTGGCGCGGATTCGCCACGGTCGTCGCCTCTCAGGAAGCCACCACCGTGACCGTGACGCCCAGCGTGAATCTGCTGGGCGGCAGCGGTGTGCAGGCGATGAACGCGGGTCAGACCTACCAGGTGACCATCAACCCCTACGAGGTGTTGAACCTGAAGTCGAACCAGGACGGCGCCGACATGACCGGGACCATCATCTCCGCCGACAAGCCCATCGGGGTGTACTCGGGTCACGACGCGGCCATCACCAGCAACCAATGCTGCGCCGACCACCTCGAGCAGCAGCTCTTCCCGGTGGAGACCTGGGGCCTGGAGTACGTCGGCGGCAAGTCCTTCCCGCGCGGCGTGGAGTCCGACTACTGGCGCATCATCGCCTCCGAGGACAACACCACGGTGGTGTTCGCGCCGACGTCGGTGGAGCCGCTGCACACCCTGAACCGGGGTGAGTACTTCGAGTTCTCCACGACGCAGGACTTCGTCATCACCGCCGACAAGCCAGTCATGGTCACTCAGACCCTGGCCAGCTCGCAGGAGACGCTGGCCAACACCGACTGCAACGTGGACTCCGACTGCGGCGATGGCGGCGTCTGCCTCGGCGCCCTGCCGCCGCTGTTCCCGGGTCAGTGCCAGGGCATCGGCGACCCCGCCATGATCCTCGCCCCGCCCGCCTCGCAGTGGCGCAACGAGTACGTCTTCCTGGCGCCCAGCAAGTTCTACAAGGACTACGTCAACATCCTCGCCCCGTCGGGGGCCTCCGTGACGCTGGACGGCAATGTCGTGCCGACGGGTAACTTCCAGGCGATCCCCGGCACCGGCTACAAAGTCGGCCGCATCCTGGTCAACGACGGGGTGCACAACCTGACGGCGACCGAGCCGGTGGGTCTCATCTCCTACGGCTACGACCTCGACGTGAGCTACGGCTACACCGCCGGCCTGAACCTCGAGTCGTCCGAGTAAGACGCGTATAGCGGATGGTTAGCCCGCCGGGACAGCCCTGCGGGCCGCGCTGTTGGTGCCCACGGTGGCCTCGATGCCCCAGGCGTTGCCCACCCAAGGAGTCGCCCCCTATGCGCGTAGTATCCCAGAGCCAGTTCGACAGTGTCCTGGACCAGGCGGCGGATGACGGCCGGCTTGTGTTGGTCGACTTCTACGCGGACTGGTGCGGCCCATGTAAGGTCCTCGGCCCGATGCTGGAGAAGATGGAGCCCGACTACGAGGGCAAGGTCGACTTCATCAAGGTGGATACAGACCGGAACCAGGCCCTATCGCAGGCCTTCGGGATTCGTTCGCTGCCCACGACGCTGCTGCTGAAGCCCAACGAGGAAGGCGGCGCCGAGGTCGTGGGCTATGCCATCGGCGTCAAGCCGCCTCAGGCCCTCACGAAGATGATCGACAAAGCCGTGCGGAAGGCCGAAGCCGCCGAGCAAGGCGGCGGCGGCGTCGTCGGCTGGCTGAAGAGCAAGTTCGCCTGAACGCGCGGCTACTTCGTCACCTCGAAGCCGAAGCGGCCCACGAGCTGCCCGTCCGCAGTGACCACGTCCACGCTCCACTGGCCGACGCGGTCCTCCTGCTTCTTCGGCAGCTGCTTGGACGACAGCCGCGACCGAAGTCGGGCGATGCCGTTGGACTTCAGGCTGCGCTTGGTCTTTCCTGACAGGGTCGCGATGACCTTGCCATCGTGGCGCCACACGTGGAACAGCAGATCCCCCACGCCACCCGGCACGGCCACATCGGTCACTGCATGGAGCTTCTTGACGTAGCTCGCGTGCACCGACCTGACCTCCATGGCCAGGCGGCCGTCGGCCAGTAGCTTGGGCCCTACCGCAGCGTTGTCGATGTACATGGGCACCGGCGGCACTGCGGTTCGGGTCAGCGCCGCGATGACCACGGCGAACGTCGTGGCGGCGACGATTCCACCCAGCACCTTCGGGTCCCTCAACGCCGCAAACGACACGTGCATCAGCACGAACGAAATGACCGTCAGCCCAGCCGCCACCATCATCGCGGTCGCCAGAGGCGTGTTCGGCATGAACGCCGGCACCACGAGGTTGAGGCACGCAAACAGCGTGAACGCATAGAACAGGCTCGCCAGCACGCGCGCCCGCATGATGACCTTGTCGAACACGACGTCCAGGGTCGATACCAGCGCGCACACGCACAGCAGCACTACGAACGCCACGTTCTCCGACTCGAACGTCGTCGACTTCCAATAGAACGGAAGCACGAAGAACAGCATCCCCTGGTACAGGTTCTTCAGCAGGTACGTGACGAGCACGAACCGAACCTTCGCGCCCGACTTCTCCAGCGCCTTCTCCTGTTCGGCGCCGCCGCCGAACACCCGGAAGAAGACGACCAGCAGAATCCACGCCAGCGCCAGCGTAGCCGTCAGCCAGCGCGAGTGACCAAACCCCTTGGCCGCGAAGAACACGACCAGCAGCCCCAGCGACAGGGCATACAAGCTGTGCAGCCACCACAGCACCGGGGCGTACTTGTCGGTGAGCTCGCGAACCTTGTGGACGAGCCCCCGAATGCGTCCCTTGGACGGCGACGGGACGTTGGTGGCGATGGCTATTTCTTGGCGGAGCCGCGAGCCAGCTCAGCGTCGATGATCTTCTTGAAGTCAGCGAAGGGCCGCGCGCCCCCCAGCATGACGCCGTTGACGAAGAACGCAGGGGTGCCGTCGACGCCGACCTTCTTACCCTGCGCCAGACCGTCGGCGACCTTCTTGGCCATCTCGCCGCCGTCGAGGCACTTCTGCCACTTCTCCACGTCCAGGCCCTTGATCTCCTTGGCGTAGGTCGCCAGAGCGTCCTTCCCCAGGGCCTTCTGGTTGGCGAACATCTTGTCGTGCATCTCCCAGTACTTGCCCTGCACATCGGCGCAGTGGGCGGCCTCCGAGGCCTTGGGGGCGTTGGGGTGGAAGTCCAGCGGGAAGTCCTTGAAGACCAGGCGGACCTTGCCCGGGTACTTGGCGAAGACCTCGTTGATGGCGTCCTGGGCGCGCGAGCAGAAGGGGCATTCGTAGTCACTGAACTCGACGATGGTGATGGGCGCGTTGGCCGGCCCCTTGGAAGGACCCGAGCTGTCGACGGTCACCCGCATCACCGGCAACGTCAGGGTCACCCCGGCTTTGGCCCGTAGCCCATCGATGTACTTGCCGTAGGCCTCGGAGCGCTGCTGCTGCTTGAGGAAGCCCTTGATGCGGTCCTTGATGACGCTGAACTCGACACCTTCCATGCGGTCCGAGTTCTCGTCGTAGAACTTCTTGGCCTCCTCGTCGCTGGCCTCTTTCAGTTTGCCCTCGACCTCCTTGTCGAGCAGCGCCTCGGTGTCCTTGAGCCCCTGCTTCTTGGCCTCCGCCTCGAGCAGCTTCTCGTTGACCCAGTTGTCCAGCGCGCGCTCCCGCAGCTCGGCCAGCTTGCGCAGATGCTCGCGCCGCATGCTGTCGATCTGGTCAGCTGCCGTCTTGTCCAGCTCGGCCAGGGTCAGCTTCGTGTCGCCGAGCGTCGCTACTACCGTCTTGGGGTCGAAGTCCCCCTTGACCGGCGCCATCGTCGGGGTCTTCGCTTCGCTACCGCCGGAGCTTGCCGCCTTCTTGTCAGAGCCATCCGCCCCCGTGTTGGCGGAGTTGGAAGACGCACAACCGGCAACGGCCAAAGCGAGAAGGGCGACGAGGGTTCTATGCAACATGGGGCTGCGCTCCAGACGGATGATGCGGGCCGCGACGGTAGTGGCTCGGGCCCGGGACGGCAACGGTTTTAACAAACGCAGTCGACGCGCCGCTTAGTCCCGCCTCAGGGGTTCACGTCCCACCGCGCCACATCCAGCACCTGCCCCGTGGCCTTCAACTCGAACGGCACCGTCGTCACACTCTCACCGCTCAGCTCTCCCTCCACCGACGCCGCGGCCATCGCTTCCGGCGACAACGCCACCTGGCCGGCCTCGGCACAGGCCTGCAGCTTGGCGGCCAGATTCACCGTTCGACCGAAGAAGTCCAACCCATCATTGTATGGCGCAGCAATCACCGGCCCCGCATGAACGCTGACCCTCAGCCGAATGCCCTCGGGATGCTCCGGTCCAAAACGATGGTGGATGAGTCGGGCCGTACGCACCGCGTCCACGGTGCGGCCGAACACCGCCATCACGGCGTCGCCGATGGTCTTCACGACCGCACCCTCGTGCTGCCGCACGGCGTCGAACACCTCTTTGAAGTGCCGGTTGACGGCGACATACGCCTCGGCGTCGCCACGGCTGGCGTAGAAGCGCGTCGACCCCACCATGTCGGTGAACAGTATGGTCTGAACGCCCACGGACAGTTGCAGCTCGTCCCGCAGATACTCTCCCGAGAACAGGTCCCGGAAGTCGGGGAAGGTGAGGATGTCGTCGGGCCGCAGCACATCGTCGGCCCAGGTCGGCTCTTCCACCATCAACGTGGCCGTTGCGTCCGTTGGATTGGACACCTTCAGCACGGGCCGTGGCCCTGCGGTCACTCCGTCCGAGTCGCTGGCGGGCAGCTGACTCGCCACCAGAAACGCTTCCGCGGAAGCGTTCTCGACGACCCTCAACGCCGGACCAAAACCGGCGCCACGCTCCCGTACGCGGTACTCTCCGACGCCCAGCGGCGTCGGTACCGTCACCTCTGCGCCCGGAGCGACCGACTGCTGCACCAGGATGTGCTTTTTGAACGCCGGCTCGGCCGAGCAGTACAACAGCTTCGGCACATCGCGCACCGCCGACGCCACCCGAAACGAAATCTCGATGACGTTGGGATGCGCCGTCGAGAAGTTCTCGTCGCAGACCGTGCAGCTGCTGGACGCGGACAGGTCCGCCAGCCGCTCCAGTTCCTCGCGCAGACCGCGGCAATAGGGGCACACCACATCCCAACTGAGGGCCAGCAACCCGGCACGCGTCGCGTGCAGACAGACCTTGAGCAAGGCCCGCTCGTCGACACCCCAGGCGCGGGCCAGCCGACGTACGTGAATGCGGTCCAGCTCCATGTCGTCGCTGGTGACGATGGTGTCGGCCAATCGGTCGACCAGGACCGGGTCGTGTCCGTCCCCCTTGAGTCGCTTCACCGCCCGGGCCAGCGCCGCCGCTCCCTCCGGTGCCAGGGGTGGGGGCTTGGTGGCCGCTGCAGCGAGGCGGACCACAGGACGGTCACGTACCTCAGCTGCGACGTTGTCGAAGAAGCGACCGAAGGCTTTGCCCTCGCCGCCGAAACCGAACCTCAGAACCCAACGCTTCCACCACTGGTTGCCTGGGATCCATCCGAAGTAGATGACCAGCCGCGTCGTTTCGGCGTCGATGGGCTCCAGCAAGAAGATGCCCCGCATCGTCTTGCCGAATCCCCGACTATAGCGACGCTTCAAGGTCATGCGTCGCTCGGCCACCCACTCCCACGGCTCTTCCAGCCACTCGTGGAGGAAGCCCCCATGTTTGGCGCGGCCAAGGCGCACGCCGTCGTCGCGCTCCTCGAACTGCATGGTGTCATAGCCGAGGGCCCTGTTGACCCGCGATGTATCCGCCACGTGCGGCCAGAGATGAGCCACCGGCGCGGCGATGGTGTAGCGCCAGAAAAACTCGAGCGGACGGCCTCCAGAGAGGTCATCGTGGGGCCACGGATAGCGCTCGAGAAGGCGCTCGAGCGTGTCGGGCAGGGCGTCGCTCACGCCCGTCACCCTAATTGCTTCTCAGTGACCTCGTCGAGTAGGCTGCTGGGGGAAGTTCAAGGCAGGTAGAGGATCATGAAGGGACTACAACGCCTCACGCTCACGGGCATGCTGATGTTGGCGGCGCTGCTGGCATCCTCGGCGGTGTTCATGCCAGCGTGCGGCGACATCAACGTCACGTGCAGCGAAGGCACGACCCAGCCCTGTACCTGCGGGACGACGGTCGGCTTCTCCACCTGCACCAATGGCGAGTACGGTGGTTGCAGCTGCGAGGGCGCCGACGCTGGCGACACGAGCACCGGGGACGTCTCGCAAGACACCTCCACCGATGGCGGGCCCGACGCCAGCGGTCAATGCGACGGTGTTGCCGAAGGCACCGCCTGCAACGACGACAACCCCTGCACCGTGGATGACCGCTGCGGCTCGGATGGGACCTGCGCCGGCTCCGCCAAGAACTGCGAGGACGGCAAGAGCTGCACCGTCGACTCCTGCAACCCCGACACGGGCGCCTGCGAAAACGACAACAGTGGCTGCTGCGTGGAGTCGGCCGACTGCGACGATTCCGACCCATGCACCGACGAACTTTGCGTCGAGGGCACCTGCGCCAACCCGCCGGGCAACGCAGGTGACCCCTGCGAAGACGGCGACCTTTGCACCGAAAACGACACCTGCGGCGATGATGGCACCTGCAACGGCGGCGCCGCCGTGACCTGCACCGCCTCGGCCTGCAACACCGCTTCCTGCGACCCTGCCCAGGGCTGCGTTCAGACCCCCACCGCCGGCGAGTCCTGCGACGACGGCGACCCCTGCACCACCGACGATGCCTGCACCGACGCCGGCGAGTGCGGCGGCACCGCCAAGGTCTGCGACGACGGCACCGACTGCACCAGCGAGAGCTGCCACCCGGTCACCGGGCAGTGCCTGGCCGACACCTCCGCCTGTGTCTGCGCGTCTTCGTCGGACTGCGACGACTCCAACCCCTGCACCGTCGACACCTGCAACACGACGACGTCGAGCTGCGAGCATACGGTCGACACCACGCTGACCTGCACCGACGGCAACCCCTGCACGGCCAACTTCTGCCTCGCCAGCGGTCTGTGCGGCGCGGCGGCGGTGAACTGCGATGACGGCGAGGAGTGCACCGTCGACAGCTGCGACCCTGCCTCGGGCGGCTGCGTCAACGACACCTCGCTATGCGGCTGCACCGGTGACGGGGAGTGCGACGACAACAACCCCTGTACGGCCGACAGCTGCGACACCGCCAGCGGCACCTGCACCACGACTCCCGCCCCCGGCGAGGCTTGTGACGATGGCAGCGAGTGCACGTTCTCCGACGCCTGTCAGGCCGATGGCAGCTGCGTGGGCGCCCCCAAGGATTGCAGCGACGGGGTCTCCTGCTCGGCCGACAGCTGCGATGCCCTCACCGGCGACTGTGTCAACGACCTGGGCACCTGTGGCTGCACCGCCAACACCGAATGCGACGATAGCAACCCGTGTACCGACGACAGCTGCAACACCGACAGCGGTGAGTGCGTAAACACGGTCAACCAGCTCAACGCCTGCGACGATGGCGACAAGTGCACGGACGTGGACGCGTGCGCGGCTGATGGCACGTGCCAGGGCGTGGCCAAGACCTGCGACGACGGCCAGGGGTGCTCCACCGACAGCTGCGACGACGCCACCGGCAACTGCGTCTTCGACCTCAGCACGTGCACCTGCACCGTCGACGCCCAGTGCGACGACGGCAACCCCTGCACCGACGATGTCTGCGACCTGAGCGGCGGCGGCTGCACCAACACCATCAACACGGGCAACACCTGCGACGACGGCGACCTCTGCACCGACCCCGATGCCTGCGGCGCCGACGGCACGTGCGCGGGCACCCCGATCGTGTGCAACGACGGCAACGACTGCACCAACGACAGCTGCAACCCCGTGGACGGTAGCTGCCAGACCCCGATCACCCCGGGTGCCAGCTGCACCGACGCCAACCCCTGCACCGACGCCGACACCTGCGGCACCGACGGCGTATGCGCCGGCGAGCCCAAGAACTGCAACGACGGCAACCCCTGCACCGACGACAGCTGTGACGCGGGCACCGGCGACTGCGCCAACACCCAGGACGACAGCAACGCCTGCAGCGACGGCGACCCCTGCACCCTCAATGACACCTGCACCAGCGGTGCTTGCGGCGGCGACGCGGCCAATTGCAACGACGGCAACCCGTGCACCGCCGACAGCTGCAACCCCAACACCGGCGACTGTCAGACCGCACCACTGAGCGGCGACAGCTGCGACGATGGCGACGAGTGTACCGACAGCGACACCTGTGATGACGGATCGTGCGTGGGCTCGGCCAAGAACTGCGACGACAGCGACCCGTGCACCGACGACAGCTGCAACACGAACGGCGACTGCGTCCACACCTTCAACGCGACCAACACCTGCGACGATGGCGACGACTGTACCGTCGACGACACCTGCGGCGGACCGGGTCAGACCTGCCTCGGCTCGCCGAAGGACTGCAGCGACAGTGACCCCTGTACGCTGGACACGTGCTCGGACGGAACCTGCCAGAACCCGGCCAACCCCGGTCAGACCTGTGACGACGGCGACATCTGCACCACGGGCGACGTCTGCAACGCTTCGGCCCAGTGCACGGGAACGGACGTGGATTGCGACGATGGCAAGGCCTGCACGGTGGATGTGTGCAGCCCAGCTACCGGGCAATGCTTCAACGACAACAGCGCCTGCGGGTGCACGACCAACACCGACTGCAACGACAACAACCCCTGCACGACCGACACCTGCAACACCAGCGCGGGGACCTGCAGCAACTCGATCAACGCCGGCGCCAGCTGTGACGATGGCCAGGCATGCACCACCGGCGATACCTGCGCAAGCGACGGCAGCTGCGGCGGCAACCCGGTGGTCTGCAACGACAACAACCCCTGCACCGATGACTTCTGCAACACCGGCAGCGGCGCCTGCGACGCTACGGTCAACACCTCCAACACCTGCTCGGACGGTGATGCCTGCAGCCTCAACGACGCGTGCCAAGGCAACGGCAGCTGCAGCGGGACGCCGAAGAACTGCAGCGATGGCAACGTCTGCACCGACGACAACTGCGCCCCGGCCACCGGCCAGTGCTCCAATCCCGCGGCCCCCGGAGGCAGCTGCGACGACGGGAACGCCTGCACCGAAAGCGACACCTGCAACGCCACGGGCAACTGTCAGGGCACCGCGCTGGACTGTGACGACAACAACCCCTGCACCGCCGATGCATGTACCAACGGTAGCTGCTCTTCGAGCCCGTTGACGGGAAACAACTGCGACGACGGTGACGCCTGCACGACCAACGATCAGTGCAGCAGCGGTACCTGCGGCGGTACTCCGGTGGTCTGTAACGACGGCGATGACTGCACCGCCGATAGCTGCAGCGGCGGTTCCTGTCAGTTCAACTTCCAGTCTGGCACCTGCAACGACGGCGACAACTGCACTCAGGACGACACCTGTGTCCTTGGCGCCGGATGTGTCGGCTCTCCGATCTCGTGCGATGACAACAACGAGTGCACTACCGACATCTGCAGCGCCGTGACCGGCACCTGCCAGAACACGTGGCAGCCAGGCTGGGGCTGCGACGATGGCGACCCGTGCACGTTCAACGACCTGTGCTCCTCGGGAGCCAGTCAGATCTGCCAGGGCACCCCGCAGAGCTGCAACGACAACATTCCCTGCACCGTCGACTCCTGTTCGCCTGCCACCGGCTGCGTGAACAACCCCAACAACGAGGCCTGCGACGACGGCGAACCCTGCACCGACGATGTGTGCAACCAGGATACGGGCTGCTTCAACCAGCCCCTGGGTGACTTCGACAGCTGCAGCGGTGGCACCGGCGACAGCGATTTCTGTGCCGACCAGAACGGCATCTGCCTGGGTGGCCAGTGCGTGGGTCAGCCGGCGTGTGGCTTCCCGGGAGGCTGCCAGGCCTTCTTCTGCGACCCGTTCAACCTGGAGTGCATGTCCGAGCCCGCCACCAACCAGAGCGCTGTTCGGTTCGATGATAACTGCTCGGAGTTCCCCGGCCTGTTGCAGGAAGGACCGCAGCCCACGGGCTTCACCCTGGAGTTCTGGTACTACCGGGAGGGCGGCACCCAGTTCCCCGATGGCACCATCTTCGAGAAGCGCGATGGTGGCCTGTGTCAGGGGTGTCCGGGCTTCGCGCTGTTCCGCCAGAACGGCACCTTCTCGGACCTCATCTGGGCCGAGGGTGAAGATCAGATCAACATGATGAACGTGCCGACGAGCAGTTGGTCGCACATCGTGGTTCAGCGCTACCAGGACTTGCTGTGGGCCTGGCGCGACGGTGAGCCGGTCGGCCAGTGGACGCTCAATACCCAGTGGGGTCAGAGCTGGTCCAACGACCCGGTCCACATGGGATGCGACGCCGGTAGTGGCGGAGGGTCCGGCCCCAACGACGCCAAGGCCCGTAAGACGTGGCTCGACGAGATGCGCGTCTCCAATGAGCTGGTCTACAACCCCGGCGAGGGTTTCCCGCCCCCCTGTGCCTTTGAGGGCGTCCCCTTCCAACCGGGTGTCGAGGCCATCTACAAGTTTGAGGGCGCCGATCTGAAGGACTCCGGGCCCAAGCAGAACAACGGTATCTGGATCGGCGAACCGGCCGGGTCGACGGAGTCCGCCTGCGGCTGCTGACGAGGCTCGACGCTGACATTGCCTCGATGAGGGCCCCTCGGGTACCGTGACCACGGACCCCCAAGGGCAGGACTGAGGCATGAGACGACTGACGAAGACTGCGCTGCTCGCTGCGGCGCTGCTGCTGAGCACGGCCTACTTGATGGCCTGCCCGGATATCGTTCCCAAGTGCGCGATGGGCTCCAGCCAGCCCTGCACGTGCGGCGCGACGCTGGGCATCTCGAGCTGCACCGAGTCCGGGACCTTCGGCACATGCAGCTGCGACCAGGACGCCACGGGCGGTGATGTTTCAGGCGACGTGACCGCCGGAGACGCTGGCCCCGACGTCAGCGGCGACACCGCGTGCGTCGAGAATGCCCCCTGCGACGACGGAAACGACTGCACCGAAAACGACACCTGCAACGCCGCCGGCGAGTGCGTGGGCACCGCCAAGAACTGTAGCGATGACCTCGAGTGCACCGTGGACAGCTGCGATCCGAGCAGCGGGCAGTGCGTCAACGACGCCGCCGGATGCTGCACCGAGTCGGCGGACTGCGATGACGCCGACGCCTGCACGACCGACGTCTGCATCGATGGGTCTTGCGCCAACCCACCCGCCGACGCGGGTACCGTTTGCGACGATGGTAACGCCTGCACCCAGGACGATGTCTGTGACGACACAGGCGGCTGCGCCGGTGGCAGCGCGGTCGAGTGCCCCGACGGAACCTGCGGAGCTGGGAGCTGCGACCCGGCCAGCGGCTGCACCCTGACGCCGACCCCGGACGCTGCTTGCGATGATGGCGATCCCTGCACCGTGGACGACACCTGTGGCGCGAGCGCGGGCGAGTGCGCCGGCACGGCGAAGGTCTGCGACGACGGGGTCGACTGCACCTCCGACAGCTGCCACCCGGTCACTGGCCAGTGCCTGGCGGACACCTCGGGCTGCGTCTGCAACTCGGCGTCAGACTGCAACGACTCCAACAGCTGCACGGTCGACAGCTGCGACACGGCCACCAGCAGCTGCCAGCACACGGTCGACACCACCGCCGGCTGCACCGACGGCAACCCGTGCACGGTGGACTTCTGCCTGGCCAGTGGCCTCTGCGGCGCCGCCGCCGTGACCTGCGATGATGGTGAGGAGTGCACCGTCGACAGCTGCGACCCTCAGACCGGCGGCTGCGTCTTCGACACCTCGGCCTGTGGCTGCAGCAGCAATGACGACTGCGACGACGGCAACCCCTGCACCACGGGCAGCTGCGACACCGGCACCGGCACCTGCAGCCAGACGCCGGCCCCCGGCGGCGCCTGTGACGATGGCAGCGAGTGCACCTTCTCGGACGCCTGCCAGGCCGACGGGACCTGCGTCGGCGCCCCGGTGGACTGCAGCGACAGCATCGATTGCTCGGTGGACAGCTGCGACCCGCTGACCGGCGCCTGCAACAACAACCTCGACACCTGCGGCTGCACCGCCGACAGCGAGTGCAACGACGACAACGCCTGCACCGACGACAGCTGCGAGACCAACACCGGCACCTGCGTCAACACGCCAAACACCGCCAACAGCTGCTCGGACGGCGACAAGTGCACCGAAAACGACGCCTGTCAGGCCGACGGCAGCTGCACCGGCTCGGCGATCGGCTGCGATGACGGCCTGGCGTGCTCCACCGACACGTGCAACCCGGCCACCGGCGACTGCGCGTTCGACCTCAGCACCTGCACCTGCACGGGCGACGGCGACTGCGATGACGGCAACCCCTGCACCGACGACGGTTGCGTCAGCGGCGCCTGCACCGCCACGCCCAACCCGCTGAACGCCTGCACCGACAACGACCCATGCACCAACCTCGACACCTGCGACAGCAGCGGCGCCTGCGTCGGCGCCCCCAAGGTGTGCAACGACGGCAACGATTGCACCAACGACAGCTGCGACCCGGTAAGCGGCGACTGCGTGGCCCCGGTCACCCCGGACGTCGCCTGCGACGACGCCAACCCCTGCACCGAAGCGGACCTGTGCGACACCGGCGGGGCCTGCGTAGGTGACCCCAAGACCTGCAACGACGGCGACCCGTGCACCGACGATTCCTGCGACCAGGGCACCGGCGAGTGCGCCAACACGGTGGACGAGACCAACGCCTGCAGCGATGGCGACCCCTGCACCGTCAACGACGCCTGCGCAGGCGGGACCTGCTCGGGAACGGCGGCCAACTGCAACGACGGAAACGTCTGCACCAGCGACAGCTGCAACCCCAACAGCGGCGAGTGCGAGTCCCAGGGGGTCAGCGGCATCGACTGCGACGACGGCGACCCGTGCACCACGAGCGACACCTGCACCGACGGCACCTGCGCCGGCACACCGCCAGACTGCGACGACGGCGACGCCTGCACCGACGACAGCTGCGATGCCAACGGCGCATGCGTCTACACCTTCAACGCCACCAACACCTGCGATGACGGCGACGCCTGCACGGTGGACGACACCTGTGGTGGGCCCGGTGAGACCTGCCTCGGATCTCCCCTGCCTTGCGGTGATGGCGACCCCTGCACCCTGGACACCTGCGACGACGGCGTCTGCTCCAACCCCGCCAACCCAGGCGCCTCCTGTGACGACAACGACGTCTGTACCGAAAACGACATATGCAACGCATCCGCGGTGTGCACCGGCACCCCGAAGAATTGCGACGACGGCAAGGACTGCACCATCGACGTCTGCAGCCCGGCCACCGGCGCCTGCTTCAACGACAGCACAACGTGCGGCTGCACCGTCGACAACGATTGCGACGATGGCAACCCCTGCACCAACAATGGCTGCAACACGAGCACCGGCCAGTGCACCATCAGCAACTTGCCGGGCACCAGCTGCGACGATGCTGTGGCCTGTACCGAAAACGACGTCTGTGCCGGCGACGGCACGTGCGGCGGCACCCAGAAAGTATGCGACGACACCAACCCGTGCACCGACGACTTCTGCAACGCTGCGACGGGACAGTGCGAGTCCACGGTGAACACGACGAACCCGTGCTCGGACGGCGATGCATGCACCCTGGGCGACGCCTGCAACGCCGCTGGCAACTGCACCGGAACGCCCAAGAACTGCAGCGACGGCATCTTCTGCACCGCCGACAACTGTGACTCCGCCACCGGCGCGTGCAGCAACCCGGCGACCGCCGGTGTGGACTGCGACGACAGCAACGCCTGCACCAACAACGACGTATGCACCGGTTCTGGCACCTGCGTGGGCACTCAGATCGTCTGCGACGACAACAACGACTGCACCGACGACCAGTGCGTGGGTGGCAACTGCGAGTCCACGCCCGACAACAGCAACGCGTGCAGCGACGGAGACGCCTGCACCCTGGGCGATTCATGCAACGCGGGCAACTGCAGCGGAACCCAGCTGGAGTGCAACGACGGCAACGAGTGCACCAACGACTTCTGCGACAACGGCAACTGCGAGTACGACTTCCAGGGTGGCGCCTGCAACGACGGCAACATCTGTACCGAAAACGACGTCTGCCAGCCTGGCGCCGGCTGTGTTGGCGACGAGATCAACTGCGACGACAATAACGAGTGCACCAACGACTTCTGCAGCCAGGCGGGCGGAGGCTGCCAGAACAACTTCCAGGTCGGCGCCCCCTGCAACGATAACGACGACTGCACCTACAACGACGTCTGCCTTGGCTCGACGCAAAGCTGCCAGGGCACTGTCGAGACCTGCGACGACGGGGTGTTCTGCACCGACGACCAGTGCGTCAACGGCGGCTGCAACAACTTCCCCAACAACGACCTGTGCGACGACGGCGAGCCCTGCACCGACGACATCTGCAACCAGTTCGGCGGTGGCACGACCAGCGGCTGTGACAATCAGCCGCTGCCGGACGGCTTCAACTGCAACGACACCTCCGGCAACTTCTGCGCGCCCCAGAACGCCGAGTGCTGGGCCGGCGTCTGCCTCGGTGAGGACCCTTGCAGCTTCGGGGGCGGCGGCAATTGCGTCACCAACTTCTGCAACGAGGCGACCAGCAGCTGCGACCAGCAGTACAATAACAACAACGACTCCATGAAGTGGGAGAACCAGACCTGCTACGAGTTCCCGTCACTGTTCCAGGGCTTTGACCCGAGCGAGGGGATGACCATCGACTTCTGGTTCGACCGGAGTGGCAGCTGCTGTCAGCCCGAGATCATCCTGCAGTACTCGGACTCCGGTTGCCTGGGCTGCGGCGGGCAAGGGTTCACGTTGTTCTACGACTCTGGGCCCAACGACATCATGTGGGCTGAGAGCAACAACGTGGAGAACGTCATCAACAACATCAACAGCGGCTGGACCCACATCGCCATCGTCCGCATCGGCGACCAGGTGTTTGGCTGGGAGGATGGGAACCCCCAGGGCCAAGAGTTCATCAGCGGCACGCTTCAGGACAACTGGCCCAGCGGCGGTGGGACGCCATCGGCACGGATGGGCTGTGGGGATGGCAACCAGTGGTTCATCGAGAACGCGCGGATGGATGAGTTCCGCATCCGTCGCGGTGTCCACTACGCCCCCAACCAGCCGTTCGACGCTCCCTGCTCGGCGGGCTCCGACCAGGACACCGAGGCGCTCTACAAGATGGACTGCTGTAGCAATTCTGAGCTCGAAGACTCTGGTCCGTACAACCACCCCGGATTCCCCGTCTTCGGTGGGAACAATCCAAACTACGAATCGCCCGTTTGCGGAGGCTGCTGAGGACGCGGTGGCAACCTAAGCCTTGGCCGGCGGCGGGGTGAGCTGTAGACTCCGCCGCCGTCGTGTCGGCTAAAGCGACATCGTTGGGCCTTCAAGTCGTCGTCGCCATCTGCGGCGTCGCGGCTGGGGTCTATCTGGCCACGTCGGGAACGAGCGACACCCAGGCTACCTCGGTCGCCACCGCCGCAGCCGGAGTCAGCGCCGTCGGGGGCGGCCCCGTACAGCCTCCCGAGGAAGTGAAACTGCTGCCTCGCCGCCCACGCGACTTCGGCGTTCGTTTGACGGCTCCCAAACGTGGCGACCGCCCCTACGAAGAGGTCGTTGGCGAGGGCCTCCCAGACGTGGAGATTCCTCACTGTCCAGCAGTGCGTTCAGGCCGCAAGAAGCCCCTGGTCTACGGCCTGGGCTCCAGCACCATGGGCGGCCTGGCCAAGGTCCTGGGCGACGAGCTGAAGAAGTTCGGCGTGCGTATGCGCAAGTGGGCCAAAGCCGGCAGCGGGCTGGCCCGCCCCGACTTCCACGACTGGCCCGGCGAGGTTCCCAGCGTGGTGCGGGACTATGACCCGGACGTGTTCGTGGTGGTCCTCGGCACCAACGACAACCAGGCGGTCTGGGACGCCAAGAAGAAGAAGTGGTACCGGCCCAACGACCCCAAGTGGGCGCCGACGTATCGCTGGCGTATCAAAAAGCTGCTGCGCACGCTGAACCAGATGCGGCCGCGCTGGGTCTTCTGGATCGGTCCGAATCTGCTGGACCGTGACTCCAGCCGCCGCGTCGGCAAGCGCATCAACACCATGATGAAGCAAGAAGTGGCCAAGTGGGGCGGCGACGCCTGGTTCATCGACCTCTACAACGCAGGCCGAACCAAGAGCGGCGACCCGAAGAAGTACCTCGAGAAACCAGGCGGGGGGACCTACAAGCTGCGCGGCAACGACGGCATTCACCTGCTCTACTCGGGCCTGCGCTGGGCGCTCGCGGAGCCTGTCCTCAGGAAACTCCGTCCGTGTATCGAGGGCGACGGCGTCCGAGGCTTCGTACCAGGGCCGCGCCCGCGCCGCGAATTCCACCTCGAAGACGACCGCCGGGAGCGCCGCCCCTGAAGCACGCCATCCTCATTGCTGGCGCCTGCTTGATGGCGCTCACGGGCTGCCCGAAGGAAGAGCGCCAGTCGCTCCCGCCCATCCGCTCGGCCGGGGCTGAACCGAAGCCAAAGGCCTCGCTGAAGGCCGAGCCCGCTCCCACACCGAAGGGTAAACCCGCGCCCCAGGCGACGCCCCCACCGAACCCTAAGCCGCCACCGCGAACCGCCCCATCACCCACTGGCAAACGGGTCCTCGCACATGCCCCGGTGGCCGCACAGCGCTATCCGTCGACGCGAACGCTCTCGCCCCTGACAAGCGTCGTCGCCGCCAACATCCAGGCTATCGCCGGCCGCAACATCGGCCTGCGCGACGACACCTTCATGAAAGTCGGCGCCTCCGGCTCGGCGGCGCCGTTCCTGCTGAAATGCCTCGCGACCAGCGACGTCGTGCTGGGGGACTTCAACCACCTCGAGAACACGCTGCGGGCCCTGCGGTTGTCGCGAGCGACGCCGCTGGAACGGGACAGCCTGGCAGCAAAGCCCGGCAAGACCGCGCGATGGGCCATCACTGGCGACAGAGACCGGCTTTCGCCGCTGGAGAAGGAGATCGAAGCCACCAAGGGCCGTTTTGCGCTGGTGCACTACGGCACCAACGACATGCACATGGCGGGGACCTTCGCCGACGCGCTGCATCCCTTCGCCCGTAACCTCCTGCGCATCGTCGACGGCCTGACGAGCAAAGGCATCATCCCGTCGCTGGGCACGCTCTCGCCCCGACTGGACCGCAAAGACGCCAACTTCTGGGTGCCCACCTACAACCAGGTGGTCCGCGCCATCGCCCAGGCCCGCAGCGTCCCGCTGCTGGACATGCATACCGCCATGCTCGCCCTGCCCAACCACGGACGCGCAGCGGACAATCTGCATGCCAACGTGTACCGCTCCAAGAGCGCTGCCCGGCCCTGCGTATTCACCGAGAAGGGGCTGCAGTACGCCTACAACGTCCGCAACTACCTGTCGCTGAAGCTCATCGACCAGATGCGCCGCATCCTGCGCCGCGAGGAGTACGATGACGAAGAGGCGGACCCCATCCTCCTCGGTGAGGGCTCGGCCGCGGGCCCTTATCGCGTCGATGCCCTGCCCTTTGCCGACCTGCGCGACATCCGCCGCTCCCGCCACATGGCGCTGAATCTGACAACCTGCGCCGCGGGCAAGCCCCCGGCAAAGACTGGGCCTGAGGTCGTCTACGAACTCACGCTGAAGAAACCGTCCCGCCTGCGCATCGTCGCGGTGAACCTGCTGGAGACCGACGTCGATCTCTATCTAATGCCCGGCAAAGGCGACGCCTGCTACCGCCACGCGGGCCAACATGTCGAAGGCAAATTTCCAGCCGGGACCGTCCGCATCGCCGTCGACACGCGGCTTTTGGGAGACACCCCGAAGTGGGGTGAGTTCGCCCTGACCATCGTCGAATGTGACGCGGAAGACGCCGCCTGCGACACCCCGGCCTGGTAGTTCGGCCGCGTTCAGGGCTGGGTGCAGGCCCCGATGGTCGTATTGCAGTTGCCCGTGGTGAGGCAATCGGAGTCGTCGCTGCAGCTGTTCCACACCCAGCGCAGGGCGTGATTGCTCTCCCCGGTAATGAGCAGGTGACCGTCGGGGTGAACGGCAACGGCGCGGGGGTTGTTCAAGGTTGCGCTTGTGGCCGGTACAAACTCACCGGTATTGCCCGACGTGCCTGTGCCTGCGACCGTCGAGACGATGGTGGTGGCACCGTCGATACGTCGGATGACGTGGTTGGGCCCCTCGGCCAGGAAGAGGGTTCCATCAGGCCCGACGGCGACGTCGCGGGTGGTGCCCCACGTGAAATAGGTGCTCGCTGCTGGATTGCCGTCCCCAGTGGGATCGGTGGTGGTGCCGACCAGCCCCGTCCAGGTAGCGGTTCCTGGATCGTAGCGGCTGACGCCGCCCACCCAGGTGTTGCCGCCAAAGTCAGTGCCACACATGTTGCCCGCGTAGTACAGATAGTGGGTCGGCCCCGGCCCCACCTCGATGGCGCAGTAATCGGGTTCACAGGACTGCATGGCGACCGGGGAGGCCGTGCAGCCGGGATTGCCGAGGCGCAGTAGCGCTGTCACCAGATTCGTCGCCGCGTCGATCCGGCGGAAGCGGGTGTTGGCGATCGCGCCCGTCTCAGCGGTGTAGACGGCCGAACCGTCGGGCGCGACGGCGATGCGCGTCAGCGACGTGAACGTCGTGTCGAGCCGATGGACGTTTTCGCCACCGAGTGCGCCCCGACCGGCGTAGAGGAAGATGAGCCCGCTCGCCATGTCGACCCCACGGACCGCGGCATTGCCCCCGTCGGCGATGTACAGGATGTCGTTGGCCGCGTCGTAGCCACAATCGTAGGGATTGCTCAGCTGAGCCAGGTTCGCCGGGCCGTTCTCTCCGGAGTATCCAGCACTGCCCGTACCGGCCACCCGAATGGCGTGTCCCTGGGGAGTGACCTGGATGACTCGGTGATTGCTCCGATCGGCGATGAACACTGACCCGTCCGGTCCCACGCAGGAGCTCCGCGGGGCATTGAGACGGGTCGTTGTCGCCGCAGAGTTGAGGGTCGAGCCGCCGACCTTCTGCACGTTGACCGCGGTGAAGATGTCGCCGTCGGCTGGGGGCTCCGGGGTCAGCGTGAACACCGCCGGTGAACCAGGGATGTGGTTGCCGTAGATGTCCCTGTATTCGGCCGTGACCTCGACGGGCTCCAGACCCAGCCCCATCCGACCGGCAAACTCGGCCGCCATGGATGGCGCCGCCGTCTGTACCACGGCGGACTGGGGATGAACCCCGGGGTCATTGGTCGTATACGTGACCTCCGCCCCCAGAATCGGCGTCCCGGTGCCATCCAGGACGCGCGCAGCGGGACTCGGTGCCATCACGGCCCCAATGGTGTGCGTCTGTGCGTCCCCCGCGTGTTTGACCAGGCTGATGTCGGAGAAGGCGTCATCGGCCAGGTTGGCTACGCCGCGCACGACGCCGCCGTAGCGCTCGATGAAGATCAGGTTGCCGTTGTTGTCGAAGCGAGAGGCGACGATGTCGTCAAACTCGGCGTCGCCGATGGGGCCATAGTCGCCCGAGCCTCCCGTTGCTCCCGCAGCCACTTCGGTGACGATGCTGGTGCGGGCGTCCAGCCGCCAGATGTAGTCACCGGTGCTGCTGCCCCAGTCGGTGTTGGTCAGGTAGATGTTGCCGACGGCATCCACGTTGATGCCCGTGAGCCATCGGTAGAACCGGAAGTTCCGCCCCGGCACACCGGCCACTCCATAGGACCCGGCGTTGGTGCCTGCGATGATGCTCCGGTTACCGTTGGTGTCGATGCGAAGGATGCCGTCGAACTGGGCACCCGGATCGGCGGAATCGCCGCAGACCTCGGCGGCAATGAGGATGTCACCGCTCGGCGCCCACGCCATATCGCAGCTATAGCCGTAGCTGCCGCCACCACAGCCGTAGACGGTGGGCTGAGGCTGAGCCCAGCACTGGGTCTGCGAGGGGTTGTCGTAGTTGGCACCGATGAAGTGGTCGACGATGCCGTTGTCGATGACGCGGATGCGGTTCGCGTCGTCGGAGAAGTAGACCTTGCTATCGGGGCCCACCATGACCCGCCAGGCGTTGTTGATGTAGGCGCTGAGCGCGGCCCCGCCGTCGCCATTGGTCCCGCCGGCTGCCCCCCCGCCGGCGAAGGGATAGATGTTGCCATCAGCCAGGTCGACGTATCGGATGCGCCGGTTCGACTTGTCCATGACGTACACCCGACCCAACGCCTCATCGACAGCCACGCCATAAGGCTGGAAGAACTGGGCATCCACCGCAGGTCCCCCATCGCCGGAATAGCCGGCGGTCGTTCCTGCAAACTTGGTGGTGTGGCCCTCGGGACTGATCTGGATCACCTCGTGATAGGCAATGTTGCTGACGTAGATGGTGCCGTCGCTGGCGATGTCCAGGCCGGTCTGAGGCAGGTTCCCATGCAGCACCTGGGTGGACGGCCCCGGCACGTTGACGAAGCTCGCTCCACCGATGCTGCTGCGGGAGTGGTTGGTGACCGGGTACATCGTGCCTGTCACCGGCGAGGCGTTCAGCGTGGCCTGCACGGTGTTGGCCGACGAATCCCCCGTGATGTCAAAGGTGTACGCTCCTGGCTGCAGCCCCGTCCACAGCTGCAGGTCGATGAATCCACTGGCATCGGTGGTCCCTGTCATGGGGCCACTATGGCCACCCGCGCTGGGCGTGACGGAGACTGGGTGGGCGTTGACCGGTTGACCCGTGAGCGTGTTCGTCACCAGGATCCGCAGCGGGGAGAGGATGGGTGTGGGCTCGCCCAGGCCTACCGTCTGGTTGTCACCCGAGACGATGGCCAGCTGAACGACGGTCTCGCAGAATCCACTGTCGCAGGCCAACGTACCGCAGTCAGCGACGCCGCAGCCGCCGCAGTGGGCCGGGTCGTTGAGTGGATCGATGCAGTCTCCGTTGCAGGCCTCCCAACCCGCGTTGCACTGCAGGTCGCAGGTGCCCGCCGGGGTGCAGGTGTGGGTTCCTTCGCCTGAGGGGGGCGCAGCGCAACTGCCGCAGTTCAACCCCGTGCCGCACGCGTCGTCCCAGGTGCCGCACTCGTAGCCCTGGTCGGCGCAGGTCAGCGGGACGCACTGGCATTGGTTGCTCGCATCACAGGCCTCGCCGGTGTTGCACGTCCCGCAATCGAGTGCGTCTCCGCAGCCGTTGTCGGGCGCGCCGCACTGAGCACCCAGCTCGGCGCACGTGGTGGCCAGGCATGCGCATACCCCCAAGGCGTTGCAGTAGCCGCTGGAGCATTCGATATCGGCGGTGCAAGGGTCGCCGTTGGGCAGGTCCAACGGTGCCGGAGTCGCCACGAGCACCCGCGTGACCATGGCTGACGCGTCATAACCGTCGGCCACCACCAGACCGATGACGTAATTGCCGACGGCATCCGGCGTCAGCGTCGTGGATGGCGCGGTGGGGTCGGCGACAGCAGCTGTGTTCCCCGCTGGAGCACTGAGGATGCTCCACGCGTAGGTCAGAGCGCTTCCCTCTGCATCGTTGGACCCCGTCCCGTCCAGCACCGCAAGGTTCCCCACCTGGACCGACGCAATCGGCGCCATCACCGCGGTCGGCGGCGAATTGGTCGCGCAGGCGCCGAGATGGCAGAAGCCCGACGTACACTCGCTGTCGTCGGCACAGCCACCTCCGTCGGGAACCGAGGTAGCGACGAGAACATGGGTCACGACGACCGAATCGACATAGCCGTCGTTGACGGTGAGCCCGATGACGTACGCCCCCTCGACGTCCGGGGTAATGCTCGTCAGCGCCGCCATTGGGTCGGCGATGGCGGCCGCGCTGCCTGTGGGCGCGTCGAAGAGCGTCCAGGCATAGGTCAGGGCCGCGCCTTCCGGGTCGGAGGAGCCTGATGCATCCAGGGACGCGGCGGTATCAGCGACCACTTCGGCGTCGCCGATGATCAACGCGACGGGCACCTGATTGGTAGCGCAGATGCCATTGCTGGGGTGGCAGTAGCCCGAGATGCACTCGCTGTCGTCCGTGCATGCGTCATCGTCGGGCAGAAGCGCGGGATCGGTCACCGTAATGGCCGTGAACGCTGGCTGTGAGGCATCGTAGCCGTCGCTGACCACCAGCGAGACCAGGTACACGCCGACCACGTCGGGTACGAATGAGGCGTTGGCGAGCGTCGCGTCGGTCAACGTCGCGTTGCTACCAACCGGGGCCTGGTCGAGGCTCCACACAAAGGTCAGCGCATGCCCGTCGGCGTCTGCGGAGCCGCTGCCATCCAGCGCAACGCCCGTGGCCAACTCAATCGTGGTGGGCGCAGCAATGGTTGCCAGCGGTACGGCATTGGTCGCGCAGTCCCCGCTCCCGGTCACGTCGCAGTAGCCACTGGCACATTGCACATCTCCGGCACACGGGTCCCCGTTGGGCAGCCCGGTAGTACTGTTGGCGACGATGACCTCAACCACCTTGGGGCTGTTCTGGAAGCCGTCGTTGACGACCAGGGACACGGTGTAAACGCCAGGCAGGTCGGCGGTGAACTGCGCGGCCACCCCGGAGTCGTCGTCCAGCGCTGCTGCGCTCCCCGCCGGAGCGGACTCGATGAGCCAGGCATACGTCAGGCTCGCCGACTCAGGGTCGCTCGAGCTGCTGCCGTCCAGCAGCACCGCCGTGCCGGCATCCACCGGTGCGTTGGAGCTGATGACCGCCGCCGGGGACACGTTGGTCGCGCACTGCTGGGTAGCGGGGTCACAGTAGCCACTGGTGCACTCGGTGTGGTCAGCGCAATCGTCCCCATCCGGCTTGTTCGACGGAACCTCGGCCACAATGGTGACGACGTCGGTGGTGGAGAGGTCGCCATCGCTGACCGTCAGCCGCAGCGTGTAGGGGCCAACGAGATCCGCCGTAAAGCTCGGGGCCACCAGGCTGGCGTCGTTCAGCGCTGCCGCGGAACCGGCCGGTGCATCGGTCAATTCCCAGACGTGTGTGATCGCAAACCCCTCCGGATCGTTCGAGCCCGAGCCGTCCACCGTCACATCGGTGCCGACGTCGACGATCTGGGTGTCACCAGCCTCCGCGACGGGGGCCTGATTGATGGCGCAGGCGCTGTCGAAGCAGAAGTCCGATTGGCACTCGAGGTCGGCGTTGCACGACTCGCCCTCCGGCAACAGATCGACCGGGTCGGGGTCGGCGTAGATGACGAAGTCTTCGGGCAACGAGTCGAGCATCCCGTCGTTGACCACCAGACGCAGCACGAAGACGCCGGCAACGTCCGGAGTGAAGGTCGTCTGACCCGCAGCGGGGTCGACGATGGCGGCCGCCGAGGTCGCTTCCGGGTCCGTCGGGCTGACCTCGTTGAGGCCCCAGCTGTAGGTCAGCGCAAGCCCTTCGGGGTCGCTGGATTGGCCACCATCGAGCGCAACCTCGGTGCCCACCTGGACGATGACGGCCTTGCCGGCGATGGCGACAGGCGCTTCATTGGTCTTGCAGGCACCCTCGAAGCAGAACTGACTCTCGCACTCATCATCTTTCTCACACGACTCGCCGTCGGGGCGTAGGTCAGCCTGACCGACGACCGCCATGAAGCCGACGGTGTCGGGGAGCGAGGAGATGTAGCCGTCATTGACCCGCAGCCGGACCACATAGAGACCTTCGACATCCGGAGTGAATCCCGAAGCGACGGCGTCAGCGGAGGTCAGCACCGTGGTCGAGCCTGCGGGCAGTTGGCTGAGCTCCCAGCTAAAGGTCAACGTATCCCCGTCCGGGTCACTGGAGCCGCTGGCATCCAGGGCCACCGGTTCCCCGACCGGGACCGTCGCGGAGACACCGCCCTTGGCGATGGGCAGTTGGTTGGCGGCGCAGACGCCTTCGACGCACTTACCCGCGGCGCACTGGCTGCCGGTCTCACACGGCGCCCCCTCGGGCAGCTTGAAGGTGCCGTCCTCGTCGAGCACGAAGACGGCCACGGTGGCGCGTGATACGCCGCCCCGGACATCGGTCACCGCCAGCTCCAGCTCATAGACGCCCTGTTGGTCCGCGGTGAACCCCACGGAAGGCGTCGCCTCTCCGCTGATGCTGGCGTTCGCCGCGGCCGGCTGAGTCGTCAGCGACCAGGCGTAGGTGATGGCTTCTGCGTTGTCAGGGTCGTCGGGGTCGTTGGATCCACCGCCATCGAGGGTGACAGGGACGTTGACCAGCGTGACCCTGTTCGGCCCCGGATCCGCGATGGGCAAGGTATTGGGCGCTGCGCACAGCCCGGCATTACAGAGCCCCGAGGCGCACTCGTCGTTGTCGACACACGGGCCACCCGGCTCTACCTGGTTGACTGTGGGTCTTTCGATGTCCTCGGGACATCCCGCGAATGCCACTGCTGCGACGAGCAGCAGCCTCAGGGCTTGCAGAACAACACGCATGACGGTCCTCTCCTGGGCATGCTCCGTGCGTGCAGGAGAGTACCATCGGCAGAAATGTGAACCCTGACCCCCCATCGAAGGGGTCAACGTTCCCGTTCAGCGGTGTTTGGCGACGATATCGTCCCGCCAGGCGATCAGGTCCTCGAAGGCGCCGGCAAGCCTGAACTCGTTCCAGCACTCGGCGTTGGCCTTACCGAGGCGGATGTAGCGCTCGCTCATGGGCTTGACGAACTGAAGCGCCGACACCACCGCCAGGTCAGCGGCGGTCAGACCGCTGCCGACGAAGTACTCGCCACCATCGAGCTGCTGGCGAAGACCTTCGAGGGCCTCGGCCATGCGCGCCTCCAGCGTCGTGTCGTCGGTGCTCTCACCGTGCTTGTCCAGCAGGTAGTTGGCCCCGGCAATGGTCAACGGGACCATCGTCCTGCGCAGCGGCCGAGGCAGCTTGAAGGGTACGTTCTCCTCCAGCGCCTGCCGGTTCGCGAGGACACGCCGCGTGGTCCGCGTGCGCCCCGCCACCAGGACATCCCGTGCCAGCCACCAGACCCGGTGGACCTCGCCGTCATGACCGGCCGGAAAGAGCGCGGGGCCCTCGGTACCCATCCTGTCGGCGTGTCGCAGGATGTCGAGACTGTCGGTGAGCACGAGGTCGCCATGGATCAGCACGGGCACCGTCAACTTCCCGCTGAGCTTGCCCGTCTGCAAGCGCAATAATGGCTCGCCCAGCATCGGCAGGTACTCGCGGTAGGTGTACGAGACCCCCTTGAGATCCAACCCCCACCGGGCCCGGTAGGACCATGGGGAGTACTTGATGCCTATCAGGGTGCAGCCAGAGGGGTACGCGGAAGATGCATCGACCATGGGCCAGCGGTATCACAGCCGGAGCGAGGGCAAAACCCGCCCGGTTGCGCGATGGAGGACAACCGCGAGAATTGCCCCGATGATTGAGATCGAAAGTCTCGGCCGAGGCCGTCCGTGATCGCAGCAAGCTACGGAACGTTGTCCTGGTTCACGGTGAACCGAAGGCACAGCGGGCTTTGACGGACAAGCTGACAGAGCGCGGTTTCCCCTCGGTCTACGCCCCCGCTCCGGGGCAGCGCATCCGGCTCTGAGTGCGCTGAAAAGGTAGAGCCCAGAACCAGCGCGGCGGCTACGCCCACGCTGAGGCCCCAGCGGAACACGGTGGAAGTTGTCATCACTTTTGATTCTATCAGCTTGTGGGGGGTAGAATCACGCCGAAGGTCAAGGGCCAGAGTCAATATCCAGGTAGGGGACACCATGCGACGGACGATCGTCGTGGCGCTTGCTTGTGCAGCCCTTATCGGCTGCTCCGAGCTGGCGGATAAGAACCAGGGCACCACCGACGTGGCTGCGCCCGACGTCACGCTCGGTGATGGCAACACCACCACCGACAGCGGTGACGGCGAGATCGTGGACACCGGCCCCGACATCCCGCTGTGGGTGAATGTCGAACCGGGTGAGCCCGGCGCCGAGTGCCAGGCCAACGAGGACTGCAACAGCGGCTTCTGCGTCGAAGGCCCAGCCGGCAACATCTGCACCGACACTTGCATCGAGAGCTGCCCGCTGGGCTTCGCCTGCAAGCCCGTCGCCGTGTCCGGCGACCCCACCTTCATCTGCGTCTACGAACACATCCCCTTCTGTCGCCCCTGCACCCTCGATAGCGACTGCGCCCACCCGTTCATCACCGGCGCCGGCGCCAAATGCGTCGACCGTGGTGACGGGAGCGGCAGCTTCTGCGCCACGGCCTGCGCCGAAAGCTCCCCCTGCCCGGAGAGTGCCACGTGCGAAACCGCCACCGTGGGCGACGAGACGCTCAGCCTCTGTCAGCCTTTCCCTGGCGCTGAGTGCTCCTGCTCCCAACGCGCGATCGACGAGGGCGCCGCCACCAGCTGTGTGAACACCAATGCCCTGGGCTCGTGTGAGGGCCAGCGCATCTGCACCACCGAAGGGCTATCGGCGTGTGACGCACCGGAGCCCGTCGAGGAGCTCTGCGACGACGTGGACAACGACTGCGACGGCGCCACCGACGAATCCTTCACCGCCAAGGGCGAACCCTGTGATGGCGATGACAGCGACCAATGCCTGGACGGCGTGCAGGCCTGCCAGCCCGACGGAACCCTGGCATGCGACGACGACCTGGCGAGCACCCCGGAGGTCTGCAACGACCTGGACGACGACTGCAACGGTGAGACCGACGAGCAGTTCACCGACAAGGGCCTGCCCTGCGACGGCAACGACGTCGATCTGTGTGCCGACGGCATCTTCGTGTGTGATGAGCTGGGCGGCCTGGTCTGCAACGACGACATCGTGAGCAGCGAAGAGATCTGCAACAGCGTTGACGACGACTGCGACGGGGAGACCGACGAGGACTTCATCGAGCTGGGACAAGCCTGCGACGGCGACGACGCCGACAACTGCGCGCTGGGGACATGGGCCTGCGCCACGGATGGCAGCGGCGTCCCGGTGTGCAGCGGCGACGGCCCCAACGTGACCATCACCGACCTGGACGGGACCTCCGACCTGGCGCCCGGGGATGCCTGTGGGGTTGGCGTTTGCGCGGGGGGCGTGGTCGAGTGTGCCGACGGGCTCGCTCCCAGCTGCAGCACCCATGCGAATGCCACCGAGGAGATCTGCGACGGCATCGACAACGACTGCGATGGGGAGACCGACGAGGACTTCGCCACCGATGGTTCGGTCAAATACAACGACGTCAGCGGTCAAGCGCTGGGGCTTGGAGCGTCCTGCGGGGTCGGCGCCTGCACCGGCGGCACGGTGGTCTGCGCGGCGGACCAGATCTCGCTGACCTGCGACAGCCTCGGCAACGCCGACACGGACCTGTGCGACGGCTTCGACAACGACTGTGATGGCCTCGTCGACGAGGAATACAACGTGGGCGGTTCGGTCAGCCTCACCGAGCTCGACGGAACCACCACGCTTCACCTCGGCGACAGCTGCGGCCTGGGCAACTGCGCGGGCGGCACGGTGGTCTGCGGTCCGGGCGGCACCTCGCTGGTATGCACCACCGGCGGATTTGTCGCTGAGGACGTATGCGATGGCCTCGACAACGACTGCGACGGTGTGGTCGACGAGGCCTACATCGCTGGAGGCACCGTAACCTACGTCGGACCCGACAACGGCGTCCCCGCGACCAAGGGGCAGCCCTGTGGCACCGGCATCTGCGCCGGCGGCACGGTGGTGTGCGACACCAACCTCGTCTCGCTCACCTGCACCACCGCCCCAGCAGCCGTACAGGACAAGTGCGACAACCTCGACAATGACTGCGATGGCGAAACGGACGAGGACTACGCCGCTGGCGGCAGCAACACCTATGCCGACCCCGGCGGCGCCTCGGGGCTGGTGCTGGGGGACACCTGCGGCTCTGGCGCCTGCGACGGCGGCGTGGTCGTCTGCTCCACCAATGGCAATGGGCTGACGTGCAGCAACCTGCCGGATGGCGGCGAAATCTGCGACAACGTCGACAATGATTGTAATGGCAACACCGACGAGGGATGCGACGATGACCTCGACGGCTACTGCGACGACACCCTGGCGATCATCGGCACCCCGACGGTCTGCCCCAACGGCGGCGGCGACTGCAACGACGGCGACGAGACCTTCAACCCAGGCATCCTCGATATCTGCGACGGCATCGACAACGACTGCTCGGGTATCGCCGACGATGACTATGTGGACGGCACCGTCACCTGGAACGGCATCAGCAAGGGCCTGGCCTGCGGCCTGGGCACCTGTGCCGGGGGTGTCGTGGTGTGCGGCCAGGATCAGCTCACCCTGGACTGCACGACCGAGCAGAACGCCAGCAACGAGATCTGCGACAACATCGACAACGACTGCGACGGAATCACCGACAACGGGTGCGACGATGACGGGGACGACTACTGCGATGTCGGGCTTCCCTTCATCGGCAACCCGTCGGTATGCCCGAATGGACCCGGCGACTGCGACGACGCTGATTCCAGCCGCAACCCCGGCATCGCCGAGATCTGCGACGACATCGACAACAACTGCCTCGGCGGGGTGGACGAGGGCTGTGACGATGATGGCGACAACTTCTGCGACGCCAACGTCGCCATGGTCGGCAGCCCCGCGGTGTGCCCCCTGGGCGGCGGCGACTGTGAAGACCTCAACAACCTCATCAACCCCAACGCCGTCGAGATCTGCGACAACTTCGACAACAACTGCGCCATGGGCGTCGACGAGGGGTGCGACGACGACGGCGACGACTACTGCGACATCACCATCACCACCGTGGGCTATCCCGACGTGTGCCCCAACGGTGGCGGTGATTGCTCCGACGCAGCCAGTGCGGTGAACCCGGGCGCCACCGAGGTCTGCGACGACATCGACAACAACTGCGCCGGAGGTACCGACGAGGGCTGCGACGACGACGGGGACGACTATTGCGACGACGGGATGACCACCGTCGGCAACCCCAACACCTGCCCCAACGGCGGCGGCGACTGCGTGGACACCCTGGCCGACATCAACCCTGGCCAGCTCGACATCTGCGACGGCATCGACAACGACTGCTCCACGGTGGCCGACGACCCGTTCCTCGACGGGACCATCACCCTGGGCGGGCTGAACAAAGGCGAGACCTGCGGTACTGGCGCGTGCGGCGGCGGCACCGTGGTCTGCTCGGCGGACCAGACCGACCTCGAGTGCGACACCGCCAGCAACGCCAGCGCTGAGTTCTGCGACGACGTGGACAACGACTGCGACGGCATCACCGACAACGGCTGCGACGACGATGGCGACGACTACTGCGACACCGCGGTGGGCGTGGTCGGCCTGCCTTCGACCTGCCCCTTCGGCGGTGGCGATTGTGACGATGAGTCTGCGGCGGTGAATCCGGCGGCCACCGAAATCTGCGACGACATCAACAACAACTGCGCCGCAGGCGTGGACGAGGGCTGCGACGACGACGGTGATGACTATTGCGACGCCACCATGGGCCTCGTGGGTACGCCGCAGGTCTGCCCCAACGGGGGCAACGACTGCGAGGACACCAACGGCGCGATCAACCCGGGTGCCGACGACATCTGCGATGGGATCGACAACGACTGCGACACCGTGGCCGACGACCCCTACCTCGACGGTACCGTGACGTGGAATGGATTGGATAAGGGAGAGGCCTGCGGACAAGGCCAGTGCGCCGGCGGCGCGGTTATTTGCGGCCAGGACCAGCTGAGCCTCGAATGCACCACCTCCGGCGCCAGCGGCGGCGAGGTCTGCGACGACGTCGACAACGACTGCAACGGCGTCACCGACGAGGGTTGTGACGACGACAACGACAACTACTGCGACAGCAGCATGACGGTCATCGGCGCGCCGAGCACGTGCACGTTCGGGGGTGGCGACTGCGTCGACACCAATGGCGCCGTGAACCCTGGCATCGTCGAGGTCTGCGACAACACCGACAACAACTGCCTCTCCGGGATCGACGAGGGCTGCGACGACGATGGGGACGACTTCTGCGACGCCAACATGGGTATCGTGGGGACGCCGACCGTCTGCCCCAAGGGCGGCAACGACTGCGCCGACAGCAACGAGCAGATCAACCCCGACGCGACCGAGGTCTGCGACAACGCCGACAACGACTGCGTAGGTGGCACTGACGAGGGCTGCGACGACGACAACGACAACTACTGCGACGCCAACATGACCATCGTGGGCACGCCGTCGACTTGCACCGGCGGCGGCGGGGACTGCGCTGACGGCAACTCCGCCATCAACCCGGGCGCCAACGAGATCTGCGACGACATCAACAACAACTGCGCCGGAGGCGTCGACGAGGGGTGCGATGACGACAACGACAACCACTGCGACTACACGATGGTCGTCGTGGGTACACCGTCGACCTGCACCGCCGGCGGGGGCGACTGCAACGACAATGCCGCCAGCGCTTACAGCGGCGCTCCGGAGCTATGCGACGACCTGGACAACAACTGCGACAGCCTGACCGATGAAGGTTGCGATGACGACAACGACAACTACTGCGACGACGGCATGACGGTCATCGGGTTCCCTGCCACCTGCACCGCTGGCGGGGGCGACTGCCAGGACGGCCTGGCCAGCTACAACCCTGGCATCGCCGAGATTTGCGACGGCAACGACAACGACTGCTCGGGGGTTGCCGATGACGCTTCCGCGACGTCGATGTGTGGCAGCCCCGACAACGCCACGCCGGTGTGCTCGGGGGCCTGCTCGCTGAGCTGCAACTCGACCCATACGAACCTCAACGGGCTCTTCGGAGACGGCTGTGAGTGCGCGCTGGACAGCCAGGACGTGGCCAACAACGGCAACGGCTGCGCTTCGGCTATCTCGCTGGGCAACATCGACGACAACGGCGAGGTCGTGACCCGCAGCGGCACCCTCCACACGGCCTCCGATGTGGACTGGTACATCTTCCAGGGCGTCGACCTGACCCCGCTGGGCAACAACGACGACTATGACGTGGTCATCAACTTCGCTTCCAACCCGGGCAACGAGTTCATGTTCGACGTCATTCGTGGGGGCACGTGCAGCACGACCGCGCAGTGCACCGGCGAGACGAACTACAGTTGGTACACCGACCACATCAACGGGACGACCGACGGTGAGGGCAACTGCGTCGGCGCGCCAGGCGAAACCAACAAGAACATCTGCGCCAACGACTCCAGCTATTACCGTGTCAGGGTGTACCGGAACCCTGCGGTGAGTACGCCGACGTGCAACACCTACATCCTGCGGGTCCGCAACGGCTGACGAACCATCGCTGCATCCTGGTCGCCACTTCCGCCCTGTTCCTGCTCATGACGCCTGCCTGCAAGGGCAACGGGCACAAGAAGGGTCCGACGACGCCAAACGCTTCCGCTCAAACGCCTCCCACCGAAGCCAAGACGCCCGAAAACGAGTACTTACCTACAGGGCCTCGCGAATTCGACATGGGGGACGGCTGGATCGCCGCTGGCCAACCCACCGCAGACCGCCTGCGTCAGCTGGTGAAGCAGAACGCTCGTACCATCACCATGCGCATGTCGGGGGAAGAGTCCCTTGACGAGAAGAGCATCGTAGAGAGAGCCGGCGGAAGCTTCATGCGCCACGGTACCCGCGGCGGCGATCTTGCGAGCAAGGCGTTCCACGAGAAGCTGTACGACCTTATTGACGCGGAGAAGAAGAAAGGTGGGCGGGTCTACCTCCACTGCGGCGGCAGCAACCGGGTGGGTGCCGCCTGGGCGCTCTATCACGCCGAACGCAAAGGCATGGATCATCAGTGACACGAAGTGGCGCTGATGAGCAGCCTTTAGGAGCCCGAAGGGCGATACACCTAATAGTTGAAGGATGATAGAGCGCTTGGTCGGCGCTAGCCGAGCAAGCGCTCGTGTCATCCTGATCCGGACGAGGCCATCGAGAAGGGCCGCCAGACCGGAATGCGCGGCCTGACGCCCTTGGTAAAGCAGATCCTGGGTCGCTGAAACAGTCCCGGACTGTCCCGGACAACCCAACTGTCCGACGGCATATAGTGCATATACACACCCTTTGATTTCAAGCCCCTAGAAAATGGCCCAATGCTTGCTCTGGATAGCGAAGAGACCTCTTCGACCAGGAGCACATGATGGTGGGTAGATATGTAACAGGCGCCGTGGCGATCTCGCTGGCGCTGCTTGCGGGCGCGGGCTGCGACGATGCTGAACACAGCCACGATGAGCACACCACAACTGACCCCACCGACTCGACCGACCCGACCGACCCGACCGGCAGCTGCACGCAGGCCGCCGACTTCATGGACGTCACCGGGACCTCCGCCGGAAGTCAGTACGCCGCTCCGACCCTTGCAGCGAGCTGCACCGACACGACGGTCGTGGTCGCCAGCAACGGGATCCCCAACTTCAGCTTCGACCAGGTCACCCCCAACATGCTGACGACGCAGAACTTCCAGTGGGAGTTCCCGCGCTATCCGGAGAAAGCCGCCCAGGTTTCGGCCATCCCGCTCGGCGGCGCTTCCGCCATCGCGGTCAACGGCCTTCCCATCTTCGGGCCTACCGAGGCGCCCAACGACGGCTACCGCGACCCGATCCTCGACGAGCTGCTGGACTACTGCAACGGCCACACGGCGCCCGGCGGCGTGTACCACTTCCACGCGCGTCCCGACTGCCTCTTCACCGACATGGAGGGCAACACGTCGCTCGTGCTGGGCTACGCCTTCGACGGCTTCCCCATCCTGGCGCCGTACATCTGCGAGGACGACGCCTGCACGAGCGTCAAGAAGGTCCAGAGCAGCTGGCAGCCCATCGCCGCCCAGTTCGACGCCGGCGGCCAGCCGCTCTACACCAACACCGACGAGGGCTCCTGGGACATCTTCGAGTACATCGCCGGCTCGGGTGACCTCGACGCGTGCAACGGCCGCGACCTGCCCGACGGGTCATACGCCTACTACGCCACCGACACCTTCCCCTACACCATGGGCTGCTACACCGGCACCCCGACGGCCAATGGCCGCGGCGGCGGCGGCGGTCCTGGCGGAGGGGGGCCGGGCGGCGGTCCTCCCATGCCGTAGCATCGTCCGCGGCTCGCGCAGAGACGCGGGGGCGGGAGCGGGGGCACGACCCAGCATGTAACGGGGCTGGGTATCTCTCCTCCAGGTGGTCAGCAACACGCCGCCGCTCCCGCCTCCGGCCTTTTCAGCCTCCCGCGTCTCTGCGCGAGCCGCACGTCCCTTTCCTCCCCGCACCGACTGGCCTGGAGCAACGCCATGCACGTTCAGATCGTTCGAGTGCTTCTTGCCGTGCTTCTGGTGGCCGGCCGCGCCTGCACCGACGGCGAGTCGGAATCCACCACCAGCGCCAGTGTCGAGGCCGCCGCGGGGCTCACCACCGCCAGCGTCAGCTATACGCTGGACTGGTCGCTGGACGGGTTGACTCGAAGCGACGACGGCGCCTCGTGGACCACCACCACGGACCAGGGCTATCAGGTCTCGGTCACGTCGGGGTACCTGGTCTCCTACAGCACCAGCCTGGTCAGCTGTGAGGACCTGACGACGGCCCGCCTGGAGCGTCCCGCCCGGTCCTTCCTCGACCGCCTCTTTGCTCCGGCCTCTGCCCGAGCGGGACATCCCGAGGACGAAGAGCCGTCGATGGTGAGCGCCCCTCAGGTAGAGTCCCTGACGGCGTTACAGTCGCTGGCGTTTGGGGAACGCACCTTCGACACCACCGACTACTGCATGGCGCACTACGTCGTAGGCATGCTCACGCCGACGTCCGTAGACGCCGACGCGTTTGCCGACCTGATCGGGTCGAGCCTGGTCCTGGAGGGCACCTGGACCTCGCCCGACGGCGCCACCACCGAGACCTTCAGCATCACCACCGATATGGCCAACGGTCAGCTCGAGACGCTCTCGGATGTCCTCACGAACCCCCTGAGCGACGGGCAGGATGCGCTGACCGTCACGGTCAGTCGGCAGCCCGCGCGCTGGTTCGACGGCATCGAATTTGCGACCGGCACCATCGAGGCGACATGGACCGGCGCCGACCCCTTCGCCCGTCAAGTGGTGGTCAACATGATGGACAGCCTGACCATCACGGCCGAGGGACAGTAGCCCCTATAGCGGCCCACCCACGGCGGCTTCGAGCCGTGCGTGCGCAGACCGCAACTCCAGACGTGCCTCCAGCAACAAGCGCTCGGTGTCCAAGCGCCGAAGCTTCGCCCGCTCCAGCGCGTCGGGAGCCTCCGTGTTGGCCTCCACCGCCTTGCGGACCGCCTCGAGGTGCTGAGTCGCCGCCGGAATCAGCCGCTCCTGTAGGCTCTTCAATCGCTTCTCGGCGGCGGCATAGGCCTCTCGGGCATCGTCCACCTCTTCACCGATACGGACGGCCCAGCGCTCGCGCTCCAGCTCGGCGCGCAGAAGCTCGGCCCGGGCCCGCTCGATACCGCCGTTGTTCTGGTGGAAGATCGGGAGGTTGAACGACACCTGCAGCCCGAACGCCGCCGGTTCCAGCGGCGACCTGAAGCTGTAGCCCACCTGGGCGAAGCGAAACCATGGCCAGGCCTCGCTGCGCTCGACATAGACCCGGGCACGCGCCGCATTCACGGCCCAGGCCGCAGTTTCGCGCTGCGGGCGGTGCCGCAGCGCCTGTCGCACCAGCGCCTCGCGCTCCGGAACCTTGCCTTGCAGCCCCGAGCCGAGGGTCACGTCGAGCACGCTGCCCGCCGGCGCCCCCACGAGCCGTGCCAGGCGACGTCTCGGGACCTCTTCGTGCGACGTCAGCTGAGCGATACGCTGCTCCTGGAGCGCCACCGCCAGACCGCGCCGCGAGGCTTCACTGCCCGTGGTCACGCCCGCACCCGCCCCCTTGGCCGCCAAAGCCTGCCGAGCCTTCAAGACCTCGAGCCGCTTGCGCGCGAGGGCGAGCCTTTGGCGGATCTCCCAGACGCGCGTGAACTGCTCCACCACCTCACCCCGCAGCTCAGCCTCCAGCGCGCGACGCGCCGACTGGCGCTGATACACGCCCGCTCGCGCCGCATCCTCTCGAGCCGCCAGCCGCCCGGGTCGCGGGATGGGGAACCGCATCAACAGCTCCACGTTCGGGTTGCTGTCGACGAAGTCGTCGATGTCCATGTTGTTGATGCGGAGCTCGGGATTGTCGGCCTGAGCCGCCTCGCGCATGGCCGCACGGGCCACGTCCACGTCGACCTGCGCCATACGTAGCTCGACCGAGCGGGCCATGCTCAGCCGCACCGCTTGCTCCAGCGTGACGCTGGCCGGAACCTGTCTCGCGGCGTCAGCCTTGCCAGCCGACTTCCAGATCCGCACGTCCTCGTCCACCGTGGGCGTCGAGGTGGCGTTGTAGCAACCCGCTGCGCACAGCGCGGCAGCTAGCGGCGCGGCCAGGGCAGCTCGGCCCACTTCGGCTCCTTCTGACCAAGGTCGAACACGACGGTCATCCGCCCCGCGATGGGCGACACCGCCAGGCCCTCAGGCTTGAGCTTTGGGAACGCCCGCAGCTTGCGCGCAGATAGCACCCCCTGCCGCGGCTGCGGATCACGGACGTAGTACAACGCGCCCGCCTTCGAGCGCTTGGCGCCGTCCGATGTGGTCGCCGCAAAGACCAGACCTCCATCGGGCAGGAACACCAGCTCGGCGATCCCTGCCGAGTGGCTGGTCCCTTTGGCGTCGGAACAGCTGGCCCCGACGGACGCCCACCGGGTCAACTCGCCCGCCGCCAGTGACCCCGTGTCCAGCAAGCGCTGCGGATAACGGAGGTGCCAGATGAGTGCCCTGCCCTTGTCGTCCAGGGGCGCCTTCAGCCCGATGAGCAGCCCGCCTCGCGGATACGCTGCCAACCCTTCGATGTTGAGCCGGTTCAGACCGCCGGTGAGGCCCAGACCCAACTCCGCCAGGGTGTCCGGGCTGGCCTTCTGCAGCAGTTTGAAGAGATAGACCGCGCGGGTCGACGAGAATGCTCGCCCCGACTCGGGGATGAGGCGGGTGAACACCTGGCGCTTCTTGGGGCGCCGCCCCTTGCTCGAGGCCGAATTCGACGCGATGACCCACAGCCCGCCGCCATCGGCAGGCGCCACGCCTTCCAGGTCGCTCCACTCGGGCACGCCGGTCACCGCCAGCGGCTCGGGGTCCAAAGCACCGTGACGGTCCATCGTGAATACCCACGGCGCCGCGTCATTGCTCTTCTTGAAGCCTGTGTCGTCGCTGACGATGACGTACCGGTCCAGGGAGGGCACCCAGGTGATCCCCGACGCCTCGAAACGGGTCATCCTCTTGAGCCGCTCGGGCAGCGGCAACGGTCGAACCACGCCCAGCTTCGAGGGAGCCTTGCGCTTCGGCTGACCCGCGCGCGCAGACCCTCCTTCGGCACCCGGTTGCTTGAGATCCTTGAACGCCACGACGAACCGCTGGCCAGCCACGAGATCGGTCGGCGTGTCCAACGCCACCATGACCTCGCGGCCCCAGACCTCGACCCGCGGGTCATGACGGCATTGCACCGGAAGCGCACCCACACGCGGTGACAGAGCCACGACACGGCCCTTGAAGGTCGCCCTGGCGCCCCGTGGTTTGACCTCGACTGCGGTGCCCAGCTGCACCGACAGCGCACGCGCTTCGTCCAGGCAGGCCACGATGCGGTCCTTCTTGTCGTCACCGACCACGGTGACCAGCGGCATCCCCAGCGCGGCGACTTCGCCCCGGCGCAGCATCACCTGCGCGATGCGTCCGGTGGCCGGCGCGCGAATCAGAAGCCTGCGTCGCTCCGTCATGAGCCCGTCGATCCGGCGTTGCAGCACCTTGATCTCGGCGTCGAACGGCGCCAGCAGCGCCTTGTCCGAATCCGCGGAGACCAGCGATGCACGGCGCTTTTTGACCGCCCCCAGCTGGGTCTCCAGCAGCGCCACCTCGGGTCGCGCCGCCCCCACCTCTTCCCGGGCGCCGGCGAGCTCGACCGCCAGGTCGCCGTCGCGCCGATCGCGGGTCACCAGCTTGTCCGACAGCAGCTTGTCCAACTGCTTGCGACGGGCTCGAAGCGCCTTCAGCTGCGCACCACGCACCCGCTTGCGCTGTTTGGCCCGGACAAGGTCCCGCTCGGCGGTGGCGACCGCCTCGTCCATCCGCTCCACCAACGTCGCCCGGTCCAGCACCGCCTGCGCTGCAGCCGCCTTGCGCCGGGCCCGAGTGCGGGCGACCTCGGCCTCGAGCACGGCCACCTGCCCGTCCAGCTCGCGACCGTCCAGAACCGCCAGCACCTGTCCGGACTGGACCTCCTGGCCGACCTCCACCGAGATGCTCTCGATGCGCCCGGCTCGCGATGCGGCCACCTTGTACTCGACGCCCTTTGCGTAGCCCATCACCGGCGCGTTGCTGGTGTTGTCGTACCAGAGCCAGCCCGCCGCCCCCATGGTGAGCAGCCATACGGTCCAGGGCGCCACCCTGGTCCGCAGGGTGCGGCCGATTCGGCGGGCAGACGGCACGCGCTAGACCTCCACCGTGGGCTCTTCGAGGAACAGCGACACGTCGGAGACACCGCCCAGCTTCTGAAGCGCAGCGACCAACCTGGTCTGGCCCTCATCATCGGCAAAACGCACGTGGTAGGCGTGTTCGACCGCGGTTCCCTGGGCGACATCGCGCAGCGTCACCAGGGTGAAGCGCCGGGTGTGCGTCTTGAGCGCCTGGGCGAAGTCGCCGTCGTCGGCGTCGGAGGGGGCGGTGAAACGGAGCAGCCCGTCGAAGTGGCGCTGCCCACCGAACTCCGTGCCAGCCAGCATCACCGCGGCGAGGATGAAGACGATCGTGCCCAGTACGGCCGCGCCGTGGGAACGCAGCCCGGCGGCGATTCCAACGCCCAGCGAGGCGAAGACGAAGACCATGTCGCGGGGGTCTCGCATCGCGGTGCGGAAGCGGATGATGGCCAGCGACCCGGCGATGCCCAGGCCCGCCGCGATGTTGTTGTTGATCGCCAACATGAGCATGGCGGCCACGATGCTGCCCAGGGCGACCGCCTGCACGAACGAACGCGAGTAGGACATGCCGCGGAAGGTCCAGATGTACACCGCGGCCACAGCCTGACTGAGGCCAAACGCCAGCAACAGGCTGAGCGCCGCCTGCTCGAGGCTGACGGGGCCCGAGGGCCCGGCGAAGATGTCCAGGGCGTTCACCTGGGCTCCCTCACGGTCCGAAGTTCTGGGGGGCTGTGCAGGGCCTTGATGGCGGTCCCGTATTTGGAGAACGCCTGACGGTCCAGGTTGAATTTCGCGACGATGCGAGAAAGCCAGCTGGGGACCGCGCGTTCGAACTTGAGTTCCAGGATGACCGGCGACAGGAAGCCCTTTGAGCGGGCGGATGGCGCCGAATCGGCATACCGCCATGCTCGCTCGTCAGGCTCTGGGCACCACTGGTCCATACGCTGATGACGGATATGGGTATCGAACGTAACGCGCGCATAGCTATCGAGCGTGCTGATCCAGGGCTCCCGCTCGTAGCGAACGACGGCGACCGGCTCGAGATTGTGGCGGATTCTCAGCGACAGAAAACGCTCTACGGCCTTGTTGTCCAGGGTCCTGGGCGGGCGGTCGAGGAGCTGAGCGACCTGGTCGCGGGGGACCGGACCCCGCGTCTTCAGGATGATGTCGCCGTCGCGACCCTTGATCTCGAAGAACGCAGGCGAGCCTGGCGCCGCAGGGTACGACCGTATGCGCGCCTTGAATCGTCGGGGCAGCTCGAGATTGTTGGCGGCGTAGAGCTGCAGGTCCCAGGTATCGAGGTACAGGCTGTCGATGGTGTAGCAGCTGCCCGGACGCCCCTCGGCCATGGGGTCGAGCACGCAGTACGGTCGAAGGGCGCCTCGGATGCGAGCCGCCTTGTCCGTATCGATCAGATACTTGAACTCGCGGCGCTGGATGCGTTGAGGGTTCAGGGGCCCTCCCTGGCCGCTAGAAGCCGACCATGAAGTAGATGGCGACCCCGAGTCCCGCGAGCACGGCGATCCCGACCACGATCATCATGACGTTACCGCCGCCGCCGGCGGCCTTCGGCACCTCGGGCTCGGAAAAGCCGCCCACGGGCGCAGAGACGGCGTCCATGGCCATGGTAGCCTTGTGGTCACCGGCAATCCGCGGGTCGGCCGACCAGTTCTTCTCGCCGCCGCCGTCCGCCTTCTTGGCGGCGGTGGGCAGCGGCTTGGTGCCGCAATTGGGGCAGAAGGCGAACGTGGCGTCTTCTTCGTGTCCGCAAGCGTGGCATTTCATCGCGTGGTGCCTCCGGGTGGGGGAGCGTCGTCGGTCATTGTCTCAGCTGTGGTCCCGGTCGGCAAATTGATGTGTTAGGCCCTCGACATGAACGAAGCAGACCTCGTCGCCGCAATCGCCAGCCACGGCCCCGACTACGTGCCCCGGACCCACCATCTGGAGGCTGACGGGTCGCCGACGTACACCAATCGGTTGATTCTGGAGACCAGCCCGTACCTGCTGCAGCACGCCCACAATCCGGTGGACTGGCGGCCCTGGGGTGATGCCGCCTTCGAGGAGGCCCGGGAGCGGAACGTGCCGTTGTTCATCAGCATCGGCTACAGCACCTGCCACTGGTGCCACGTCATGGAGCGGGAGAGCTTCGAGGACGTCGCCATCGCCGAGGTCATGAATCGCCGCTACGTGCCCGTCAAGATCGACCGCGAGGAGCGCCCCGATGTCGACAGCGTCTTCATGGAGTTCGTTCAGGCGACGACGGGCCACGGCGGCTGGCCCATGAGCATGTGGCTGACGCCCGACCGCACGCCCTTGTTCGGCGGCACCTACTTTCCGGCGCGTGACGGCGATCGGGGTTCCGGGACGGGCTTTCTGACGTTGCTCAACGTCATCGCCGACCAGTGGGACGTGCCCGAGTTTGCCGCCCAGGGACGCGAAGTCATGGCCAAGCTTCGCACGCACGCGACGAATCGAGGCGCTTCCGAAGACCTGCCCTCGAGCGACGTCATCACCGCAGCGACCACCGCACTGGTCCGCGCGTTCGACCGGGAGTGGGGCGGCTTCGGACGCGCCCCCAAGTTCCCACGCCCGGCGGCGCTCAATCTGCTGCTGGCGCGGTGGCAGCGCAGCGGTGACCCGGCGATGCTGGAGGCCGTCGAGACGACGCTGGAGAAGATGTTCGTCGGCGGGGTCTACGACCACGTGGGCGGCGGGTTCGCACGCTACTCGACGGACAACCGCTGGCTGGTGCCCCACTTCGAGAAGATGCTGTACGACAACGGCCAGTTGGTCACGACCTACGTACGGGCGTGGCAGGCGACCGGCAACCCGGTCTTCCGTCATGTCGCCTGCGACGTGCTGGACTACCTGCTGGCCGAGATGTCCGACCCTGCGGGCGGCTTCTATTCGGCGACCGATGCTGACAGCGAGGGCGAAGAAGGGAAGTTCTTCGTGTGGACGACCGACGAGTTGCTGGCAACGCTCGGCGATGACGATGGTGATTGGGTCATCGACGTCTTCGGTGCCACTCCGCAGGGAAACTTCGAAGGCAGCACCGTCCTGCACCTCGATACTCCGCTGGCCGACGAAGACGCCGAGCGCTGGGCGCGGCTGCGCAAGGTGCTGTACGCCGAGCGCGCCAAACGCATCCCGCCAGGACTCGACGACAAGGTTCTGACGTCATGGAACGCGTTGACGATCTCGGCGTTTGCGCGGGCCGGGTTCGCCTTCGACCAACCCGGCTATGTCGAGCGCGCCGTGAAGGCCGCCGACTTCGTGTTCGACACGATGGGCCGCGACGATGGACGGCTCCGTCGCGCCTGGCGTCGCGGCAAGGTGCAGCACGACGGCGTCCTGGAGGACCACTCGGGGATGCTCGTGGCCTGCCTCGACCTGGCCGAAGCGACCCAGGACCCGCGCTGGCTTCGACGCGCCAAGGCCCTAACCGAGGTGCTCGACACGTGGTTCCTGGCCGACGCTGGTGCGTTCCATCGGACCGCGTCTGACGCCGAACCCCTGCCCATGCGGCCGATTCCCATCTACGACGGCGCCGAGCCGTCAGGTAACGCCCTGGCCGTAGAGGGCCTGCTACGGTTGAGCCTCTGGGACGACTCGGGCCCCTGGGCGGACCGCGCTCGACGCGTGCTGAAGGGGGTCGCCGGTGCCGCGAGACGTGCCCCGACGGGGATGCCGCAGCTACTGCTGGGGCTCGACTTCCTGGATGCCTCACCGACCCAGACCATCATCATCGGTGACCTGCCGGAAGTGGTCACAGCCGCACGCCGGACCTACACGCCCCATGGGATCGTTGCTTTTGGCGCTGGCCTGGCCGAAGAAGCGCCCGAACTTTTCGAGGGTCGCGCCGAAGCCGGGGCCTACGTCTGCCGAGGCACCGAGTGCTCGCTACCCACGTCCGACCCCGGGCAGCTCACCGCGCTGCTGAGACCGTCAGTTTGACGGACGGCACCCGAAGCTGATCCCGCTGAGGGTGCCCGGATAGGTCAGGATGTTGTTCTGCATGACGCCGCTCCATGCAGGGTGCTGGTAGCAGCTGATCCCGTCGGCAAGCGTGTAGGTCACCGTCACCGGCCCGGGCTCGAGGTTGACGAAGAACATCACGTGGCCCGCCCCCTTCACCACACTGTCGCGATGGATGATGGCGTCCACCTGGGTGAAGACGCCCCCGTAGGCCACATCGATATCCACCTGGATACCCGCGGGGTCGGCGCCATCTTCGGCGAAGAAGGTGAACGCCATCGCGGCCAACTGCGGGTCCCATTCCTTGCCGGTCGCCGCGTGGCTTCCCCCCGAGCTGGCGTTCGCCGTCCTGCGGTACGACTGGCCCGGAAACGTCCGTGAGCTTCGGAATGCCGCGATGCGCCTGGCCTCCGTAGGGCTTAGCGAGCCTCATGTCCCCGCCGACGCGCTTCCGCGGAAACTCACCCAAAGCCCCACAGAGACAGCCCCACGACGCCCGAAGAATGTCGGCGGTGACGAGCTCCTGGACGCCCTGGTGGCCGAAAACTGGGCGATCGCTGCGACAGCGCGCCGGCTTGGCATCAGCAAGACGTCGTTGTACCGGCGCATCGACGAGCACCCCGACATTCGAAAAGCGTCGGACCTGAGCGATGAGGAAATCGCGGCTTCGAGGCGCCAGTTCGGCGACGACCTGACGGCCGCGGCTTCGCATCTGAAAGTCTCGCCTCGGGGCCTGCGGCTGAGATTCAGCGCGCTGAGCTGAGGGGTGGCCTTGCGTCGAGCCCCTCAATGCTGGCGAAATGGGGCTGGGGACTCGACCTTGGAGACAAAAGCATGAAGACCTTGGCCTCAACCCTGGCCGCGCTGGGGCTCGTCGCCCTGCTCGCCGGAGCCGCCTATGCCCAGTCCGACGAGGCTGTGTGCACCACCGACGCCGACTGCGCCGCGGGCGAGTTCTGCGCGATTGCACCGTGCGCCGCGCCCGCCTGTGACCCGGACGACCCCGACTGTGTGCCTTTCGACTGCCCCACCACGGGCGTCTGCTCGAGCACAGGTGGCGGTGACCACGGCGGGATGAGCGGCTGGGGCGACTGCGAGACCGACGCCGACTGCGGCGACGGCCTCACGTGCGACGTCGTCGGCGGCATGTCCTGCGCCTGTCCAGACGGCCAGTCGTGCCCCGAGTGTGATGAGCCGGTCGAGATCAAGGGCTGTGTTCCCGCGCCCTGCACGACCGCCGCCGACTGCGGCGCCGGTCAAGTCTGCATGACCGTCAGCTACGACGACTGCACCGACAGCGGCGGGTTCGCGCCGGGGGCGCCTTGCCGGCCCGACGAGCCCTGCGACCCGCCGATGCCGCCGCCGGAGCCCACTTGCGAGACCAAGACCGAGTCCTTCTGCGCGCCCAAGTATGTCGCGCCGTGCACCACCGCGACCGATTGCGGCGAAGGGTTCACCTGTGAGCCCGCCGAGGTGTGTGAGTGCTCTGGCGGCGGTTCGGTCCCTCCGGCGGTCCCGACCGACCCGGCGGACCCCTCGCGTCCGGACCCGGCCGAGCCCCCACCGTCGGACGAGAGCCAACAGGAAGAGGACTGCACCTGCACGCCCACCGGCCTCAACTACTGCAAGCCCGTGGAGACCAAGTGCACGGCCGACGCCGACTGCCCGGCGGAGTGGACCTGCATGGAGGAGCCCCAGCCTGGCGTCCCCTGCACCAGCACGCCCGGCGGGGAACCGGATTGCCCCGAGCCCCCGCCGGCAGAGAGCTACTGTGTGCCTCCTGGATTCGGCAGCTGGGCCGGCGGTGGCAGCAGCACCGACCCCGGTGGCTACAACGACGTCGCCGAGGCGGTGACTGGCGGTGAGGGCGCAACGCTGCAGGAGCTTACGCCCGAGCAGCGGGGGGCGTTCACGTCCACCACGGACCCCAGCGACGCCTGTGCCTCCACCGAGCCCAGCGGGCTGATGTGGTTGGCCCTCGCCCTGCTCGGTCTGGTGGCGCTGCGGCGCCGGGAGGACGCACCGAGCGCGTAACGCGCCGATCGGCGAATGAACGATTGATGAAGGGTCGGCCGGACCGCACACTTCGCGCATGACGTTCCACCTTCTCGCGCAAGCCGCCGAGGGCAGCCCCAGTGGCCTTATCCTCGCCATCGTCGGGCTGTTCTGCGGCCTGACCCTGGGCATCGTGAACTGGAAGATCGAAAACGCCGGCGCCGAGAAGCTCATGGCTGCGGCAGGCATCTGCGCGGTCAGCGGCCTGGTCTGGTTCAACTCGGGCGGCGCGGGCCGAGCCGAGAAGGGAATGGAGCTCATCCTGACGGTGGCCCTCGTGGCGTCGACGTTGCTCACGATGTGGCGCATCACACGGCGTCAAGCCCCCCGCAACGGAGACGACGGTTAGCGCCTAGTGCTCGTGACTCGGCGCCGCGGTCAGGCGGCTGTCCCTGAGTCCCAGCAGCTCGCTGAGATAGGCGTGCGAGTTCTGTGTCGTAAGCCCCGTCTTGCACCGCCGGGCGCCCCGCTCGCCGCACTTCTTGGGGGCGTCGACGAAGCGCTGGCGGCCGCAATTGTGCCGGTAGCCCATCAGATCCTTGCAGGAGTTCACGTGCTCCAGCCCGTACGCGTGGCCGACCTCATGGGCGATGGTCTCGCACACCGCACGCGCTTTGTTCTTCACCGTCTGTGCAAACGCAAAGACGATGGCTCGAGGGACAGCCTGCCCCACCCGCAGCGGCGCGAGCCCTGCGGTGCCGCGAGACTGTTCGGGATTCATGCCCAGGTCCGTCGCCTGGCCACCCACAGCCACGAGAATGTAGTTGTCCGTCGGCATCGGCCGTCGGTCGGTCACGACAACGTCATACGGAGCCAGACGGCGCTCCACGCACCGCTTGATGGTCTTCCACCGGGCCCTGCTTCCGGAGAAGCGCGCGACCTCTCTCGGCGCGGCGTCCTGCCCGGCAATGTCGGCCAGAACGTGGGAGCGACCGGTGACGGAATTGTCGATCCCCGGCGTCACGGTCAGCCCCTCCCGATGCAGGTAGATGATCCTCGCCGGCCCCTCCCGGGCGACGACCTGGGCGGGTCGTTGTAACACCTCGACGACGTCGTCGAAGGTGGGCACCTCCCAGCGCCCCGTGTGAGCGTGGGTGTGCACCATCATCGCGCCGACAAAGCCCGTCAGAAGGAGCACCAGACCGGCCACGAGGCCACCGAGGAATCGAATCACCATGCCCGTCGGACGGACAGGCGGCGCTACTTCTTCAAATCACTGCGGCTACAGCAGGTCGGGGTGCCACGGGTCGCTACCGCCAAACACCGTCTGCGCCAACGCCAGTTCGTCGTCGTGGCCGTCCATCAACCCCGCCGCTCGCAGCGTGTTGGGCACCCGATGCCCGGTGAACAGCGACGCCAGGCCCCGCGCCGTCACCCGAAGGGTACCCTTTCCGGCGCCTTCTTCGACCGTCCCACGACCATCCAGGACGCGCAGCACCTTGCGTCCGGCGTTCTGGGGGAGCACGGCATCCTCGACGTCCAGGTGCAGTTCGGCCGCGACACCTCGTGGATACCCCCGCCGCGTGAGAGCGGTCGTGACGTCGACGATGCGCATGAACCAGTAGTTGGCGATGGTCAGGTTGAACGTCCGTTCCGGCAGCAGCACGCAGATGCCGTCCGAGGGGCTGCCATGCCAGCAGACCTCGTTGGCCAAGGACTTGTTGTCGGAGAACATGGTCAGGATTCGCCGTCCAGCGGACGCCGTCAGGGCCGCCATGTCGGTGATCTCCAAGGTCTTGCCACGCTGCACCATGTAGATGTAGCCCTCGACCCCCGCCTTGCCGGTGATGAGGTAGGTCTGAACCTCGTTCTTGCTGCCGGTCGGGTTCTGGATGGCGTACCAGCACCAGGGATGGCGTACGAAGTGTCCGTTGAGCACCTGCGCGTGCCGCTGGTAGCACGCCACCACGGCGCCCGTGTCCGAGGCCTGGATCCTTCGAATGCCGAGATCGTGGTCGTCCACGTGCACGGCGTCGGTCTTCATCCGGGCCTGGTAGCGCGCGCCCGCCTGCTCGAACCCGACCGCCCGCCAGGGCGCCTGCACTTGAGGTTGCACGCAGGCTGCGGCAAAGCCTTGGCGCCGCGCCTCCTCCAGCACGTACTGCAGCAGCCTGGACGACGCCTCGGCCGGCGCGCGCTCGGCCACGCCGAGTCCTGCCAGCGCCATCACCGGTACGTGGCGCCCTCCAAAATACTGCGCCATCGGAAGCAGCGTCACGGCGGCCGACAGGCCATCCCTGGGCTTCTTACCCGCACGGAGCACGCGCACGGCGCCGGTGCCGACCTTACCCAGCCGTGCCAGCGCACGGAGGTCCGGCGTCTCGGACGGGTTCTCCAGCAGCTCGCGCAGGGCGCTGCCCTCGGTGTCGCTATCGGGAGGGCCAATCTCCGGCCGACGCGCCATCGGCGGGTCTCCTGGTCGCTGTCTCGGGTCGTCTTCCCGCCACCTCGGCGGCGGGGACGACTATCCCACAGCCGCCCCGTCGCCGCTACAGGTGACTGGTTGCTGGCCCGCCCCTGGGTTCGGAACTACAGTGCCAGGGTGCGAAAGCTCACCTCTGCTCTCAACACGTTGCTGTTGCTCGGTCTTCTGGGTGGAGGTGCGTGGTGGTTCATCCAACACAACCACCTCGAGGACGGCTGGCGCGAGCGACGCACCACGAGCGATGGGCTCGGGACCCGCCTGCCCGGAAGGCACAGCGAGGAACAGCTCGCTCCTCAAGGTCGAGGCGACATCACCGCGCCTCGCACCCAGCCCGGCGAGCGGCTGGACATCGAGCTTGTGGAGGTCCCCAACAGCCACTATGGCAAAGCTCGCTGGACCGAGGCCGACGAGATGTACGCCGGCCTGGCCAGGAGCGTCGCCGGGGTGACGTACGACCCGCTGCTGGGCCACGCGGCCCGCGAGCTGGCGGCGTTCTACGCCCTGGAGCGGCAGATGGCGCCCAGCGGCGGACTGCAGTTCATCCTCGATTCGGCCGGCGCGCCAGAATGGGACGTGCTGCGAACCATGCTGGTGACGACGGACACCGGCCTCGACGCCCTCCGCGGCCGCATCGAGAAGCTGGCGAAGGAAGCCTCCGAGCCCATCAAGATTGGCATTGGCGAGAGCTATCCGGCCTCGCCGCCGCTGCGACGGTACCTGGCGATCCTGGTGTCCACCTCACCGCTGAAGCTCAATCCCGTGGCCCGCCAGAGCCCCACAGGCGAGCCCATCACCCTATCGGGCCGGTTGCCTCGGGATCTCGGCAATCTCCGGGCCGTCATGCTTCGTCCGGACGGGACATGGGACACGGTCAAGGCCCACCGCGGGGCTGACGCGAGCTTCGTGGCGACGCTGGACCCCGGGGAGGAAGCGGGGGTGTTGAGCGTGGAGCTGATCGCCGACCGGCGCACCGGCCCGCATCCGCTAGCACAGCTGGAGCTGTCCGTGGGAGTTCCCGTGCCGACGCGGTTCGAGGGGAACTGGCCGCCCGACGAGTCCGAGGTGGTGACGGTCGCCGATGCCGAGCGCCTGGCCCTGCAGCTGCTCAACGCCGACCGGGCCCGTGGTGGACTCAAGGGGCTGAAGCGAGACCCGGCGCTCGACCTTGTGGCGCGTTCCCACAGTCGAGACATGCGCGACAATCGGTTCACCGGGCACACCTCACCCAGCACCGGGACCCTGGGCGATCGCCTCAAGCGCGCCAGCTACAGCGCCTTGTTCCGAGCCGAGAACATCGCGACCAACCAGAGCCTCCACGATGCCCAGTCGGGGCTGCTGGCCAGCCTGGCCCATCGACGCAACATCCTGGCGAAGGACGCCACCCACGTGGGCATCGGCGTGGCCATCAAGCCGGTAGGCGACAAGGACATCTACTACCTGACCCAGGTATTCACCAAACCGGCCCGACGCATCGATCTCGCGCAGGGCCTGTTCGACGTGAAGAAGCGGTTGAGCGCCGCCCGCAAGCAGAAGGGGCTGACGTCGCTGCGATGGGACCCGGACCTGGCGCGCGTGGCCAACCGCATCGCCAGGAGTCGCAAGCCAACTCCCAGTAAGGCGTTGGACGCGGCCAAGAACATCGCCACCCGGGGCGCGGCGGCCTCGGTGTCTACGCTGGGCGATCTGGGGACCCTGGACATCCCGAAGCTGGCGACCGACCGACGGTATCGGCGGCTCGGTGTGGGGGTCTACCAGCGGGCGAGCAAACCAGGCGAAGTGCCCACCATCGTGGTCGTGATCATCGCCGCCGGCTAGTTGGCTAGAACACGTTGCGCACCGTGAACGTCAGCGTGTGAGTGAACTCCCCGAAGCGGGAGAATCCGAAGCCATAGAACAGGTCGATGGCCAGGAAGTTGAACAGCAGCGCATGGGCACTCGGACCCACCGCGTTGGCCCACCCCGGGCGCGGGCGCACGAACGGGACACCGACCCGGTCGCCATACACGCTGAAGTCGTTGAACACCCCGAGCATGAACTCCTCGCCCAGCACCGGAAAGCGCCACGCCAGCTCCACCTGCGCCGCCTCCCGGGCCCAGATGAACGGCGACATGTAGACCCGGTGATAGGTGCCGCTCAGCGGGCGCTCGTCCCAGAACATGATGTCGCCGAACGTGGCCCAGGCCTGCGACCTGAGAATCAGGTAGTGTTTGTAGTCCTCGGCCCCCAGCGTGAAGGTCTTCTGCCCCACGAAATGCAGGCTGCCCGTCAGACGCTCGCCGTCGGACTTGATGAGCGGGGTGAAGACCATTCGCGAGCGCAGGTCGCGGCGCCGGAAGTCCGGCTCCGCGATGGTCAGCGGCATCATGGCTACGCCCCATGACGTGCCGTCGGTTTGCGAGGTCGGCTTGTCGGCCGGCCAACCGTCCACGGTCTCGACCCGCATGTGCTTGAGGAACGCGTAGCGCCCCAGGAAAGCCAGGGTCACGTACCGGTCGATCTGCCAGACCATGCCGAAAGTGGCGTTCAGGGTCAGGGTCAGCACCCGACGGAACCCCACATCCTTGCGGCCGTCGTAGTACAGGGCGCTATCCACCACCAGCATCGGATACAGCCCGGTGTCCCCGATGAACGGGAAGTTGTAGCGGAGCTGTAGCCTTCCATTGCGCCAGCGCAGCTTGCCGGACTCGTCGAACATCATGTCCCAGAGTGGAACGCCCACCTCGAGACGGCCGAGGAAGCTGTCGCCCTTGAGTAGAAGGTTCCGAAACCCTGCTGTGCCGATGGCATTGGCCCCGAACCGCAGATCGGTGATCAGCTTGAAGCCGAAGCCCGGGCCGCCAACCTCGTCCTGATCATCTTCGAGGGCGCGCGCCGGCGGCCGGCTGACGCGGACCTGGAGGTAGCGTTCGCGTACGGTCTGCCCGAGCGGGTTGTCGTAGGTCGCTCCGACACGAACGCGGTACTCCATCGGGCCCAGCTTGTGCCGCACTCGGAAGCGTCCTACAGCAGCGTCGACGACCCGACGCTGGAAGATCCGCTCGGGAAGGCTGACATCCAACGGGAACAGCACATGCTTGACGATGTCCGTGCTGCCGACGAGCTCGACGCGGTCCATGCGCCCCTCGTCCACGTGCATCAAGACGCGTCCCTTGTCGTCCACCTTGTAGAACACGCGGCAATAGTCGAACCCGGCCTGCTTGTAGGCCGTCTCGACCATTCGGGAGGACAGCCGCGCCCACCCCAACCGCGACCGGAGCGCGACCGGCGGGCGCCCAACGATGCCCCGGACCCAACGCGCGGTCTTGATGACGGGCCCGGTAACCACCAGCCGTCCGCGCTTAGCATGGCTCTGAGTGCCCTGGGTCGCCATCAGAACGAACGCCAGGACCAACAGCGTCAGCGTATGGGTGACCCGCCGCATCAGAACACCGTGCTGAGGCGAAAGTTGAGGTTGTGGCTCCACTGAAGCTTATCGGTGCCGGGAAACAGGACAAAGCCAAAGCTGTAGCCCACGTCGACAGCGACAAGCCCCAGGAACGAGAGGTGCCCGGTGGGACCCACGGCATTGATGAGAACCGCTCGGCGCGTCCCCGTGCTGCGGTCCTCGAAGACCGTCAGGTCATGCACCAGGCCCAGCTGCACGAACCGATTGAGTCGCCCCCGATAGCCGAGCTCCAGGCGGGCCATACGGTGGGTCCAGAACCGACCTCCGAAGAAGGCCTTCTGGAGGTCCCCGGCGACGGGCTCCATATCCTGGAAGTAGGAGGTCCCCAGGGTGGAGAAGCCGTCGAACGCTGCTCGGAATTGATGCGGACCCGAGTTCACTACGGCTCGCCCGCCCATCCCCACCCGACCGGCCACCTGCCCCTGCGGGGTCACCGCCAGCAGCGTGTCCAGCCAGATGCGGTTGGCGTCATCGAGTCGCAGGATGGTGGGGCGCACATCGATCTCGAGCCGGGTCCGCCATTGCAGTTGCCATCGGCGCCTCCGGCTCTCAGCAATGGCTTTGCTCGGATCCGGGTAGCGCACCAGCCCCTGCCGCAGCTCGGCGCCGAGCCCGGTGTGGAGGATGAACGGTCCCTCGCCCATGTGGATGAGCTGAAGCTCACCGCGCCAGATCAGGTCCAGGACATTGCGCCAACCCACATCGCGCCGGGAGTCCCGCTGGCCATCGATGCTTGTTCTCAGGCCCAACGCCAGGTCGCTGTTCGGGTCGGGGTGGAGTCGATAGCTCAGCGCCAATCCCCCCCCGACCCAGCGGACCCGCCCCTCGGTCTCGTAGTAGTAGCGCCGGACCGGGGCCGCGAACGACAGATCGACGGCGAGCCGGTCACGCTTGGCGATGGCGCTGGGATGCGCGTAGCCCACTTTGAAGCCCAGACCGAAGCGGGGGGTCAGCTCGGCGGCAAAACTCAAGCCCATCGGCTCACGCGTCACCGCGAAGACGCGAAGGATGCGCTTGGGGGCGAGGTTGCCCAGGGGCGTGCTGACCAGCTCACGGATGGTCACGACGCGTATGTAGGCGTTCTGAAGCGCCGGTATCGCTTTGAGGCGCTTCATGGCCTGACGAACCGTCTTGCGATGGTAGACGCCGTGCGGCAGAGCCATCTCCCGGCGCGCCGACAGCCGAGCCACGAGCCCACCCCCGCGGACCTCGATCCGATCGATTCGGCCCTCGTCGATGTGAAGCGTGACCGCTCGCTTGCGGAAGTTCACGTCGTACCAGGCACGCGCGAGCCGGTATCCCTTCTTCTTGTAGATCCGGATCACCTTGGTGCGCGCCGCGCGGGCCCATCGGGCCCAGCGCCGCTCAGCACGGGGCGGCTTGCCAATGGCCTTCAGCAGCACCTTCTTGATGACGACCGCGGTACCCGTGACGACGACGTCAGGCCGCGAGGGCGGCACACCGGCGGAGCGTCCGGTGGGCACGTTGACCAGGATCAGCAGGGCCAGCAACACCCACCTGTGCGCCCAAAACCTTTTCGGGGGCCGCCCGTATCCCGGGGAGTCGGCGCCGTGGGAATCAGCCTTCAACGAAGCCGACAATGCCGTCGGCCGACGGCCACGTAAAGGCTGAAACCCTTTCGTTTCCGACTGCTACCTCCAGATGCGTCAGCGGGATTTTGCTTGAATCGGCCTTCGAAGTTTGAGCAACTAGCGCCTCTTCACGCGCAACGCCCTTGATAGGAAGACTCGACCGATGAACCGGACAACACTCCGCTCGGCCGCCATCCTTGCGACTTTCACGCTTTCCACGCTGCTGGCCCAGGCCTGCGGCGGCGTCAGCTTCACCCGCAACGATGGTGCTCCCAAGTACAAGCCCCTGCGCATGAAGGTCGCCGAGGTCAAAGTCGTCGACTCGGTGTCACAGCTCGGAGCTCAAGCTCAGGTCATCGGCACCATCGCGGTGACCAAGAAGATCACTGACGCAGGCGCCGAGAAGGACAAGGTCATCAAGACGTTCGCGGCGGTCGCCAAGAAGCGCGGCTGCGATGCCCTGTCGGATCTCGCCAGCAGCGTCACCGAAGGGCAGTCGGTCAAGCGCGAGAAGGTCAAAGGACCGCAGGGCAAGGTCACCTACAAGAAGGTGACCACCAACGTGAAGCAGGTCCGGTGGACCGCTGTGTGCGTGCGCACGGCCAAGGCCAAGGGCGGCCTGAAGACGTGGAAGGGTGCAGGCTCCCCGACCATGGTGGCCAAGAAGGCCGAGCCCGCTCCGGCCCCCGCACCCGAACCTGCCAAGCCGGCCCCAGCGCCCGCCAAGACCGAGACCAAGCCTGGCGGAAATGCCACCCCGCCGCCGCCCAACAGTGGTGGCGGCCCGACGACCGCTCCGGCACCGCCGGGTCCGCCGACGACCACCACCTCGGCCCCGCCGGTGACCCCGCCGCCGCCTACCCCGCCGACGCCGGCCATGCCAAAGCTGACGACGGAGGCCAAGGCGCTGTGGAAGAAGCTGGGAGCGCTGCAGAAGGTTTACCTCCCTGACTTGAAAGGCAAGTTCGGCAGTGATCCGGACACCACGCTGGTGGCCGTCCAGGCCCTCGGCAAGGTGATGAAGACGGTCGCCGGCAAGCGGGGCTTCTGGCGCGAGACCGTTCCCACCAAGTGGTTCGGCTGCGGTAGCAACCCCAACAGCGACGCCTGCGGCAAGCTGCGGAACGCCACCAGGAAGCTCGACCGGTTCACGCTGATGATCAACGCCATCGCCAACCTCAGCGATCTGAGCGCGTCGATGTGGCTGGACTCGAATAACGACGCAGTGACCGAGTTCTTGCGGGACATCACGCCGAAGACGCTGGATCTGACGGGGATGAAGGAAACCCCGTTCTTCAAGCAGCACTTCGCGCTCTAGGGCACCTGGGCGTTCAGAGCGTCCAGCGCCGCCATGGCGCGGGCCGCGAACTCGCGGACGTAGGTCTGCACCCGCTTGTCGATGGGCGCGCGATCAGCGACGTAGCCTTCCACCTGGAGGCCGCACGCCTCGGCCAGGTAGAGGGTACGGGGCAGGTGGTAACGATGGGTGCATAGAACCGCCCGCTCAATCCCGAACACCGCGACGAGATTCCGCACGGTCGCCAGGGTCCGAGCCCCGGACGCGTCGGTCAGCAGGTCCCGCTCTACGACGTCGCGCGCTCGAAGCCACCGGACCATCGCCGCCACTTCGTCGGCGTGACCCGAGGCCACCACCTTGGCCACCTTGCCGGCGTGATAGAGCCGCAGGGCAGCCGCCAGCCTGTCTTCCAGATGCGACGAGGGGGTCCCGTCCGAGTGCGCCAGGCACCCCAACACCACGGCCACCGGGGCGGGCTCGAGGTCTTCCAGGCGGCCTCGGATTCGGGCTCCTCCGCGGAGCCGGACCCACAGGCTCAGCGGCAGCACCGCGCCGGTGACCGTCACCCCGGCGAACAGCAGCTGCTGCCGTCGTGTCAGCACGCCAGCTCTAGCAGCGTGTCGGCGAGCACCTGGACCCCAGCGGCGCACGCGTCGTTGGTCGAGTATTCCCGGGGGTTGTGGCTGATCCCATCGTAGAGCCCCGGCACGAAGACCATCGCCGTGGGGCACACCGCCGCGAACTCCTGAGCGTCGTGGCCGGCCCCCGACAGAATGCGTTGGTGACTGAGGCCCCGGTGTTGGGCGTGTTGAGCGATCACATCCTGCACGTCTGCGTCAAAGACCACGGCGCCGGTCTTGGCCGTGACGCGGCAGTCGATGGAGACGCCGAGCTCCTGGCGCAGCGTCTCCAGGAAGCCTTCGAGGGCGAGCTCGGCGGCGCTCATCGCCGCGTCGTCAGGGTTGCGGAGATCGACGGTCATGACGGCCCGATTGGGGACGATGTTGACCCGATTGGGGCCCAACTCGAGCCGCCCGATGGTGGCTCGCATGTGCTCGCCATAGCGCCCCGACACCGCCAGCTCGTGGGCGAACGTCGCGATCCGGGCCGCCGCCAGACCGGCGTCGCGCCTCAGGGCCATCGGGGTTGTTCCGGCGTGGGCCGACTTGCCCCCGATCACGATCTCGCGCCAGGCGATCGCCTGCACCCCCGTCACGACCCCGAGCTGTACGCCCTCAGCGGCCAGAACCGGACCCTGCTCCACGTGGACCTCGACAAAGGCCGCCGGAGGACGATCGAGCAGGGCAGGAGCGTCGCCGTCGAACCCATGGCGCCTCAGCTCGTCCCCCACCGTCACGCCGTCGGTGTCGGCCTTGGCGAGGGCCTCCTCCAGTGAGAGGCGCCCGACCAGAACCCCGCTGCCCAGCATGTCGGTGCCGAACCGCGCGCCCTCTTCGTCGGTGAAGAAACCGATCTCCAGCGGATGCCGCGTCGTCAGGCCCGCGTCGTTCAGGCTCCGCACCACCTCCAGAGCGCCGAGGACCCCGAGGCAGCCGTCGAAGGCGCCACCGGTCGGCACGGAGTCGATGTGCGACCCGCTCATCACCGGCGCCAGCCCAGGCTCGCTGCCCTCGCGGCGGCCGATCACGTTGCCGATGCGGTCGACCCGAACCTCGAGCCCGGCCTCCTGAAACCACCGCTTCACCAACCGACGCCCCTGAGCGTCGGCATCCGTCAATGCCAGACGATTCACGCCCCGAAGCCCGGTGCGTTCGTCGGTGTAGGCCCCCACTTCGGCCAGCGCCATCAGACGCTCCCAGAGCCGTGCCGAATCGATGCTCACCGAACTCATGCGCGGGCCTCCACGCCAAGCCCCAACAGCCACTTCCGAAGCGCACCGCCGATGGCGTCGGGGGAGTCCTCCTGAACGAAGTGGATGCCCTCGACGGTCACCTCGGTCTGGTTCTTCCAGGTGCGGCAGAAGTCCCGCGCGGGGCCGGTCAGGATGGCGCCAGGCTCGGCGTTGACGAACAGCTTGGGAAGCTCGTTGCTGGCCATCCAGGCGGCGTAGTCCCCGGCGATGGCGAAGACATCCTCGGGCTCGTTCGCCACCGGGATCTGCCGCGGCCACGTCAGGGTCGGCCGCCGGGTCGGGGGGTCGACGAAGGGCGCCCGATAGACCGCCATCTCCTCGTCGGTCAGCGGCCGCTTCACCGACGACGGCAAGACCCGCTCCACGAACAGGTTCTTGTCGATGATCATCCCCTCCCCTGCCGCGGACCGCATCGCCTGGAAGAACTTCCGCGAGATGGGCGGGAAGTGGCTCCAGTCATCGCTGGGCATCACCAGCGCCTCCATGTAGCAGATGGCCTTCACAGCGTCCGCGTGGCGGCGCGCCCAATCGAAGCCCAGCCCAGAGCCCCAGTCGTGGATGACGAGGGTGACATTGTCGGTGACCCCCAGCTTGGCCAGCAGGTCGTCGAGGAAGCGTCGGTGCTCGACGAAGCGGTAACGTTCTGGCCCGTTGTCGGGGAGCTTATCGGACTGGCCCATGCCGATGAGGTCCGGGGCGATGCAGCGCCCCAGATCCTGTACGTGGGGGATGATATTGCGCCACAGGTACGACGAGGTGGGGTTGCCGTGCAGGAACACGATCGGGTCCCCCTCACCCTGGTCGATGGTCGCCATGGACAGGCCGTCGAGGGTCTCGACGCGTTTGCGTTCAAAGGGGTCGGCTGCAGAGATGGGCATGGTGGTCGTTCGCGTCCGGCGTCAGATGGTGCGCGGCGGAATATGCCACAGGCCGTTTGAATTTGGCGCGGCCATTGCCACGCGGTATAGGCCTGGCCTTGAACGGTTTCACCGAGCTGGAGCTGCGGGCCTTTGGCGCTGCGGCCGACACCTTCTTCGACGCGGTCCCTGGGCCGGGCGCGTTCTGGACCCGGTCAGCCACCGAGCTGGGCGTCATGCCGCGCTTCAGGCGCCTCGTCGCAGGGCTCGAGCCCGAGGTCGCGGCGGACCTGGCGAAGGGCCTGCGGCTCCTCGACAGCCGCGCTGGCGGGCTTCTGCTCTACCAGCGACCGGTGCCGTTTCTGAAGCTGGAGCCGGAAGCGCGCAAACAGGCCTTTCGGCGCATGGCGGCGAGCCCCGTACCGGCCGCACGGGTGCTCTACGGCACCCTCAAGCAGATCACCGCGGCCATGTTGGCGACGGCGCTGCCAGATGGCGCGCCAGGCCCCATGTGGGAGGGCATCAGCTACCCCGCACCGCCAGCCGCGCCGCCGCACAGCGAGCGGCCGAGCCTGCGACTGACCGCGATTACCCGGCCGGCAACACTCAACTGTGACGTCGTCGTCGTCGGCTCCGGCGCCGGGGGCGGCGTGGCCGCGGCTGTGCTGGCCGAGGCCGGCCTGGACGTGGTGGTCCTGGAGCGCGGCCAGCACTTTCAACCGCATGATTTCGACTGGCTCGAGCGTGGTGAGACCCCCGAGCCGGCCTACGACTTGCAGCCCACCGCCGACCACGGTATCGCCGTCTATCAGGGCAAGGCGCTTGGGGGCGGAACGCTCATCAACTATAGCACCAGCCTGTCCACGCCGCTGCACGTCAGGGGCGAATGGGACGACGTCTCGGGCCTTGGCAACGTCTTTTCGGGCCCAGGCTATGACGCCTCGATGGAGCGCGTTCTGGCGCGGCTGGAGGTCAACACCGACCACAGCCCGTGTGGCGGTCGCGACGCCGTCATGGAGCGTGGCCTGCAGGCACGTGGCTGGCACTGTAAGCCCCTACCGCGTAATGCGGTCGGCTGCACCCTCGAAGACTGTGGCTATTGTGGACTCGGCTGCCGCCGCGAGGCCAAGCGCTCGACCGCCACGACGTGGCTGAGGGACGCACAGCGTGCGGGCGCGCGGATCGTCACTGGGGCCGATGTCCGGCGTGTCCTCATGCGAGGCGGGCGCGCCTACGGTGTCGATGCGACGGTCCTGGTCCGGGACCGCGATGTCCCTGTGTCCGTAGAAGCCCGCGCCGTTGTGGTGGCCTGCGGTGCCATCCACAGCCCCGCCCTTCTGCAGCGAAGCGGGCTGGTGGGCCGTGGTATTGGCCGCTATCTACGCCTGCACCCGGTCACCGTCGTGCTCGGGAGATTCCCAGACCAGCACGTGGACCCCTGGACGGGCACCCTTCAGGCCCGGATGTCCGAGCAGTTCGCTGACCTCGACGGCCGTGGATACGGGTTCCGCTTCGAGACTGCACCGCTGCACCCGACGCCCTTCACCGCGGTGATGCCGTGGGACGGCTCCTGGGACTTCAAACGCCGTCTGAGCGAGTACCGTCATTGGTCGGTAGTCGGCGTGCTGATGCGGGATCGGGACCACGGCCAGATCCGCCTGGGACGTCAGGGTGGGCCGAGCATCGACTACCGCATGAGCAGCCGCGATCGCGACCACGGCCGCACCGGGGTGTTGCGGGCGGCGGAAGTATTGGCGTCAGCGGGCGCCGAAGAGATTGTCGCAGCCACCCATCGCCCCGCGCGCTGGCGTCCGGGACGGGATGGAAGCGTCAGCGCGTTCGCGCAGGAGGTCGACCGCGCGGGAGTGGGCCCGACGCGGATGGGCTGGTTCTCGTTCCACCAGATGGGCTCCCTGCGTATGGGCAGCGACCCCATGACGTCAGCCACCGATGGCGACGCTCGCGTTCATGGCGTCAGCAACCTCTACGTCATGGATGCCTCGCTGTTTCCGACCGCATCGGGTGTCAACCCGATGGTGTCGATTCAGACGCTGGCCCATGTGCACGCCACCGGTCTGGCGGCGCGTCTCAACCGACGCTAGCCGAAGTCGACCAGGCGCTCGATGGCCTTGCGGTCCTCGGGGAAGAGGTGCCGGATGCGCCCCGTCACGACGCCCACGCCGCGGACCGGCGTGACCTCCACGAGGGGTCGAATGGTGCGGCCGTTGGGGAGGTCGAATTCGACCCAGGCGAACCGCAAGGCGTCGAACTCGTCGGGAATGGCGACGTCGATGGTCTCGGCGTCGAACGATGAGACGGTGGTGTCGATGGTCTTACGGGACAGGTAGCGACCGGCCAGCGTGAGCCGGGCGTTCGGGGCGTGGGTCGACATACGTCACCTCTGCACGAGCGCGGGAAACGAGGAAGGCTGGGGAGTGCCCAGACCGTCGCCGCAGATCAGAGGCGCGTCCAAAAAATGAGGCGCTGACGCTCCGCCAGCAGGCTCAGAGCGCGAACGTGCCGGCGTCGATCGCCGCTCTGTGGGCGTCCGACAGGGCCACATAGGCTCTGGCTCGACCGTCACGCACGTACAAGGGGTCCTCGACCGCCATCGGATCAACGCCCTCACGCTGAAGCTCGCCCTTGCGGTGCTTGAAGGTGCCGGTCACCTCGAGCCTGTCGACCAGCCGCACGAACCTTGGCTGTGCGTAGCCGGGCAGAGCGTCGGCGATCGCCGTGAAGAGCGCTCCCATGTCGAACTCCGGCTCCACGACCACGGCAGCCATGCCGGCCCGACCTTCCGCGTGGGGGACAGGCACGCCATACACCGTCGCCTCCCGGATGCCGGGCACCCTCGACAGGGCCTCGGCGACGTCCGTCGTCGCGACGTTCTCCCCCTTCCAGCGGAAGGTATCCCCCAACCGGTCGACGAAATACAGACGACGCCACCGATCCCGGCGCAGCAGGTCGCCGGTGTTGAACCAGGCGTCCCCCTTTTTGAACACGTCTCGCAGGACCTTCGTCGCCGAGGCCTTGGCGTCGGTGTAACCCGCGAACTCGTTTTTGGGCTGGATCTTCCCCAGCAGCAACCCCGGCTCACCCGCCGCGACGCGTTCGCAGAACCCGCGCGGTCCCCGCACGATGGTGTCGCTCTCGACGTCGTACCGCACCAGCGCCATACGGCCAGGCAACAGCATGCCGCAGCTGCCCGAGGTGCCCAGGAGGTTGGCAGTCTCGGCATTGCCTTCGGTGGAGCCGTAGAACTCGATGATCCTCGGGATGCCGAAGCGGTCCTTGAACGGGTCCCAGACCTCCGGGCGCAGTCCATTTCCGACGATCACCCGGATGTTGTGGGCGTTCTCCTTGGGGTGCGGGGGGGAACCCAGGAGATAACGGCAGACCTCGCCGATGTAGATGAAGTGGGTTGCGCCCGAGTCGACCACATCGTCCCAGAAGCGGCTGGCGCTGAACTTTCGGGCCAACACCAGGCGAGCTCCGGCAGCGATCACGGAGGAGGCCGCCAGCATCACCCCGTTGGCGTGGTACAGCGGCAGACAGTCGTACAAGGCGTCGTTGGGCTCCAACAACAAGCCCGCCGCTATCAGGCTCCCGGCTCGCCAGAAGCGGTGGTGCTTGACGATGGCCGGCTTGGGTTTGCCGGTAGTGCCGCTGGTGTAGATGTAGGCAAACACATCGCCCAGCAACCGCGGCGTCTCCAGGACCGGGTTGGAGCTATCGGTCGAGGGGCGCCATGAGGACCAGCCTTCGACGGGTGCGTGGTCACCCACCTCGTCGTCGAGGTATCGCGGAACCGAGGCGACGACGTCGGCCACAGCCTGGTGGTCCAACGCCTCCAGCATCTCCGTGCCCGCCACCATCGCCCGGGGCGTGCAGCTGCTGATGGCGAACGCCAGCGCGGGGCCGGCCAGGTTCGGGTTGATGAGCGACGCGATCGCTCCCAGCTTCCCGAGCCCATAGAGATGAAACAGGAACTGCGGGCGGTTGCTCATCATCAGCGCCACGACGTCGCCACGCCCGACCCCAGCCTGCCGCCACGCATGGGCGGCACGGTTCACCTCGGCATTCAGTTCGCCATAGCTCCAGCGCTGCCCCTCGAACACCAGCATCGGGGCGTCCGGGTGGCGCGATGCGCGCCGCTCCAGCTCATCCACCAGCGTGTGGGTGCCGTCGGGGCGCCACGCCACGTTGATGTACATGCCGCGCGCAAACGTCCGGGCTCTGCCCAACAAATCGACCATAGGGCGGCAGTGTAGTACGACAAACGGACCATGACGACGACACGCCCGCGCCTGCTGAGTATCGCCCTACTGGCCGCTCTGACCGTCCTTGCCGGCCTCCACTCGAGCGCCTGGGCCGATGGTCACGGTCCCTCCGACGGCGAGGACGCGTTCGGACGTGATCTCTTCGGTCCGCCCCCGGTCAACACGCCCGATCCCCCCGAGCCTCCGCCGTCCAAGGCCGACCCCAACCTCAGCAAGGAAAAGGCGGACGCCTTCCGGGCCATTGTCCCCGATCCGCCGCCCAAGAAGCTGACCAACGAGAAGCACTACATCGTCTCCAACGAGCGGCGGCTCGACTTCTGGTCCAAGAGCATCACCGATGTGGGTGGCGTGTTCGTCGGGGTGGGCACCGATCAGAACTACGTGCTCGCGGGGTGGTCGAAGCCCGAAGTCATGGTGCTGATGGACTTCGACCAGCTGGTGGTCGACATGCAGTACGTCTATTGGGCCTTCTTGAAGGCTTCCGACGGTCCCGACGCGTTCATCGCCCGCTGGACGCCCGACCGAGAGCACCGAAAGCAGGCCAAGGCGCTGCTCGAGACCGAGTACGCCGACCAACCTGCGGTGCTGAAGGCAGCCTGGCGCGCCTATCGTTACTCACCAAAAACAGTGTTCAAGCGCCTGACGAAAAGCAAAGCTCATTTCGACAAGCAATCGGTGAAGACGTTCCTCAATGATTCCGAGCAGTATAACTTCGTCCGGGGATTGGTGGAGCAGGATAGGGTGTTCACCGTTCGAGGCGATCTGCTCGCTTCGAACACCGTTCGTGACATCGCGAAAGTGGCCAGTCGCTTCGAGATGAAGGTGGGCGTGCTCTATCTTTCCAACACGGAGATGTACTTCAACTGGGTTCGTGGCTTCAAAACCAACATGCTGGCGCTGCCGATGGACGACAAGACGGTCGTCCTGCGCACCCTTCCGGTCAAACCGGCGGACTACCGCTATCTGGTCCAGCAGGGTCCCAACTTCCAGGGATGGATCCGCGCCAAGAGCCAGAAGTCGGTCTGGAAGATGTACAAGAAGCGACGGCTGCTCGGTGACAAGGGTGTCAGCCGGCTGTTCGTCATCGACGCCAAGCCTCCGGCGGAGTAGTCGCGGAGCGTTCGCGCTGGCGGTTGGCAGCGCCCTCCTTCTGCTGGCCTGTGGCGCCGGCACTCGGAGCGTCTCGGCACTGACGGGCATTCCGGCGGCGACCAGGGCCTCTGACGCCCGCGACGACCTGCTGCTGCAGGCCCGACGGCTCCTGCTCCAGACGGCTACCAAGCAATTCCCCCGTGGCCCCAAGCGTCGGCATCAGCTTCTGCTCGCGCAGGCATGGGGCGCGATCGGCGGTGACAAAGCCCAGGGGCTGGCCCACGCCCGAGCCGCCCACGACATCGAGTGGCAGGCGGCCCTCGGGGCATGCGACGCGATGAGCGAGCGGTACGGCGACGAAAAACCAGCTGCGGTAGCCAACGGCTGCGCGCGTGCCGGCGCGATCGAACAAGCCCTGGCACTGGCGGCGAAGGTACGCCCCGACCGAACCCGGGGCGCGCTGACCGAGGTCGTCAGGCGGTTCGACGCCAGCGACCTGACGGCGGCACACGCGAAGGGCTTGGCCTGGACCGTGACCCATCTCAAGCCCGCACCGCAGAACTCCACACACGGCATCACACTGGAGACCGAGACCGCCAGGCTGCTGGTCGAGGCGCGGCAGCTCAAGCTGGCTCACAAGCTGCTGATACACACCCTCGGTTCGGTCACCAAGGTGAGCGCGGGCGTGGGTCACTCACGACGGGTCGCCTCGCTGGCCAGAGTAGTCATGCGGACGTATCGCCAGCACAAACCCTGGACTGCGACGTTCGCGTTGAGCCTCGACAGCGTCGCCCGCAAGAGCATCGACCCTGCTCAAGCCAGCGTCATGAGCGCCATGTGGTCGGCCATGGCCAACCAAAAACGCGCTGTATGGTGGTTACGGGCAGGCCTGGCGGCGCTGTCCAGACACACCCAGGCCCATGAGCGCCTGCAGTTGGGATGCGGTCTGGCCGGCCGAGCGGTGGCGCTGGAACGCACCGATGAGTTTGGCCAGGCGCTGGGCATCAGCGAAGCCGCCGCCCGCGAGATGCCCGCCGCCATGCGGTCGCAGGCCTGGGAGTGCATCGGGGCAGCGATGCTTCTGCGAGGCGACGTCGAGTCCGCCGACGCCATCGCCACCGCCTATCAAACCCACGAGGTCCGTCAGGCCATCATCATCCAGCTCGCGCGCAGCCAGCGTTTCGACGCTGCCGTGGCCATGGCCCAGCGCGACGCGCCCATGGTGACGGGGCGGACCTTTGCGACGCTGTATCGCATGGCTCCCAGCCACCAGCATCGCTACTCGGTGCTCCAGCAGATCAAGGCGCTCAACGACCGTGCCACGCGCGTTCGGGCGTTGACTCGAATGGGCCAGCACGCCCGCTCGGATCATCGCCGCGCCGAGGCGCTGCAGTTGCTGGAGCTGGCCATGGAGAGCGCCGAGGGACGCGGAATTGCGCGCAACTGGTTTGGCCCTGGCTCGGCGGCAGCCAAACGCATGGCGCTCATCCAGCTGTCACTGGCCAACCCCGCCACCGGCATCCCGCGCCTGCTGTCGGTGCGCAGCGGCCCGATGTACATGCCCCCCCGCGAGCGTTTCGCGGCGCTGATGGCGATGGCGCAGGAGCTGCGCTGGCAGTCCGGCGTGGATCTGAAGGCCCTGATCGCGGCGTTGAAGAAGCACTAGCTGGCCTGGGCCAGCTCCTTCTTTGCCGGGATGAACGTCATCGCGCGCTCGGCCAGCGCCGTAATGGTCAGCGACGGGTTCACGCCTGGATTCGCCGACACAGCCGCGCCGTCGATGACGTAGAGGCCTGGATAGCCATGCACCTGGTGCTGGGCGTCGATGACACCCGTTTCCGCGGAATCGCCCATGCACGCCCCGCCCAGGATGTGAGCGGTGGTCGGGATCCCCAGCAGGGTCTCGTTGACCAGGCTCATGGTGATGCCATCGACTTTCTTGGCGAAGCGCTCGGCGATCTCCGTCGCTTCTGGGATGGAGGCCTGAGGAGGCTGGCCGTCGCTCATCTCGGTGGTCATCTGACCGAGCTGGCCGAGCTTGAACCGTAGCGTCCCCTCCAGGGTTCGCATGTAGAGCAGGACGGCGCTCTGCTTGGCGAAGTCCTTCACCGTCAGCGCACGCACCAGCTCACGTCGCTTGCCGGCGATGGCCTTGAGCAGGTTGGTCATTCGCGCGGGGGCCGTCTTGCCGCTGACGTGCGGCGCCATCAGCATCCGCCAGAAGCCGCTGCCGGCCGAGTAACGCACCGGCTCGACGTGCGAGTGCTCGTCGGTGTGTAGGATGGTCCCGATGGCGATGCCCTTGGACAGGTCGCGCGACCTGTCGCCGGTCACGACGCCAATGAGCGACTCGCTGTTGGTGCGGATGAACTCTCCGGTCTTATCGCTCAGCTTTGGCAGACCGTGGGGGTCACGCTTCATGCGCAACAGCAGGTCCACGCTGCCCATGACGCCGCCGCTGACGATGACGTTGTGGGCCCGGAACGTCCGCCGGTTGGACGTGGTCATGGCCATCGAGTCGTGGGTCTCGACCAGGTACCCTCCACCCGGTGCCGGCCGCACGGCGCTGACGTTGGTCTCGGTCTCGACGTCCAGCCCGAGCTGTTCAGCCAGCCACAGGTAGTTCTTGTCCAGCGTGTTCTTGGAGTTGTAGCGGCAGCCCAGCATGCAGCCGCCGCAGCTGTTGCAGCCCGTACGCGAGGGGCCTTTGCCACCGAAGAAGGGGTCTTTGACAGTCACCCCTGGCTGCCCGAAGTACACCGCCACCTTGGTCTTGTGGAAGTGGTCCTCGCGGCCCATGTCCTGCGCAATTTCCTTCAGGACGCGGTCAGGATGGGTCATCAGCGGGTTCTCGACCGCGCCCAGCATCCGGTGCGCCTCTTTGTAGTGGGGCGCAAGCTCCTTTTCCCAGTGGGCCAGATGGGACCAGGAATCGGACTCGAAGAATGGCGTCTTCGGTATCGGGAGCGTGTTGGCGTAGACCAGCGAACCGCCACCGTAGCCGACGCCGTGGATGATGCTGACGTGGGGGAACATGGTGAGCTTGAACAGCCCTCTCATGCCCGCTTTGGGCATCCACATCCACTTGCGCAGATCCCAGTTGGTCTTCGGGTAGTCCTCGGGCGTGAAGCGCTTGCCCCGCTCGATGATGAGGACCTTGTAGCCCTTCTCCATCAGCCGGAGCGCCGAGACGCTACCGCCGAAGCCAGAGCCGATGATGATGTAGTCGTAGAGAACGCCGATACTCATGGTTGCGGAGTATCCGGGGCTTCAGAGGAGATCACCAGCACTATTTCGCGACGAACCGGTCACGTTTTAACCCAGGTCGGCTAGAAACGTCCCTGGAGCTGCACCGACATCCCACCATCGCTGATGCTCGTGGACACCGACGTCTTGGGCTCGGGGTCCCCCACCGCGAGCAGGATGATGCCCGTCAGCAGGGCCGCGCTGCCGACTCCGATACCGACCACACCCAGCGTCTGCTGCAAATTGGCGTCATCCTGGAGGTCCAACGCCTCCTTACGGGTCAGCTCGGTCACGATGCCATTGTCGGCGGTGTTCACCGCGTCCTGCCAGTCGCCGCGCATCGACTCCCCGTTGACGAACAGGAAGGCGCCGACTCCGCCCACGGCTGCACCCAGCACCAGCGCCACGATGCCGCCGGTGCTCATGCTCGTGTCCTGCTTGGGCGGGGGCGGGGGCGGGTTGAACGCCGGGTTCGTCATCAGGCCCAGCTGCGTCGCTTCCTTGGCCGCTTTGAGCCTACGTTCGGCAGCCTCTTTCTCCAACCGCGCCGCAAGCTCCCGATTCTGGGCGGCCAGCCGCTTCATCTCGTCGATCTTCTTCTGGAGCTCCTCACGCTCCTTGGCCAGGTTCGCCTGCTCCTGCTTTTTGCGCTCTTCAGCCGCCTTCTTGGCGGCTTCCCGCTCTTTGGCGCGCTGCGCGGCAAGCTCGGCGTTTTTCGACTCCTCGGCCTTCTTCGCGGCTTCAGCCTTGGCCAAAGCCGCCAGCTGAGCATCCACCGAAGCGAGCCTCTTCTTGGCCTCAGCGACCTTGGGCGATCCCGGCTTGTTGTCCGCGATGAACTTCTGGAACCAGGTCTTGGCGTCTTTCCACTCTTTGCCGTCCTCGAAGCAACGCGCGATGTTCCACACCAAGCGTGGCTGGGGGTCGATCCGGTGGGCCTCCTGGAAGGCCAGCGCCGCAGACCGGTAGCGCTTGGCCTTGTAGGCCGCCAGAGCCATCGTGATCCACTCTTCGGCCCGCTCCTTGTTGTCGTTGGCAACAACGTCAGGGGACTGGGCAAGCACGCTCAACATCGCCACCGCAACCAGGGCTGCGGTCCACGCACGTTTGTTCACAGCCACGTATCCTTCTTCTTCTTCTTCTTGACCGTCGGCGGCGGTGGCTTCCGCTTCTTGACCTTCTTACGCACGACGGTGCGCTTCTTCTTGAAGTCGACGTCGACCTTCGTGCCCCGCTGGCTGGCCTTCACCTCGACCTCGGCGTCGAGGAAACCCTTGGGGGCCTCGACACGTATCTTGGGCGGGTCTTCCGTGATGCCCCAGTTCACCTCGTAGGGAGTGACACCCACGGCCTTGTCGCCGACAAAGACCCGCAGGCCTGCCTCCGCCGTCGCCAGCGTCACCGCCTTGAGCACCGGAGCGGCGGGTGCGGCTGTGGCGGCAGCCTTCTTGGCGTCCTCGGCCTTCTTGGCTTCTTCGGCCTTCTTGGCCTCTTCGGCTTTCTTGGCCTCTTCGGCTTTCTTCGCTTCAGCTGCCTTCTTGGCTTCTTCGGCCTTCTTCGCCTTGTCCGCGTCGGCGGCCTTCTTGGCGTCCTCGGCCTTCTTGGCCTCGTCCGCAGACGGCTTGGAGGCGCCCTTGTCCGTGGCGACCTTGCCGTTGTTTGCGGTGGACGCCGAAGCGGTGGTCGTGGCGCCCTTGTCGCCACCGGCCGTCGCGAAATACGCCGCCGCGCCACCTCCACCGACGAGCAGCAGTGCCGCCGCGGCGATCATGCCCCAGTTCTTCTTGGCCGGGACGGGCGAGGCCACCTGTTGGGACTGCTCGGCCGCCAGTACGTTCCCCGGGATGCTCCCCCGCTCGCGGGTGACGCTGGTGTCCAGATCCGCCGGCTGCCCAGGGACGAACATGTCCGTCGACGCCTGCTGGGTGGACCCCAGCTCCAGCGGCTTGATGCCGGGCAGGGAGGGCAACCCCGGGTCGAGGTCCTCCATGGGACCCGTGGGGTCATCCTTGATGCCTTTGTCGTCGGCGAGGAGGATCGGCCGGTCGCGGCACTCCTCCAGGGCCCGAAGCACAGCCTCGCATCCCTGCGGCCGGTCCCACGGCTTCTTCTGGAGCATCCACGTGCAGATATCGACCAGCGGGCCCTTGAGCTCCTTGCCTTCCACCGTCAACGGCGGAGGAGGCTGGGTGACGTGGGCAATGACGTAGTCGGTCGCAGATGCGGCCTTGAACACCGGCCGGCCAGCCAGCATCTCGTACAGGATGCAGCCGACGGCGTAGATGTCGGTCTGGCCGGTGATCGTCTGCCCCCGGGCCTGCTCCGGCGCCATGTAGCGGGGCGAGCCGATGATCGCGCCGGTCCTCGTCAGGTTCATCTCGGCCGCGGACTCGTTGCGGACCTTGGCGATGCCGAAGTCGAGGACCTTGATGAAGTCGCCTTTGCGTCCCAACTGGGTGACGAAGAGGTTTTCGGGCTTCATGTCCCGGTGCACGATCCCGCGATCGTGGGCCTCAGCCAGGGCCTCGAGGATCTGGCTGGTGACCTGGTGGGCGCGCTTGGGATCCAGCGGCGCCTCCCGGCGCAGCAGATGGTTGAGCGGCTCACCCTCGATGAACTCCATGACCAGGAACAGCTGCCCGGTGCTGGCCTGGCCAAAGTCGATGAGGCTGATGATGTTGGGGTGGTGCAGCGACGCGATGGCCCGCGCCTCCTGCTGGAAGCGGGCGACCTCCTTGAGATCGTCGCCCAACTCCTTGTTCATGACCTTCAGCGCAACCGGCCGGTCGACAGCCAGCTGAGTAGCCTTGTAGACGGCGCCCATGCCGCCCTGCCCCAGCTTTCGCTCGATCCGGTAGCGATCCTCGAAGGTGGTCCCGATGAGCGGATCGACCTTGTCCTTCTTCCCGTACTTGGAGGCCTCGACGGTCGGAAAGCCATCTTCCGGGCACACGGCATCTTCGGTGGTGCCGCGGCATTGTGGACAGATACGAATGGGCACGATCGGTTCCTCTTGCCGCCTGCGTTCCGCCCCCGCTGAAGCGGGGCTGCTGACGACCCTCATATGATAGAGCGCGGCCAGATCAGGCGCAAGCGATGGGACAGGTCGGGTCGTACCCGCCAGTCCGTCCCCGCTCGGACTCAGACCGCCTCGAGGTCGATCGCCGTGATGGTGTGCCGGTCTTCGCTGACGAAGTAGGCAACGTCGCGGGCAAAGGCGACCTGGTTGCACGGCCCGATCACGTCCGCCTCGGGCATCTCCACCGGCTTGAGATCCGGCAGGCTGTAGAGCGCGGGTGTGCCATCGGCCATGGTCACCAGCACTTCGCTGGGAGAGCAGCCCACGATTCGTTCCAGCGGCTCCCGCAGCCGTCCCTGGATCTGCTCGCCGAGCGACGAGAAGGCGAACATCACCCGTTGTCCCTTGGCCTTGGTGACCATGAGCAGGGTTTCACCCACCTCGAAGGCCCGCTCGAATGGGAAGTCCGCGAACCGTTGGTTCCGCGTTTTACCCGTGCGGGCGTTGACGCCAAGGATACCGTCCGCGTCGGTCACCACGTCGATGAGGTTCGTCACCGTGAAGAGGTCCTGCAGCTTTCCCTCGGCGTCGCCGTTGGTCCACTTCAGCGCTCCAGAGTCGTCGTCGAGTCCAGCGACGGTGACCTGCTTGCTGCCGTTGGTACCCGCCATCACGACCACCCCCTGGGCGTGGCCGAGGCGTGCATCGGGCGCGCTCGCGGTGGGATCCTCGACCCCCCACACAGGGGACGGCTGACCGACCTGGAACGCCTGTACCTTCGTCCCCGTGCCGGACATCAGCCGCACGTAGACCTTGCCCTGACGCGCCAACACAGGATCGCAGAACTCGCCCATCTGTTGGGCCCATTGCACCTCGTGGCCGCTGCCATCCTGAACATCCAACGCGACGAGCCGGCCCTCGGTCAGCGGAACCGCGACCACGTCTCCGGTGCGCGCCAGACCCGCCACCAGGGGGCCGTCGAACATCGTCTCCCAGACGTTTTCGCCGTCGTCGACGTGCATCCTTCGGATGGACGCGCGGGCTCCACGCCGGAGCGGTACCAGCACTCCGTCGGCCAGGGGCATCAGCGCCTGGCTCACGGGAGCGTCGAGTCGTACCTGCCACAGAGCGTGGGCGATGGGGGAATGTTCAGCCGCTTCGGCCATATGACTAGGGAGGATAGGCCCACTTTCTGAGCTGCGCAATTGCACCACGCAAAAGTCTCGCAGCGCCTGACACCGGCTACTTCGCGGACTTCTCCAGCTGCCCGATGACCCGCTCCAGCAGCGGTCGGATGCAAGCAATGCAGTCGTCGTTGCCATTGGAACCACAGCCGCGATGACTGCTCTGCAGGCGACGCAGGATCGGCAGCGCCGCCACGTCCGAAAGCTCCGAAAGCTTCACCAGGGCCTTCGACCGGACCTCGCAGGCTGTAACCGCACGAAGGATCAGCAGCTGCTGATCCAGTTCCGGCATGTCCTGGAGCACGCGTGTGCGCTGTGCCAGCCCGTGAAGCCGGCCGATGAGGTCGGCGTTCATCCCCTGCCGGATGATGTGCGACAGCGGCCGAGTGCTCGCCACCAGAACCCGCCCCTTGACGATCGCCTTCTCGGCAGCCTGCTGGGCAGGTCCACCGGCCATGGCGAAGTCGTCGAGCAGACGCTGGGCCATCTCCTGATCGGCGCCGTACCGGCCGTCGAGCGTGAGGGCGGTCAGCCAGCTCTGAGATGCCTCGAGATGGCTCCCCATGTCATGCTGGGTCAGGCCGAGGAGGTAATGCGCGTGGGCGTTCTTGGGCTCCGCGGCCAACACCCGACGAAGCTCGTTGAGGGTCAACTGCGGGTTGGACTTCCGCTGCGCCAGAGCCTGCGCGACCTCGCGCCGGGCCTCGAAGGCGCGTCGCTCTTTGGCCAGCATCTCCGCCGGTGTCAGGGTGTTCACCTTGACCGGGAAGGGCATGCCCGACTTCTTCGCCGGGGCCGCGACGGCCACCGGTTTCTTCTCTACATCCTGCTTGGTCGCTGCGGGCCGGTCGTTGACGCTGCTGGTTTCGCCGACGCCGCTGTCGGCCGCAGCGGGCACATCCGCGCTTGCCGCGGTGGTGTTGCCGGGTTTGGCGTCCGAGGAGCTCATCCGCCCCGCGACCAGCGCAATGACCGCGACCGCAACCACCCCGACGGCCACCAGCCAGATGGGCACACTGACGCTCTTCTGGGCCACCTGCTCCAGCGTCGACAGCGAGGAGTCCGGAGCCTCGCCGGGTGACGTCAACGATGGAGCCACACCGCGCTCGCGCGGCATAATCTCCACCTCGTCGATAGGCTCCACCGCGTCCAGCGACAACGCCAGTAAACCCCGAAGGGTCGCAGCGTCCGGGGGGCGCTGCTCGGGGACCTTATCCAGCAGCCGGTCCACCAGCCGCCCGAGACCAGCCGGCACGTTGGGCGCCAGCTCCCGGACTCGGGGCGGGACCTCCACGGCGTGCGCCTGCATGAACCCCAACGCAGAGTCCCGCTCGAAGGGCAACCGCCCCACCAGCATCTCGAAAAGCACGACGCCCAGGGCGTAGAGATCGGCCCGCCCGTCGACGTCCATGGTGCGGGTCTGCTCGGGCGCCAGATAGGCCGGCGTACCGTAGATCATGCCGGCCCCGGTGAGGCGGCCCTGGTCCTTGTCGTCGGTGATGTTGCGGGCGATGCCGAAATCCACCAGCTTGACCCAGTCGTCCTGCCCCTGGGCGGACACCAGAAAGACGTTCTCGGGCTTGAGGTCCCGGTGGACCACGCCAACGCCGTGTACCGCCTGCAGTCCCTCGGCGATCTGAACCGCGATGGCGACCGCGCGCTCCGGAGCCATCGGTGCTTCGTCGTGGATGGCGTCGTGGAGGGTTCGGCCTTCCAACAGCTCCATCACTAGGAATCGAACGCCGTCGTCGGTGACGCCGAAATCGGTCGCTGCGCACACGTGCGGATGCGCTATCTGGCCGTATACGCGCGCTTCCAACCGGAAGCGCTCTTCCATCTCGGCGCGACGACTGCCCAACGCCACACCGTGGAGCAGCTTCACCGCCACAGGCTTGTCCATGGCCAGGTGGCGCGCCCGGTAGACCACGCCGGCGGTGCCCTCGCCGATGAGCTTCTCGATGGCGTACCGCCCCCCAATCTCCCGCCCGATCCACGGGTCGGGGCCGAGATCGACGGGTTCAAAGGCCAGATCGAGGCTGCTCAACGGGTCTCCCACAGGTCCACCACCTTCATCATTACCACTTCGCGGCGGGAATGTGGTGGAACCGGTTACGCGACGCTCTGTAGCTGAGCGACGGCAGCTGCTAACGTAGCGCCCGTGATACGACTCCTCGCAGTAACCGCCGTCTGTGTCGGCATGGCCGCCTGCTCCCCTGGTGGGGGCACGACCACCCTGCCCACCACGTTCGACACGTTCTTTCCGTTGGCCGACGGGGACACGGGCCTCGACGTGAGCAACGCCGACGCGCCGACCACCGAGGTGGGGCCGGACACCGCGGCCGACAGCACCAGCTCCGACGGCGGCGCGCCGGATGTCGTGGGCCTCGATGCGACCGGAGTCCCGTGTCAGGCGGGCTCGCCCTGCGACGACGGAAACAACTGCACCATCAACGACCAGTGCGTGGGTGGCTTCTGTCAGGGTTCCCCGCTGGATTGCGGCCCCGACGACGGCCTGCCCTGCACCAGCAACGCCTGCCAGGACGGAGCCTGCGTAGTCATCATCGCCGCGGGCTTCTGCGCCATCGACGGCGCCTGCTGGACGGCCGGGCAGCCCAACCCACTGGGCGGCTGTGAGGCCTGCGACCCGACCAAGAACGCGACCACCTGGACGGGTGACGGCGCGGCCTGTGACGACGGCGACCCGTGCACCCAGAACGACGCTTGCGTGCCCGGCGGCGGCTGCGCCGGGACGCCGATCCAGTGCCCCCCGCTGAGCAACGCTGGCTGCGCGGTAAATCAATGTGTCGGTGGCGTCTGCCAGGCAGTCTCGGCCGGTGAGGGCGGTGCCTGCGACGACGGTGACCCCTGCACCATCGGCGAGACCTGCACCGGCGGGGTCTGTGGCGGCGGGAGCCCCAAAGACAGCGACATGGACGGCGCTATCGACCAGGCGTGTGGTGGCGACGACTGCAACGACGGCACCAACCAACTTTCGCCACTGCTACCCGAGCTGTGCTCGGACCTGCTGGACAACGACTGCGATGGCAACACCGACGCCGCCGACAGTGACTGTGACACCCCCGCGCCCAACAACTGCAGCTACCACACCGACTGCTACCCGGACGTCTGCGCCGAATGGCCAGGCACGGGCCAGAACTGGTGCAGCACGGTGTGCGCCGGGGACCAGGACTGTGCCGCCGGCCAGGTCTGCAGCAAGCTCCCCGGTTCTCTCAACGTAGGCTTCTGTCGCGTGCCGGTCCCGAGCACCCAGGCCAATGGGACGGCGTGCTCGGACGCGTCCCAGTGCGCCAGCAGCATCTGCCTGGACAACGTCTGCACCGCCGAGTGCCTCAACGAGGCCTCGTGCCCCGGCGGCTCGAACACCTGTGGACTCATCGGCGATCCCGCGGCGGGCTACGTGGCCAGCCTCTGCTCCCCCAACGGCAGCGCCTTCCCCAACCAGCAGCAGTGCCTCCTCGGCAACGAATTCAACCCGGCGGTGTGCGCCTCGGGCCACTGCGACCTGATGAACAACCCGCCTGTGGGCCCGCTCTATTGTTCGCCCATCTGCAAGACGACCGCTGACTGTGGCCCCGGCCAGGAGTGCGATGTGGTGTTCTACGCGGACGCCCCCAACTCACAGGCGCTGCTCTACGACCCCATCATCGAGACTGCGGGCACCAACGGGCAGAAGAACCCGCGGGACGGTGCCCTTGGCTGCTACACGCGGGTCATCCAGGGCGGAACGTTCCCGGACGGGCAGGTCTGCAACAGTAACTCCCAGTGCCTCGGCGGCCGCTGCATGGCGCTGCTGCCCGGCAACCCGACCGAATACTGCACCCGCTTCTGCAGCCTGGACACGGACTGTGGGGCGGGGATGGCCTGCAAAATCGAGATGGTCACCATGGTCAGCGACTTCCTGCAGAACTTCGACACGATCCCCACGGACGCCTGGTCGTACGTCCGGATCTGCAAGTTCGAGTAGGAGGCGTCGGGCTAGAGCGACGTCTTCAGCCAGCTCACCAATCGGTCCATGCCCTCGTCCACCTTGTCGAGGTCGACGAACGCCAGCCGCGCGCTGATCTCGTCGGCGGGCCGCCCGAACGCCGAGCCGTGGAGCAACGCCACGCCGGTGTCGTTCAGCAGCCGCTCGCACCAGGTCGGGTCTGAACCAGGCAGTCGGAAGTACACGTAGAATCCGCCATCGATGGAGCTCATCTCGATGTCGGGGATATCTGCCAACGCAGCTCCCACGCGCCCGCCCACTTCGGCCATCGTGGCCCGTGTGCGGCGCACGTACTCGCCGACCTCGCCCTCCATCTTCCAGGCATCCACCGCGGCGTACTGGATAGGCGCTGATGCGCAGCTGACGGTGTCCGACGCCCAGGAAGCCATACGGTCCGCCAGGTCGGTGAGCTCGGGTGGGACCATCATCACGCCCAGACGCCAGCCCCCAGCGCCGCACCACTTGCTCAGCCCCGTGGCCACGCAGGTGCGGTCGGGCAGATAGCGCGCGATGGAGACGTGCTCGCCGGCGAAATGGAGCTCGGAGTAGATCTCGTCGCTGAGCACCAGCACGTCGGTGTGCTGCTCGAGCACCTCCACCAACGGCTCCAGGTGCTCGGCGTCGTAGGCATGTCCGCAGGGGTTGTTGGGGCTGTTGAGCACCAGCAGCTTGGGCCCCGGGACCTCGTCACAGTGCATCGCCAGGGTCTCGGCGTTGAGGCGGAAGCCGTCCTCGGCGTGGCATTCCATCCAGCGGTACTTCTGACCCGCCATCTCCGCGTGGGGAACGTAGGACACCCAGCTGGGGTTGGGCAGCAGCAGCGTACCGCGGTAACCCATCTGAAGCTGGAACATCAGCTCCTTGGACCCCGGCCCCACCAGCACCTGGTCCCCGGTCCAGGTGGCGAATGCCTCCCCCTGGGTCCGCTTCCACCAGTCCACCACCGATTGCCGCAGCGCCCACAGGCCGCGCACGGGCAGATAGTCCTTCTGGTGGGCGTTGGCTTTCAGAGCCTCGACGACCGGCCCCGGAACCTCGAACGGGCTCTGGCCGAACCCGAACCGAAACACCTCTTTGCCCTCGGCCACCATCGCACGGACGCGCTCGTTCATGGCCAGGGTCGGCGAAAGGGTCTGCTTCATGGCGGCACTCCAACGCTGTGAGACGCGGGCAGTCGACACCCGCGCTCGGGTCGCGTCAAGCATGCGTAGCGAACAGCGCGCGACGAGACGCACGCATGCTACGCAGGCAGCTGCTCTGGGCAAGTCTCCAGCGACAGTGCGCCACCGTCGGCGTCGAACGCCTCGCTGAGCTCGCCGCCCTCCCACTCCGTGAGCGCCAGGGAGCCCGCGGGCAGAGGGATCTTGAGGCGGTCAATGGCGTCGCTGCAGGTGTTGCGCAGCGTCCAGTCGGCATCTTCGTCATGGACCACGGACGCGAGCGCAGGAACCGCCGAGGCGTCGCCATGGGTGGCCAGGTAGCGAGCCGCCGCGACACGGACCTGCAGGTCCGCGTGCTTGAGCAGGGGCGTGACCAGGGCCGGGTTCAGTTGAAGCTCACCCTGGGAGCGGTCCGCCAGGGCGACGTTCATCAGCCGCCAGGTCTGGCGCTGGCGCAGACCCAGTATCGACAGCAGCAGCCCCAGTCCGCTGCCGGCAGCAGCCAGGAGGGGGACCAGCATGACGTCGCTGGGCTCCTTGGGGCCGGTGAGAAGACCACCGATGTCCGAAGCCAGCAGCGTTCCCGAGAGCAGGAACAGCATGCCCGCGATGGTGGCGATCAGAACCGTGCCACCGGCGAGGATGAGGGGCGTACCTACGTAGACCGGCGGCGCCATCTCCTTGCCGCCCGCGAGGGCCTGCCTGAGGATCGCTTCCGCGGAAACGCTCGTGGCGCCCTCGGCCAGAGCCGCCTCACGGCGGAAACGACGACGACGCCAAAGGTTGAGACCCCCGACGACAGCGCCGCCGGCAGCCGCGGCCACCCCCGCAAAAAGCGCCGGCAGCCCCGTGGCGGCGACGGCCACCGCAGCGCCTCCGACGAGAAGGGTTCCACCGAGGGCGAGCCCCCGGCTGGTGTTGGGAGGAACCTGCACATCTTCGACGAGCCTGTAGTCCTCGCCCCGGTCGGCGAGGGTCTTGCCCAGGCGCTCCATGCGCTGCGGGCGTCGGCGGTTGCGTTTGGGGCTCTGTCGTTTCCAGGTGTGCATCGCTTCTCCAGTCCAGTGTTGTCGGCAGGAACACTGGACACACGGAGGCGTGGGTCACCCAACACCATAACCAGAGACTATCAAACTCGCACGACCCATAAAATCTAGACCCGTAAGCAGGCCTCCATCGCGTCGGCCACGTTGACCAACTCGAACTCCTGCCTGCGCATGGTGACGAACAGGCCCGCAGCACTGTCCGTGGGGACCTCGGCGTTGACGATCGGGTCGGTGAGGCCGCCCACGGTCACTAGCCGTCCGCGCTCGACTGCGTGCACCACCAGCCGCAGTCGTGCGTCGCAGAGGTGGGCAACCGCATCCTGGGCCCTCAGCGGGAGAGAACCGAGGTACCCGGGGATTTCCTCCGTCCCCCCCATGAGCCATGGCCCCCCCTGCCCCCTATGGAGCCATTGAAATCCCTTCGACCGCTTGTCTCCGACCGCGACGACCGCGTCTGAGCCGCACCAGAAGAGAAGTCGGGGATAGAATCCTGGTACACGGTCGAGCCTGACCGGAGGCTGAACGGGCCGTTGGTCATTGGCGCTGAGCGTGTACAAGCGGCGGTCGTCGCCCAAGACGACGACGAGGCCTCCCCGTGGCTCGAGGATGTGAGCCGCCCCTGTCTCGGCCTGCTCATCGAGGGCCCTGGTGACCCGTTGCTGAAGACCGACCGAGGCCATGGGCGGAAGGCCTGAGTAGCCCAAAGCGTTCAGACGGAGCCACCCGGTGGCTGGGATGCGGCGCTCAACCCTTCTGAGGGCGAGGGGCGTGGCTTCGCCTGGCGCCACGCCCCCCCGTTCGGCTACTGAGCGGACCATCGCCAGATCGCCGTGTCCATGCCGGAGCTGACCGGGTTCCACCAGCCGCCGAACAGATACAGCGTGGGATCGTCCGGTCCCGTGGCCACAGCAGCTGCGTTGACCTGGTGATGACCGTCCAGCTGGGTTCCCCCAGAGGCAGTGTCCACGGTCGCCATGAGCCGCCCGGTCCAGTTGGCGCTCACCGCCAGATTGGCGGTCGCGTCGGCCTGCAGGAAGTAGATGTCTTTGCGCTGGGTCCCTGCGTCGTCCCAGAGCCGAGCCCCAATCACCAGCACCTGTCCCTCGAACGCGACCACATCGGTGAATCGCCATTCGGCGGGCACCGTGACCGCTGCGGGCGCGAAGCTCGACAGGTCGGTGCCGTTGTCAGCCACGAGGAGGCCGCCCGAGCCCACAGCGATCAGCCAGGTTCCCCCGACGATGCTGTAGCCCAGCACCTGCTGCCCGGGTTGCAGTGGCGTCCCCCGCTGCTGGTAGTAGGCAAACCCTGAAGGAGACTGACCCCACTGCAGGACGTCGAGATAGGTCGGCGGATCTTCCGGGTTCCCCCTCCAATGCGCCATCATCAGCCAGGTACCAGAGATGCGACCGTAGGCCACGGGCCACGCACCTGGTTCGAAGTCGCCCTGGTGAACGGGCTGGTCGTAGCAGCTCCAGCCCACCCCACCGTCGCAACGCCGCACTCGCGGAAGCGGATCGCCAGGCGCCCGTCCCGCCCCCCAGAAGGTCGCGGGAGATTCGGCAGTCCAGCCCATGGCCGTCGCGGCGAGGGCCTCGCCGGCCGCGTCCCACGCATCCGACAGCCCGGCCAGCTCCCATTGGCCACTGGCCCACTCCCACATCTGACCGCCCAGGGGAACGGCAATCGGACTCATGGGCTGCCCCAAGCTGCCTCCCTGCTCTGCGGTCGCGTCCGTGGGGTCGACCGACGTCCCGTCGAAGATGAAGGTGTGCGTGAACGGTGGGCAGCCCTTGCCCTGGCACCCTTCCTCCGGTGCAGAAAGCCGTGCCGAAACACCACCGGAGCTCACATCGGTCGCCGCGTCGAAGGCCTCCACCTCGGCGTTGTCCTCGTGGACGGATTGCAGCAAGCGCTCGAAGCCTTTGCACTCGGCGGTGAAACACCAGTCGAAGTCGGTGTTCCCGTTCCCATCGTCGCAGGTGGCGAAGTTGGGCTTGGCCACATGCACGCACTGACTTGCGCCGTCGCATTGGTCGACCGTGCAGGAGTTGCCGTCGTCGGCGCAGGGAGAGCCGCTGGGCTTGAAGGCCCAACTGTTGCTGGCGGCGTTGCAGACCTGACAACTGGAGCCCGGGTCCTCGGCGCCGTCGTCGAAGCAGACGCCGCCCAACCAACAGAAGCCGTCCGCTACGAAAGCCGCGCAGGTGCCCCCGAGACAGGCGTTGTCGGTGCAGCCGAGGCCATCATCGGCACACGCCTCGCCGTCGGCCGCGGGGGACCAGCCATTGGCGTTGACGGTCGGTTGGCACCGCTGGCAGGTGTCAGCCGCTGTGTCGCCCTGCGCGTAGCATGCGCCACCAATGAGACACGCGTCCGCCGCCAGGGTGTGAGAGCAGGAGCCATCGCCGTCGCATGTATCGACGGTGCAGCCGATGCCATCGTCGCAGCTGTAGGCCGTGCCAGCGCAAGCCCCAGCGCCGCACACATCGTCGCTGCTGCATGGGTTCCCGTCGTCGCAGCTCCCGGTCGCTGGGGACCACGCGTTCGGTGCACTCGCGGCATCGCACACCTGGCAGACGCCGGGGTCCGCGGGGTCGGCGCTGGCACGGCTACCGTCCAGGACGCAGGCCCCATCGATCTTGCACCAACCTGGTTTCAAGGCGATGTCGCAGCCGCTTCCCGAGCACGTCGCCGTCTCGCACTCCAGGGCCTGGCAGCCCGAAGCACCGCCGCACGCCCCCTGCCCGTTACAGGCGTCGTCGGAGGTGCAGCTCAAGCCGTCGTCGCATGCCACTCCGGCAGCGACATTGCTCAGGGTGTTGGGGCTGGACGCGTCGCACACCCGACACTGGACGCCGGCGGGCTTGTCGCCATCGTCAAAGCACTCGCCGCCGGCGAGGCAGAACCCAGGCAACACCGCGAAGGCGCACCCCCCATCACCGGTGCAGGTGTCGGACGTGCAGGCCTTGCCGTCGTTGCACACGTAAGAGGTCCCGGCACAGGTGCCTGCGCTGCAGATGTCGTCGCGGGTGCACGGCTGACCGTCGTCACACGGCGCCGTGTTGAACGACCAATCGGCCTGATTCTGGGCAGGTATACAGGACCGGCAGGGATCGCTCGGATCGGCCGTACCCGCGGGGATGCAGCTACCGTCGATGGCGCAGAAGCTGGCCTGAGTCGACACGTCGCAGCCGCCCGTGCCGTTACACTGGGCCGTCTGGCATCCTGCCAATGCGTCGCATGTATAGGCCGTACCCACACACTGCTGGGCATCACAGACATCGCTATGGGTGCAAGCTTCCCCGTCGTCGCACGCCACGCCATCGTTGGCGCTCCACGACGTGCCCTGGTCACACATCTGGCAAACACTGTCGGGGTTCAGCTGGCCTTGGTTGAAGCAGGAACCGCCGATGAGGCATTTGGCGGCCTGCACCTCGTGGCTGCACCCTCCCGCGCCGTCACAGGTATCCACCGTGCAGGCAAGCAGGTCATTGCAGCTGTAGGCGGCGCCCACGCATTGACCCGACGGGTTGCAGGTGTCGTTGGAGGAACAGGGGTTTCCGTCGTCGCAGGGCTGACCAGGCTCAGGGTCGGCATAGCAGGAGCCCGTCGCGACGTCGCATCGGCCTGTATTGCAGGCGTCGTTGAGGTTGGCGCAGTCGCTGTCGGCAGCGCAGCCGCAGCCCGCCTTCGCGGCGTCCCAGGTCCCCTCGCAAACGCCGGCCTCGCTGCAGGCGTCGGCGGTCCAGCAGTCTTCCGGGTCGTTACCCACCTGACAGGCAGCTCCTGGCGTCGGCGCCTTCTGGCAGACGCCGTCCACACACGCCGCGTCGTTGCAGGCATCCACCTCGCCGCTGCAGTCCAGCGGCGACCCGGCACACACGCCGCCGTCGCAGGCGTCGTCGATGGTGCATGCGTCGCCATCGGAGCAAGCGTTCCCATCAGCGACCGCCTGAGCCACGCATTGGTCGCCAAACTCATCGCAGATCCCTTCGACACAGGCGCCATCGCCCGTGTCGCTGCAATCACGAACACCGCTGGGTGTACACACGCCAGCGGCACACGCGTCACCGGTCGTGCACCACGCGCCGTCGTCGCAGGCCTGGCCTTCCTGGGTGCCATCAGCGACCTGGACACATTGAAAGGCCTGGCAGACAAAGCGTCGGCACGGGTCGGGCGTATCGGTGCAGTCCGCGTCGACGGTGCATTCGCAGGTACCTACGCATGCTCCATCGACACACGCATCGTCACTGCTGCACGGATCGCCGTCGCTGCACGGGTTGCTGTTGTCGGCGGTGGAGATGCACCCGGCGGCGGCGGCGCACACATCGTCGGTGCAGGCATTGCCATCATCGCAGTCGAGCGGCTGCCAGCTGCTCTTGCTGATAAGGGGCGAGCAGACCTGGCAGGCGTTGGTCGGGCTGGGCGAGCCCGCCTCCAAGCACGTGCCGCCGATGGCGCAGAACCCCGCCTTGACGCTCGCGATGCAGGCCCCCGTTGGGCTGCAGCTGTCGACCGTGCAGGCCAATCCGTCGTCGCATTCCAGGTCAGATGTGCATATGCATCCAGAGACGGTCGTATCCCAGTCACCCGCGCAGACCCCGCTGTCGTTGCAGGTGTCTCCAGTGGTGCAGACCTGCCCATCGTCGCATCCGGCTCCAGGCGTGGCCTGCTGAACACAGGTTCCCGCTACGCAGGCGGCGCTGTTGCAGCCGTCTTCGAACGCACTACAGTCGCGCGGCGTCCCGGCACAGTCGCCTGACCCGCCGCACGCATCGTCGTCGGTGCAGGGGTCGCCGTCATCGCAGGCGGCTCCGACGTCGACGGGGCCGTCCACGCAGGCACCGGTCGCCGGGTCGCAGGCGGATGTGGCGCATGCGGTGGCCGCGCTGCACACCACGCTGGTGCCACCGATGCAGCTGCCGGACGTGCACGTCTCCCCCGTGGTGCAGAGATCCGCATCGTCGCACGCTGCACCTTCCAGCGCCGCGTCGGGCACCACCACGCAGGCGAAGTTGATGCAGGCCACCCGCTCGCAAACGCCGCCGGATAGCGTCGAATCCTCGCAATCGCTGTCGAGGGTGCACTCGCAGGTACCGGCGCACGCCCCATCCTGGCACGTCTCGTTCGTCGTGCACGGGTCCCCGTCATCGCAAGGGACGCCGTTGGAGACCGGGGCGGTCTGGCAGCCGCTCAGTGGGTCGCAGCTATCGGTGGTGCAGTCATTGCCGTCGTCGCAGGTGGCGACCGACCAACTGCCCGGGGCGGCGGGGTCGCAGCGCTGGCAGGCGTTGTCCGGGTTGACCTCACCCTGGAACCAGCAGCCAAAGTCGATGGCGCAGGTGCCGTCGACCGGCGTGAAGACACAAGCCCCCGAGGCGCTATCGCAGGTGTCGGTGGTGCAGGGCAGCGAATCATCGCAGTCGCTGTCGTCGGTGCAGGCACACTCAGGGTCCGTCGTGTCCCACGCTCCGCCGCAGGTGCCGTCCGGGGCACAGTATGCGTTGATGATGCACGGTGCTGCACAGTCCTTGTCGGTGCCTGCGCAGAGCCCATTGGTGCAGGCATCGCCGACGGTGCAGGGGTCGCCGTCGTCACACAAGGTGGCATTGGGCGCCGCGTCCGCTTCGCATGCGCCAGTGTCCGGATTGCAGACAGCCACCTGACACGTCCCTGTGGGCACGCCGGAGCAGTCCTTCTCCGCTCCGCCCGTGCACTCGCCCGCGGTGCACACGGCCCCGCTGGTACATGCGTCGCCGCAGGCCTGGCCCGATTGGTCGGGGTCTTCGGCGAAACCGCAGACGCCATCGCTGCAGACCGCCATCTGGCAGGGGCCAGCGTCGGTGCAGTCCGCAGCCGATGTGCACTCGCAGTCGGGGATCGCCTCATAGACGCAGCCCGAGCCGGGGACACACTGACCGGTGGTGCAGGTCGGGCCGCCGGCGCACTCCAGGGCGCTCCAGCCCGTCGCGTTTCGGTCCGGGTCGCAGACAAGGCAGCTGTTGCCTGGCGATTCGGTGCCCTTGGTCTGGCACTCGCCGTCGATGTCGCAGCGGGTCGGACCGCATGCGACATCGATGCCGCCGCAGCCGCTCGGTATGAAAGCCGCGGTCAGCAGAAGAACTATTGCAAACAGGTGGGGGCGAACACGCATCACGTCTCCTCGTCGTCGTGCCAGCGCCCCCTGTTCAAGAAGTGTGCCCCTGGCCAAGCCCCTGTAATCATTGCGCGCAGAAACTCGCCCACCCTGTGCCGTCGCACAGGGACACTGTGGCGGGTCACACGGGGGGACCGAAGTGGTAGGCTCGCGGCGTGAACCTTCCCGTGCTCCATCCCGTCAAGCCGATGCTCGCCAAGCGCGCTACCAAGCTGCCAAAGGGCGACGACTGGATGTTCGAGCCCAAGTGGGACGGGTTCCGGGCGCTGTTGTTCAAGGACGGCGACGACTGGTACCTGCAGAGCCGGGACTCCAAACCGCTACGGCGCTATTTCCCGGAGCTGGACGCGCCGATTCGCGAGATCCTGCCCGACCGGTGCGTGCTGGACGGCGAGCTCGTCATCGCCCGCAACGGACAGCTGGACTTCGCGGCCATGCAGATGCGGCTGCACCCAGCCAAGTCCCGGGTTCAGAAGCTCTCGGGCGAGATACCGGCCTCGCTCCTGTTCTTCGACATCCTGGCGCTGGACGACCGGGACCTCATGAACACGCCGTTCCAGGAGCGTCGACGCATCCTCGTGGACGAGCTGGAAGGCTGCCCGCCACCGCTCTATCTGACTCCGCTCACCCGCGACCGGGATCAGGCGCAGGACTGGTTCGAGCGCTTTGAAGGCGCTGGGCTCGACGGCGTCATCGCCAAGGCCCCCGGTGGTGTATATACCCCCAACAAGCGAACCATGGTGAAGGTCAAGCACGAGCGCACCGTCGAGTGCGTCGTGGGCGGCTTTCGCTGGTACAAAAAGCACCACGGCACTCACGTCGGTTCTCTGATGCTGGGGCTCTATGACACCGAGGGCAGGCTGCACCACGTCGGCGTCGCTGGCAGCTTCCCCATGGCGCGGCGGCTCGAGCTTGTCGAGGAGCTGGCCCCGTACCGCATCGACGATGACGATGCCGAGGGCCACGCAGCCCACCCCTGGGGGGAGTGGGCACAGCACATGCGTGACGCGGAATCCAAGCGGCAACGCGTGCCGGAGGGCTCCAGTCGCTGGAACCCGGGCAAGAGCCTGAGCTGGAACCCGCTGCGCCCCGAGCTGGTGGTCGAGGTCCGCTACGACCAGATGCTCGGCAGCCGCTTTCGGCACACGGCGCACTTCCGCCGCTGGCGTCAGGACAAGCCTCCGACGGAATGCACCTACGATCAGCTGGACATCACGCCGCCGGCCGAGCTGGCCGAGCTGTTCGGGAGCTGACCACCCGACACCGCCGCATGTCACGGTTTGGGAACCGGGCTGCTGTAGCGACCGCCGGCGGAGCCGACCACTCCGCCTCGGCTGAACTGCGGATACAGCACCGGAACGACGTACTTGGCGCCGATTCCTCGGGGTTCGTCGAGATCCACGCGGGCCACCGTGGCCTGGTTGATCTCCTTGCGGTTGCGGCTGGCAAAAGGGTCCGAGTGGGCGAACACGCGGGCCACCCAGAGTTCGCCGTCGACGACGCCCACGCTGCTGCCCTGAGCATGCTCCCACCACAAGCAGGTCTGGAGCTCCTGGTCGAGCCGCCCCGCGACCATGCCGAGCTCTCCGGCCACGACGAAGCGTCCGTCCTCCAGGAGGATGGCGCCACCCGCGCGTGAGCCCAGGTCCACCGGGGTTTCGCGGCGGGCCGACGGGTGAGACCAGCGCAGGACCGTCGCCGCACCGTCAGCGAGGTCGACCGCGTAGACAAGGCCATCGAGGTGGCCGACCACGGCCTGCTGACCACAGACGCTGGCAGAGAAGTCGTGGCGCCACCGAAAATCGAGCAGCCCGCTGCGCGCCTCGGGTCCGAGCCGCGGCTGATGGGGGTCCGCCACTACGAATGGCGGCAAGTCGAGGACGTGTCGCTGGCCATCGCGTTCGTGGCTGACGCGGCCGTTGGGCTCCAGATTCCAGAACGGGCCCGCCAGGGCCAGCGGCGTGTCGACCTCGGCGTGGTCTTCGATGGGCTTGAAGCCACGGCCCATCCTGGCTTCCTTTGCCATCTTCTTGTGATGCTTGGCCAAGGCATCCAGCGGGCTCGGAGCCTCGGGCCAGGGAGCCATCTCGAAGGCCACCTCGTCGTGGCTGCCCATGGGTGTCCCCACCCAGGTGAGGCGCTCGGTCCCGGTCATGGGCGTGAACGACCCCTCCATGGGGAACGTCAGCTTCCAGTTTCGACGTGACATGAAGCGGTGCTCGACCAGGCGGACCAGTCGCCAGTCGTCGTCCTCGAGCACGGCCAGCCACTCGCCGGCGGCGTTCAGTTTGCGGCCACCCACGTCGAGGTAGGCCTCGGGAAGCCACCGACTGTCGGTGTTCCGTCGCCACAGCGTCAGGCCCTTACAGGTCAGAGCGACCACGCCCCCCTCGACGAAGCGGGCCGCCACGACACCTTTGGACTGGCGCGCAATGACGTCGAGCGTGCGGCCGTGAACGTCCAGGACGGCCAGTGTGGGCGTGTATGTGTCCAGGGTCACCAGGCACCGTTCGCCGTCGTGACCCACCACCGCTCGCACCCCATCGATGTGGGAGAATGTACCGCCCGCGTCGCGAATGAGCAGGCGGGACTGAACCAGGTCGGGCCAGGCGGGCTCGGGCCACTCGTCCCGGTTCCGAACCACACTCAGCGCCGTGCCATCCTCGAGGACCGTAAGATCCAGCGCCGCGTTGGAACGGCGTCCATCGTCGAAGACCTTGATGTTGAAGGCATCAGCGATGGCGTCGCTGGGCCAGCGGTTGGAAGCACCTACCAACTCGGTGAATCTCTCGCTTGGAAGTGTCATTGGTGTTGCCTGGGTCAGAGTCGACTCATTCGGGTTGAGACGCTTCGACTGCGACTACTAGCGTCACATGGCTGACGCCTCGACCAAGGTGAACCGGCACGCTCATAGATCATTGCGCTCGCCACAGTGGTAGGTCGAGTATGGTCTGGCCGCGGGTAAGCGTTCCTTCGGCACGTACCGCTGGATTCGTCGGAAGTCGCGCTTCGCCAACGACCAAACTCGAGAACTTCACTGACGCCTCTTGACGGGTGATGGTCAGCTCGGCCGATACAGCCACCCGCCGCCTCGGAGCAGCAGCCAGAAGTGCGCTTTGAATGGCCGGAATTTCGTGCTGGGTGCGTTCAAGAGCTCGGAGCAACTCACGGTTCTGACTTCGCTGACGAACTCGTTGAATGACCCGGCCGACGATGTGTTGCAGCCCTGCAGCGAGGTACTGGCACAAAGCGGGCCACGCTATTTGGCGGGCATAGGTGGCGCCAATCTTGATCTCATCACGAGCCCGAGCCCCTCGGAGACCTGCCCGAACCGACGCTTCTCCCTGCACGCCGCGATGGGAGAGCTGAAATCGAAAGTTGAGAATCTGTTCCCGCGTTCGGCGCGGTGTTCCATCAGGGTTGCACTCGGTTCTATCCACCTCCCCAATTCCACCTTCGAGCTCTGCACCACTGCGGTTGCTACCATCAGCCTCCGGCGTCCATCCGCGGCGGACGCCGGCAGTCACGGTCCGTGTTGCCTCGGCGTGGTCACCCGGACGCATACCACCAGTTGAGCATACCGTCCGCGCAAAGCTGCCCCCCCAAACACGACGGGCGAGCGCGGAATACCATGGGTTTCGCACCTGGTCCCGTGTGAGCAGCCCCTGCCACCAGCGAAGCGCAGTGTCGACCACTCCCGCGGCGTTGCCTAGTGGGCCAAGGATGGCGCTCGCCAGCGCCTGGGCAGCTGGGTCAGGTAAGGGCCCCCTCCCAAGCTGTACCAACTTGAGCCGAAGCGCCTCACTGAGGGCCGTTCCAGCCCCCTGAGGGGTCGCGGCCTGATATGAGAGGCTGTGGTTGATATTCAGGTTGGCGTTATTGCTAGCAGTGCCTGCACCTATACCCATCCGAGCGCGACCCGTGACTTGAATACCCTGGTCGGAGTGCTCAGCGCTGAGTTGGAGCGCAAAGCCGATCACCACCCCGTCGATAGCTGCCTCGACGACCAAGTCGGCCTGCGCCGTGTTGCCAGGAATCGGAACACTGCTGCTTAGGAAATCAGCGACGGTCCGCGCCAGACCATGAATGCCGGAGGTGCGACGACGAATCTGTTGTCGTTGCCGAGGTGGGGCGTCCCTGTTCGCAGATCCGTCGGATCGGCTTGTATCGTGGCCGGCGCCCTGGCCACGTGCGGGAGAACGGCCAGAGCCCTGTGGAGTCGGTGTGTGATTACCCCTTGCACGAGACTCCTGTCCTGCACCCGCAAAGTCATACTGATCGGCCACCCGAGCGGCGGGAGACAGTGGCATCTCTTGATGGCGTCGCTGAGCGGATGGCCAGAGAATATCGGCATCTCTTCGTGAAAGGGTGAGCACCCAACGCGTACCCTGGTGCTCAAAGTCGAGAATGTCTCGTACGACCATGCTGCCCTGGCCCCTTGTCTGTCGCGCGCGACGCAGGGCTCGGAACAACGCGTGAATCGGCCCAGGATCGTCACCGGCGAGAATCCCCTGAGCGGTGTTCGCAGCCTCGTCCCCCTGCTCCTCGATCCTGACGAGCTGCACTGTTCTCGACAGTCCCACTTGGGGTGCGTTCGCCGACGCATAGCTGTCCAACAGCTCCTCGGCTGACTTGCCCTGCACCACCAGGTCGGCCACGCGGTCGGCGTGCTGCTCGTGGCGATCGCCCGCCTCGCCGACGCCCCCTTTGAGAGACACGCCGCCACGCTGCTGAATCACGTGGGCTGCCTCGTGAGCCACCGTGTGCAGGTCGGACTTGCTCCCCAGGACCACTCGGTTGTCCATGGCGTAGGCGTGCGCCCCGAGATCGCGGGCCGCGGACTGGGCTCTTGTGCCCGTGAACGCCTGAACGTTGCTGACGTCGTGGCGCCCAAAGGACGCCTGAATCTTGTCCAGATAGGGCAGCTGCGACCCGCTGCCCTGGGCGCCCTGGTCGGCGACCTGCAGCGGGTTCGCCGCACGCCCCATCACCACTGACCGGAACTGGACCAGCGCGTCGTCCAGGCGCTTGAGCTGCAGCCCCGACATCCCGAGGCTTGCGGAGGTATCCGCCACGCTCACACCCGCCGGATAAACGCCCGGCGCGAGGGCGGCCGAACCCGACTTGGACGCCTTGATGTGCTGATGGGACGCCCGGACGTCGACCTGCCGGGCGTATGCCCCGCTACCCGGTCGACTCGTACTGCACGAGCTCGCCATGCCGGCCTGAATGCCCGGCCTGTCCTTGTCTCTGTCGTCACGCTCGTCCCGCGGGGCATAGCTCGCTGTCATTACGTCCTCATGAGGGTTCGTTTGGGGGTGTCAGCCGTCTGAGCAAACCGTGTGCCAGCGCCAACCCCCATGAATCGCTGCCCTTCAGCCCGCCGCCCCCCTGTGCGCCCCTGTGGCGCGCCACAGCCCCGAGCACACGTCGCCATGCGGAAGATTGAGCACGCCGCCACCTCCGGTTAGGCTCCGATGCGTGTCGCTCACCCTCCTGGGATTTCTGGCGGCGCTCGCATCGGCCTCGCCCCCCGCGCCGGTGCCCTGCGCCTCCTACAACGCCGCCAAGGCCGCGCTGAAGCGGCAGGACCCGGCCAAGGCCCTGCCCTTGTTCCGCGCCTGCCTCGAGCGCGTCCCCCCGGGCGTCCCCCGCTGGAACGTTCAACTGGGCGTCGCGCTGAGCCTCCAGAAGTTGGACCGAACCGTCGACGCCGCCATGGCCTATCGACGCTTCCTCGCCAGCTCTCAGGGCGCCCTGGCACCCAAGTGGATGAAGCGACGGCAGCTCGCCCTGGGGGACCTCACCCGGCTCGAACGGCAGATCCTCGACCAGCACGCGATCGTCGACGTCACCTCCCGACCGCCTGGGGCGTCGGTCATCCTCGCCGCGGGCTCCGCCGCCACCAGCGCGACGTCAACGACGACCACGCCCCATCGCTTCTACATGAAGCCGGGCAAGATCGAGCTGCACCTTCAGCTGGCGGGCTTCGACACCACCATCCACAAGGTGCAGGTCGCCGCGGGCACCCGCTACCAGGTGGTCGTCCCGCTGGTCCGCACGCCCCCGCCCGCCCCAAAACCGGAACCAACGACAACGCAGGTTCCACAGGACGCGACAACATTGCCGAGCCCAATGCCCTCACTTCCGGCGACGTCCCCGGTCAGGCCACACGCGGGTGCCTACACCCTCATGGCACTCGGCGGCATCAGCATCACCACCGGCGCCATATTGACCGGCCTGGCCCTCGACGACGTCGACTTCTACAGCAGCGTCGCCGCGAGCGGGGGCGCTCCCCGGGCCATCATCGACGAAGCTGAACGCCGAGGCGCCCGCGCGCTCGACTATGAAAAGGCCTACTGGGCCCTGTATGGGGTCGGCACCGCCATGCTCGTGGGCGGCATCCTATGGTACGCGCTGACGCCGGACAGGCCGGAGAGAGGCGTGACCAGCCTCACCATTCAGCCGGTCGACAGCGGTGGCGTCGGCACCATTCGCGGCAGCTTCTGAGCTACCGCAGCGACTCCGGGTCGAGTCCATACGCTTCCATCCAGCGGTACACGGTCTTGCGGCTCACACCGAGGCTTTTGGCCGTTGCGCGAACGCTCCCGCCGTGCTCCCGGAACGCCGCCACCAGCTCGCTCTGTGGGGGCCGCACCCGCTGCCGGGTGACCTTCCAGCCGTCAGCTGTCTCCACGGGGTCCTGGGCAGGCACAGCCCCCGCGCGACTTCCGACTTCGAGGCGCTCCTCGAGCCAGGCGTCCAGCTCGAGCTCGTCGTCGTCAGGATGGCTCAAGACCGTCCGCTCGATCACCGCCTGAAGCTCGCGGATGTTGTGGGGCCAGGGATAGTCGAGCAGCGCCATGGCCAGCTCGGCCGACAACGGACGACCTGCAAAGTGCCTCGCCAGCGACGGGATATCCTCGCGTCGCGCGCGCAGCGCCGGCACGTCGATCACCCACCGCGACAGCCGCGCCCACAGGTCCGGCCGGAACTCCTCGGCCGCCACCGCTTCGTGCACGCGCGGCTGGCACGCCGCGACGAACCGCACGCCGCTGTCGAGTTCCCGGTCGCCTCCGACCGGCCGGTATCGCCCCGTCTCGAGCAGCCGCAACAAGCTCGCCTGCAAGCCTGCCGAAGCATCGGTGATCTCATCGAGGAACAACGTCCCACCACGCGCCACCGCGATGAGTCCCGAACGTTTGTCCATCGCGCCCGTGAAGGCGCCACGGGTGTGCCCGAACAGCTCGCTGGCCAGCAAGCTGTCCGCCACGCCGGCGCAATTGAGCGCCACCAGGTCGCCACGCCGCCGGCTCTGCTCGTGGAGCGCCCGGGCCACCAGTTCCTTGCCCGTACCGGTCTCGCCGACCACCGTGACGACGGTCTCGGTTCGCGCGACGGTCCGAATCTGGCTCTCGATATCGGCCAGAGCTGCACCGACACCCACCATGCCCATCGCGCCTGGGCGTCGATACGTTCGCGGGCCGCGCTGGAGCATCAGCAGGATCCGCCCCACGCCGACGATGTCGCCGTCACGCAGCGTCGCAGAGCTGACCTGCTCACCGTTGACGAAGGTGCCGTTCCTGCTTCCCAGGTCCTCGACCAGGACGCGCTGCCCCTGGCGGCGCACCTCGGCATGGCGACGCGAGACCTTGCTGTCGTCGAACACGCCCGGAAGGCAGCTTTCGTCGGCCCGGCCCAGCAGGTGTGTCGCTTTCTGCCCGACCAGCCTACGCGCGCCCAGCATCTCCCGGTCGGGGTGATGGATCACGAGCAGCGCCAACCCTTCCTCGGTCTGGGCAGGCCGACGGCTGTGATGCGTGTCGGTTCGCGTCTCCGCCATGGTTCACCCATATCACCGCACGCTGTAGCCGGCCACAGTCGCACAGTCTCCCTTCGTCGCGAGCCCCCTGGTACCATGCGCTCGTCCGGCCTCGATTGGCTGGCATGACCGTTGCACTCCCCAAAGCATGCGCGCCTTAGCCTCAGTACTGATAGTCCCCCTTCTTGCCGGCTGCCTGCAGCTCGGTGAGTTGCCTATGGCCTTCGAAGACATGGAGGTCCTGGACAGCCTGGAGCCGTTCGCTGACGCCACAGATGCAGATGATGCTGCCGACGCAGACGATGGAGCGGACGCGAACGACGGTCCACCCGTTTGCCACTACGGGACCCGCCGTGATGGCTCCTGCGTCGCAGTCACCCGTCTGGCGGTGGGAGGCGGCCACCGCTGCGCGCTGCTTGAGACCAAGGCGGTGTATTGCTGGGGCCAACAGAGCGAGGGACAGCTGGGCCTCGGTACTTCGACCACGCCCAGCAGCCCCGTTCGCATCGACGTCGGCGCCCCTGTACGCGATGTCGCTGTAGGCGAAACGTCGACCCACATATTGACCGAGCAGGGCCAGGTGTTCGCGGCAGGGAGCAACCAGTTTGGCGCCCTGGGCCTGCCCGACGTGGGCGCAGACGAGACGGTTGGCACCTTCACGCTCGTCGACCGACCGGCCTTCAAACGCATCTTTGCGGGCTGGTACACCACCTGCGGCCTCACGAATCTGGACGAACTGCAGTGCTGGGGCTGGCCCATGCATAACGCAGAGAACCCGTCCTTTTCGCCCCAAGCGACGCCCGTGCCGCTCACCAACGTCGTCGAGGCCGCCATCGGTCGAAAGGCCATGTGCGCCATTCAAGGCGAATTTCAGCGTGAGGTTCTCTGCTGGGGAGACAACGAGCGGGGCAAGGTCGGCGCCAAAGACGGCACCGGGCAGCCCTTCCACACCACGCCGATTTCGACCGCCCTGGCTGGCGTGCGGAGTGTGAGCATGGGCGAAGCGCACGGCTGCGCTGTGGATGTCGAAGGCGTTCCCCATTGCTGGGGCCACAACCAGTTCGGCGAGGCCGGTGTGGAGCCAGGCGGAAACAAGCTGGCCCCGACCCCCATCGGTCCGGCCTACTGGCCTGGCCCCATTGTCGAAGTGACCACGGGGTACGCATCCACCTGCTACCTCCGGGAGGATGGCGCACTGTTCTGTGTGGGCGCCAACCAGGGCGATCTGGCCGGGACCGGGGGGACACAAACGGCCGTTCCGGCGGAACTCACGGAACTGAAGGGAACCCATTCGCTCCGCGTCGGTCTGGCCGGCGCCTGCGTGGTACGGGTCGATGGCGCGATTGTCTGTTGGGGCCGCGACTTCCAGGGACAGCTGGGCGGGGGCGCATCCAATTCCGGGGGCGATGCGGAGCCTCCTCGGGTCGTCGCCCTGCCCGTCGATGAGTCGGCCGCGGTGGTGTACCCTCGGTGACCGTGGTCGCCGTCACCCAGGACGCTGCACGCAAGTGCCCAACATGCGGTCGATTCTTCTCATCGACCGAACGCTTCTGCTCGCGCGACGCTACCGCCCTTGAGCTCGTCGAGGTTCAGGATGCACGGGTCGGCCAAGTCATCGCCGGGCGCTATCGCATCCAATCGCTGCTCTCGTCGGGCGGGATGGGCGTGGTCTACATCGCCGAGCAGGTCTCCATCGGTCGCAACGTCGCGCTGAAGCTCCTTCGCCCCGACAAGCTCGGCGACGAGGTAGCGGGGCGACGCTTCGAGCGCGAAGCTCTGGCCATCAGCGAGCTGGCCAGCCCCCACACGGTCCGGGTCCACGACTTCGGACGCACGGACGAGGGCGAGCTCTTCATGGCGATGGAGTTGTTGCGTGGGCTCACCCTCCGTGAGCTCCTTGACCAGGAAGGCGCGCTCGCCCTCCATCAGGTTCGTGCGATCCTCGACCCCGTCGCTCGGGCGCTGAGTGAAGCCCACGCCGCAGGCATCGTGCATCGGGACCTCAAGCCCGAAAACGTGTTCTTGGCCGCCAGCCACGACTACCCCCAGTTCGTGAAGGTGCTCGACTTCGGTATCGCCGCGACCTTGACCCCCGAGGGCACGAGGCTCACCCGCGACAGCCAGCTTCCCGGGACACCGGTCTACGTCGCGCCAGAGCGCATCGCCGGCGAGCCGGTCGATCCACGGTCCGACGTCTATGCGCTGGGGATCATGGCCTACGAAATGTTGGTCGGAACCCCACCCTTCGAGGGGGACACGTCGTGGGACGTCTTCACCCAGCACCTCGAGTCCGATGCCGAGCCCATCGGCGACCTCGTGCCGGGTCTCCCGCCGGCGCTCGCAAGCCTGATCATGCGCTGCCTGTCCAAGTCGCCGGCAGCGCGTCCGCGCGACGCAGGCGCGTTCCGGCAAATGCTTGCGCCAAGACGACCGACCGGTGGGACCATGGCGACCGAACCGGATACGCTCCGGCTCCCTCCAGCGACGAACACCGAGCCCGCCCTTTCCGCGCCACCGACCCGGGAAAGCGCCCTGTGGATCGGCGCAGTAGCCGCGCTGGTGGTTGTCGGCATCGCCATCGCCTATTTCCGTCAGCCCGCCGGGGACCTGCCCGTTCCTGCGCTCCAGATACAGGCGGTTACCGGTTTGGACGAGGCGCCACAACAGCCACCACGGCTGAGAGTGTCGCCAAAGGCCCGCCTCGAACCCAGCCCGATGCCCGCGGCGGCTGCGCCGGCGACCGGTACCGAACCCAAAGAAGCGGCAGGCGTTCCGGACCGTCCTTTGTCCCCCAAAACGGTCAACAAACCACGGTCTCGACCATCGGGCAAAGCGACGCCGAAGGCCCGCTCAGACTCCAGCGTCGACGACTATCTGGACTGAAGCTCGGGGATGCGAACGACCGTCGGCGAGGCATAGCCTCCAAAGTCGCTCGTACCGATGACCCCATACTCGTTGTTGCCCCAACAGACGATGGCGCCATCGTCACGCAGTCCGCAGGCATGCTGCCAGCCCATGGTCAGGCTGGTCATGCCCTCGACCTCGGGGTGGATCGTGGGCCCCACCAGCTCTCCCTCCACCCCAGCGATCTGGTTGGAGTTGAGGCCCATGAAGGCCACCCGTCCATCTTCCAGGAGTAGCCCCGAACAACGCTGCCCGGCGCCCGTCGCCACAACAGTAAACGGAAGGTCGGTGAAGGACAACGGCGTGGGAGACAGCACCGGGTCCACGGCTGATGTGGCCACCTGTCCCAATCCGTTCCCCCCCCAGCACAGCGGCCTGTCTTCACCGGCCAGCAGCGCACAGAAGTGGCCGTCACCACCCGCCAGGTGTTGCACGCCGGTCAGCCCATTGGGGGTGGGTTTTGGATAGAACTTGTTGATGTTGTTGACGCCCACAGAACCAAAGGTGTTGTGGCCCCAGCAATAGAGGTCAGCGTCGTCTCCCACACGGGCGCACGCGGCATTCTTGGCCATCGTGACGTCACGGACATCGGACAGCTCGATGAGAGTCGCTTCAGGCTGCCCATCGTCCATGTCGTGTGGCTGATGGAGGGGACGGCCCCAGCACAGCAGCTCGCCAGAGTCGGCCGTGAGAGCGCACACGGTGTCCCACCCTGCGAAAACACGAGACAGAGCGGGCCTATCGATGATGGTTGGGATGGTGACTTCATCGACGGGAGCGGGGAGGCCCACCGTGCGAAACTCGTTTAATCCCATACCCCACAGCACGCCCTGGTCGGTGAGCACCATGGTATAGCCGAGTCCCAGGGCGAAGTCGGCAACGGCCGCCCCGACATCGACGCGTCGCGGTTCACCTCCGATGGCGCTACCGTTGCCCAATTGACCCCACCGCTGATCCCCCCAACACCACAGCTCACCCGTGTCGAAGTGTGCGCAGACGTGAGGGGAGACGCCAGTCACCAACCGCTCGACCTTTACGCACTCGCCGCTGGGATGGGCGCCATACCAGCATGCAGGGGCCGGCGGTTCGACATCCGCGGGGTTGGCGTCGGGCGGGTCGGCCGCGTCCCCATCCGGCACGACGTCGGGCGTGACATCGACTACTGCATCCGGGGGCGCGACATCGGCCACTGTGTCCTCGAGCACCAGGTCGTCGAGGGCGCCGGGCTCGATGGTCAGGCAGGCAGGGGCCAACAGGCCGACGGTAACGATGGGCAGCAGTAAGGTCGTTCGCATGGCTCGACGAGGTAGCAAGCTACGTGCCACCGAGAGGGTGCTTCGGCGCAATTGGGGGGCGCGGGTCGAATCATAGCCTCACCGCGCCCCCGATGCACGGGCCGCCCCTGTGGCCGCGCACAGGGGCCCACACAGCCCCCCGAGTGTCACCTCAGCCGGCTTGCGAGGCTGCCCCGAACTACCTAGCCTGGCGCGGTGACTGACGGTTCCCGGCGGCTCGAGGACGAGTACGACGCGCTGGCCTTTCCCAACGCGCCGCAGCTCAAGACCCATCCGGACAACATGGCAACGTTGGCCGCTCTGTTTGGTGTGGCAGCTCCCCCGATCGAGCACTGCCGGGTCCTGGAGCTGGGGTGTGGCAGCGGCGACAACCTCCTGGCCATGGCCATGAACATGCCCGTTAGCCACTACGTCGGGGTGGATCTGTCGCGCGTTCATCTGGACCGTGGGCGCGACGTGGCCAAGCGCCTGGGCCTACGCAACATCCAGTTCGAGCACGCCGACATCACGACGCTCGACCCCGACAAGCTCGGGACCTTCGACTACATCATCTGTCACGGCGTGTTCTCCTGGGTGCCGCCGGACGTCCAGGACGCCATCCTCTGGCTCGCCGGCGAGACGCTGAGCCCCAACGGGGTCTTTTATCTCAGCTACAACGCCTACCCCGGATGGCACCTTCTCAACATGCTGCGGCAGATGCTGCTGCACGACGCGCCGCCGAATGCATCACCCCAGGAGCGTGTGCGCCGCGCACGCAACACCCTGGGCATCCTGCGCGCCGCGGCCAGCCTCCCCTACAACTCCGTAGGCGCCGCCCTGGGCGAGAAGATGAGCCATCTTCAGAGCCAGAGCGACGGCTACCTGTTCCACGAGTACCTCACCGAGCACAACGAGGGCTTCTGGTTCGAAGAGGTGGTGCGGCGGGCGGGGCAGCACGGCATGCAGTACCTGGCCAACGCGGTCCCCGAGACCATGGAGGCCTCCAACTTCGGCCACGCCATCGCCAACGCCGTGGCCGCCTGCCCCGACCGCGTCTCGGCGCAGCAGCGCCTCAACATGGCACTGGGAACGCCATTCAACAGCACACTCTTCTGCCGCGCCGAGCACGACGTCCGGCGGACCTTTGCCGCGACGACGATCGAGAGCCTCTACTACGACGGCTGGCTCCACCCCGACCCCTCCGAGGGCGACGTTCACGAGTCCGAGCACGTGACGGTGACGTCGTCCACCGGCATCGCCGCCAAAGTCACCGGCGCCGACCTGCGTACGGCTCTGGGCGTGCTTGCGCGCGCCCGGCCCTGCAACGTCCACTTCGACGTCATCTACGACGCGGTGAAGCAGTCGGTTCCAGGCGATGGGCGGTCGGACGAAGTCCGCCGGAGAGAACTCTCGCTTCAGCTCGTGCGCCTCTACTTCGGAGCGGTCATCGGCATCAGCACTCACGCTCCGCCGTTGACCGCCGATGTCAGCGACCACCCCATCGCCAGTCCGCTGGCGCGGCTTCAGGCCTCCGAGCAGGGCTGGGTGACCAGTCAGTGGCACATGCGGGTGTTGCTCACCGCGCCGCAGCGTGACCTGCTGGCGCGGCTCGACGGCGGCTACGCGCCGCTGCCCCGGGAACGCGACATCCTCGAGTTCCTGGGGCAACAGGCCCTTCTGGTGGGCTGAGACCTAGTTCGAGATGGCGGGGCTGGCGCCGAACCAGCGCGCCTCGCCGACGACGTCGAGCATGAACCGGGCCACATCCGCGCGGGAGATCTTGAGGCTGAGCTTGCGCTCCGGCGGCGTCAGAAAGTCGCCTACGTAGAAGCCACCCTCGGCTTCGCCGTCCGTCAGCGTCGGCGGACGCACGATGGTCCAGTCCAGCTGGCTGTTCCAAACCACCTGCTCCTGGGCCTCGTGGTCGGCCACGGCCCGGCGGAGGTAGAGCGGGAAGATGAGGTACTTGAGGAACCAGGGCAGGGACTTGCGGGTCTCGTTGGCGCCGAGCACCGACAGACAGACGAGCCGTCGCACGCCGCTGGCCTCCATCGCGTCGACGATATGACGCGTGCCCCGCTCACGAATGCCGTCTTTGTTCATGGCGCCGGAGCCCAGCGCGACAAAGACTGCATCGTGTCCGGCGACAGCGGAGGCGACAGCAGACGCATCCGTGACGTCGCCCGGCACGACGGTCAGCCGTGGGTGCGCCAGGTCGGCCAGCTTGGCTGGGGTGCGGGCGAAGGCGGTGACCTCGTGGCCCTCCGAGAGGGCCTGGGTCAGCAGCTGGCGGCCGGTTCCTGCGGTGGCTCCGAAGATGATGATGCGCTGGGTGGTCATGGTGGCTCCTTGTGGTTCGGGCGAGTGCCCTGGGGCTGTGTTGATGTCGTGAGACCAAGGTGCCCCCGGCGCCGACATGAGCCCAACGAACCCTCATCATCCAGACATGACTGTGATTCATGAGACGGCTAAGTTCTGAGGAACCTCTGCCGAAGAACGGTGTCCCAACGTCATGCACCTCGCCTGGCCCAGCCTCATCAGCATGGTGCTGCTTGGATGCAGCGCCGCACCCCAGTCTCGACCGCCGGCAACACCGCGGCTCGCCAGCTCGGACTTTGACCTGCAGAAGCCGGACCACGACCCCGCCGGCGTCTGCCGCTATCAGCGTGCCGGGTGCATCTGGTACGAGCGCGGCCCCGACTTCGGTCCGCCTGGCAGAAGCGTGACCTTCTCCGACCAGACGCCATCCATCCCCTACGGCGCCGAACACGACGTGCGGCGCCTGAGCACCCTGGTCCGCGAGTGTCTGCAACGTGCTCATTCTCCGAGGGGGGCGACCTACAAAGTCTGGGTGAGCCCCCACGGCCGAGTGACCCGTCTGGAAGCCCGCTCCTCCGGGCCGCAGCCCCGCTTGCGGCGGTGCAGCCGTCTACTCACCCATCGACGCTGGCCCAAACACAACTGCACGTACGGATTCGCCATCGCCGTCCTCCCTGGCCCCCAGCTCCATGCGCGCCATGAGTGACCTCGACATGAGTCGAGTCAGATGCTGTGATCAATTGCATGAGTTCCGTTCATGAAGGCTCCAACGAACCTGTCGTTCAGGCGCTGCATCGCCTGGACCTGAATCTCCTGGTGGCGCTCGACACGCTGATTCGCGAGCGAAGCGTGACCCGCGCTGCGCACATCGCAGGGGTCACCCAGTCGGCCATGAGCCACACGCTCCGCCGCCTGCGAGATGTGTTCGACGACCCCCTGTTGGTCCGCGGCAAAGGCGGCATGCTGCTCACCCCTCGGGCCGAGGAGCTCGCGGTGCCCGTACGCAGCGGCCTCGTCACCTTGGGGCGAGCGCTCGCCGAGCCAGGTTCGTTCGACCCGAAGACCGCGCGTCGCACATTCCGCGTCGCGTCGCCGGACCTGTTCGATGCGCTCGTCTTGCCGTCACTGCTGCAGCGGCTCGGCGCCTCGGCCCCCGGGGTCGATCTGGTGATCGGCCCGGCGGAGGCGAGCCTTGAGGACGACCTCGAAACCGGTGAGGTCGACGTTGCTGTCGTTCCCTTTCTGGCAGGTGGCGTGACCGATGCGCCGTCCCGCTCGGGGCTGCTCCGCAAGGTGCTGTTCAAGGACAGCTTCAGCGTCTTTGCGCGCAAGGGTCACCCCGCGCTTCGGAAGGGAGCAATGCCGCTCAAAGCGTTTGTCGCCGCGTCCCACCTGCTGGTCTCTCCGGCGGGACAAGGAAAAGGTCTGGTGGACATGCAACTCGAGCCGATGGGCCTCTCTCGGCGCATCGCGCTCCGTATCCGTCACTTCCACACGGCGCCGCCAGTGTTGGCGAGCAGTGACCTGATCCTGACGGCGCCGACGTCGCTGCGGCTCATCACCGACCCCGATCAGGTCGTCTGCATGCCGCCCCCGTTCGATGTGCCCAATCACTCGCTGGCCCTGGTCTGGCACGAACGGTTCTCCGACGACCCCGCCCAGCGATGGTTCCGCGAGCAGGTCGCGGCGGTAGCTCCGGCTCCCTGACAACTATCGGGTGAACGGGAGCACCGCGTGCAGTTCGGCCGCTTCGATGGCGTCGCGTCGGTGGTGATAGATGGCCTGGTAGGCCTCCGAGTTCACCATGTCGAGAAACGCCTGCTTGGAGGGGTAGCGGACGATCGCGACCACCTGCCAGTCACCGTCACCCATCAGCGCCTTGTTGTAGCGCCCTGAATACAGCTGTTTGCCGCCAGCCTTGCCGATGAGCGGCGCCACCGCCTTGCTGTAGGCCGCAAACGATGCCTTACCGGTCTCGGGCACCAGCCGCATCAGGTTGAGCATGTCGATGGGCGTGTCCCCGGGGACCTCGGCCAGTCGTGTGAGTACGTCGTCGATGTTGCCGTCCATGGCTGCACCATACATCGTGTCGGCATGAAACGATGGACCACACTAGCTGTGAGCGCCGCTTTGCTGGCACTGGCTCTGTTTGCGGGCGCGTGTGGCCACAGCTTCGAGGCCTCGGACCGCGCGGCCATCACCCAACAGCTCGACGCCCAGCGCGCGGCGTGGAACCGGGGCGACGTGGTCGCGTTCATGGATGCCTACGACCGGGCTGACGACATCGTGTTCACGTCGGGTGGCCGCATCCGCCGCGGCTACGACGAAACCCTGGCGAAGTACCGCAAGTCATACTCCGACAAGGATGCGATGGGTCGGTTGGGATTCGAGATCCTGGAGATACGTCCGCTCGGCCCGGACGCCGCCCTCGTGCTCGGCGAGTGGCGTTTGACCGAGACGCCGAAAGAGGGCGCCGGTTTGTTCTCGCTGGTGTTCGAGCGACGACCTGAGGGCTGGCGCATCGTCCACGACCATAGCTCCTTGCGCGCGGGCCATTAGGGTCGCCCCGACCCTGTCGGAGCCAGAAACCCGTTGCGCGGCGGAGGTGTAGCTGGCACCACCCGAATATGCTCCGCTTGACCGCCGTCCTTCTGGTCCTCCTGACCGCCTGCCCCGACTCTTCCCCGGGTCCCGCCGCGTCGACGCCCGATGCTGTTGTCGACGAGTTGCCGCAGAGCGACGCCGTGCAGGCCGCCGACAGCGCCCCGGACGCGGACGCGAACGCCGTCACAGACACCGCTCCGGAAGTCACGGTCGACGTGGTCGAGCCTCCGCCCGAGCGTCCCTTCCGGGCACCGACCTTCGTGGAGGCCTCGGGCTGGGTGTTGGCGCTGGGGGACATCCACGGCGACCTGGACTCCGCTCGGGAGGCGCTTCAGCTCGCAGGTGCACTGGACGCCGACGACCACTGGATCGCCGGCAACGCGGTCGTCGTGCAGGTGGGCGACCAGCTGGACCGAGGCGATGACGAGCGCGCCATCCTGGATCTGTTCGAGCAGGTGGCCGACGAGGCCTTCGCCGCTGGCGGCGGATTCTATCCCTTGCTTGGCAACCACGAGACCATGAACGTCGAGTTCGACTTCCGCTACGTGACGCCCGGCGGTTGGGCCGACTTCGCCGACATCGTGCCGGAGCCCGGCGACACCCTGGTGACGGACTATCCGCCCGAGGAACAGGGGCGCGTCGCCGCCTTCCGGCCGGGTGGGCCCTATGCCCGGATCCTGGCGCGGCACAACACGGTTCAGGTGGTCAACGACACGGTCTTCGTGCACGGGGGGCTGCTGCCCAACCACCTCGACTACGGCCTCGAAGCCATCAACGCGGATACGTCGGCGTGGATGCTGGGCGAGGCACCCGAGCCAACGGTCCACACCGAGTCGGACAGCCCGGTCTGGAGCCGTCACTACAGCGACGAAACGGACATCGCCGACTGCTTGCTCCTGGAAGAGGTCCTGGCCGAGGTGGGCGCGACCCGGATGGTGGTGGCCCACACGGTGCAGAGCTTCGGCATCAACTCTGCCTGCGGCGACATGGTGTGGCGCGTCGACGTGGGGCTCGCCGACTACTACGGCGGCCCGACGCAGGTGCTGGGGATCCAGAACGGCGAAGTGATCATCTTCAATTGAACGGCGCTACCGAAAACGTCGGTGGTGTCGCCGTGACGGTGCATCGCATCCACACCGAAGACCAGGTCGAGCTGGCCGTGACCCGGCTAGACGGCGCCGCGGCTGGTGCCCCCGTGGTGGTCCTGGTGCACGGCCTGTTCTGTCATCGTAGCTTCTGGCTCTCCAAGAAGGGCGGGGGACTTGGGCCGTATCTGGCCGAACGGGGCTACGATGTCTGGATTCCCGAGCTCCGCGGGCACGGGCGCTCGCCCAAAGACCGGCGCTTCCGGGGATGGACGGCGGAGGACCAGCTTCAGTTCGACGTACCAGCGGTGCAGCGACTGGTCGGCGCGACCACGGGGAGGAACGCCCACTGGGTGGGACACTCCTGGGGCGGCCAGGCCATCATGGGGTCCCTCGGGGGGGGCTGGTTGGACCGGGGCTCCATCGCGTCGCTGGTCACCCTCGGCGCCAATGTCACGGCCGGCGACGACTGGATGAAGAAGCGGCTGCCAGCCGCTGCCGCCAAGCTCGTCCTGGCCGTCACTGGCAAGGTCCCTGCCCCCCTTCTGGGCCTCGGACCCGAGGTCGCTTCGCGAGGCTACGTGATGGACTTCTTCCGCTGGAAGGGCCGCAACGGCGCGTGGCTGACCCGCGACGGGCGGGACTACTGGCAAGGCGTGCGAGCCATTGACCGTCCTCTGCTGGCGTTCGCCGCCCCCGACGACAAGAACGACCCTGCCTGGGGCTGCGAGAAGTTGTTCGACGCGGTGGGCAGCGACGACAAGCGTTTCGTACTGCTGAGCAAGCAGAACGGGTTCGCGACGGAGTACAAGCACGTCGAAATGATCATCAGCAAGGAGGCCCAGGCCGAGGTCTGGCCCATGATCGACGCGTGGATGAAGGCTCATCCAACGGGACAATAGGATCGAGATGGCGAAGAAACGACGAAAGCCCGGGGTCGTCACCGACCCGAGTCCCTTGGAGGTGCTGGCCCACCCATCGGACATGGACCGCGAATTCTACGAGGAGGAGCGCGACTTCATCTTCGAGCTAACGGGCGAACCATCGCCCAACGGCGTACTGGTGAGCTCGCAGGCCAGGTATCTGCTGCAGTTGTCGCGGATGGCGGTGCGCTACGAGCCCGAGCTGTGGGCCAGCATTGCAACGGACGCGATGGCGACGATGGTGGTGATGCTGGAGGTGGTCACCTTCCACCACCAAGGCAAACCCTGGCCGCGCTATACCCTGCCTGGAGTTGGCGATGTCGAGATTCGTGTGTCGTCGTCGAACCTGATGGAGCGCGACGCACGCACGTGGCTGATGGCGTATGGCCTGGCGCGGTTGCGAGGGGACCAGGTGGCTATCGACCGCCTGACCGGCGTGGACTTCGACGCGCTCTACAGCTCCAGGACGTACAACGTCGCCCTGAGTGAGGCCCTGGTCGCCCTGGAGACTCAAATGCTCGGCACCGTCGAGGCTCATCTTCAAAGGGCCGAGGAGGCCATCGCCGAACGCATCAGGAAGACGCTCGGCGACCACAAGATGAACAAGCATGTGGTGCATCTTACGCAGCCGCTTGTAGCAGTCGTCCGAACGCTGACCGCGGGCGATGGCGCAGCGTTCAACGAGGCCCTCGCCGAGGCGTTCCGACACCACCGGGAGTACTGGAACCAGTCGTACGCCCTGAACCGGGGCGACACCAAGCTGATGGACCAACCGGCCGGGTGGTCGTCGTACGTCCTCGGGGGGCTCGCTCAGACCGCGACCGCGCGAGGGTTGGACGTGAAGGTCCGCTCCGAATACGCCCCAAGCTGGTTTTCAGCGAAGCCCCTGCCGTGACGCCAGCTCGTTGAAGTTCTCGGCGAGCGCGCGCCCCTGCCCCGGCGTGGGGACGAGCGTGAGTTCCTCGTTGGCGACCGTCACGCGAACGGCCCTGAGCGGCGCCTCTCCCAACCGCAGCATGTCCTCTACCGTGGGCGTCACCTTGAACTTCCACTGGGTGAAGATGGTGGGGCCGAAGGCCGTCGTGTTGGTGTTGGTGACGGGCACCGACGGGGCGTTGCTGGGGAACTCCATGAGTTCGTCGCCGACCTTGAACAGGACCGGCGTTCCCGGCGGCATAGTCACGTCGACGTTGCCGCGCATGACCACCATCACCTCCAGGGTGTAACGGCCTCGCGCCAGCTTCGACGCGATGGCGGTGTAGTGCCCCTGGTCGAGGTACATCACGAACCCATGCACCGTGCCATCGACAGGGTCCTCGAAGGCCTTTACCCGGGCGGACGAAACACACGCGACGTCGACGAACATCAGGAGAGCCAGGGTGAGGGCGATGGTCAGCTGACGCATGGTGTTCTCCGTGGGCGACTGCCGCGAGCCGGGAGCGCCGAGCCGTAGCACGAGCCACCCTGCGGCGTCCATACCGCGTCCCGAACGCTTCCGCGGAAACGCTTCGGCGGAAACGCTTCCGCGGAAACGCTTTCAAAACGATGCTGCTTGCGGCCTCGGGGCGCGTCTCGGACGATGGCCACATGCAAAGCCTTCGACCCGCGCTTCAGCCCCGACAACTCTCCGACGAGGAACTGGCCGAGCTGGTGACCCTCACGTACACCATCGAAGACCTCGTAGAGGATGGTGTGGATGCCGCGCAAGCCATCGACCGCTTCGAGGCGCTGACGGGCTCCCGCCCAGAGCCCGTCGACTTCTGTTCCTACTCCGGGGCGATGAGCGCCGAGGAGTTCGTCCGAACCGCGTGCCAGAAGGCCGTCCGGGTCCCGGACATCACCGACGAAGAGCTCCTCGAGCTGATTCGGCGGGTCTTGGCCGCCGAGGGACAGGAGCATGAGATCGACTTCTGGCTGAGCATGCTCAGGCTCAACATCCCGGCGCCAGGGATATCGGACCTGCTCTTCTGGCCAGGCGAGTATTTCGGCGACGGCGATAACAGCCGCCAGCTGAGTCCCCAGGACATCCTCGACGCCGCGCGGGACCCGACGATTGGCCCCAAAGTCATCTCGTTGTAGCCACGGCTGAAGTCCGTTCAGCCAGATGTTTCCGCGCAGACGCTTCCGCGGAAACGTCGGCTAGCCCGGGTCATCATCGTCCGTGACGAGCCGGAGATGAGGCTCCTTGATCCACAGGATGCAGATCCCGAACTCCTCGGCGTCGTCCTGGTACTGATAGTCCTCTGAGTCTTCGTCGACGGAACACTTGCCTTCGCGAATGACCCGCTCGATGACGTGGCCTGCGTCGGCCACCGCCTCTCGGGCGAGGTCCATGGCGCGTTCGACCCGCGGACCCGACCAGAAGTCGGCAGAGAACGTGTCGTACTGTTCGTCGACCAACTCGTTGAGTACCCAGACTTGAACCGCATAGGGCTCATGCGACTCCGGCTGGACCTGCAGCGCGAACTCGATGGTGTAGAGCGTAAAGCGCGGACAGCAGTGGAAGACCAACACCTCTTTGTCCACGAGGGCCTGCTTGTAGTAGCGGCGTTCCTCGTCGCCGTGTGGGTAGTCCGCCTCGTCCACCCAGAGGTGATCGACCACCTCGACCACGTCCCAGGGCTCTTCCTCGATCATCCCGACGGCGGTCTCAATCGCGGCGTCGGGAGAATCATCCTCGATCCAGCAGGCGACGTAGGCCTCGTGCACCGTCGCGTGGTCGGGATGGCTCGGCCGCGTGATGGCTCGGATGGTCAGTCGGTACATGGAGAGGTCCAAAAACGCAGAAAGGCGGATTCCCGATGTATCGGAAATCCGCCTTCTGGTTGGTAGCGGGGACAGGATTTGAACCTGCGACCTTCGGGTTATGAGCCCGACGAGCTACCTGGCTGCTCCACCCCGCATCATGTGCGCTAAGCGCTTTTCAAAAAACTCCCGAGGTGCCTTTCGGCGTCGCGGGACGCAATGAGTAGTGGCAGGAGCTCAGCCTGTCAACGGACAAATTCGACTAATCGTCGCCTTTCAGCCCAATCTCCTGCAATCGTTGCTGAAGATAGCCGTCGGCCGTGACGTCGGCCCACTTGCGCGGGTTGTCGTCACTGATGCAGTTGTTGAGCACCTCGAGCATGCAGTCAGGGTGCGGGTGGATGAAGAACGGCATGGAGTAGCGCGGCCCGGTGGCGTTCGGGGGCGCCAGCACCTGGTGGGTGGTAGCCGGGATCTTGCCGTTGGTGATCAGCTGCAGCATGTCCCCCGCGTCGCAGATCAGCTGGCCCTTGATCGGCTTGATGTCCAACCACTCGCCGTTGCGCTGCAGCAGCTGCAGGCCAGGCTCCGTGGCCTCCACCAGCAGCGTGATGAGGTTGATGTCCTCGTGCGCGGCCGCCCAGACCTGCCCCTCCTCGGGGGGAACCTCTTCGGGGCCCGGGTATCGAATCATGCGCAGAATCGAGTTTCCGCCATCGATCATCGCGGCGAACTTGTCCTCGTCGGCATCGAGATAGCGCGCCAGCGCCCGCAACAGATAGGTGCCACACTCCTCGAGGCTGTCGAACAGACCCAATGAGTGGTTCTGGAACGTCGCGACCTCGTCCGGCCAGACGTTCTTGGGCAGCCGGTCGTAGAGCGGGTGGTCCGCTGCAAGCTCCGGCCCCACGTGCCAGAACTCCTTGAGGTCGGCCACCGACTGGTCCTTGGCGTGCTCGCGCCCAAAGGAAACGTAGCCGCGCTGCCCTGCGCCTCCCTCGATCTCGTACCGCTCCTTGGTGGGCGCCTCGAGGCGGAAGAACGACTGCATGTCGGCGTAGGAGCCGTCCAGCGCCGCGCGGTCGACACCATGGTTTTCGACAGCCGCGAACCCGTACTCGACGAACGCGTCGCCGAGGGTCTTCACGAATCGCGCCTGGGCCTCTGCATCGCCTTGCTTGAAGTCGAGCAGGTCAACAACGGGGATGGTCTGTTCGGACATGGCGCCATCTTAGTCGCGCAAAGCCAGGGTGCAAGCGGCTTTGCGCGGGCTTTTTCACCCACGTGTCAGCCAGCCGTTCCGACGCACCGTCAGCGTCGCGAAGGGCTGGATCCAAGGCAGGAAGATCACTGCAAATAGCGCGTACAGCACGCCAAAGACCGCTTCGATGCTGAACTCGCTGCGGAGGTAGATGAACCCATACAACACCGCCGACGACGCCACGCCCACCAGGACATTCAGCAGACTCAACGGGTTGGTGAACAAGAGGGTCAAAACGCCCACCAGCGCGCCGATCCGGGCCACGATGGCGGCAGGCTGCAGCAGCGCATCGATGAGCACCAACGGACCACGCCAGGGCCCCAGCCTGAGGCACCGCCGTGGTGTGAACGCCAACGCGCGCAACCCCTCACGCGTCGCCGAACGAGCCCAGCGCACGTACATCTTACACAGCTTGACGTAGGTGCTGGGGGCCAGCGTCTCCACCTCGGCGTTCTGTTGGTAGTTGGTGTCGTAGCCCAGACTCAGCACCAGGTTGGTCATCGCGTGGTCGTCCCCGTTGGTGCACTGCGCCCCCAGAAAATGCTGCCCCATCCAGGCATCCAGGTGCGGCGCGATGACTGGCCTCCGGTAGGCCTGCAGCGCCCCCGGGCAGCACCAGACCGTGCCTAGCACCGACTGGTAGGCGCGGATGAAGTCGAACCCCAGGATGTAGCGCACGCCGAGCATTCGGGTGAGGACGTTGTCGAACCGGTTGTGCACCAACACCCGCCCGGCGACGCCCGCGACGTGGGGACGGTGCACGAACGGCGTCACCAACGCCCTCAGCGCACGGGGGCGCACCAGGGTGTCCGAGTCCACGGTCGCCACGACCTCGGTCTGGGCGGCCTTGAAGCCCGCGTAGAGCGCGCCACGCTTCCCCGCATTCTGAGGCAGGTGGATCGCGCTGAGCCTCCCGGTCGCCTGATGCTCCGCCACGACCGCGTCGATGTGCGCACCGGTATCGTCCGTCGAGCCATCATTGACCACGATGATGGTCAACCGCTCGGCAGGGTAGTCGGACGCCAGCACGCTCTCGATGGACCGCCTCACCATCGGCCCCTCGTTGAAGGCCGGGATCACCACCGTCAGGGTGGGCAGCACCGCATCGTCCTCGTGGGGGGCCAGCGGCCGGTACACCATCCACAGCACCAGCCGTTTCACCATGAAGACCGCGACCACCGCGGATAGCACCCAGCCGAGCGTCCCCCACAGGGTCTCGCCACGAGGAAAGGCGGCTGCTCCCAGCCAATCGGTGCCGATGGCCACGCCCCCCACGATGAGCGTCGTCCACACCACCAGGCCCACGGCCCAGATGGCCCCACTGGCGCGACGGACGCGAGCCTCTGCGAGTGCGGGCGATGCGGGAATGGTCAACCTCTTGCGATCGTTGCTCTTTTGAGAAGCTGTTCGAAAACCTGGCCGACATTGTTGCCCGACCCACGAATTTTGACCATTTCCGCGGCCGCCGCGAAGCTGAGACCACTGTGAGACACTTCCAGGCGGCCGCATGTGCAGGACTCGCGCTGGCCATCGTCAGCGCCTGGTGGCCTACGACCGCGCGCGCCATCGGTCCGGGGCCCGACCAGACGCCCCCGACGTTGGTCGAGCGCGTGGTGTCTCGACTCGCCGGCGATGATGTGGTGGGTGCCGCCCAGGCTCTCGACGAACTCGCAGCGCAGCAGGACGACCGCGACGCGCTGGAGCGGCTGCGACTTCACGTCGGCGCCCGACGGGGCGACCTGTCGTCGCTGACCCAGACGCTGTACGAGGCCGCGACCGGCTCTCCGGTGGCGTCCTGGCTGTTGCTCGCCGCCTCCCGTGGACTGGAACCCGCCGACCCTGCCCTGGCGGCCGTCGTGGCCGACCTGGCGCGGGGCGACGACGCCGCCGGACGAGCAGCCCGAGTCACCCTGGCCCGTATCTTCGCCGACCATGCCCTGCCAAAGCGGGCCATCGAAGAGTTCGAGGCGGCGCTCGGGCGCCCCTGGCGACGGCTCATGGACGTCCCGCGGAAGGTGCTGCGCCTGATTCCGGTACAGCAGGACCCGGCCAAGGAGACCGAGAGGGGTTGGCTCTTGCTGGACAAGTACTCCAGCAAGGCTGCCCTGAACGCGTTCGAACGTGCCCTGGCGGCGAAGCCCGTGGACGCCCGGGTGCGTTGCTGGGCGCGCGTGGGCGCCGGCCGAGCCGCCCTGTCGCAGCGCGCGCTGGACCGCGGCATGGCCCACCTGCAGCAGGCCATGGTGCTCCCCGCCTGTGCGGGAAACCCCGAGCTCCCCGAGGCCGTCGTGCGGTTGGCCCGCAACGCCTTCGCCGAGGGAAGCCGGGACGCCGTGGTGGCCGCCAACACCTGGCTTTCCGAGCACGCCCCCGAGTGGGGCGCCCAGCATGGCGTGCCGGGCCTGGTCCCGCTGCTACAGCCCAAGAGCTCCGAAGCCAAAGCCCTGGCACGCGTCGTGCGCAAACGACTGAAGCGGAACCGATGGTACGACCCTGTGTCGCATCAGGCGATGAAGGCCTTCATGAAGCTGCGCAAGCGGGGCAAACACGCCCAAGCGGCGGACCTCCTGGTCCCCATCGCGGATGCCGGCTACCGCAACTGGCGCCCCAGCTTGTGGGGCCAACTGGACTACTGGGCATCGCGCGCTCATTGGGATGCCGGCGAGCACGGAGTCGCCGTCGAGCGGTGGGCACGCCTGGTCGAGCGCTACCCGCAGTCCTGGTATGGCCTGCTCGCTGCGGCCCACCTGCGGAAGCACCGCCCGGAACGCATGACGGAGGTGCGGCAACGGCTGGACAAGCTGCTGGCGGACCCAGCGTCGCAGCCGCTAGCTGTCGATGATGCTCTCCAGGCCCGTGTCACCGGCCTCGCCCGCTACGGGCTCGTGCGCGCCATTCGTCACGAGCTCCGAGACGCTCAGGTCCTGGAGCACCCGGAGGTGGCCGCCTGGGGCGCGCAAGCGCTGAGTCTCGCCGGGATGCCGTCGGCCGGCGCCCGACTGGCACAACGCGCCGTGAAGCTGTCTCCAACGGCGAGCCCGGCCAAGGACCCCCTCGGGCTCTGGCGAGCCGCGTGGCCAACCCCGTTCCGGGACACGGTAGAGCGCGCCGTCGACGTGACCGCCGCTTCGCCCTGGTTCGTATGGGGTGTCATGCGGGTCGAGTCCCTATTCGCCCCCACAGCGGTCAGCCGCGCCGGCGCAAAAGGTCTGCTCCAACTCATGCCGGGGACGGCGTCCTACCTCAGCCGAGTCCTCAAGGACCTGCCCGCGGACTCCGACGACCTGTTCGACCCCCTGGACAATGTCCTGCTCGGCTCCGCCTTTCTCGAGCGCCTTGCCAACGCCTACCACGGGTCCAAGCCGCTGATGCTGACCGCTTACAACGCCGGCCCCGGGCGCCTCCGGGGCCATATCCGCAAGCTGACGCGGGGCGCCCGCGCGGTCCCCGACGTGGCCGAATTCGTGGAGACGCTCCCGTGGAACGAGGCGCGCCACTACGTGCGTTCGGTGGTCACCAGCTGGGCGACCTACCGGATGCTCTACGGCTGCAGATGCCTCAGCAGCATCGCCCTGGCGTTGCCCGGCGATGTCATCGACCGGCTGTCCAAGAAGCGAAAGCGCCGCACGAAGAGGCGCCGCCGAGGTCGGCGACGCCGCTGAACGCCCGCTAACCCTTGACGCGCCGGTTGCTTCGGCTCTTGAGCCGCAGCCGCTTGCGGGTTCGGCGCCGAGTCTCCGTCTCCAGACCGTAGGCCCGCCTCAGCTCCGCCAGCTTCTTGTGGTGCTTGGCCACCAGGCGGTCCCAGCGCCGAATCCCTCGACGCCACCGCTCGAGGCGGCGCACCAGGGTCTCCAACGTCTGGGTGTACGCCTCGACCTGTTCCAGCTGTTCGGCCGAGGGGTCTTTCGGAGGCTTGTCGGGTAGCGCATCCAGCGAGTGCTTCAGCGACTTGCCGAGGGTGCTCCACTCGGTCAGCTCGTCATCACCTACACCAAACGCCAGCAGGTCGGCCAGGGAGCGCGCATGCTCGATAGCACCAGCGTCGAACAGTGGCTGTCCGCCTTCAGCCAACAGCACCACTTCGAGATGGCCGTCCCGAAGCCAGCCCTCGACGATGTCCTTGTCGACCCCGACCTGACGCGCCACCTCGGCGAGGTGGACGTAGGTCGGTGGACGGCGGAAGAAGCGGCGAGAACGCTGCGCGGGCAGCCCAACCTTCTTGGCGATCACCGCGATGTCCTTGGGCTGATAGCCCAACTCCACCAGCGGCAGGACCTTCTCCAGCTGCTCGCGGGCCTCGCTGCCGTACAGCTTGGCCCCGTTCTCGTCCCGTGCGACCACGCGCAAGAGCCCCAGACGCTCCAACTGCGCAACGAAGCCGGGGGCTGGATCGAGCCCCTCGAACAGCTGCTCGAAGGTCCAGGTCTCCTCGCCCACCGACCGCTATGCCTCCTTGTCCGCCGCGGCGGTCTTCTTGGCGGTGGTCTTCTTCGCCGTGGCCTTCTTGGCGGCGGGCTTCTTCGCAGCAGCCTTCTTTGCAGCAGGCTTCTTGGCGGCGGGCTTCTTCGCAGCAGCCTTCTTTGCAGCAGGCTTTTTGGCCGCCGGCTTCTTCGCAGGGGCTTCCGCATCGTCCTTGGCTGCGGCCTTCTTGGTCGTCGTCTTCTTCGCCGCGGCCTTCTTGGCCGTGGTCTTCTTCGCCGCGGCCTTCTTGGCTGCAGGCTTCTTCTTGGCCGCCTCTTCCGACGCCCCGTCGTCCTTGGCCGCCGCCTTCTTGGCGGTCGCCTTCTTGGCCGTCGTTTTCTTCGCGGTGGTCTTCTTGGCGGCAGGCTTCTTGGCCGCCGGCTTCTCTTCGGCAGCCGGCGCCTCGGCCGCCTCGACCTTGTCGGGCACTACCAGACCGGCGGCCTGGTCCTCGGCCTTCACCGCGCTGGCACTGCGCTTGAGCATCCGCGCTTCTTCGGTGTCCTCGAGCGCCACCGGCGGGACCTTGGGGGCGGACGGACGGGACATCGCCCGGATCCGACGTCGCTCCTCGCGGGTCAGCCGTCCCTTCTTGGGCGACTCGGGGACCGGCGTGGCCTCCAGCTCGAAGACGTCAGAGACCTCCTGGTAGGGCGGCGGCTCCTCGGCCTTCTTGCTCCGCCGTCGCGGCCGCTCGTCGCGCGGCGCGTCCGCCTCTACCTCGGCCTCGCTGCTCGTGTCGCTCTTGCCGTGATGCAGGTCCGGCCCCGGCACCACCTGATTGCGCCCACGGCTGAGCTCGACGATCCCCGGGAACGCCTTCAGGAACGACGTAAACGACCGGAACCCGAGGCCGGTCTCGTCGAAGCTCCCGTCCAGCGACGTCAGCGTGTCCTTGAGGCGGGTCAGCCCGACCCCGTCCTGGCCCGCGCAGGCCTTGAGCACGGCCCGCTTGAGCAGGCTCTCCACCTCGGCCTGGATGTCCGGCGCCAGCTTCACCGGGCGGCGACGGCCGTTGCCACGGTCGCGGTCGCGGTCATCGTCCCCGTCGTTGTCGACCACGACGACCATGCCGCCCCGCTCGATCTTCAGCACATGGTCGTAGTTCTCGAGGAACTTGGTGAACGAGGTCGCCCCGTAGTTGCGCTCCGAGAACGTCGAGTCCTGCTTGCGCATCCGGTCCTTGAGGAGGCTTGCCCGGAAGCGGTTGCCGTAGTCCTCGACGATCTTCTCGAGCGCCTTCTTGATGCGCTTCTCGCCGTCCTCGAGGCTGTAGCCTTGGACGCGCTGGCCCACCAGGGACTCGTAGAAGATGAACTCGTGGCACTGCTTGACCAGGATGTGGCTGGCTGATGCCTTGGCGCTGATGCCCACGACCCGCTTGCCGTGGGTCCGCAGCCGCCGCGCGAGGACGCCAAAGTCGCTGTCACCGCTGACGATGACGAACGTATCGATGGCGTCGTGCAGGAACAGGATCTCCATCGCGTCGACGCAGATGGCCGTGTCGGTCCGGTTCTTGTCGCTGATGCCGTAGGACGGCAGGAACACCATCTGCACGCCCTCTTCGAGGAACATGCGCTGGACCCGACGGTAGCGGCCCCAGTCGGCGTAGGCCTTGCGGATCATCACGTCGCCACGCTCGGTGAGCGCGTCGATGACGTGCCGGACGTGGAAGCCCTCGTTGATGCTCAGGAGGATGTTCTCCACGTCGAAGAACAGCGCTACCCGGCCGAGCTCGTCACCCTCGGTGTCCATGACCTGGCCCGCGTTGACCAGGTTCTCACGTATGCGTCGCATACCCTTTCTCCATGTCGGCGCCCCGTTGTGGGAGGTCTCTGGACTCAAACCGGCGTCGATTCGGCCATCGCCATCCGCGATGGTTCATCGGCCCCGGGAGACCGTCCCTGGTGCGCTATGTCGTTGAATAGTCTGTAATACTGAGCGAATCAGGAGGCTCAGCGCTGGCGGACTGTACTCGCTGCGTCCAGCGTTGTCACGTACTCACGCAGCATCCGCTTGAGGACCTTTCCCGAATTACTCTGCGGCAGTTCGTCCACGAAGACGTATCGGGAGGGGCGCTTGTCCACCCCCAACAGGGGCTCCAAGGCCGCGCCGAGGGCATCCGCGTCTGGGCGCGCGGCCGATGAAACCACGACCGCAACCACCACTTCCCCGTAGAACGTGTCGGGGAGTCCGATGACCGCGGCCTCCTGGACCGCCGGCTGAGCGGTCAACGCAGCTTCGACCTCCGACGGGTACACCGTAAAACCGCCGCGCAGGATGATGTCCTTTTCCCGGTCGACGACGGTCAGCCAACCGTCCTTCGACAGAACACCAACGTCGCCGGTCTGCACCCAGCCGTCGACGATGCGCCGCCGTGTCGCTGCGGGAGCGTCGAGGTACCCGAGCATCACGTTCGGGCCTCGCACCTGGACGTTCCCCACCGAGTCTCGTGGAAGCGTCGCCCCTTCATCATCAACGACCCGCACCTCGACGCCCCAGACCGGACGCCCGACGGTCCCCGGCCGCGCCGGCGCGCGGGGGTCGTCGATGGTGGAGAAGGTCGCCTCGGTCATGCCGTAACCCTGCCGGATCTCAGCCCCCAGACGAGCCTCCGCCGCCTCGCGGATGGCGTCTGACAAGGGCGCCCCAGCGCTCAGGCACCATCGCAGCTGGCCCGGCGCCGGGTGGGTGTCGTCCACGGCGGCCCACGCCGCGAACATGGTGGGGACGGCGGGGGCCCAGGTGACGCCGTGCTCACGCATGGCGTCGAGGGAGCCGGAGGCCGAGAATCCCGGCAGCATGATCGTCGTCGCCCCAGCATAGAACGGCGCCAACATGGCGATGCGGCAGCCGTAGGAGTGGCTCAGCGGCAGGACCCCGAGCACCCGGTCTTGTGGGGTGAGCCGGACCGTGTGGTGCACGAGCGCCGCGGTGTGCATCAGCAGCGATGCGTGCCCGATGCAGGCGCCCTTGGGCTCACCGGTGGTGCCCGACGTGTAGAGGATCATGGCCGGCCGGCCATCGGCAACGGTTCGCGGGTACGTCTCCGGAGCTGGCTCCGGCAGCGCCTCGGGGAGCTCGGTCAGATGGCGGGTCGCGCCGGCGTGCTCGAGCCGCACCTGAACCTCCTGCTCGGCGGCGCGGGTCGAGATGGGCACCACCGTGGCCCCGGCGTAGACGATGCCGAACCAGGCAGCCACGATGTTTGCGGAGTTGGGCATCGCCAGCCCCACCCTGCTGCCGGCCGCGACACCGGTGTCTTCGAGCCAGGCTGCAACGGCGCAGGCGTGAGCATGAAGGTCCGCAAACGTGTGCGCCGTCCCGGTCACCCCGTCGATGATCGCCACATCGGCGGGCCGGCGGGATGCCGCCTGGCTGAGGACCACTCCGATGTTGGCGCTCTGCCTCATCCGCGGCCTCGGCGGCGTAGCTCGTCCGCATACAGCGCCATGGCTTTTTCGGGCTGGTGCATGATGGTCGGGTAGGCCTGACATGGGGTCCAGCACTCTCGGCAGCGGCTGACGGGAGCCAGCGCATCTGCCCATGCCTGGGAGCCGACCATCTTCACGATGTCGAAGTCGTGGTCCTGCAGCCGCGCCAGGGGGCGGTCGCGGACATCGCACTGCAACACGCCGCCGTAGGGGTCGAAGGTCAGCGTCGCGAACCCGGCGGTGCAGTCCAAGGGCGCCTCACCGGTCCGGAAGAAGCGCTGAGTAAGACCCAGATGCAGGGTCGGCGGCAGGTCGTTGAGCTGCGCCAGGGGGTACTTCTTCCACAGCCGGCGGGCCGCTTCCTGGACCCGCGGCGAGCGCCGGGTGTCGACGCTCAGCTTGCCCCGGGTCAACTGCAGCGAGTCGGTCGCCAGCGTCAGGATGGGCCGTTCTTTGCCGCGCGACGCCTCCTCGAAGAGGGCGTCGGCCTGGTCGACGTTCAGGTCCGACAGAGTGACCTGCCAACCGGTCGTCAGGTGCTTCTCCTCGCGCTCGAGGGCCTCCAGCACGGCCATCGACTTCTTCACTCGCGCGTACCCGTTGGGCACGCCTCGGACCCGCTGATAGGTGTCGTCCAGGCCATCGAGGCTCATCGTTATATAGGTCGGGATGCCGCGCGACGCTCGGACCACCTGCGGCAAGATGGCCTCCACCCGCTCAGCGTCGATGCCGTTGGTGGTGATCTGGAACAGGGCCAGCCGGTCGCCCACGGCGTCCAACATCCCCTTGGCGATATCGGGGAAGTCGTCCCGGTCGGTGACCTCGCCACCCGTGAGGCTGATCCAGCGCACGTAGTCCCGCGCGCTCGCAGCGGTCCGGACAAGCTCGTCGACACTGAGCTCTTCCTTTCGCTTGCTTGGGTCGTCGATGTAACGCTGCCAGATATTGCAGGTCCGGCAGCGGCTGCCGCAGCTGAAGGTGACGATGAACTCGAGCTTGTAGGGGACTGCGGGCCGACCGCGCCGCCGTCGCCACTCGACCCGCGCCGCGCCGCCGAGGATTCGTGCGTAGTCGAGCGGCTTCACGACGTGCCGCCGCCCTGGAGGAAGAACCTGGCCGACCGCTTGGCGAACTCCAGCTCTGCGCCGAGGTTGGCCATCAGGGGCCAAAATCGCCGGCGCACCTGCCGCTGCAGATAGCGCGGGTCGAAGTAGTACTTTCGGTAGAACGCTCGCCGTTCCGCATCCAGCTGGGCCAGGTCTGCGTTGCGCGTGCCCTGGGGCCCGGTGAACTTGGTCGCTGCGGGGTCGTAGAACCCCTTGAAGCGGTCGTCCTCGAACGCAGGTGCGCCTTCGAAGACGTTGAAGATGTGCAGCTGGACCACGTCCGGCTGGATCTCCTCGATGAGCCGGTAGGTCGCGGCACGTTCATCGTCGGTCTCCCCTGGGACACCCACGATGAAGTAGGCCACCTGCTGAATCCCAGCCTCCCGAATCAGCGCCGACTGCTCGCGCACCTGGGTCGTCGAGACCCCCTTGCGCAGCAGCTTCAGCACCCGGTCCGACCCGCTCTCGGCGCCGTAGCACAGCGTCGAGCAGCCCGCCTGGCGCATCAGCTTCAGCAGCGAGAGCGGCAGTCCCTGGGCTCGCACCTGCGCGGCCCAGGGCATGACGACGCCACGCGACAGCATGGTCTCGCAGAGCGTCTCCAGCCGCTTGTTCGAGAAACCGAAGAAGTCGTCGATGAAGTAGACCGCGTTAGCGCCCAACTCTCGCAGCAGCTCGAGCTCGTCGCAGACATTGTCGGCCGAGCGCCAGCGGTACTTGGTGCCGTAGGTCTCCCGCTCGATAGGCGCGCAGAACACGCAGCCCAGCGCGCAGCCGCGGCTGGACAGCGAATAGCCGATACGCAGCGGCCCCCGCACATCCAGGGGATAGCGGAACGAGTAGCCCTGCCGCATGAACAGCCGATGGGCCGGCAACGGCAGCGCGTCCAGGTCACGCAGGAACGAACGTGCGGCGACAACGGTCTTGGCAGTGGTCGCCAGCCCGGCGACACCCTCGGGAACGGCGCCGTCACGGAACGCCGGCAACGCGTCCAGCAGGGTCTCCTCTGGCTCCCCCACGAACGCGCCCGTCAACGCGCCCTTGGCCACCAGTCCGGAAATCTCCGGCTGGACCGCCGGGCCGATGCCGAGACGGACGGGGGTTTTCGGCGCGAGGCGCCGGGCAAGCGCTGCGGCCACCGACACCGTTTGGTGGATCGGGCGAAGCAGGAGAAGGTCCGGCGCTTTCGCCGCGGCCAGCCGCTCGATCGCAGCGGCGGAAGTGCCCGGCCGCGTCTGGGTATCCCACAGGTCCACCTGCCAGCCGTCGCGCTCCAGGATCGCGGCGGCCAAGCCCAGGTCCATCGGCGCCACGTGGTGGCGCGGGTGGTCGCTACCGAGACCGGGTGCGCCGTGGGCCACGTTGACCAGCAGCGCCCGCCGCCTGGCGCTCATGCCATGGCCTCCCGAACCGCGGCAATGACGCGGTCCACGTCGGCGTCGGACAGCGCGGCGTAAGTCGGCAGGTAGACGGCCTGCTCGCCGGTCTCCCGCGAGACACTGCAGACGTCTCCGCCAGCCTTGCCAAAGGCCGGCAGGTGGTCGCAGGCGTCCATCCAGGTGCGTTGGGTGTCGACGCCGAGGCCCAGCATGCGCCGCTGAAAGGCGTCCCGGTCACGCACCATCGCCGTCAGCTCGAGCCACGCCGAGCGTGTGTCGGGCCCCGGCTGCTGCAGCCTCAATCCTGGAACCTCGGCCAACTCCGCCCGCATCCGCTCGGCGTGCCCACGGCGGCGCGCCAGCGTGGCGTCGAAGCGCTCCAGGCTTGCGTTGCCGAAGGCGGCCTGCAGGTTCGACAGGCGCGTTCGAAGCGCAGCCGGGACGGCGGTCCAGGCCTCCTTGTCGTCCTCGAACAGCGTGGCCATCGGGTCGAACCCGTCGATACGCCGTGCAAGGCGCATGACCGGAGCCGCCAGGGCCGAGAAGACGCCGGGATGGGTGCCGACCCGCACCGCCGAGTCCATGGTCAGCTCCTTGGCGAGCTGAGCGCTGGGCGGCGGCTGAAGACCGTCGGCCAGCTCTCGGAGGCGTTGGCGCGCATCCCCGAGGTCGGCCCGAATAACGCCGAGCCCACCGCCCATGGTGTTGAGGTGCTTGCCGCGCCCGAGGCTGAAGATGGCGCCATGTCCGATGGCACCCACCGGCCGGCCCTTCTCGCTGGCGCCGAGGGCGTGGGCTGCGTCCTCGACCAACCAGCAGCCACGCTTGTTCACCCAGTCCAGCAGCTCCAGGGCGGGCGCCGGGCATCCTTCCATATGGGTGGCGATGAGCACCGGGGCGTCGTCGGGAACCGAGGCCGCCTCGAGAGTCTCGCGCGTCACTGTCAGCCTGTCGGGATCCACATCCAGGAAATGGAGCCGATAGCCCGCCGCTTGAAGCACGTTGGGGACGCAGGAGGCGTTGTAGCTGGCCAGCAGTATCCGGTCGGGAGGCCGGACCCCCAGGGCCTCGAGCACCAGCAGCAGCGCGAAACGGCCCGAGCTGACCGCCGCCACCTCCGCATGCTCCAGGCGCGCCGAGACCGCGCTTTCGAAGCGCGCCAGCTCGCGCCCTTGTCGCCACTGCCCAAGCGCACCAAGGCGGGCCGCGGCTCGGAAGAGCGACGGGATGCGTGCCGGTCGCTTGCGAACGACGACACTGCGGCTGAGCGGGGCGGCGATGCCAGACATTGGACTGGGCAGCTTACCTCAGGCGACTACCGCCACAAAGCGGTAGCGGCCGTGTGTCCGGGCGCGGGCGGAGAGGGTGTGTCTCCGCACACTGGAACCTCAATCGTACCGCCAGTTGAAGCGGCCGATGATGGTGTACGCGGTCCCTGGCTCGCCACCGGTTTCGCGGTCGCCCAGGGCGTCCATCGGGACCAGCACGCCGGCCTGCAATGCGGCCGTGAAGTTGTCGTAGACCAGGCCTACGGTCGCGTCGACCTCCACACCATAGTGGCGTCCCTGGCCAGGCGTACCATTGGGATCCACCGCCGCCGCGTAGAGGAAGTCCAGCTTGGTGCTGATCGTGACGTCCTCACCAAGTCCGATGTCGTAGCCCACCCACGGTTTCACGTAGATCGCGTTGGTGACGCCACCGATGACCTGCCGAAACAGGATGAGGTCGAGGCGGTAGTCCCGATTGAACCAGTGGGACTCGATGACCGCGTTGGTGTTGACGTTTTCGTCGGTCTCGTAGTTGCCGTCGTCCGGCGTGGTGATGTTCTGGCCGTCGCTGTACCCGAGGAAGCGACGCTCGTCGCCAGTGGCGATGCCGAACATCAGCCCCACCCGAAGCGAGTCCCACCAGACCTCGACCTCCAGCGCCGACCCTACGGAAAGCCAGTCTTTGCTCGTGTCTTCGAAGCCCTCGATGGGCTCGTTCTGAAGGTTGTCGACGCCCCCGATGACCATCGCGAACTCCCACTCCACCCGGAGCCGGGTGGCAAAGTCCGGCCGCCATTCCCACTTCGCCCAGAGGCTGGGCTTGAAGAAGAAGGCGTCGCGCGGCACCAGGCGGTAGCAGTTGCTGTTGATGATGCGAGGGACACCGCTCGAACCGTCGGCGCTGCCCTGGGTGGTCCACAGAGGCAGGCCCGACCGGGTGGTGGTCAGCGCCTCGCACCCACTCGGCGCCTCGAAGGTCTGGGGGTAGGCCAGGCTGTCGTAGGTCTGATCGGTGAAGATCAGCAACGCCCCCCAGTCGAAGGCGACGTTGCGCCGCACGTCCAGCAGACCGCGCCGGTTCTCTTTCTGGGCATCGGTCAGGGGCCGGCTGAAGACACGTACTGTATAGGTGGTGACGTCGTCGTCCTGCCCCAGGTCCTTGGGCTGGCCGTAAGTGTCGTAGGGGTTTGCGGTGGTAGCACCGATGTTGGTGAACTCGAGCGACGCCTCGATGCGGATGGCGTCGAACGAGACGCCCACCATCACGCGGTCGATGAGGCTGCCAAAGTCGGCGTCGTCCCCGCGACCATCGTTGCGCAGGATGCCCAGGCCGAAGTGGTCCACCATCCGGCCGCCGTAGACGTCGATGAGGTCGAACACCCGCCACCTGCCGTACAGATGTCGGATCTCGATGGCGTCTTCAAACCCATTGATGCCGGCCGATGGCGAGCCCTGCGCGTCGTTCCAGAGCCCCTGGTTGAAGTCCCCGCCGGCGTTGACGTGGGTGCTGCCCAATACAAGGTTGCGCAGGGCGTCGATGCCGACATGAATCTCGAGGTTGGCGCCCAGGTGGAACACCGGCTCATAGCGGAAGCGGATGGAGGCCCAGGCCAGGGTCGCCGCATCCTGCGAGCCGTTGATGGGCGTCGCTGCCAGGGGCTGCGGCACGCTGCTGGAGCCGGGTCCCAGGTCACCGCCCGCCAGGAGCTCGGCGCGAAAGCGGAAGAAGAAGCGATGGTCGACGAAGACGGGACGCTCCATGTCCACGTTCTTGTCCACCCCGACGGGCTTGTCGTCCCCATCACGGTCGTTGCCGGCGGCGCCTGACGAGGCGCGCGCCTCGTCCGCTGGCGCGGCTCCCTGGACGTTGGGAACCAGCGAGAGCAGGAGGATCGCAACAAGTAGCGCCTGCTGTAGACCGTGCCTGAGCACGTTTCTCCTTTAGTATTCGTACCTTGAGCCTGAAAACCGGGGTGTCCCGGCCAGCGACGGCGCATCCTACGCTCGGCAGCTGCACCACGCAACGAGTTTGGGTACGACAACGCAGCAACTTCGGGCTTCTCGAAAAAAATCGAAAAAACCCGAAAAAAGATCGAATACCCGCCAAGTCGGTACGTCTACCACCCGAGCTGAACCCCTCGTGGGCCCCCTGATGGCCCCCGAAGATGACGATGGATGGACCACCGATGATGAAACGATTCCTGGCAACCTTCATGGCCCTCGGCATGGCGGCGCCCGTCGTACTGGACGCCCCCCAAGCTTCCGCCCATCCCGCTCCGTATCAGCACTATCACACCCACAACCGGCGTCCGCAGGTCTACGTGCCGGCCCGTCCGCGCGTGTACCGGGCGCCGCGACGCGCTGTCATCATCCGTGAACCGGCCCCGGTGGTCATCGTGCCGCAGCGTCGTCGGGTCATCGTGACTCAGCCGCCTCCGGTGGTCGTGCACCGCCCCGCTCCGGTGGTGGTCACCCGCCCGGCTCCCGTGGTGGTGACTCAGCGCCGTGTGCGTCAGCAGCGCCGCCAGCGCGACCGCATGTACTTCGGCGTGGGTCTCCGTGCCGGCGGTAACCTCAACCTCGATGGCGACGAGATGTTTACGCTCGGTGGAGCGGGCCTGACGCTGAACGCCCGGTTCACCCGCCACTGGGGCCTCGAGCTGTCGGCCGACTTCCAGGGCGGCGAGTTCGTCAACCAGGACGGCGCGCAGTTCTCGCAGCTGACGGTGCCGGTGATGGCCGGATTGACCTACCACTTCATGCCCAACAGCCGCTTCCAGCCGTTCATCGTGGCCGGTGCCGGTGTTCACTTCACCTCGCTGGACTACCTCGACGGTCGCTACAAGTACGACCTCGTCCAGGCGGTCGGCCAGGTCGGTGCCGGCGCGGAGTTCTTCATCACCCGCTGGCTGTCGCTCAAGGCAGATGTCCGCTTCAACATGGTCTTCAACGACATCGACCAGCAGGCCCGCATTCGCAACGACTGCCTCAGCAGCCAGGGTGGCATGGTGGGCTTCTGCGACGGCATCAACTCGGCGGACCCCAACGACAAGGTCGACGCCGGACTGACCTTCAACCTGGGCGCCAACATCTACTTCTAGGCATCCACTTCAGCTCGCCTGTCAGGGCGGTCCCCGCATGGGGGCCGCCCTTTTTGCGTCCATGTTCAACCGAACACTTGTCACACAATTGTCACAAATGCTACGGTGGTAGGTCTTGTGAACGTCCTGGACCGCTATCGACGCACCGAATCGGCGCGCGCCCCGCTCGAAGACCTTGAAGACAACGGCCTCTCCCGCCGGGTCGAGCTGCACGACCGCAACCAGCTCGAGCTGAAGCTGGGGTACCGCCTGGACCCGAGGCAGAAGTCGGAGACCTACGAGGTGGAAGCCTTCGTGTTCATCTCCAAGACCCTCGGCGTCGCCTCCCACTCCTATAGCAAGCGTGCCTTCTACAAGGACACGACGGCATTCCTTCGCTTCCAGACACCACGGGTGCCGCTGTCAGACCTGGCGACCCGGACCGCCGCCGAGCCCTGGTTCGAGGCTCTATCCTCCGTCGAGGTTGGCGAGGACCTGAACGACCACGTGCGCATCCTGGCGTGCGTGTATCGGTCTGCGCTGCGCAGCGCCGTGCGACCGCTGCGCGCCGCCTCGCGGGATCTGCGCGAGGTCTCGGCCGGCCGCCTGGACGCCGACGTCGAGTGGCTCAGCGACGCTCTGGCCAGCTTCGTCGTCGAGCTCGAGAGCGCCCACACCCGGTGGAAGGCGAGTCGCAAGCGGGTCGCCGAACGGCAGAGCGTCGGACCGGGCAGCGCCTGGGCGATGGCCGACGAGTACATCGCGGCGGTCATCCAGGACGTCGTGACGGGGCTGCTGGCGAGCCTCGACCGCGCGCTTCGGGGCCTTCGAGCGCGTCGTCTCGACGGCGAAGGCAGCGTGTCATCGCTGACGGAGGCGCGGGACGCCCTGGCCCGCGCCTGCGTGCGCGTCGACAGGTACGGCCGGTCTCAGGAGCATCTACGCTCGCTGACCATTACCGACGAAGACCATCGGGAGCACGCCAGTCGCGAAGCGTTCCCGTATCGCAGCCGACTCCTCAAGCGGGCCATGTTCAGTCCGATGTACCTGGAAGCGCGCGGGGCCACGCGGATCAAGGTGGCCCGCAACCTTGCTGCCATGCTGGCCGCCATGCTGGCGATGGCTTTCGCCATTACCGCGGCCATCTGGTCACAGCTGGAGTGGGGGCTGATGACGTGGCCATTCGTCGTGGTCGCCCTCGTCAGCTACATGATCAAGGACCGCATCAAGGAGTGGGGCCGGTCGTACCTTCCTCGGCGGTTCAAGCGGTTCTTCCCCGATCACATCAAGATCATCCGCGCCAAGGACGGCAGAGAGCTGGGGCTGCTTCGAGAGACCTTCGAGCTGAAGGATCCCGAGGACTGCCCCGCAGAGGTGGTGGCGACGCGGCACCAGGATCCGTCGCGTGCGCTGGCCCGCGAGGCACGGCCCGAGGTCGTTCTGGCCTACGCCAAGCGCGTCGCATTGTCCCGCTGGGCCGCGGACAGTGGTGCCTTCAGCAGCTGGTTCGTGGGCGTCCACGACATCATCCGGTTCAACATCGGTCGGCTGCGTTCGCGCATGGACGCCGTCGAAGAGGACTATCGCTGGGTCGATCCGGAGACCCTCGACATCGTCAACGTGCCCACCGAGCGCGTGTACCACGTCAACATCGTGCTTCGTTACCGGGTGGGGCGAGGGGGCCCACGCTCGATCGAGAGGATCCGGTTGGTCGTGGACCAGAAGGGCATCAAGCGCGTCGAGGAGGTGGACATCGTGCCGCCCGAGCCCGTTTCATAGGCTCTGGAGGCGAGAAATGTCGGGCAAGGGCGATGCCGCTTGACCGATAGGTGAACTGTCCGCATTATTGCGCGTCCTCAATACAGGCCAAGCGGGAGTAGCCCATGACGTCAACCGGCCGTTACGCTGAGCAAGAGCCCCTTACCGACGAGCAGACCGAAGAGCTGAAGGCCGTGCTCGTGGCCAAGCGCACGCGCATCCTCCAGGAGGATATCGAGGAGCTCGAGGCGGCCAAGGAAGACGAGCAGCTCCGGATGAGCGACGAGGTGGACCTGGCCTCCGCCGAGTACAACCAGGCGTTCGAGCACCGCATCCGGGACCGGGAGCGTAAGCTGCTGCGCAAGGTCGAGAAGGCGCTCAAGCGCATCGAAGAGGACGAGTACGACGAGTGCGAGTCCTGCAGCAACTACATCGGCTACCGCCGCCTCGCCGCCCGCCCCGAAGCCAGCCTCTGCATCGAGTGCAAGGAAGAGCAGGAGCGGATCGAGAAGAACTACAGCAAGCAGCGCATGCGCGAAGGGAACCGTAACCCCTTCAAGTAAGCGACGGCCTGCTCCCCGCCCCAGGCTGCCGGCGCGCTTGGGGTCCAAAGTCCCCGCCTGAGGGCGTGACGTTGGGGTCTCTTGACCCCAGCGATGGACTGCGTCTAGATGTTGTCGATGACTGAGGACGCGCAGACGGGCTCCGAAGAGGTCGGGTCGGACAAGTTCCCCGACTACATCCCGCCCACCAAGATCGCCTACATCTCAGGGCGACCGGCGGAGCTGCACCTACGCAAGTGCAAGCTGGTGCTGCAGCGCGAGGGCGGATCCACGGCGGAGTACATCTTTGACCAGCCCTCGGTCACGCTCGGGGCGATGAACGACAACGACCTGGTCATCGACGACGACACCGTCAGTCGCTACCACGCCCGCATCTTCCAGGACGACAACGCCTATCTGGTGCAGGACAACGACTCCACCAACGGCACGTTCGTCAACCGGGTACGCATCAAAGAGGCCTACCTCAAGCCGGGCTGTATCATCACGATCGGCAAGACCGACATTGGCTTTCAGAGCCTCGACGAGAAGGTCGCCATCGAGCCCGCCAGCCGCGATCGGTTCGGCCGAATCGTCGGCAAGTCGCTGCGAATGCGCGAGATCTTCTCGATCCTCGACAAGATCGCACCCACCGGCGTGACCGTGATCATCGAAGGCGAGACCGGCACCGGCAAAGAGGTCATCGCTCGGACGATTCACGAGCAGAGCCGCCGTGCGGACATGCCGTTCGTGGTCTTCGACTGCGGCGCCGTACCCGAGAACCTGATCGAGTCCGAGCTCTTCGGCCACGAGAAGGGGTCGTTCACGGGAGCCACGATGACTCGGGACGGGCTCTTCGAGGTCGCTCAGGGTGGCAGCATCTTCCTCGACGAACTGGGCGAGCTGAGCCTGGACCTGCAGCCCAAGCTGCTGCGGGCCCTGGAGCAGCGGGAGATCAAGCGGGTCGGCTCGAACACGCCCATCAAGGTGGATGTCCGGGTCATCGCAGCGACCAACCGGAACCTCGAGGAAGAGGTGAAGAACGGGACGTTCCGCGAAGACCTGTTCTACCGGCTGAGCGTGGTGCGCATCATCCTGCCACCGCTGCGGGACCGCATCGGCGACCTGCCGCTGCTGGCCAAGCACTTCTTGAACACGGGTGGGTTCAACAAGGACTTCGAGGGCAACCAGCGGGTCAAGGGCATCAGCCGCGACGCCCTGGACGCGATGATGAACTACCAGTGGCCAGGCAACATCCGAGAGCTGCTGAACATCGTCGAGCGCGCGTGCGCCTACGCCGAGGGCGAATACATCCAGCAGGAAGACCTGCCCGAGCACATCTCGGGGGTGAAGATCCTGCGCAAGCGGCTGGCCCGGAGCGAGGCCGACGCGAAGGTCGATCGGGCGCTTCAGAAGCCGTTCAAAGAGGCCAAGGAAGAGTGGGTCTCAGAGTTCGAGCGGGACTACATCGCCAACCTGTTGTCCAAGAACGACAACAACATCAGCCATGCCGCCCGGGAGGCGAGCATCGACCGGAAGTACTTCCGTAAGCTGATGAAGAAGTACGAGCTCGAGTCCGACTGAGTCGGACTCGAGGCGCTTTTCGGACTCTGGCACTACCCGTCCCGCGTGGCTGAGCACCGCGCAGGTCGCGGGTAGGTCCTAGTTCGTCGAGCAGACGTCCGTGCCGCTGATGTCCTGGCAGGTGAACCCTGACCCCGACCAGATGTCAGTGCAATCGGAGGTTTGAGAGCAGGTCTTGTAGCAGAAGTTGTCCACGCACTCGAAGCCGGCTCCCAGCACGTCGCACTCAGCCTGCTGACCTGATCCCGTACAGCTCTTGTGGCACGTGCCGTCGGCGCAAGCGTAGCCCGTTCCGCATGCGCTCGAACCCGTGCAGCCCTGGCAGACATCCGCATAGGCGCCCGTGGCTGTGCGACAGGTGTCGCCATTGCTCCCGTTGCCATCACACAACACCGGCTCGGTGCATGAAGGGCTACCGGCGGTGCACTCGTTGAGTACCGTCTTGCAGCTATCGGCGTTGCCGTCGCAGTAGCTCGAGACGAAGTCCTCGTCGTCGTTGCCGTCGCAGTCCTCGTCGACACCGTTGCAGGTGGCATCTTCCGGAGCGACGCCCGGGTCCTGACATACGCCGGAGGCGTTACGCGTCGCCGTGGCACACAGACCGCTGGTGCCCTTGGTGTCCTGGTTCTGGAACACGCAGCTGCAAAACTCGTCGGTAAAGCCATCGCAGTCGTTGTCGAGGTCGTCGCAACCACCGGTGACATTGCTCTCGTCATCGTCGGCGTCGTAGCCACTCGGAGCGACCGAGCACAACTCATCGCTGCCAATCGCGCCCCCGCCATCGCAGACGCCGTTGTTGGAGCCGAGGTAGTCGCAGGCGCAGCCATCGTTGACGACCCCATTGCAGTCGTTGTCGACGCTGTCACCGCACTGGTCGGTAGCGTTGTAGTTGGACGGCGGGATGGAACAATTGCCATCGCCACCAATCTCGCCGCCGTCGTTGCAGACACCGTTGCTGGAGCCCAGGTAGTCGCACGAACAGCCGTCGTCGACCACACCGTCGCAGTTGTTGTCGTCCGATCCGTCGCAGGTGGTCTCGTCGCCGCCGCTGTTGTAGTTGCTGGGCTGGGAGCAGCTGCCGTTGCTCTGGATCGTGCCGCCGTTGTTGCACACGCCGACGTCGATACCGAGGTAATCGCAGGGGCAGCCCTCGTCAGTGACACCGTCACAGTCGTTGTCGAGGCCGTCGCAGTTGCCCGAGCCTTCGGTGGCCGCGTAGGTACCGGGCGGGTTGCCGCCGCACGAGCCACCGTTCAGAATGGTCCCGGCGCCCGCGCAGACGCCATCGGGGTCGTTGAACAGGTCGCAGGGGCAACCGTCGTCGACGGTGCCGTCGCAGTTGTTGTCCAGGCCGTCGTTGCAGTCACTCTCATCGGCCGCGCTGGAGTAGCCTGCAGGCTGCTGGCACACGCCGGAGCTGTTGTTGGAAGCCGTACCGCACACACCCTGGGACTCGCCCAGATAGTCGCAGGGACAGTTCTCGTCGGTGTTGCCGTCACAGTCGTTGTCGAGGCTGTCACCACACCCGCCATTGCTTGGGCCCTCACCGGAGATGTAGGAGGCCGGCGGGTCGCAGTCGCCGTCGATGGCGCTGATCTCACCGAAGATGCACACGCCGTCGCTGTCGTTGTTGTAGTTGCACTGACAGCCTTCGTCTTCGATGCCGTCGCAGTCGTTGTCCTGGTTGTCGTCGCAGATGCTCTCGGAGTTCTCGTAACCGGAGATGGCGTTGTAGTTCGGCTCCTGCCAAGCCCCGTTGCAAACCTTCACCGAACCCGAGCAGACGCCGTCCTGCACGTCGGCCGGCGGCGGCGTCAGGTTATCGTCGGTGGCGCCGTCGCAGTCATCGTCGATGTTGTTGCACTGCTCGCTCTCGTCCTGGTTGTCGGTGTTGCAACGCAGCCCGGTCTGGTTGTTGCGGCAAACGACCGTGCCGTTGTTGCACAGGCCGGTGCCGCAACTGTCCCCCTTGACCTTACCGTTGTCGTCGCTGAACAGGGCGTTGTTGAGGGTCACCGAGCCAGCTCCACCGGTCCAGCCCTCGTCAACCTCGCCGTCGCAGTCCTGGTCGGTGTTGTCGCAGGTCTCGCTCTCGACGAGGCCATTGCTGTCACAGACCAGCGTCTGACCATCCGGAGCGCACACAACGACGCCACCGTTGCATCCACCGGTACCGCAGCTGGCGCCGAGGAACTTGCCGTTGTCGTTGCTGAAGATCGCCCCGGTCAGGGAGATGGTGCCTCCCAGATTCTGGGTCCAGTCCTCATCGATTTCGTCGTCGCAGTCCTCGTCATTGTTGCCGTTGTCGCAGACCTCTTCGAAGTTCACCGTCTCGAAGCAGACGGTGCCATCCTGAGCGGCGTTGCATTGCTTGGTTCCGTTGGCGCAGAGGTCGCTGTCGTCCGAGTCGCAGCTATCGCCCACGTCGAAGGTGTCGTCGATGCCGAACTGGCAATCGTCGTCGACGCCATTGCACACCTCCTCGATGTCGATGACGGACTCGTTGCCTTCCAGGCACTCCACACCAGTCCCGTCCGGTCGACATGTCAGGAAGCCGTTGGGGCAAGCGTCCGAGTCGGGCGAGTCGCAGGCGTTGCCCTTGGTCGGGAAGTCCTCATCGGTCTGGCCATCGCAGTCGTTGTCCTGGCCGTCGCAGATGTCGACGATGTTGGCCTCGGACTCGTTGGACGCCAGGCAGACCGTGCCGGTCCCGGCGTTGTTGCAGGTCCGGAAGCTATTCGGGCACTGGTCGTCGTCGTTGGAGTCACACGCCGCGTTGAGCGTCGGGAAGTCCTCGTCGGTCAGGCCGTCGCAGTCCTCGTCGGTGCCATCGCACATGTCGGGGATGTTGATCTCGGTCTCGTTCTCCTGCAGGCAGACGACGCCGGACCCGTCCGGCGCGCAGGTGAAGACGCCGTTCTCACAGTCGTCGCTGTCGTCGGAGTCGCAAGGCTGGCCCAGCAGCGGGAAGTCCTCGTCGGTCTGTCCGTCGCAGTCGTTGTCCTCGCCGTCGCAGATCTCGGGGTTGTTCGCCGCGCCGCTCTCGTCGCAGGTGCCGCCCGTGCCATCGGGGAGGCAGACCACCACGCCGTTGGCGCAGACGTCGGCGTCGTCGCCATCACAACCCGTGCCCACGAGGAACTCGGTATCGGGGAACCCATCGCAGTTGTTGTCCAGGCCGTCGCAGGTCTGCTCGCAGTTGTCACCACCGCCGGTGCAGGCGACGTTCTCGAAGTTGGGCACGTTGGAATAATCACACTCCCAGGTGCCCGTGTCGTCCTCATTGCACCTGGCAGTGGGGAGGTTCGCACCGGCGGCCAACGCGGTGCCACAGACACCGTCTTTGAGGCAGGTGGAGTCCTCGTAGTTGGTGAGGTCCTCGTTGATCGCGCCGTCACAGTCGTTGTCCAGGCTGTCGCAGATCTCGACCTGGTTCTGCGGGTCGACGCCATTGGGCTGGGTGCTACAGGTGGCGAGCAGGTCGGCCCCACCACACGCGGGATTGTCGACCGGGCAGGCGCAATGCACCGTACCCTCGCCACAGATACCGAGGCCGGTACAGTCGGCGTTGATTCCCGCGCCCTGCCACTGGAAGTCCTCGTCGGTCTCGTTGTCGCAGTCGTTGTCGAGCGAGTCGCACCACTCGTCGGCGGGAAGCACGGTTCCGGCGCAGATGATCTGGCCACTGAAGAGCTCGTTGTTAGCGCAGGCCCAGGTACCCAGGACACACTCGCCGACGTCGCTGCCGCAGTTGTCGCCCATGCTGGTGAAGGCCGTGGGCTCAGTGGGCTCGTTCTCAGGGGCCGGAGGGGGGTTGCCCTCGTCGATGCGATGCGTTCCGTTGGGGCCTTTGCCGTCGCAGTTGTTGTCGATGCCGTCGCAGATCTCGGGAGCACCGGGGTTGATGTTGGGATCGTTGTCGTTGCAGTCGACATCGGCAGGCCACTGGTCGCCGTCGGCGTCGACGAGCCCGTCACAGGGGAGGTCGCCGCCGAAGCAGTCCTGGTCGATGCCGTCCCCGCACTTCTCGACGGCCCCGGGGTTGGTCAGCGGATCGCCCTCGCCGCAGTCGCTGGGCTCGACGAAGCCGTCGCCATCGAGGTCCTCGGGGGCGCAGGCCTGCACGGCACCGTCGCAGTCCTTGTCGCAGACGCCGTCGGGGTCACCCGCGCTGAAGATGTCGCTGGGGCAGCACGGTTCGGGGGCACCCGGATAGATGCTGCTGTCGAGGTCGTTGCAGTCGAGCACGGCGCCCTGGTCGTCGAAGCCCTGCACACCATCGCCGTCGATGTCACCGCAACCCTCATCAACGCGGCCTTCACAGTTATTGTCGATGCCGTCGTCGCAGATCTCCTGCTCCAGCGCGTTACCCAAAGAGCTGCAGGTCACACTGGTGAGGTCGGCGGAGTCGCAGATGACGGTGCCGCCATCGCAGGCGCCGAGGCCGCAGGTTTCGCCGAGCGCGAGCTGGGTGCCGTTCTGGTCGAAGGTCAGGCCGTCGTCGGTCAACCCATTGCAGTCGTTGTCGATCTGGTCGCAGAGCTCCGCAGCACCCGGGAAGATGTCGGCGTTGGTGGGGTCGCAGTCGGCGCAATTGTCGTCGGACAGGTCGCCGTCAGCATCCACGCAGGGCTGGTCGCCGCCGCGGCAGTCGTTGTCGACGGTGTCCGAGCAGGGCTCGCACACGTCCTCGGTCCCGTAGGGGTTGGCGGTGGCGTCGCCGGGCTCACAGTCGCTGACCTCGAGCCCGCCTTCGGGACAGCAGCCAGCCGTGGCGCAGTCCAGGAAGCCGTCGGCGTCCGAGTCACAGGCGTCGCCCACCGCGATCATCGGCGCGTCGACCACCCGCTTGTCGGTGATGGTCACCTCGCCTTCCCACACGGCCACCGTCTGCGCCCCGATCCGGCCGGTCACCTGGATGGTGACGAGCCCCGACGGGAAGGTGCTGTTATTGGCCGCGTCGATGCCCAGGTAAACAGGGCCGTTGACCGGATTCTGGTCGCCGCTGAGCAGGAACTGGAAGTTCTCGTCGTTGACCTGCGCGGGGAGCCGGTTGCCCTCGGCGTCGGTGATGATGACCCACAGCGTCTGGATCGTGCCGCCGCCGATCGGGGCCTGCGACGTCACCTTCAGGGTCAGCGAGTCGGGCGCCTGGTCCTCGGGGCACGCGGACAGCCCGAAGGCCATGAGGGCCATGGCTGCCGCCGCCAGTGTGGAGCTGCCGAAGCCAGTGAAGCGCTTGCGTAGCGAAGTCATCGAAGTCTGCATCCCTGTTGGGTGTCTTGAGCGCGCCCTCCTGCCTGAGTGCAGAGGACGAGCCTGCCTCACCGGGGAGTATAGAGAAGGAAAAGTCCCGTCGCCAGTTGACCAGCCCAACTGATCGACGGGGACCCGAAACAGGCGCCGAGGCCCGCTATTGCCGCCGCTGTGCGCCTTTTCGAATTAGCTGTTGACGGCTGCCTGGATGTGGTTACGATTCGCCGCGCTAGCACTCATACCGTCTGAGTGCCAAGACACGTATTTCCAGAGATTTTTCAACCATTTGTTCACCTCAGGAGGGGCTGTGAAGATTCGCCCACTGCACGACCGGGTACTCGTCATTCGGTTGGAGGAAGAGCAGGTTTCGCGCGGCGGGATCATCATCCCTGACTCCGCCAAGGAGAAGCCTGTCAAAGGTAAGGTCGTCGCCGTCGGCGCCGGCAAGGTCCTCGACAACGGCGAGCGTCGTCCGCTCACCGTCAAGGAAGGGGACGAAGTGCTCTTCAGCAAGTATGCCGGCAGCGATGTGAAGCTCGACGGCGTGGAACACCTCATCATGCGCGAGGACGACATCCTCGGGATCATCGGCTAGTCGGAGTCCCTACAATGGCCAAAGACATCATTTTTTCAGAGATTGCTCGCTCCAAGATCCTCAAGGGTGTGAACACCCTGGCGGACGCCGTGAAGGTCACCATGGGCCCCAAGGGTCGCAACGTGGTCATCGAGAAGAGCTTCGGTTCCCCGAACGTCACCAAGGACGGCGTCACCGTCGCCAAGGAGATCGAGCTCGAGGACAAGTTCGAGAACATGGGCGCCCAGATGGTCAAGGAGGTCGCCTCCAAGACGTCGGACGACGCCGGTGATGGCACTACCACTGCGACAGTGCTAGCCCAGGCGATCTTCCGCGAGGGCGCCAAGATGGTCGCCGCGGGCCACAACCCGATGGACCTGAAGCGCGGCATCGACAAGGCCGTCGCCGCCTGTGTCGCCAAGCTCAAGGAGCTGAGCAACCCGACCCAGGACCAGCGCGAGATCGCCCAGGTCGGCACCATCTCGGCCAACAACGACGCTGAGATCGGCAACATCATCGCCGAGGCGATGGAGAAGGTCGGCAAGGAAGGCGTCATCACGGTCGAAGAGGCCAAGTCCATGGAGACGACGCTGGACGTCGTCGAGGGCATGCAGTTCGACCGCGGCTACCTGTCGCCGTACTTCGTGACCGATCCGGAGCGCATGGAGGCCATCATCGAGGAGCCGCTCATCCTGCTCCACGAGAAGAAGATCTCCAACATGAAGGACCTCCTCCCGGTGCTGGAGCAGGTGGCCAAGCAGGGTCGCCCGCTGCTCATCATCGCTGAGGATGTCGAGGGCGAGGCTCTGGCCACCCTGGTGGTCAACAAGCTGCGCGGCACCCTGAACGTCGCCGCCGTGAAGGCCCCCGGCTTCGGTGACCGCCGCAAGGCCATGCTGCAGGACATCGCTGTCCTGACCGGCGGCCAGGTGATCAGCGAGGACCTCGGTCTCAAGCTGGAGAACGTCAAGGCCAGCGACCTGGGTCGCGCCAAGACGGTCACCATCGACAAGGAGACCACCACCATCGTCGACGGCGCTGGTGACGAGGCCGACATCAAGGGCCGCGTGGGTCAGATCCGCGTCCAGATCGAGGAGACCACCTCGGACTACGACCGTGAGAAGCTGCAGGAGCGCCTCGCCAAGCTGGTGGGCGGCGTCGCCGTCATCAACGTGGGCGCGGCTTCCGAGGTCGAGATGAAGGAGAAGAAGGCCCGCGTCGAGGACGCCCTGAACGCCACCCGCGCTGCCGTCGAAGAGGGCATCGTGGTCGGCGGTGGCGTGGCTCTGCTGCGTGCCCAGACCTCGCTCGAGGGTCTCGACGCGAACCACGAGGAGGCCTTCGGGGTCAAGATCGTGCGCCGCGCCCTGGAGGAGCCCATTCGCCAGATCTCCGCCAACGCGGGTGTCGAGGGCTCCATCGTGGTGCAGAAGGTCCGCGAGTCGGACGTGAAGTTCGGCTACAACGCCGGTACCGACACGTACGAGGACCTGGTCGCCGCGGGTGTCATCGACCCGACCAAGGTGACCCGCACCGCGCTGCAGAACGCGGCGTCGGTGGCTGGTCTGATGCTCACCACCGAGGCGATGATCGCCGAGAAGCCGTCGGACAACGACGGTGGTGGCGCCGGCGGCGGGATGCCGGGCGGCATGGGCGGCATGGGCGGCATGATGTAATCAGCCCCCGCTCAGATTGAGCGGATGAGAGCCCGGTTCCGACAGGAGCCGGGCTTTCGTCGTTCTAACCACCCAAAAAAAGACCCCGCTCCTGGGGATGACAGGAAGCGGGGTCGTAAGGGAGTCCCCTCAGGGCGACGAGGCCGCCGGAGGGGATAAGAGACCAAGGAAGAACTCGTCTGGGGGTACGCCGCGGGGGGCGAGCGGGTTACCCGAGTTTCGACATTTTTTCGCGTCTCTGCTCAACACCGCGCTGCGCCTACTCGAAGCGTTCCTGCCCCGGGTCCAGGGGCTGCCGGATATCCACGTAGGCGTTGTCGAAGTTGTAGAGGAAGTAGAGCCCCGTCGTGGTGCTCTTCTTGAGGTAGATCGGCCGCGGAGAGTCAGCGCCCCCGCTGACCAGGTGAACGGCCCAGCCGCGGTCGCCCGCCATGTCTTCCTCGCTCTTGCTCACGTTGAGCTCGAACGCGTCGAAGTCGATGGCGTACCCATTCTCCGGGGTCGCGCCGACCGCGTAGCTCCTGAAGATGTAGGGCTTGGTCCAGGTGCGCTCGACGAACGTCTGGTAGCTCGAAAGCGTCCACCACTCGGGCTCGTCCTTGAAGTCGATGGACAGGTAGGCCAAGGCATCGCGGCCTCGTAGGGCCTCGCTGAGGTTATCGCTGCCGTACTGAATCACAGCGGTCAGCCAGAGCTTCAGCGTCCCCTCCGGGGTTGCGCCATCCGTTGCATGGCGGTCGATCAGCTGCTGGGACGTGCTGTAGGAGGTCACCAGCACCGGCGCCGAGTCGCTGCGTAGCTCCGCGCTGGGTAGCGCCACCTGGTTGGACGTGAAGGGGCCGACGCCGTCGTCACATGCGAAGAGGGTCGATGCAGCCAGGACGAGGGCAAAGGCTCGGCGTGTAGGAAGGTGCAACATGATTTCGGTGACTCCTGAGGGTGTGTAATCGGTCGCTGGTGACGACAGAGCAAAGTCCGTGCCCAACCGCGAGGTCCCGTAACCTGTGGCCGCGGGCGTGTCTGCCGCTGTGAGGCCGCCTGGGTGCACATGTGTCAGACACGGCGGTACCCACAGCACCCACTTGGCATCGCCGCTGGACAGAACGCGGCCAGGAGCGTTGGGAAGTAGGCGGTGTAACCTCTTGACACCCCTAGGGGTGACTGCTACGTCCGTCCGGCCCGCGAGACCGCCTCTCTGCGGCGAGGGAGTAAGGAGCTTTCCATGCGATCCATACGGCTTTTGACCCTGCTGGCCATGCTGGGGGTCTTCGCCTGGACCACGTCTGCCCTGGCGGAAGAACCGCCTGCCAAGAAGGACGACGCGGCCGCTGGCAAGAAGGCTGCCGAGCCCGCGCCCGACAAGAAGGCCGACGCCCCGGCGCCGGAAGAGAAGAAGGCGGAGCCCAAGAAGGACCCGCCCAAGCCCGAGCCCAAAAAGGACGCGCCGAAGGCCGACAAGAAGAAGGCGGATAGCGGCGACGCTGCCGACGAGCTCGACAAGCTCATCGACCAGGCGTCCTCCAACGAGGGGCTCAGCGGCTGGGCCGACAAGGCCGCCGAGAAGCCTCAGACCTTCCCGCGATTCGAGCACCACGGGTACTTCCGCTTCCGCGCCGACCTGTTCCACAACGGGCACCTGAACACGGTCATCCCCGGCAACCCCAACTCGGGGACGTCCGCGATCCTGCCGCCGCTTATCGAGAACGTCATCAACAACGACGGAAGCAACCCCTTCAACGTCCGCAGCACGGACGCCAAAACCATCGCCTACGCGAACCTCCGCTTCCGCTATCAGCCCTCGATTCATATCTCCCAGGCGCTGCGTATCCACGCCACCATGGACATCATGGACAACCTGGTGCTGGGCTCGACCCCGGACTTCGCCCCCAGCCTCAACCGTCCCGACGTCCCTCTGGGCGCCTTCACGACCGCGGCCGCCAGCCCCAACACCGGGGTGAATTCCTTCCAGGACTCGGTCCGAATCAAAGAGCTCTACGCCGAGTGGCAGCCCGCCTTCCTGCTCCGCGTCGGCCGCATGGCCTCCCACTGGGGCCTCGGCATGCTGGCCAACAGCGGGCGTGAGGTCGACAACGACTTCGGCGACTTCACCGATCGCGCCCTGCTCGTGCTCAAGCTCTACGGCGTCTACATCGCCGCGGCATACGACTTCGTCTACGAAGGCGCCACGACCATGGACCCGGCCGACAACTTCGGTCAGCCCAAGGACCTGGGCCAGGACGATGACGTCTACCAATGGGTGGTCAGCATCTTCCAGCGCCCGCTCAGCGCCGCCGAGCAGGAGCAGCGCAAGATCGACCTGCTCGAGAAGTTCAAGCCGCAGTTCGACTGGGGCGTCTACGTCGTCACCCGAATCCAGGACATGGACCTGTCGGGGGACAGCTACCAGGACTACCTCGACAACGGTGGCCTCGACACGGTCAACCGCCTGCAGCTGGTTCCGCGCCGCGCGTTGGCCGTCATCCCCGACCTCCACCTCAAGTACGAGCAGCGTTTCAACTACTTCCAGGGTCTCCGCCTCGAGCTCGAGGCCGCCATGGTCTATGGCCAGATCGACAACGTGAACGATGACTCCACGGCGGGAACGCCCGAGCGGAACATCCTTCAGTGGGGTGTGGCCTTCGAGGGTCAGTACGACCACGACTTCGACGCCTTCAGCATGAGCGTTGGCGTCGACGCCGGCGCTGCGTCGGGCGACTCGGCCGAGGGCTTCGGCATCTTCGAGCCGGTGCTCAGCGACGGTCAGGAGCCCAACCGGGACATCAACAACTTCCGCTTCGACCGGGACTACTTCATCGACCTCATCATGTTCCGCGAGGTCATCGGCGCGGTCACCAACGCCGTCTACGTCAAGCCCTGGGTCAGCTTCGACTTCTTCAGCTCGGTCGAGGAAGAGCTCGGCGTTCGCGCCGACCTGCTGCTCGCCTGGGCCCAGGAGCCCGAAGCGACGCCCGGCAACGAGGCGTTCTACGGCTTCGAGGCCGACGTGAAGCTGTTCTACCGCGACAAGGGGCGCTTCTCCTTTGACCTGGAGGCCGGTTTCCTGCTGCCCGGCGGCGCGTTCAACTACATCGACGCCGACACGCCGGAGAACAGCCGCGACGCCGAGTTCGCCTTCACCGTTCAGTCGCGCATCACCCTCATCTTCTAAATCCGGGTAAACGCATCATGAGCAGCGATTCCCGCGCCTGGGGCGGGCGCTTCTCCCAGGACACCGACGCGGCCGTCGAGGCCATGAACGCCTCCATCGGGTTCGATAAGGCGCTTTGGCTCGAGGACATCGCCGGTTCCGTCGCCCAGTCGCGTATGCTTGCGGCTCAGGCGCTCATCTCCGCCGACGAGCAGAAGGCCATCGAAGACGGCCTGGCGGGCATCGCCGCCGACATCCGCGCTGGCGCCTTCGAGTGGTCCGTTGCGCGTGAAGATGTGCACATGAACATCGAGGGCGCGCTGACCGACCGCATCGGCGCGGTCGCCGGCAAGCTCCACACGGGCCGCTCGCGCAACGACCAGGTCGCCCTGGACCTGCGGCTGTGGCTGCGGCGCAACCTTACCGAGCTGGCGTCGAAGACCGCCGCCGTCGTGGACGCCTTCCTCAACCTGGCGGCCCGCCACGTCGACGTCGCGATGCCTGGCTACACCCACCTGCAGCGCGGCCAGCCGGTCACCTTCGGGCACCATATGATGGCCTATGCGGCCATGTTCCTACGGGACACGGGTCGGCTCCTGGATTGCCGCGAGCGTGCTGCGGAGATGCCGCTGGGCTCCGGGGCGCTGGCGGGTTCCCCGCTGCCCCTGGACCGGCACCACGTGGCCGCCTCGCTGGCGATGCCGACCCTGACGCTGAACAGCCTGGACGCGGTGAGCGACCGGGACCCGGCGCTCGAGACGCTGGGGTCGCTGAGCATCCTGATGGTGCACCTGAGCCGGCTCGCCGAGGAGCTCGTGCTCTGGTCGTCGCAGGAGTTCGCCTTCGTCGAGCTATCCGACGCGTTCTGCACCGGCAGCAGCCTCATGCCGCAGAAGAAGAACCCGGACATTCCCGAGCTTCTTCGCGCCAAGGTTGGCCGCACGCTGGGGTCGTTCACGACCCTCGCCGTGGTCATGAAGGGTCTGCCGCTGAGCTACAACAAAGACATGCAGGAGGACAAAGAGCCTCTCTTCGACGCCGTGCGAACGGCGCACGAGGCGCTGGGTATCCTGCCTGCCATGTTGCGCAACATGACGGTGAAGGCCGACCGACTGGGCGACGCCCTGCGCGACGGCTATGTGCTGGCCACCGACCTGGCCGACCACCTTGTCGAGCAGGGGGTCCCGTTCCGCGACGCCCACCATGTGATCGGCAAGGCCGTCGGGCTCGCCATCGCCGGCCAGCGGCGGCTCGAGGACTTCAGCCTGGCGGAGCTTCGCGAGTTGCACCCGGCGTTTGGTGACGACGCGCTGGCGGTGCTCGACCCGCAGCGCAGCCTGGCGCGCCGTGATCTCCCCGGAGCACCGGCGCCGGACCGAATCCACCAGGCCATCGGCGAGGCCATCACGCGCCTCGCAGCCCACCGGATCCGCATGGCCACGGGCGGTCCGTGCGCCATCGAGCGCGCCCTGGCTTCGGGAGAGATCCTTCCATGAACCACTTCCAGCGCGCCGCCGACGGCACCTTGCACGCCGAGGGGGTGCCGCTCACGCGCATCGCCGACGAGGTGGGCACCCCGACCTACATCTACTCCCGCGCCACGCTGGAGCGCCACTTCCGGGTCTTCGACGAGGCCTGGGCCGGCCAGCCGCACCTCGTGTGCTACGCGATGAAGGCGCTGAGCAATCTGACGGTGCTCAATCTGCTGGCCAAGTTGGGCGCTGGGTTCGACATCGTTTCGGCAGGCGAACTGGCGCGCGTGCTCAAGGCCGGAGGCGACGCCAGCAAGGTCGTCTTCTCGGGTGTCGGCAAGCGCCGCGACGAGATGGCCGCAGCGCTGCAAGCCGGCATCAAGTGCTTCAATGTGGAGAGCGAGGCGGAGCTGGACCATCTCGACGAGGTGGCCCGGGCTCACGGTGCGAAGGCGCCGGTGTCGCTGCGCATCAACCCCGACGTTGACCCGCAGACCCATCCGTACATCTCCACGGGCTTGTCCAAGAACAAGTTCGGCATCCCGCAGACCCGAGCGCGCGCCGCATACGCCCGCGCTGGAGAGCTGGAAGGACTGGACGTGGTCGGGCTGGACTACCATATCGGCAGCCAGCTGGCGCAGGTCGAGCCGATGGTGGAAGCCTGCCGTCGGGTGCTTGGGCTGATGACCCAGCTGTTCGAGGACGGCCACGCCATCGAGCACCTGGACGTCGGCGGTGGCCTGGGCATCACCTATCGGGACGAGGCCCCCCCCTCCCCCGCCGAGTACGCCGCCACTCTCAAGGCCGAGCTGAGGGCCGCTGGGTATCAGCACCTGACGATTCTGACCGAGCCCGGCCGCGTCATTGTGGGCAACGCCGGCGTGATGCTGATGAAGGTGCTGCTGACCAAGGACAACGGGGTCAAGCGGTTCGCCATCGTGGACGCGGCGATGAACGACAACATCCGCCCGGCGCTGTACGACGCCTACCAGGGCCTCGAGCCCGTGGCGCCGGTGGCGACGTCGCAGCGACAGGTGGTGGACGTGGTCGGACCGGTCTGCGAATCTGGGGACTTCTTCGCCCGGGACCGCGACCTCCCACCGCTGGACGAGGGCGACCTGCTCGTCATGCGTAGCTCGGGTGCGTACGGGTTCGTCATGGCCAGCAACTACAACTCGCGCCCGCGCCCAGCCGAGGTGCTGGTGGACGGCGACAGCTACACCGTCGTCCGCACCCGCGAGACCATCGAGGACCTCTGGCGCGGCGAGCTCATCCCCGAGTAACCCCTGCCCGTGCCCGTGCGCCGCGTGCTCAATCTGCATCCGACTCCGTCGGACGGCCGGACCTCCATGAGTAACCGCGATCAGCCGACCTCCGGCCGCGGGGACAGGCCATCAGCCTACCGGACGACTGCACCGCGCGCTCAATCCGCATCCGACTCCGTCGGACGGCACGGAGCGACGTAGTGACGGAGCGAGCTTGCGAGCGGAGGAACGAAGGAGTGCAGGTGCCGCCCCGAAGGGGGGCGGAAGCCCCCCAGCGGGGGGGTTGGGGGGCGAGTGAGATCGTCCTACAATGCGACGGACCACCCCTGCCCTACCATCGAAGCCCTGCGACGGACCACCCCTGCCCTCCCATCGGAGCCCTGCTGCGGACCTCCGCCGACCTCACTTTCCAAGACAGGCACGGGCACGGGGTTGGCACGGGCACGGCGTTTTGGCGAAACTGTTGCGGGGGCTATGCAAAGAATGCACAGCCGCCCAGCGTAAGTTCTTGAGTTACCGTCGAACGGGTCCTCCGTCTTTTTCGAGCACGGTTCTTGCACCACAGGCGGGCGCTATGAAAACGACCTTCCGTCGCGGCTTCAGTCTCCTCGAGCTCATGATCGTCATCGCCATCATCACGGTGATGATGACCTACGCGCTCCCCAACGTTCTGGGCACCAAGCAGAGCGAGCAGCTGAAGTCCGCCACCGACGACGTCATCGACATCTTCCACTACGCCAAGACCCGCGCCGCCAACGCGTTCACGGCGTATGGCGTGCAGTACACGGACACGGACGGGGGATTGCTGGAGGTCTACCGGGGCACGGGCCCGGACTGCGCCAGCGTCGACTTCGTTGGTGGGCAGCCGGTCAAGGACCTCCACTTCAAGGCGCCCGTCAGCAAAGGCGGGGAATGGAACATCAACGCTGGCTTCGAGGTGGAGATCGAGCAGATCCTCCCCTCGGACCTGGTCCAGCTTTGCTTCACCCCCGACGGGCGCTTCGTGCAGGCCGCTGACTCGCAGCCCGTCCCGGCCATCCTGGAGGCCACCAACTACGCCGCCGGCGAGTTCATCGTTACCCTGGCGCGCTTTCGGGAGAACAGCCCCGTGGGCATCCGGCATCACATCATCGTGAGCTACTCGGGACGGGCGCGCTTCACCTTCGGCGAGGACCACACCGCGGCGGACGGAGAGGGCTACTGATGCGGCGCGCCCCCGACAGAACCTGGCTGAGCGCAGCCGGCTTCACCATCATCGAGCTGCTCATCGTGGTGGCCATCAGCACCACCGGCTTCATGGCGCTGGCGCGGCTGCAGACATCCTCGCTGCAAGGCATGAAGACCACGGCTACGCTGGGCGAGGCGGTGTCGTTGGCCGAGAACTTTCTGGAGGACCTGCGGCTCGAGTTCAGCCAGTGGACCCCGACCAACTCCATCCAGCAGCTGGGCATCGACTCGCTGCCGAGCCTGGGCGACCTTCCGGTGGGCGGCAACATCGGCGCAGGAGCCCAGACCCCCGGTGATGGCATCGTCGGTGCGCCCGGGTGGATCATCGCCGGCGAGGCGGGCGGTAACCGGCTGGTGCCCATGGCGGGCGACGTTCGCTCGTTCAACAACATCAACGGTCAGAACGTGAGCCTCAACGCCGGCACCCGGCAGGCGATGAACGACCCCAACATCCCAGAGGCCAGCGAGAAGTTCTGCCTCCGATACCGCCTGACGTGGCTGGTTCCGAACAAGGCCATGCGAGCCGAGGTCGAGGTGTCCTGGCCGTACAACCCGGTGGACCTGGAGGTGCTCGACACGTGCGCCTACTACGCCGCCGAGCGACTCGGTGAGGTGCGCTCCGTCACCCTCACCTCCACCGTGATGATCAACCTCTTCCGCAAGTAGCGCATGACCACTCGACGCTCAGCTACAGACGTTTTGACGGCGCGACGCGGCTTCACGCTCATCGAGCTGATGATCACGGTGCTGCTCAGCGCCATTGTCATCGGCGGCGTGTACGCGCTCTACACGGTCAGCGTGAAGGGCTACCGGACCCAGGACCACGCCATCGAGGCCCAGTCCAATCTGCGCCGGGCGCTCCACCAGCTGCGGGTGGATCTCCGCAGCGCGGCGTTCAACGCCCCCGCCCAGTCCAACGAGGAGCCGTGGGTGGAGGTGCTGGGCGTCAACACCGCCATGGTGGGCGTCCAGATCGAGCCCGACCCCGCCGTTCCAGTGCACGAAGAGAGCACCAACGCCAATGTCGCGCCGCAGCAGATCACGCTCCTTGGCGCCTACGACTCCCAAGAAGTGTTCCGCACCGTCCGCATCGACGACCGGCGGGTGGTCATCGAGTGCTGTGATGACACCTGGACTGCCGCCGACTTCGACCGTGTGTTCAACACGCGGAACCTGGCCCGGCTCGAGTTCTACGGCATGGCCAAGACCGAGCAATTCATCCCCATCGCCAGCGTGACGGCCTACAACTCGTCCCGCCCGACGCAGGAGTTCTTCCTCAAGGAGAGCCCCCGCGACGTCGACAAGATAGGCCTGGGGGCCGGTCACGATGTATCCGTCCTCGGGTTCGTGCGCTACCGCCTGCAGCAGGACACCCGGCGCAACGACGAGAGCGCCAAGTACAACCTCATCCGAGAGCGGGTCGACCCGGCCGGAACCCCGTATGACCGCACCTGGCTGCCGGTGGCCGAGTACGTCGTCGACCTGCAGGTTTACGACCTGTGCTTCAACGAGGCCAACCCCATCGGCGACTCCACCCTGACCAACGTCGTCGCGCTCCAGTGCTATCCGACGCTGGCGGCAGCGCAAGCGGCCGGCAAGGACCTGGGGGCGGGAGCGACCAACAATTCGCACCAGCTTCGGTCGGTGAAGGTCAAAGTAGCCACCCGGGCCCCCTTCGAGGACCCCAACCTGCCCTTCGCGCCACGGGGAAGCGTGGATGAGCCGATGCGCTCATTCGACGTGACCACCAACATCTTCGGTGCTGCCCGCGTCTTCGAGGGCACCGCAACCGTCTTCATGACCAGTATCCAGGCCCGGAGGCCATGATGCTGAAACAGTTCCAGAAATCGTGGTTTACGCAGGACCGTCGAGGCTCGATCCTCGTGGTGACCCTGCTCATTCTGCTGGGCCTTGCCTCGGTCGGCCTCATCGCCGTCAACAAGGTGGCCAACGAGCAGAACGTGGCCGGAAACGCCCGACGCGGCTCTGTGGCGTACCACGTCACCGAGGCCGGGGCCTACACGTCGCTGGCGTTCACCGACTTCGTCGGAGCCTCGGGCCTGTCCACGGTGCTGGCCCAGGTGCTGCAGAACGCGCCCATCGGCGAGCAGCCCCGGATGACCCCCGACGAGCTCGTCGGATTCTCCTTCTTCGACATGGGGAAGGCCGGCAGCTTCGGCTACGAGGGGTGGTCGCAGCAGCAGTTCGCCGATGCTGACGCCACGCTGACGCCGCCCATGGACTTCCGGGTGGAGATCGCCGTCACCGGCATGGTGCAGCCGCTCGAGGGGTACGCGCTGAACGGCCGCGGCGCCCGGTGCCGCTTCCGCCACCAGTTCGACACCGACGGCAACGTCGGGCTGTCCGAAAACGACCCCGACTATGAGACGTTCCGGGCGTGGAAACGCATCCGGGCACTCATCAACGTGGGTCCGCTGCCCTGCCGCCAGAGTGGGGGGACCATCTAATGAATGTGCGCACCTCACCGCTTTCGCGCTTTACCGCCACCCTCGGCGCCCTGGCCGTCGTCGCCGCGCTGGCACCCACGCCGGCCTCGGCGCTGACCGCCGATCCCAAGCCCCTGCTCATCATCATGATGGACACGTCGGGTTCGATGGAGTTCACCGCCGGCAACGCGGTCAGCGCCAGCGTCGAGCTGGAACAGCCCAACTGCGAGCCCGCGGGGACGGCCGCGCCGGTGCTCGGCAAGACCTACTTGAAGTCGCGCCTCATCGCGGCCCAGGAGGTGCTGACCGGCACCTTCGAGGACTACTGGTGCCGCCGGGACGACCGCCAGGTGGGCTACGCCGATGAGATGGACGGGGTGAAGTGGTTCCCGCCGTTTGGCTACGTGCTGCCCCACTATGACGCCTGCAGCGCCGCCAACGTGGCCGCTGGAGCCCTGACCGCCGACTGCGTACGCCCCCGCCAGAAAGACAACGGGCTCCTGGATCTGCGGTTCGCCGACTTCAAGTTCGCGCTGACCACGTTCCACCCGTACAACCCGTCGAACCTGGACTTCAACAACATGTTCAGCTTCGGCCCGGACAAGGATGGGGGGGTCAACCTCGGTATCCGCAACTCGGACTGGGGCACGCCCAACGAGGCCGACACCTACGACACCAGCACCAACGCGTACACCGACAACAGCAACTTGCGCGTCACCGAGAATGTGGGCCGGCTGATCATGCCGCCGGTGGACGACTCGCTGCTGGCCCAGACGCCGTTCAACATCGGCGCACAGCGCGAGATCAACCGCCTCCGTGGCTTCAGCGCCACCCCGCTGGGCCCCATGCTCGAGGACGTCAAGAACCTGCTCGAGACGCACGAGACCACGCAGCCGCCTTCGGGTCCCGACGGCGACCCCTACTACGAGTGCCGCCCTCGGGTCGCCATCCTCATCACCGATGGCCGCGCCAACCCGGAGGGGGTACACGGCTACGCGGATACGGCGACGGCGCTTTGGGCGCTGAAGAACTCGGACCCCGTGCCTGTGTCGGTGTATGTCGTTGGCTACAACCTCCAGGATGACGACGCCTCGGTGCTCAGGCAGCTGGACCCGGACAATGGCGGCCCTGCCGAGGCCCTGCTCATCGCAGACTCCCCCGCCGAACTGGCCGCCGCGCTGGCCCAGATCACCAGCGCCGAGCTGCAGGGGCGGCGCAGCCGGACGACGACGGTCTACTCCAACGCCACCCGGTCGTCCGAAGACCTTCAGTACCAGTTCAACGCGTCCTACGACGCCGACCCGAACTACCCCATCAACCAGATCGGCTACCTCAACCAGACCGTGTACCGCTGCAACGCGGGCTGTGCCGGCGTGATGAGCACCGGCCGCTCTTGCGCGCAGGACATCTACGAGCTGCACACCCGGCTCAACTCCCGCGGGGAGCCGCGCCAGATCCTGTTCCACGTGGACGGAAACCTCACCGACCTGACGGTGACGACGCCGGCGATGATCGCCCCCACCATCCTCGACATGGTGAACAAGTTCGGGCTGCCCACCAGCGGGCTGTTGCCCCAGGTCGAGCCTGCCAGCATCGGTGCCGGCGGTATCCCCGTGGCCGACCCTTTCGCCACGCTGGGTGACGTGACCGACATCACCGCCGCGGGCACGTACATGAACCACCTCGTCCGCTACCTGCGGGCCGACAGCGGCACGATGCGGTGCATCAACGCGGCCAACCCAGCGCTTTGCCAGCGCATGGGAGCCATCCGGCGGTCGACCCCGGTCATCCAGGAGCCACAGGTCGCCGGCAAGTACCCGATGCGCAGCTGGAACCTGTACGTCAACGAGCCGGACAACACCTCGGGCTACTCTCCCGCCTGCCGTCCGACGGTGCTCTACACCGGCACCCACGACGGCCTCATCCATGCCTTCCGCGTGGACAACATGCAGACGGCCTACGGCGACTGCGCAGCGCAGACGGTGCCCACGCAGACCAACGACCGGGTGGGTGAGGAGTTGTGGGCCATCATGCCGCAAGAGCTGCTCAAGCGGTCCCACAGCCTGATCAACAACACCGCCTATCTGATGGATGGTGCCCTGGTGGTCGACGAGGTCCTGCTGACCCGTGCCGACCCCGAGAACACCGACCCGGCGGATGAAGCGGTCAATTGGCGCTCGGTGCTGACCGCCAGTTATGGCCGTGGTGGCCGCGGCTACCTCGCCATGGACGTGACCAACCCTCTGAGCATCAACACCGTCAGCGTGATGTGGGAGATCGCCAGCTCCGGCCACTGCCGCGACGGACTGTGCCGCAACGCGCTCAACGGCGACGAGTATGACTTCAGCCTCCTGGGCCTCAGCGGCTCCGAGGCGGGGTACGCCACGGCCTTCCTGGAGGGCAAGGAGGTCGCCATTGCGCTGTTGCCCGGGGGCGCCAACGTCTCGGGCGAGGCGCTGAGCGGCCGGGTGCTTTACGTGGTGCGGCTGGACACGGGCGAAAAGCTCGCCGAGTTCCGCTCGGGCGGCGCCAATGTCGTCGAGAACGGCGTGTCGGGTGGCCTGATGGAATTCGCCATCACTGGGTCACCGGCAGCGTATCCGAACCTCCCTGGCTCGGTCGCCTCGCGTGCGTTTGTCGGCGACGCCGGCGGCCGCATGTGGCGCATCAACATGGTCGGCGCGCCCGACACCTGGTTCATGGAGCTCTTCTTCGACCCGTACCTGGCCAGCGGCCCGGTGCCCGGCAACACGGCTGCCCGTGAGCCCGTCTTCGGGGCCCCGCGGCTGGCGCTGACGGGCGACTTTGGTCAGGTCGCCGTGGTCTACGCCACCGGTGACATCGATCTGGTGAACGCGGCAGGCAACACCCGGGGCGGCGTCTTCTCGTTCTCGGAGATCACCCTGGGCGACGGCACCATTCAGATGCAGGCCAACTGGGTGAAGGTGCTCGATGATGGCGAAAGCGTTACGGGCGAGCCTGAAATCTTCAACCGGGTGGCCTACTGGTCGACGTTTGCCCGAGATGCCAACGACGCCTGCCTGGGCGGCGAAGGTTGGGTCTACGGCGTCGACTACGTCCAGAACAGCGGCGGCATCAGCCTGGACAATACGGTCGGCCAGCTGGATGAGGACGGCGACCCGTCTTCGGTGGACATGGTCAAGCGCAAGTCGACGGGCGCTGTGGTTCCCTTCGGTGTGCAGGTCATCGAACGCCCCGCCTGCTTCGCGGCCGGCGGGAACATCAGCGCCGGCGGACTGGGCGGCGCAGGCGCCCAGGGCATCAGCCGTGGCGCCGTGGAGCTGGTGGTGAACGTGGCCGAAGGACAGTTCTCCACCCCATCGACGGTACCGCCGGGGGTCGACCCGGCCAACCTGAAGACCCCGACCATCACCGAGACCCTCAACGACACCGGCGAGACCGTTCAGTCGGCCGCCTGGGGCTACGTACTCTACTGATGCCGAAGACACGACTCCTACTCGCTGGGATCGCTGCGGCGTTGGCCCTGGGTGGCTGCGGCAAGTACGAACCCAAACCCGAGGCGGCGCCAACCAAGCCCTTGCAGCCTCCGGCGGCATCGTCCGTAGTGGCCGAGCCCAAACCGGCAGGCCCCAACCTCGACGGCTACGGCAACCTGCGCGGCACCAAGGAAAGGGTGCTGGGCTTCGAGATTCCCATGGGGGCGCGCAAGACCGGCAAGGGCGAGAGCCGCTTCGTGTCGGCCAATACCGAGCGTTTTGTGCGCTTCTTTCGGAGCCGGGGATACCGCATCGAGTCCCTGAAGTCGGGCGCCCACAAGATTACGCACACGCGTCGGACGCTAGACCAGCTCAGCGTCGACACCGCCAAGCCCCTCGAGACGGCGCAGGTGTTCGTGGATCCAGGGCCTGGTCCGGGCTTCACGATGATGTTCAATGCCGGGGTGCCCCAGGTGAAGCCCGACCTGCTCACGGAGCTACGTGAGGCGGAGCGGCAGTTCGATCCGGCGTTCAAGAAGGCTCAGGCCAAGTACCGGGCCGGTCTCGAGGCGGCACAGAACAAGAAACGGGCCTCGCCGGCGGCCACCAAGCCTGGCGCCACAGCACCGACAGCGACTTCCGGCAAGTCCGTGGCCGGCTCGGGCTTTGGTGGCGCCAAGTCGGGCACGCGCCGGGTGTACACGCCAGAGGACCTGAACGCGTTGCGCCGCAAGGCCGCCAAACGGCTGAAGAACCCGCGGGTCCGCAAGATGCAGCAGAAGATCCGGGACTGGGAACGGAAGACAGGTCAGACCTTCTACCACTGACCGGCAGCAGGCCTGGACGTACTGGAGGCTTTGCCAAGCGCCTCAGGCGGCATACGATGGCCGCCGCTTTGGTTTGAACGCATGACTCCTGTTGCAACGTCCGAGAGGTCGCCCATGGCTACGCTCCGACCCGTCGTCGCTGTCCTCGCGAGTGCCCTCGTGCTCTCGTTGACTGTCCCTGCCGCACAGGCCAGTGACAACCTGGGCCTCGGCATCCGCTCGGTGACCGCCGGCAAGAAGCTCCCGGCCATCTTGCTGCAGCCTGCGGCACCGGTGAAGTCGGTGGTCATCGTGCTGACCGACACCAAGACGAAGAAGACGGTCAAGCTCAAGGCCAAGAGGCTCAAGACCGGGCAGCGCAAGGAGCTGCTCATCAAGCACAAGCCCGGTCAACACAGTTGGCAGGCGGCGGGGACCGTCATTTGGGGCGACGGCTCCAAAGAGACCTTCAAGACCACGTTCACGACGACGCGGGTCGGCAAGCTCTTGGTGAACATCACCTCTGAAGACGTCGACATGGACACTCGACTGCTTCAGTTCCGGGCCACCAACCCGGTCAAGAAGGCGGCGCTCAAGGTCGTCGGCGAGGGCGGCAAGGTCTTCGGCGAGAGCGAAGAGGACTACGAGGACACCGCACCCGGCCAAACGCTCAAGTTCGATTGGAGCAGCGTCGAGGCCAAGGGCGACATCCTCTACATGGATCTCAAGGTCTGGGACGTCGCCAACTTCTGGGTGACCATCCGTATCACCCCATTCACCATCGAGATCCCCCACGACGACGTGGAGTTCGCGTCAGGCAGCTCGGCGATTCGCAAGTCCGAGGCGCCCAAGCTTCAGAACACGATGAAGCACATCAACGAGGCGCTGGCCAAGCATGGGACGCTGCTGCAGTTGAAGCTCTTCGTGGCGGGCTACACCGACACCGTGTCGGACCGAGCCTACAACAAGCAGCTCAGCGCCCAGCGCGCCAGGTCCATCTGCGCCTGGTTCCGCCGCAACGGGCTGAAGATTCCGCTGTACTACCAGGGCTTCGGCGAGGATGTGCTGGCGGTGCCGACGCCGGACAACACGCCGGAGCCCAAGAACCGGCGCGCGCTTTACATCCTGAGCAGCCAGACACCGGGGACGAGCAAGCAGATCCCGAGCAACAAGTGGAAGAAGCTGTAGGGGAAGCTCCCGCCAGACAGCGACTGTTGCCCGTGCCCGAGTAGCTGCCGCATGAGACAAGGTGAGCGTGAGTACCGCCAAACCACACTGGTGCCCGAAATCCAACAATCCCTGCTGACGCCCAATTTTCGGGCACGGGCAAGGGCACGGGCACGGGCACGGGAGTTTGGTCGAATTTCCAGAGCTCTGCTGCGTCGGTAACATGTCCGCTGACGACCGGAGGCTCGCTCATGTTCGCTCGACCCTTGCTCTACCCTGGCCTGGCCCTGGCCCTATTGCTGATGCCGGCCTGCGACCTGGGCAAGCAGATCCTGCAGTCCGAGCTGCCACAGCAGGTGGCCGAGGAGCTGGACCCCGATGTCACGCTCGACCCGCCGGTGCTGGTCAGGGGACCGAGCCTTCTCCAGGTCGGCGCCTATTACTGCCCGACGGTCATCAACGACCCCATCGTCGAGATCAGCTGCGGCCTCGTGCTGGGCGCGCCGCCGCCGAAGTCTCAGATGGAGTTCGAGTTCAGCCTGCCGCTGACCATCGCCAACCCCAATGACATTCCCATCCCGACCGTCGACGTGTTGGTCGCCCTGGCCGTCTTCGAGGGCGCGCAGCAGGAAGAGGTAGGCGCCCTGTGCGTGTCGATGTGCACCGAAGATACTCCCGACTGCGACGGCACGCCCAGCGGACCCAACGCCTGCCAAGACGATGAGGACACCATCAACTCCGTAGAGGACTTCAAGGAGCGCCTCCCCGGGCTCATCTCCGACCTCCTGACCGGCAAGACCCTCGAGGAGCTCAAGAACTGGGAGGTCCCGCAGGGTGGGGACGTGAAGCTCAACATGACCTTCACCCTGGGCATCGACCCGGCCATCTCCATCTTCGAGAAGGTCGCCCTCCAGTATGTCGAGGCGCTCCTGGCGGGTACCGACACCCGCATGGAGGTCCCCATCGAGGGCAGCGGCGCCGTCTTCTTCCGGCTCCCCATCGCCGGCAAGATCGCCGTGAACTACGGCCCCGTGAAGGGCACCTGGGTCATCGAGTAAGCCCCTCCTCACTCATCGCCAGCGCAGGGCTACTCTGCCAGCGCAAGTGAGTGGGGATACGCCAAGACCGCCAAGAAGCGCCAAGCGTTCAACGCTACCTGTTGGTTCACAGGTTCCAACGGTAGATCCAGGACGATGACCTATTCAGCCATTTCCTCCTCGATCTTGGATGCCTTGCCGCAGATGCCACGGACAGCGTTGAGAGCTTGGCGCTGCTTGGCGTCCTTGGCGTAAGAACCCGTTCCAGTGGCACCAGTCAGTCGACCGTGCCGAGTCCCTACTTCTGGAGCTTCTTGGGGAACCGAGCCTTGTTTGCGGTCCACCACTCCTGGTCGTAGGTCTGCATGCCCTTGGCCACCACCGCGCCCACGATCATCCGGTCGCCCACCGCGGCGCGCCGCATCCACCACAGACACGTATCCATCGCGGTGTAGTCGGCCTTGTCCCCGTTGATGCCGCCGAAGTCCTCGCACTTCTTGATGTAGTCGTGGTTGCGGTCGCGCTTGGTGACCGCCGTGTCCAGCGCCTTGAGCTTCACCTTCTTGAAGCTCTCGAGGGTGAACACCAGCGCTTCGGCGTTCTTGCGCATGACCGCCTTGAAGCCATTGTCGTAAACCACCTGCGCGGTGGCGCCGCACATCTTGGTGTCCGGCGCGGGCAGCAGGCTCAGCGCCCATTTGGCAGCTGCCTTGCTGGTCTTGAAGGGCTTCTTGCCCTTCTTCTTGCCGGCAGGGAACCCCAGCGCGACCTTGAACCACGCGTGCGCTGGCATCCAGTTGTCCTTCTTGGGCGCACGGTTGTCCATCTTGGCGACGCCACGCAGCGCGTCCGCGAAGACGCCGTTGACGTAGTTGATGGGGCTACACCAGGCACACTGCTGAGGCGCATACTGGCGCCCCTTGTCGTCGGTGAGCAGCACCTTGGCGGCCTGGAGCTTGTCCTTGCGGTACATCTTCCGAGGCAGATTGCAGGCCATCTTCAGCAGATACGCCTGAGCGGCCTCTGACAGCTTGCCCTTCTTGGCGTGAGCCGGCGCGGGAGCCGCCACGGTAGTGATCGACAGCGCGGCCACGGCGGCACACACCATCCCCAGGGTCCAACGGGTACGCATTGCTCTTCCCTCTTCGACGAGCGCATGGCCTCAGGCGCCCCGCGACACTCCTGCGCGAGGCGGCCGCTACTCTACAGACCGCACGTACCGTTGGCGACACCCGGGGTGCCCTGATTGGAGCCATCTCCATACGTGCCGGTTCCAAGGCACCAGAAGCCCACGCCGTCGTTGTCGGCAGCGTTCAGCGCCGTGCTGCTGAGCGTCAGGCTCTGGCCCGCACTCAACGGCCAGCCGACGGTCCAGACGACGGTGTCGATGGGCGTGCCGCCGCAGCTCACGATGAGCTGGTCGAACACGTTGCCCATCACCACGTCGCTGTACACGTACGCCACCTGGGTCTCGTCGATGCCGCCGTTGGTCGCAGCGTCGCTGTTGGCCACCAGCAGCGCATAGCCGCCAGCCGGCACCAGGACCGGGGCGTCACCAGCGATCGTGTGCAGGTCACTTCCCGCGTCAGACAGCGTGCAGCCCCGCAGATCAAAGGGCGTCGTGCCAGGGTTGTAGACCTCGACGAACTCCCCGTCGTCAGCGCCATCATCGACACTATCAGCCATGACCTCGCTGATAACCACATCGCCCGCCACGCCAGGGGGCACCAGGTCGACGCAGGTCCCCGCGGCGCAGCCACCCAGACCGGTACAGTCGAACATCGTCTCGGTATAGGCGCACTCGACGCCGTTCATCCCGTCGGTGCAGACCCCGGGTCCGCTGCTGACGACGATGCTATCGCCCATGCAGGTCGGCCCTGGCGGGGCCGTGCAGGGGTTGGGCAGGCAGGCCGTGGCGGCCACCGTCAGCTCGCCAGCATCGACCGCGTTGTAGCCGTCCGCAGAGCCATTGGCGTCGCAGTAGGTCCAGGTCTGCCCACCGTCGGCGGACACCCGCGCCGCAACGTCGAAGGTTCCAGCGGCGTCCGTGCTGACCACATCCGCCGACCAGCCGTCGGCGCCCGGCGTGGCCGCGTCGTCCCAGTCCGCCGTGGGAGCACCGTCAAACCAACTCCAGCCGGTATCATCGCTGGATGGGTCGGAGCCATCTGGCCCAAATCCCAGCTGGGCGAGGTAGCCGGGCACAACCGCCGAGTCGCCCCCGGAGGTTGCATCCGTCACCCCGGTGTCGGTCACAGCGAGCCCAAAGGAGGCGGCGACACCAGCATCCACGCTGGCCGTCGTCGGCGCCAGCAGCTGACAGCTGTCGACGGCGTCATCGGGGGGAGCGCAGGCCGGATTCACCGCGTTCGGCGTACCCACACCGCCACGGCACCAGACCCCCACGTCGTCGTTGCTACCCGCGGCCGCCCACGGCCCGGAAAGGCTCACGGTCTCGTCCGCCACCACCGGCCAGGATGCGTCATAGATCAGGGTGTCGACCGGGCTGCCGCCGCAGCTGATGCCCAGGGTATCGCCGGCGTTCCCAAAGGCCACACCCTCGAACAGGGCGTCGTACCCAGCCACCGCCGTCTCGCTTCGGGCCGCGACATAGGTCCCGCCCGGCCACACCAGGGGCGGCGCCGTGGGCTCGTCGTCCGGGAAGGCCCAGCTCTGAGCGCCGGATTGCGCCGTCAGCACGCAGCCAACCAGGGTCACCACGTCGTCGGACGCGTTGAACAGCTCGATCCACTCGCCGTTGGGGCCCGCCGTCGGGGCGACCATGACCTCGCTGATGACCAGCTCACCGGCCACCGGGTTGACCGGGAAGTCGGTGCACGCGCCGGCGTCGCATACCGCACCGTAGATGGTGCAGTCTTCGACCGGCGTGGACGGCCAGCTGCAGACCGGAATCGTGTCGTCACCGGCGTCGAGGACACACTGGGCATCCGTCGTCGGCGCGCTGACCACGTCACCGACGCACACCGTGGCCGGGGTCGGCCCACACGGGTCCGGGGAGCACGCGCTGGCCTCGGAAAGCACCGCCACCGACTGGTCGGGGCTGTAGCCGTTGTCGATCCCATCGCGATCGCACAGCGTCCACGTGTTCCCGCCGTCGGCGCTGGCCCGGAACGTGAAGTCCCAGGTGCCGGGCTCGGGCGGCCGCACGTCCGCCAGGTACTGATCCAGATTCGTCGCCACGCCAGCGACCTCCGCGTCCCAGTCCAGGTCCGGCCGGCCTTCGACCCAGTTCCAGCCCGAATCCGCCTCGGGATCGCTCCCGTCCGGTCCGAACGCAGCCTGAACGCGAATGCTCGGATCCAGGTCGGTCGCGACCGTCACATCGGTGATGCCTTCCTGGGACACATGAACGGCCAGCGGCGTGGTCACTCCAGCCAGCAGCGTCAGCGCCGACCCCGCCACGACGGTGCAGGACTCGATGGCCACCTCGTCGCCGAAGCACGGTGCATTGGCCTGGCCCGGAGAGCCCGCCTCGCCCTGTCCATAGAGCACCGCCGCCTCGCACCAGCGCGTCTCGTCGTCGTTGAGGCTCGCCGCCTCCGGCAGGGGCGTGTACGGCGACAACGACATCGCCACGCCCTTCTTGTGGGGCCACGACGACGTCCACACGACGGCGTCGATGAGCGCGCCGCCGCAGGACAACAGCAGCGCATCGCTCTTCTCGAGCACGACGTCGTCGTCCACGACGTAGTCGAAGTCCACGCCACCGTTGATGACCGGGTTGGCCGTTCGGCCAATCACCACGACCTTCCCGGGCCCGATGATCAGGTCTTCGGCGACCACGTGAGTGTCCGCGTCTCCATCGCCAATCGTGCAACCCGCCAGGTTCACCGGCGCGGTCGTGGCGTTGCGAAGCTCGAACCATTCGCCGAGATAGTCGTCGATGGTCGGCTCCACCATCACTTCATTGAACACGGTCTCGCCGGCCAGCGGCGCAGGAACGACGCCCTCGCAGACGCCTGCGCTGCAGCCCACGCCCTGGTCGCCGCAGTTGATGGGGAGCGGCTCGTAGACGCACACGAACGCGCCAGGTCCGGTGGGCTGGCAGACACCCGTGGCTGGGTGCGACTGTAGCGTCAGCTGGTCACCGTCGCAGAAGTCCGCGGGCGGCGTGTCGCACGTCGCGGTCTTGCAAGGGTCATCCACCACGGTCACAGCCAGCGCGTCCGCGGCGGCATAGGTCCCGTCGTCGGTGCGGTCGCAGTACACCCAGGTGGCCCCACCGTCCCGCGTCACCCGAGCGGCGGCGTCCATGGCGCCCAGCATGCTCGGGACCACCCCGCCAACGTAGCCGTCGAACCCGGTGGCGTCGTCCCAATCGGCAATCGCGGTGGTCGGCTGCCACTGCCAGCTCGTGTCGCTGGCAGGGTCGGACCCGTCAGGCCCCAGCCCCACCTCGGCCCAGATGTCGGGGTTGGTGTCGATGCCATCGCTGGCATCGGTGACCCCGGCCTCCAGGAAGTGCACCGTGAGCGCCAGCGGCTGCTCGAGGAAGCCGTCGGCCGTAGCGCCCGCGGTTACCAACAGGCACTGGTCGACAGTGGTGTCGGGCGGCGGACACACATCGTTGGCCGCCCCGGGCGTGCCCATGTCGCCGTCGCCATACGCCGTCATACCCGCACACCAGCTGAAGCTGACGTCATTGTCAGCGGCGGTGGTCTTGGCCGGGTCCAGGCTGATGGAGACGCCGCTGCTGACGGGCCAGGTGATGTTCGAGTAGACGACCTGGTCGACCACGACGCCGCCGCAGTCCAGCACCACCTCGTCGGAGAGGTTATCCAGCAGCATCGTGGAGTAGACGAGGTCGGGCGTGATGCCACCGTTTTGGGCCACGTCCGACGAGAAGCCCAGCAGCAGCCGCTGACCTGGTGCCAGGGTGACCGGGTTGCCGGTGCCATCGTCGTCAAAGGGGATGAGGTCGGTCCCCTCGTCGCGCAGGACACACGGCCCGAGCACCACGTCTTCGGACGCCAGGCTGACCAGCTCGATCCACTCGCCGAACGGGTCGCCAGCCGCCGCGGGGTTGATCATCAGCTCGGTGATGACAACCTCCCCAGGCGCCGGCACAGCCACCACGGGCACCGTCTCGCAGGCGCCGTTGCACCCGTCGAAGGGGTTGTCGTTCTGGTCGTCGCAGTCTTCACCGTCGTCGGTGACGCCATCACCGCACGTCGGCAGCGTGCAATCCTCGCGACAGGCGTTGGGGTCGGTGTTGCTGTTGTCGTCGCCGTCGTCGCACTCCTCGTCCCCCTCCTGCTCGCCGTTGCCGCACTCGGGGTCGGCCACCTCGCCGTCGGCCTGGTCGGGCGTCGCATCTGGGGTCGCATCCCCCGGGACATCCGGCGCCCCATCGGGTTCGGCATCCGGCGCCCCGTCGGGACCGGGAACATCGGCGTCCGCCACCGCGTCCGGCGCGCCGTCGGGCTCCACGTCTGGCGTCGCCGCGTCGGCATCGCCGCCGCCGATGTCGGGCTGAGCCGTGTCGGGGGTGACGTCCGCCGTCGTGTCGGTGGGCGCCGGGTCGGTTCCGGGGCAGCCAGCTGCCACCAGCACCGTCGCCAGCAGAATGGGCGTAAGAATCGCTCTCATGGGTCTCAGACGTCCGGGTCGTTGGGACGAGAGGGGGAGACTAGTCAGCCAGACCCGCGCGACGCAACCGATTTTCCTAGCGCTGAGCGGCTTGCTCCAGCTTCTTCTGCCAGAGTTCCTCGAGGTACTCCGAAGCGCCCGTCTCGAGGGCCTCCACGGTGCACTTCAGCCCCGTGCCGGCGTAGGTCGTCACCCCATCCCCGATGATGTAGCTGCCGTCCGACGCCATCTCGAAGGTTTCCAGGCCGCCATAGAGCTGCTTGAGCCACCCCGGCATCGTATAGCGGGTGCGCCAGTTCGCGGCGTCGCCCAGGTGTTGGACGGCCGCCAGCTGGGTGTGGTCCGGTACGAAGCCTTCCAGCGCGATGCTCATGCCCGGCACCGACTGTTTGATCGAGATGTCCACCTCAGCGGTGAACGGCGCGTCGGCCGTATAGGTGAGGAGCTGAGACTTGGCCGGGTCGGTCGTGACCTCCAGGGTCTCGAAGTCGACGGCGTCACCCGTGCAGCTCTTGCGCGTCAGTTTGGCAGCAACGCTCAGCAGGTCGCGCGGGATGGGTTTCGTCGCGCTGGCCTCGGACACCCAGATGGGGTTGTCGAGCACCCGGACCTGCTTGAACACGATCCGATCGTCGGGCACCTGACGCGCCGGGTCCGACCATGCCGGCCAACCCGCCGCCATCTTCTTGAACTCCAGATCCAACACCAGGGTCGATGACTGCTGCGCCTCGTCCCACGCGCCATTGGCGGTTGCCAGCCAGAGCTGAGCCAGCTGGGCGACCTGCTGGTAAATGAACTGCAGCTCGTCATCGCTCAGCAAGAGCTCGCCCTGCTCGACCAACGACGACATTTGTACCCGCTCCACCGCGCCTCCGGCGGCGCTCAGGCCCACGACGCGGTCGATCTCGGGCAACGCTGGGTTCTCCGGGTCGGGGTTGGTCACGCTGACCGCCCCCTGCTGCACGTTGAGCACCATCTCCATGGTGTCTGGAGCTCCCTCGGCGTCTTTGTACGTGAACGTGATCACCCCGTTGGCCAGCTCCATCGGGTCGTCGAACCGCGGGTGCACCAACACCGCCATGTTACCGGTAAGGTGCTCGATCCCCGCCAGCTCGCGCTCTTCAAAGGCCTCGTAGGACCAGTAGCTGGCCCAGGTCTTCTTCAGCGCCCATTCGACCGTCTTGTCGCGGTCACCGCCAGACCGTTCCCAGGCATAGAGGAAGCCGGTATTGGAATTGTAGAGCCCGGCGCCGTTGAAGCCGGGGATGTCTTCGGCGGTGGACGACGACCGGAAGCGCAGCCCCTGGGACCGCGCCAGGTCGCCGAACCGTGCTTGCAGCGCACCCTCGATGGTTTCTTTGAGGCTCCAGGACAATGGCTTGTCGCGGAAGATGCGCTTGAGGCCCCCGGCCGCGATGACGGCTTTGAGCTGACGCGTCTCATCGAGCCCGGCCAACCAGGCGTCCAGCCAGCTCAAGGCTTCGGGGTCCTGCACGTGTTCGATGCGGAAGTCCTGCTCGCCCTCGAGGGCCACGAAGCGCACCCGTGGGTCGGCGCTGAAGTCCTCATCCAGCAACAGCTGCTCGATCAGCGGTACAAAGGACGTGAGGTGCTCGTTGTAGGGGCGGATCGAGATGCACATCGGCGCGTGCGGGGTCTCCATCGCCGCGACATCGTTGAACGCCATGAAGCCCGCGCACTTGCCGCCGATGGTGGGGACGAACGCCGCCATGGTGTCGATGCCCAGCTCCGTGAGCGACACGGTCAGCGGCGCCGATGGGATGTCGATCTGAGGGACCTTCAGCGCACCCAGCCCGAGCTTCTGCTTGTAGAGGTCGTACTCCGCGTATTCCAGCGCCTGGAATGCGACCCCTGAGGTCGCATCGGCTCGGACCATTACAGGTCGACCGATACCTTCCCAGGTGCGCAGCTGAGGGTCGTCGAAGACGCCACCCAGATAGGCATTCGGCGTGCCTCGCGCTTTGGCCAGCAGGTTCAGGTGCGCCAGCGGGGTCTGCGGCACCGCCGTCACGATACCGGCCACGGGCGGCAGGTAGTCGGGGACGACGTTGGCCACGACGAGAGTCTCGGAATTGACCGACGCCCCGCCCAGGGCGCCGTCATAGCGTTTGAGGATCCCCGCCGAGATGCCCGCGTTGTAGACACCGAATTCCCCGTCCACCGCCAGGTCCCGATAGGTCAGCACCCGATCGGCGAGGGGCCCGCCCGAGGCACGAACCTGCTCGACCAGCTGGTCCTGGTGCGGAGTGCCCCGGGAGACCCACTTCAGCCTGGGCGCCACGTCCTCGGGCAGACAGGACTCGAGCTGGGCAAAGAACGATGCGAGCTTCAGCGGCCCAAGCTTCTCGTAGTAGTACGCAAGTTCGAAGGCCCACAGCTCCTCGGGGTGGCTGACGCGGTCCGGATTGGCTGGGTACCAGAGCACCGACCCGGTCCCGAAGAACCGGTCCTGTCCATCCCATTCCCCATATTCCAAGGCAGCCTGGTAGAAGCGCTCGGAGTAGATGCGCTCGGTGGCCTCGCCCACCCATCGCAAGTCCAGTGGGAACGGATTGCCATCCCTGATGTAGTCGTACACCGCCGCGACGCTGTCGAAGGGGGACCCCGCCACGGGAGCGACGTCCCAACCTGTGATCGGGTGGCCGTTGAGCAGTCGCATCCAGTACCACTCGTCGTGAAGCGAGTAGAACCGCGGGTCGAGAAAGTAGGCGGCGCCAGGGCGAAGCGCGCTGAAGTCCGTGAGCGTGAACTTGAGCTGCGCCGGGACGGTGTCCTCGAGCGCGAAGGCAAAGAACTCGTCGCGGGTGCCGAACCACGACCGGGTCTGCATCTCGCCCACCTGGGGAAACGCCTTGCAGTTTGGCCCTATGGGCGCGGGCGGTTCGGGACACCCTGCCAGGGTCGCCGCGGTGGTCAGGGCGGCGAACATCGAACACAGACTGTGGTGGGCACCCCGCGGCATGCAGCCATGGTGGGCTCGGCGCGAGGTCGAAACAAGCCTCGTGGCGATGGGATGCGACATCTGCTTAACTGGTCCCCGCATGAGCTACATCGTCGCCATCGCTACGTACACCCTCGGGGGCCGCTCCGCCCGCGCGCAGGAAGTGATGCCCGAAGAGATCGAGCTGGTCGACGCCAGTCGCAGCCCGCTCGGTCTCGAGCTGCTCGGCCCCCATCAGGACACCGGCGAGGTGTTCTTCGCGATGGTGGGGGACAGCGCCACCTCGGATGACCTCGTGACCGCCGAAAAGCCTCGCAATCGGACGCTCCAGGCCCGCTTCACCGCGGCGGTCTCCCGGCTGGTGTTGCGCGGCGCCGGGGTCCGAATCGCCATTCATCGCGCCGGCGGCGACTTCTGGCACGAGCCGGTCGACCTGATCGGCGAGGTGGCCTGGAGCCTCGACGAGTTCATCGAGGATTTCCCGGACGTGGGCATGGAGCGCTGCATCAGCGTCGACAACGTCAGCCGGGGCACCCTCAGAGGGTGATGCGGGGCGGGCCGAAGAGGCCCCACATGCGACAGCCCACGTAAAGCGTCCACCAGTTCAGTCGCCTCCAGCCACCCATGTAGACCGGCTCCCAGCGAGGGTCGAACTTGTCTTTGTAGCGGGCGAGGCTCTCGAATCGGAACAGACGGTTGCCCAGCCCCGAGCCGTATAGCCAGCGGAATACCTTGCGCAGGAACCAGCGGTCGTGGCCGGTCACGTCATTGCGCTCGGCCATCGGTGCCGCCCCCAGGGACAGCACCCGGGCGCCCTCGTCGAACACGGTCGTGAGCACATCGGTGATGAGCACATCCATGGCACCGGCAGGAGCCTCCGTGGGCCGCGCCATGACGTCAATCCCCCAGCCCTCGCCGTCCCAGCCCGGGCACAGCGTGAGGAACGCGACGGGGGTCCCGGTGCCGTCTCGAGCCACGAAGTACCGCCTATCGCCCGGCCGGTCGAAGCCCGGGCTACCGACGACCAGGCGCATGCGGTGACGCGATTGCTTGGTGGCCAGCCACGCCGCGTGAAGGGGCGCGATCTCCACCTGGGCGCGCTGAGCGGTGTACTCGACGGTTTGCAGGGTGTAGCGCTTGCGCCCCCGATTCACCATCTGACGCAGGTCGGCCTTGGACTTGCCCTTCATCGTCCAGGAGTCCCGGTCCAGGAAGGCTTCGGAGCCCAACATCAAGGTCTCTAGTCCAGCGGCGTCGAAGGCGGCCCGCTCTTCAGCGGAGACCGGAAAGAACAGGGCCCGTCGGTAGCCAGCGTCGCGCAGCGCCTCAGTGAAGGTCTTCAACAGGGCCGCCGTGGAACCTCCCTCGGCGACATGAACTCCACCGACGGCAAACGCCGCGCGCATGTGGCGGGCAAACGTCATTACCCCATCGTCGCAGGACCACCCCGTCAGCTCGGGCTCCAGCGACAGATAGGCATTGGCGCGTGGCGACCGCCGCACCACACCTTCGAGGGTTCCGGTGTCGAGCACGTGGTCCCCGAAGGGCGACGCCTCCGAAACGAACATGTCGACCACGCTGCCGGGGGCATCCGCCAGTCGCTGCAGCCAGGTGGTGCGTGGCGCGCCGACGACCTCGGGCACGGGAACCGCGAGCGTCGTCTCCTTCGCCGACGCCGGCTCCTGGGTCGCCTCTACCTCGGTCGCTTCCGTCGCGCTCACGCCGTGGTCGCGGCGGGGCGACGGTGCATCTTCATGCGCCAGTCGCAGCCGACCATGTCTCCCTGGCCCATCTCCTGCCATACGTTCTCGCCCTGAAGCGGCTCGGACGAGATGAGCAGATGGCTCACCAGCCCCGAATCCGAATGTGTCTCGCACTCGGGCTTGTAATACGGGCAGACATCCCGCTCGCTGCAGCGCCGCTTGTGGGTCGAGTAGTAGAGCTCCTTGCCGCCCTGGTAAGCCGCGATGCACTGCCCGTCGGTGACCAGCAGGTTCAGCAGCGCGTCGCTGGGGGCGTCCGGCCCGTCGCAGACATCGCGCACCAGCGCAATGGTCTCGTCCATGGCCTCGAAGACCTCGTCGAGGACACGCTTCTGGGACAGCGGGCCGTGGCGCTGAAGCCGGGACAGGAACAGGTAGAAAATGACCTCGCTGTCGGTGGTCCCCAGGATGAAACGACGCAAGCGCGGGGCGATTTCTGCGTGGAGCTTGGAGCGGCACCGCTCGAACTCTGGGATGTCGCCGTTGTGCGCAAAAACCCACCGACCGTATTGGAACGGGTGGGTGTTCAGCACCGAGTTCTGGCCCACCGTCGCCTTGCGGATGTGAGCGACGACGGTCTCCGAGGCGACGATGCCGCTGACCCGCCGGAACAGCGTGTCATGAAGTGCCGTCGAGGCGCTCTTGGTCAGATGGGGCGCGCCGTCGACATAGTAGGCCACTCCCCAGCCGTCAGGATGGGCGGAGCTCTGCACCGCCAGCGCATTGTCCGCGTCGATGAGCGAGCGGTGCACCTGCGACTGAATGACGCTGCGAAATCCGAAGAGCCTGCACATATCGAGTCGTTCCCGGGTATCCCTTCGGATTCTGTAGCAGGCGCGGGCCCTGAGGGCCAGTAAGACGTGCGCTCAGACCGCCCAGCGCAGGCAGTTGCGGCCGGCACGCTTGGCCTCGTAGAGCACCTCGTCGGCCCGGCGTATGAAGCTCTCGATGCCCTCCCCCGGCGCGTAGAGGGTGCCGCCGAGACTGCCGGTGATGGACAGTCCATGCGCCCTTCCGGGGTGCGGCATGTCCGCGATGCTGGTCCGTAGCTCCTCGGCGCGTCGCTGTGCTGCGGCGTGGTCGACGTCGGCCAGCACCACACAGAACTCGTCGCCGCCGAGCCGTACCGGCAAGTCCGTCTTGCGGACGTGGTCACGTAACACCCGAGCCACATTGCGCAAAACCACGTCCCCGGCCTCGTGGCCGAGGGTGTCGTTGACCGGCTTGAAGTGGTCCAGGTCGACCATGACCAGGCCGACGCCTTCACCGCGCTCGACGAAGCGGGGCAGCTGCTCGTCGAAACAGCGCCGGTTGTAGAGCCCCGTCAGACCGTCGGTGTGGGCGAGCAACTCCTGATAGCTGAGCTCCTCCCGGGTGCGCCGCAGGAAGTCGAGCGTGCGCTCGAGCTCGGCGTTTTTGGCGCGGACCGCCGATACCAGCGAGCTTTCCTTGTCCACCAGGAAGGCGCACGTGCGGCGCAGCAGCTTCATGAGGATCATGGGGTGGACCCCGTAGAGCCGCGTGATGCTGTCCTGGTCGAGCATGAGCAGCTGGGTCTCGCCCTTGCTGAAGACGCTGGCGCTGCGTTTGTGGTCGGGGTTGATGAAGGCCAGCTCACCGAAGTACTCGCCACGCCCCAGGACCAGGTCCGAACCGAAAGGCAGCCGTATCTCCACCTCCCCGCGATGGATGACGAACATGCCGTCTCCGGCTTCACCCTCGGTGAGGATCGTCTGGCCGGCCGCATACGTCAGCAGTTCCCCCGCTGCATAGATGGCCTCGATCTCCTCCTCGGTGAAGGATCTCAAGGCGGAGTCGGCTTCGAACAGGTTCCGCATCGCCCCGTATCATAGCCCGTGGCGTCAGAGCCCGCTGTCGATTTCGGCCGGCGATGTAACAGCGGGCCGTAGAGGAGCCAGGACGAAGGGGACACTCGCCCTGGCACGCCGCTGTGGGTCTCAGCCTTCGTGGACCTCGACGTTCTGCATGTGTCCGGCGATGCGCCCGAACGCCATGCTGAGGCGGCGTCGAATGCTCTCGTCCTCGACGACTTCGTCAAGCGCCTGGTTCATGCACGTCATCCAGGCCGCGGAGGCCTGGTGGTCGATGCGGAACGGGAAGTGGCGGCGCCTCAGCCTTGGATGGCCGCGTTCCTCGATGTAGGTCTCGCGCCCCCCCATCCAGAACAAGAGAAACAGGAAGAGGTGCTCGCGCGAGGCCTTCAGGTCCTTCGCGTGCATGTCGCGAATGACCTTGATGGCGGGCTCGGTGCGGGTGTCCATCAGATCGTAGAAACGGTCCACCAGCTGGCGGACCGTTTCTTCCCCACCGACCTCGTCGATGAGCTTGTTCATGCTGGTGCCTCGTGCCGCTACAGGATGGCCGCCAGGGCCGAACGGTCGTCGGTCTCGATGCTCATGCGGCGCGCCAGCGCGCGCGGCAAGATCTGCGAACAGAAGAAACCCGCGGTGGTGATCTTGCCGTGCAGGAACTTGGCTTCGGCGTCGTCCGCAAGTGCCTCGGCCAGGTTGTCGGCGTCCTCCGCGACGCCGATCTTCTGCAGCCGCGCCTTGTAGAGCTCCTCGGCCTTGAGCGCCTGGTCCAGCAAAAGCCAGGCACCGACCACGTCGCCGAACATCTGCAGGAACGGTGTCGCGTGCAAGGCGGCGTAAGCCACGTCGCCCTTCATCATGCGCTTGCCGAAGCCCATCGCGGTCTGCGCCAGGGCGTCTCGGGTCTTGCCGAGCATCTCGGCCTGCTTCTTGAACGTGCCCTCGGAGACCGGCCCCTTGAGGAAGGAGTTCAGCTCGTTGAGCACCGTCATCAGCATCACGCCGCCGCCGCGCGAGATCTTGCGACCCAGCAGGTCGAGCGCCTGGATGCCGTTGGTGCCCTCATAGATCGAGGCGATCTTGGAGTCGCGCAGGTACTGCTCGACGCCGTACTCACGGCAGTAGCCGTAACCGCCGTGGACCTGGACGGCCAGCTCGGTGGCCTTGAAGCCCTCGTCCGAGCACCACGCCTTGATGATGGGCGTGAAGATCTCCAGCACGTGCTCCCACTTCTGGCGCTCTTTGGCGTCCTCCGTCACGTGGAGGCGGTCAGCGGCGTGGGCGCCGTAGCTGATCATAGCCCGGGAGGCCTCGACGATGGCCTTGATGTGCATCAGGTTCCGGCGCACGTCGGGGTGCTCGATGATGGCCACCCGCTGGGCGTCGCGGTTGCGCGCCTCTTCGATGCGCACGCCCTGGACGCGCTCCTTGGCGTAGTCCAGCGCCAGCTGGTAGGCGGCGCCCGCCAGGCCGACACCCTGGATGCCCACGCTGATGCGGGCTTCGTTCATCATCTGGAACATGCAGCGCAGGCCGTTGCCCTTGCCGCCGATGAGCCAGCCCTCGCAGTCGTCGTTCTCACCGAAGGCTAGCTGGCAGGTCGGCGAAGCGTGGATGCCCAGCTTCTCCTCGATGCCGATGAGGCCGACGTCGTTGGACTCGCCGGTGAGCTTGCCGTCGGCGCCGACCTTCTGGCTCGGCACGATGAACAGGCTGACGCCCTTGGAACCCGGGGGGTCACCGTCCACGCGGGCGAGCACCATGTGCACGATGTTCGGGGTCAGGTCGTGGCTGCCCGACGAGATGAAGATCTTCTGGCCCTTGATCTTGTACTTGCCGGTCTCGGCATCCACCGGGTACGCCATCGTCTTCAGGTCCGGCACGGCGGTGCCCGCGTGGGGCTCGGTCAGGGCCATGGTGCCCGACCAGGTACCGGTCATCATCTTCTCGACGTAGACCTTCTTCTGCTCGGCGGTGCCGAAGGCCGTAATGAGGCCGACAGCGCCGGTGGTCAGGCCGGGCGTGAAGAGGAACGAGATGTTTGCGGCCGTGAAGACCTCCTGGGTCGCCGCGGCGATGGAGAACGGGAAGCCCATTCCGTGGTCCTCGACCCCGTGCGACAGGCCGATCCAGCCCGCCTGCACGTACTCGTCGTAGGCCTTCTGGAAACCCTCGGGGGTGATGACCTTGCCGTCCACCACCTTGAGGCCCTTGCGGTCGCCGACCTCGTTGAGCGGCGCCAGGACGTCGGTGGCCTGCGCCAGGCAGGCATCCAGGACGTCGCCCATGGTCTCCTGGTCGTAGTCCGCGTAGCGCTCGAACTTCGTCAGCTGGCCAATGTCGAGCCAGTCGAAGAGGTTGAACTTGATGTCCCGCATGTCGATTTTGAAATCGGGCATGGCCTGTCTCCTAATGTCTGCCTGGAGAGCCCCACAGTTTACCGTCGCGGGGGCGCGCGTTCTTGTGTTGCGGGGAGCCTAGATGCTGGCCCAGACCGTCTCAACGAAAAAATGAATGACGGCTCAGTCATAACCAGGAGACCACCTTCGAATGCCCAAAGGAAACGGTCGAGGTAAGCGAATCATGTGGGGACACGGGGCGACCCTTGGGGTAAAACATCGGTCCAACCTGACGCCCACCCGCTGGAGACAGCCATGACCTCGCGCCAACCGCACGACGCCCGCGACGACCTTCGCCAGTGGCTCGCGGTACAGCCCGAGAACTTCTACCTCGCCGACCGCCAGCTGCAGCGCCTCCTCGGTCGCCTTGGCCTGGACGGGTCGCGCCGCGCACAGTTGGAGCGCTTTGGTGCCGTCGTCGCTGGCCCCCTGGACCGGGCCGCGGAGGTCAACAACCGCACCGGCAATCTGCCTCGGCTGGACCGCTGGTCGGGCATCGGCGACCGCACCGAAGGCATCGACCACCACCCCAGCTATCACGACTGCGGAAAGGCCATCTATGAGGATGGTCACGTCATCGCCGCCTACAGCGCCGACGACCACCGCAACCTCCACGCCCAGGCGGCGTTCTACCTGTCGAGCCACGTCGGGGAGGCGGGTCACAACTGCCCCGTGGCCTGTACCGCGGGCGCGGTCAAAGCTGTCGCCGCGGCGGGCAGCGACGCTCTCAAGCAGCGGTTCCTGCCGGGCCTTCTCACAAACATCTACACCGACCGGCTCGACGGTGCTCAGTTCCTGACCGAGCTCCAGGGCGGGTCAGATGTCGGCGCCAACGCGGTCGTCGCGCTCCCGGACGGTGAGGCCTTCGGGACCACCCGATGGCGCATCCACGGCGAGAAGTGGTTCTGCTCCAACGCCGACGCCGACGTCATCCTCATGACCGCCCGGTTCGACCCGCAAGTACGCGGCACCCGTGGCCTGGGACTGTTCCTGGTGCCACGTAAGCTGGACGATGGCTCGGTCAACCACTTCGCCCTGCGGCGGCTCAAGGACAAGCTGGGCACCCGCTCGATGCCATCGGGTGAGATCGACTTTCAGGGCGCCGTCGCCTACGCCGTCGGCCCGGCGGACCAGGGCTTTGCGACCGTGATGACCCAGGTCATCTCCACGTCGCGGCTGTACAACACCGTCGGTTGTGCGGGCATCATGCGGCGCGCCTACCTGGTGGCTCGGGCCTACGCGGACAGCCGGCGCGCGTTCGGAACGCCGATCATGGCGTTCCCACAGGTGGCGGATATGATCGCCGGTATGCGGGCCACCTCGGCCGCGGTCACCGCTGGCGCGCTGGACCTGGCCGCGCGGCTGGACCAGCTGGAGGGCCGGACCGACGACACGGCGCTCGCGTTCCAGCGGGTCGCCACCAACCTCGTGAAGCTGCGGAGCTGCCAGCACTCCCATCGGGTCGTCCTGACCGGCATCGAGACGCTGGGCGGCAATGGCGCCATCGAGAGCTTCTCCATCCTGCCGCGGTTGCTGCGCGACAACGTCGTCTACGAGAACTGGGAGGGCACCCACAACGTTTTGGTGGCGCAGACGGTACGTGATTTTGCGCGGTCGCGGATGCACGAGCCGTTCTTCGAGGTCCTCGGCGAGGCCCTGGCGGTGGGCGACGACGCCATCGAGGCCGCGTTGGCCCCCGCCGTAGCCGCGTTCGAGCGCACGCGCACGGAGCTGCCCGGCATCCTCGAGGAGGCTGGACGCAACGCCGGCGTCGCAGCATTGATGCTTCGCCCCCACTGCGAGGCTCTGGCCGACGTCTGGTTCGCCGCCGCGCTGGCCGCCGATGTGGCCTCGGAAACGGACCCGGATCGCCGCGCGGCGGAGACCGAACTCTTGGCGCATTTCGCCACGACCCACTTGAGCGCCACGGCGCCCAGCCACCAGGCGAAGGACCGCTCCTACGCCGAACGTGTGGCGCGGGTAGCGGCGCTGGACGGTTGAGGACTCCAGGGGCAAGCTACCCGCGATGACTGACGCCCAGGACCGCAAGCTGGCGGCCCTCCTGTTCTCGGACATCAAAGGCTACTCCAGCCAGATGGACAGGGACGAGGAGGGTGCGCTGCGCAAGCTCGCCATCCACAACGCCATTTTCGATCGGCAGGTGGACGCGCACGGGGGTCGGACCATCAAGACGGTGGGCGACGCCTACATGGTCGAGTTCCCCAGCGCGGTGAACGCGGTCCGGTGTGGGCTCGATGTCCAGCGCGAGCTGCAAGAGCACAACCGCTCCAAGGTCGACGAAGACCAGATCCTGGTGCGGATGGGGATTCACTTCGGTGACGTCATCATCCGGGGCGATGACCTCTTCGGCGAAACCGTCAACATCGCTGCGCGGCTGGAGCCCAAGGCCCCACCCGGCGCGCTGTGCATTAGCCAGGGCGTGTACAACCAGGTCCGTCGGAAGTGCGAAGCGCGCGCCGAGGACATGGGCGAGGTCGAGCTCAAGAACATCAAGGAGCCATTCCAGCTCTACGCCTTGTTCCCCGACAAGGAGACGCTCGACCTGGCGCCCGAGGCCGTGCCCAAGATGAAGCGGCTGCCCACGCCGGTCGTGGACTCGGGCCGGTCCTACGGCGTCATCGGCATGGTCATGGGGGCCATCGCCCTGGCGGCCAGTGTGGTGTTCTACATCGCCGGTGGCGCCGAAGTGCCAGCGCCGGCTCCCATCACGCCGGGAGGCGCGGACGCCACCACCACCGAGCCCAAGCCCGCCCCGAAGCCGGTGACCCCGGTGCGCGGAGGCACGCTGCGGTTGGGGGTCGAGGGGCAGCGCACCACCAACTATGACCTGACCACACGGGTCGGCTCGGTGAACTGGCAGGTGTTGGCGCTCATCTACGACAGTCTGCTGCGGTATGACCCAGAAGCCGACGCGCTGATGCCCGGGGTCATCGAGAAGTGGCAGACGTCGGACGACGCCAAGCAGGTCACCCTTCACCTGCGCAAGGGCGTGTGGTTCCACCCGCATCGCTGCATGCCCGATGGCAAAGCCCGGGAGGCGACGCCCAAGGACGTCGTGTTCAGCATCGAGCGGGGCGCCAGGGACCAGAGCATCCCGCTGGTCGGCGTCGACGCCTTCCTGGCAGGCAAGACCGACACCATCGAGGGCGTCAAGATCCTGAAGAGCGGCGCGGTTCAGCTCACCCTGGACAAGCCGACGGCGTTCGCCATCCACAACATCGCGGGCGACCGGTTCTACCCGGCGGAGCTGAAGACCTGCGACAAGATCGACCTGACGAGCATCGCCAAACCGCCGGGAAGCGGCCCCTTCAAGGTCGGCGACAACAAGCCTGGGTTTCACTTCCACCTGGAGCGCTTCGACCGCTACTGGGACAAGGCTCCAGACGGGAAATCGTATCCCTACGTGGACGCGATCGACATCAGCGTGGTGCGGGACCTCGTGACCAGCGTCTCACGGCTGGCCAAGGGAGCGCTCGACGCGGTGGAGGTTCCCTCCGACGTGGCCGACACCATCCTCGATGGGCTCGATACGGACCGGCCCAAGCTGAAGAAGCGTTTCCCGAAGGCCACGCTCAACATCGCCGCGGCCTACCCGCCGGTGAACAAGCGGGTGCTTCAATCGATCTTCTTCCTCCCTGGCGAGGGGCGACCTCAGCTCAAGGAAGAGGTTCGGCAGGCGTTTCATGCGGCGATCGACACCGAGAAGTTGGCGACCCTGTTCAAGGGGATGGCCACGCCGATGCGCCGCTTCCTGGACTCCGACATGGAGGGATACGACGAGGGCCTTCGCATCCGAGCGCACGACTCGGCCGAGGCCAAGCGTCTGCTGACCAAGGGGGGCTATCCCGAAGGTATCGAGGAGCTCACGTTCGGCCACTACAAGGAGCTGCTCGGGGTCGCCAGGGCGTTGCGTACCCAGATGGCGGAGGCGGGCATCAAGATGCGGTTGGTGCAGTTCAGCCCGTCGTCCATGTCCAGCGCCATCCGGTCTCGGTCGGTGGACTGCTTCCTGGCACGGTGGCGTTCACCGACGACCAACCAGGAGCCCTACCCGTTCATGCCAGGGCTGGGTTCGGTGGCCACCAGCATGGGGTGGAAGGATGACGCCCAGAAGAAGCTGGCCGACGCGATCATGGCCAAGCCCAAGCGGACCGGTCGTTCGACGGCCTATCGAGAGATGGAGGCCCATCTCCTGAAGACCATGTATGTGGTTCCCCTGGCCCGCCCGTCCAAGCGCGCACCCAAGGCGTTCTGGCTGACGCGGCCCGAGGTGGATGGGCTGACCGACCAGTTCACGGGACGGGTCAAGCAGACCCGCGGCGAGTTGCTGCAGTACCTGTTCCTGAAGAAGTAGGCGGAGGCTGGAGCCGGGGCCGTTTCCGGGGCCGGGGCCATTGGCCGGGGCCGGGGCCGTTGGCCGGAGCCGGAGCCGTTGGCCGGGGCCGGAGCCGTTGGCCGGGGCCGGGGCCGGGGCCGGGGCCGTTTCCGGCGGCCCTACTCGAACCGGTGAATCAGCAGGCCTGACGCCAACTTCGGCTCGAACCACGTGGACTTGGGCGGCATCACCTCCCCCGAATCGGCCACCGCCAGCAGCTCTTGGACGCTGGTCGGCCACATGCTGAAGGCACAACCGGCCCCACGCTCGTCGACGCGTCGCGACAACTCCGCGCTGCCTCGAATGCCACCCACAAAGGCGATGCGCTTGCTGGTCCTGGGGTCATCGATCCCCAGCAGCGGCCCCAGCACCCTGTCTTGCAGGATACTGACGTCGAGGCAGGCCACCGGGTCAGCCTCGTTCACCACGTGGTTCTTGGCGATGAGCGTCCGCCAGACCCCATCGAGGTAGATACCGAAGGCGTGGCGCTGGCTGGGGTCAGCCCCGGCGCCCGGCTCTCCCACCAGGAAGTCCTCGGCGATGGCGTCCAGCAGCCCCTCCGAGGAGTGCCCGTTGAGGTCGAAAAGCACCCGATTATAGGCCAGAATCTTCAACTGCGGCGCCGGGAAGACCACCGTCGCGAACCGCTCGAAAGCCGCGTCCGCGGACGCGTCCGGCGTCCTCGCACGAGCAAGGTCCCGAGCCCGCATGGCGCTCGCGGCGCGGTGGTGCCCATCGGCGATGTAGAACGCGTCCACCCCATCGAACACGCTGGCGACCGCCGCCAGGTCCGCGGCGTCATCGATGCGCCACAGCTCGTGCCGCACCTCATACTGGGCGCGGATGTCGATGTAGGGCGCACCGTACTTGGCGATGAGACGCTCCTGAATCGCCGACAGCCCGCCGTCGGCGTCCCGACAGGTCAGAAACACGGGGCCAGCATGCGCTCGCAGCGTGTCCACGTGCCGCGTCCGGTCATCCTCTTTGTCGGGGCGGGTGAACTCGTGCTTCTTGATACGGCCGGCGACGTAATCGGCCACCTCGCTGACCCCGAAGAACCCGACCTGCTGCTGCGCTCCCATGGTCTGGCGGTAGAGCCACAGAGCGGGGGCGTCGTCCTCCACGAGAGCCCCGCGCTCCACCAGCCCATCCAGGTTGCTTCGGGCCATCGCGTACACAGGGTCCGAGTACAGGTCGGTCCCGTCGGGGAGGTCGATCTCGGGGCGAACGACGTGCAGGAAGCTGTCCGCGTTGCCCTCGGCCATCGCCCGCGCCTCGTCGGTGTTGACGACGTCGTACGGCGGTGAGGCGACTCGGCCAGCAGACTCGGGGGTCGGATGGAGTGCGCGGAAGGGGTGCAGCTTCATCGGGGTTGCTCCGGTTGCATCCGTTCACATCGTATTCTGGAACGCTTCAGCATGCGTTGAATCGAGAGAGATGGGGTCCGATGACCCCACCCGTCAAGCGCCCGGAAGCTAGCCCGATCTAGCAGGCAGTACAAGGAGTTATCGCACACCAGCCAGCCAAGATTCACTTGGCACGTCGCTTGCTAGCTGTAGCGCCATCAAGCGAAGGGGATATGGTCATGGACCGTTGCACGTACGACGAAAGCAAATTGTGGGAAAAAACGCGGGAGCGCACCGCCACCGAGATGCTCGCCATCCGGGAAGCACGCTGGAGCGACGCGGTGCCTGAAGAGGCCCTGCCGTACATCCACAACGCAGCCAACTCCGAGGAGCTCTACGAGCTGGGCGAGGCGCTCAAGACCTGCATGCCCCTCATCGAGTACATCGGGGCGCTGACCGAGCTGCGCCGCGCCTACGGCAACATGTTCGACGAGTCGGGGCTGAAGACCCGCACGGTGCTTTCGGCGGTTGGCTGAGAGTTCTCTGAGGCTGGGGACAGCTGACCCCAGCGCCTGGTCGTAGGCCGATGACCGACCTCGACACCCCCTGGCCCCTCGAACCTACCCCCGAGACCTTCAAGACCGCAGCCCACGCGGTCGCCGAGCACCTCGGCGCGTATCTCGAGGCGCTCCCCACGCTTCCGGTGACCCAACCCGAGGGAGACCCCGCAGACCTCGGACTGGGGATTACAGACCCCGGCGCCCCGTTCGCCGACGTCCTGGCGACGGTCTTCGACGACGTCCTGCCGCCGGGCTATCAACCCGCGGGGCCCGGCTACCTGGCCTACATCCCCGGAGGCGGCATCGTCTCGTCGGGGCTTGCTGCGTTTGTGGCCGCCGTCACCAATAAGTACGTCGGCATCTGGGCCGCCTCTCCCGGTTTCGTCCAGCTGGAGCTGGAGGTCGTTCGGTGGTTCTGCACCTTGGTGGGGCTGGACCCGGACGTGGGCGGAGGCTTCCTCACGACGGGAGGATCGCTGGCCAACTTCAGCGCCGTCGTCGCCGCGCGACAGGACCGACTCCCGCCCAACTTTCTCAAGGGCACCGTCTACGCCTCCAACCAAGCCCATCACTGCGTCGCCAAGGCGGCGCTCCTGGCCGGCTTCCCACGAGAGAACCTGCGCCGGGTGCCGGTGGACGCAGGCTACCGCATGGACGTGGGGGCCCTGGAAGCCATGCTCGAGGAAGACCGGGCCGCGGGCTTTCAGCCGTTCATGCTGGTGGCCAACGCGGGCACCACCAACACGGGCGCCGTCGACCCCATGCTGGCGCTTGCCGATGTGGCCGAGCGCGAGGGCCTGTGGTTCCACGTGGACGCAGCCTACGGCGGATTTTTCCTGCTGACCGAGCAGGGTCGGCATGCCATGGCCGGCATGGAGAGGGCTGATTCCGTGGCGCTGGATCCCCACAAGGGGCTCTTCCTCCCGTACGGGACGGGCGGCCTCATCGTACGCAACCGGCGCACCCTGAGCGCCTCGCACTCGGTGGACGCCGACTATCTCACCGACATGGTGGGAGAGGACGACCGCCGCGTGGACCTGTCCGAGATCAGCCCGGAGCTGTCCCGCGACAATCGGGGGATCCGCGTCTGGCTGCCGCTCAAAGTTCACGGTGTGGCGGCCTTCAGAGAAGCCCTCGAAGAGAAGCTCACCCTGGCGCAGAAGGCGTGGAAGGGCGTCCTGGCCATCCCCCACATCGAGCCGCTGGCTGCGCCACAGCTGAGCGTCTGCGCTTGGCGCTACGTCCCCAGCGGCGGTGGCGCCCCGGCGACCATCGACGCCCTGAACGCCGAGCTGATGAAACGGGTCACCGCGCGTGGTCGGGTCATGTTGACCGGCACCACGCTCGGCGACGTCTTCGCCTGCCGCATTGCGGTCCTCTGTGTCCGGACCCACGCACAAGCCATCGAGGCGGCCCTGGACGACATCGGCGCTGTCGTCGAGGAGCTGGAGCAGGAAAGCCGCGAGGCCTGACTACTGCGCCGCCCACCCGGCGACGAGGGCCTGATAGGCCTCCGGGTCGTCGGCTTCACTGAGGTGGATGACCAGCTCTGGCGGTGCTCCCGTAGACTGCGCCACCACGCCACCGAGCTGCACGTAGCGAGAGCCCTGTCGGTCGACGGGCACCGCCACCCGGATAGGGGCACCGACCGTAAGATTCATGCTGGCCGACCCCGCCAGGGCCGACCCCGCGATCGCGTCGGGCGTGGCACCTCGAACCATGAATGTACAGCGCTTGCCGGCTTCGTCGAGGAGCTGTCCGCGGGCCAGGGGACGCTGGGAGTTGGGCCGTGAAGCCGCTACCCGATTCGAGAACGGCGTCGCGCGGACGTCTCGAGACCCGCCTGCGGGCGCAGCGGGAGCCGGTGTGGCCGCAGCGGGCGCCGGCGCTTCTGCGGGCGGGGCCGGCGCCTCCGGCGGAGGCACGACCACCTGGCGCCCCGTCGTCGTGCGCCGGGGCATGGTAATCTCCAGGCTGTCGAGGCGTTGCCCCAACGCACGTCCATCCCGAGGACGCGCCGCCGGGTCCTTCTCCAGCATCCACATCACGATATCGAGGAACTCTTTGGGCGCGGTGTTGGTGACCTCATCGGGGAACGGCGGCACCGGATCCTTCACGTGCATCCACACGGTGCGCATGCGTGGCCGCGCCTGAAACGGTGGTTTGCCGACGAGGCATTCGTAGGCGATGCAGCCGACCGCGTAGATGTCCGCCGCCGGGCCCACCTCGTCCTCGCTGAGGGTCTCGGGCGCAAAGTACTCCGGCTGACCCAGGATCTCACCGCGCATGGTCAGCTCGCTTTCGGACTCCATGATGCGCGCTACGCCGAAGTCCAGAATCGTGCAGAAGTCCGGATTACCCGCCTGTTGCGCGATCATCAGGTCGTCGGGGTTGAGGTTGCGATGCACGATGCCCATCGAATGCGCCGCACCCAGCGCCGCTGCCAGCTGCGACACGATGTTGAAGACGCGGTGATAGGCGACCGTCGTCTCCCCCTCCAGGATGTCCCTCAGCGTGGCCCCGTCGAGGTACTCCATGGCGTAGAAGACCCGGTCATCGGGTGTCTTGCCAGCCTCGAAGATGCTGATGATGTTGGGGTGCTGAAGCTTCGCGGTGGCCTTGATCTCGCGCTTGAAGCGCTCGAGGAGGTTGGCGTCCTCGGAGTTCAGGACCTTTAGCGCCACCGTGCGCTCCATGTCCTGCCGATAGGCTTTGTACACGGTCCCCGCGGCGCCCTTTGCGAGCACCTCGTCGATGCGGTAGCGGCCGCCGATCGTGGTTCCTACGCGATGCAATCGAGCCTCGTGGTCAACCATTGGGAACGTGGCCGGAGACTTGCGGAGGTTACCGACCCAGGGGCTAGGCCTTAGCGTATCCCAACGTCGGCTGTCCGACCACCACGGCGAGGCGTTCGACGATCTCGTCGGGGTGGCGACCGCTCGTGTTGATGGTGACCTCGGCCTCCCGATACAGGGGCGTGCGGGCCGACAGCAGGGCCTGCAGCTGCTCGAACGCGTTGGAGGATGAACGCATGGGCCGGTCGTCGCCCTGCGCCAGCACCCGGTTCCAATGGTCCTTGGCCTCGGCCTTGAGCCACACGGTCCTCGAGCGGCTCCGCAACAGCGACCAGCTCTCGGGATGGGTCACCAGCGAACCGCCGGTGGCGATCACGCCAGGACCCGGTGTGTCCAGCATCTTGCCGAGCACGCGATACTCTACTTCCCGGTAGTAGTGCTCACCGTGGATCGAGAACAGCTCGGTCATCGACAGCCCGGCCTCGTCCTCGATGAGGCGGTCCAGCTCGATGAAGGGAACCCCCAGATGGGCGGCGAGGTTCTGGCCGATCGTGCTCTTGCCGGCGCCACGGACTCCCAGCAGCGCGATCCACGCGGGGGCAGCCGCACTTCCCGGTCCCGGGTCCACAAGCCACCCAAGCCGGGCATCCAGCGCATCGGCGACATCCGCCAGGCGCGACACCGAGATGTTCGCCTGGCCGCGCTCGAGCTGCCCGACGAAGCGAAGCGAGAGCCCCGAGCGGGCCGCCAGGTCCGCCAGCGTCCAACCGCGCTCCTGGCGCCGCTGGCGCACGCGCTCTCCAATACCCTGAAGTAGTTGCTCAGCCACGAGCGCACTATACTTCTCGAAAAAGGCGCCCGCAAGATGCATTATTCTGCTTGAGGGGGCATCGAGTGGTTTGCTAGTGTGCCGCCTCGCACACCTACAGCCGGAGCCTTCATGGGTAAGGACGCCCCCAAACTCACCTTCGAGCGCCACCCCGACAGCTACCGCCACTGGCAGCTGTCCTTTGATGGCGACGTGGCCACGCTGGTGATGAATGTCGCCGAGGATGGTGCCGTCGACGGGCACACCGACCTGGTCCTCAACAGCTACGACATCGGCGTCGACATCGAGCTGGCCGACGCGCTCCAGCGGCTGCGCTTCGAGCACCCCGAGGTGCGGGCCGTGGTCGTCACCAGCGGCCAGGAGCGTATCTTCTGCGCCGGAGCCAACATCCGCGTGCTGGCGGGTTCGACCCACGGCTTCAAGGTGAACTTCTGCAAGTTCACCAACGAGACCCGGCTGTACATCGAGGACGCCAGCGAGCACAGCGGCGTGAAGTTCCTCGCCGCGCTCAACGGTACGGCCTCCGGCGGTGGCTACGAGCTGGCGCTGGCGTGCGACGACATTCTCCTGGTGGACGACCGCACCAGCGCCGTCAGCTTCCCCGAGGTCCCGCTGCTGGGTGTGCTGCCCGGCACGGGCGGACTCACCCGGGTCGTGGACAAGCGCAAGATCCGACGCGACCGTGCCGACTGGTTGTCGACCGTGGCCGAAGGGCTCAAGGGCAAGCGCGCCCTGAAGTGGGGGCTGGTGGACGCTACCGCCAAGCTGAGCAAGTGGGACGGCGCCGTCTCCGACCGGGTGCGGCAGCTGGCCGACAGCGTCGACATCGACCGGTCGGGCCCGGGCGTGGCGCTGACGCCGCTGAACGCCGACATCACCGAAGACACCTACACGTACCGCCACGTGGGCGTGACCATCGACGGCGAGGCGCGCACCGCGACGCTGACCATGACGACGCCGGAAGCGGTTGGCCCCACCGACGCCGCGACCATCCGTGAGCAGGGCGCCGACTGGTGGGTGTTCCGGGCGTTCCGCGAGCTCGACGACGCCCTGCTGAGGTTGCGCTTCAACCGCCCCGACATCGGGACGTTGCTGCTACAGACCCGGGGTGATATCGCGACGGTGACCGGTGCTGACGCGGTGCTTGCCGAGCACATGGACGGCGACTGGTTCGTCTCCGAGGTGCGGCACTACATCAAGCGGGTGCTCAAGCGCCTCGACGTCAGCGCCAAGTCGGTGTTCGCTCTCATCGACCAGGGTTCGTGCTTTGCCGGCAGCTGGCTCGAGCTGGCCCTGTCGGCCGACCGCCAGTACATGCTGGACGACCCCGACGAGGGCGTCGCCGTCGCGGTCAGCCCGCTCAACGGCGGGACCTTCCCCATGGGCAACGGCCTGACCCGGCTGCAGACCCGGTTTTTGGGCGAGCCGGAGGCCGTGGGCCGCCTTCTGGAGACGGTCGGCGAGACGCTGCCCACCGAGGAGGCGGACGAGCACGGGCTGGTCACCGACATGCCCGACGACCTGGACTGGGACGACACCATCCGCGTCGCCATCGAGGAGCGCGCAAGCCTGTCGCCCGACGCCCTTACCGGGATGGAGGCGAACCTTCGCTTCGCCGGTCCCGAGACCCTCGAGACCAAGATTTTCGGGCGCCTCAGCGCCTGGCAGAACTGGATTTTCCAGCGTCCCAACGCCGTGGGTGACCGCGGCGCGCTGACGCTCTATGGCCACCCCGAGCGCCCCGTGTTCGATTACGAGCGGGTCTAGGAGAAGCATTCGAATGCCTGGATTCATCACCGACGAGCGCATCCCGAACAACGTCGACCTGTCCTCGGACAAACGGCTGCAACGGGCCCTGGAGAAGTGGCAACCGGCGTTCCTGGACTGGTGGACGGAGATGGGCCCTGAGGGGTTCCAGGGCAACGAGGTCTTCCTGCGGACGGCCATCAGCGTGGAGAGCGGCGGCTGGGCGCACTTCGACCACGTCCGAATGCCCGAGTACCGCTGGGGCATCTTCCTGGAGCCGCGGGAGAAGGAGCGCAAGATCGGGTTCGGCGACCATGCTGGCGAGGCCGCCTGGCAGACGGTGCCTGGCGAGTACCGCAACATGCTGCGCCGCATCATCGTGACTCAGGGCGACACCGAGCCCGCCAGCGTCGAGCAGCAGCGGCTGCTCGGCAAGACGGCGCCGAGCCTCTACGACCTGCGCAACCTGTTTCAGGTGAACGTGGAGGAGGGCCGGCACCTGTGGGCGATGGTGTACCTGCTGCACAGCTTCTTCGGCCGGGATGGGCGCGAAGAGGCCGATGACATGCTGGAGCGCCGCAGCGGCGACGCCGACAGCCCGCGTATCCTGGGGACGTTCAACGAGCCCATCGACGACTGGCTGAGCTTCTTCTGCTTCACTATGTTCACCGACCGGGACGGCAAGTATCAGCTGGCGGCCCTGGCCGAGAGCGGGTTCGACCCGCTGGCGCGGACCTGCCGGTTCATGCTGACCGAGGAAGCCCACCACATGTTCGTGGGCGATACCGGCGTGAACCGAATCATCGAGCGATGGTGCCAGGTGGCCACCGAGCAGGGCCGCGACAAGGTCCGCTCCGAGGGCGCCATCCCGCTGGACATCATTCAGAAGTACGTCAACTTCTGGTTCAGCTGCTCGATGGACCTGTTCGGCGGAGAGCAGTCGAGCAATGCAGCCGACTACTTCGCCGCGGGTATCAAGGGGCGCTTCAAGGAAGACAAGTTTGCCGAGCACTCGGCGCTGGGCGACGTCTACACACTGCAGAAGATCGATGCCTCGAGCCTGAAGGTCTACACCGAGGAGATTCCTCTGCGGAACGCCATGAACGAGGTGCTCCGCGACGGCTACAAGGCCGACTGCATGAAGGGCGTCAACCGCTGGAACAAGACCCTGGCCAAGTTCGGCCTCGAGGAGCGGATCACCCTGCCCGACCACAAGTTCCACCGGCAGATCGGCCTCTACTCGGGGTTCCACTTCGCCCCTGACGGAACGCCGATGGACGACGCCGCCTGGGAGGCCCAGAAGGACAAGTGGCTGCCCACCCAGGAGGACCGTGACTACGTCCAGTCGCTGATGAAGCCCTGCTACGAGCAGGGCAAGATCGCCAGCTGGATCGCCCCGCCCCGCAAGGGCATCAACGGCCGCCCGTTCGACTTCGACTACGTCCGCCTCTAGCGGGGCGCGTGCTATGCTCGCCCCGACCTGAGACCTGGGAAGGGGCAGCATGAAAGCGCGTACCGTCATCGCCACACTGGCGTTCCTGATGCTTCCGGCGACCGCTCTGGCGGCGCCGGACCTGATCGTTCAGAGCATCACCCTGGACCCCGCAGGGGCGGAATACGACAGCGGAACGATCAACATCGTCTTCGCCAACGTGGGCCCCGATGACGTGAATCTCTCATTCACCGAGTACACCAACTATACGGTGGCACTAAACGGTGTGGAGTGCGATGCCAGCTTCATCGGCGACCTTGACGCCGGCGCCACCAACGCCGAAAGCACCGGGAGCTGCAACCCGGACGCCCCTGGCACGTACGACATCACGGTCACTATCGACTCTGATTTCGACGTCTCAGAATCCAATGAGGGCAACAACGTCCTCACGGTGAGCTTCACCTGGGGCGGGCCGGATCTCGTCATCACCAACATCACGCTGGACCCGACCTCGCCGCCCATCAACGAGGGGACGCTGCAGGCCACCATCGAGAACATCGGCGCGTACGGCACGGCGACATTCCTCAACATCGACATCACGATGTACCTGGACGGCGTGGAGTGCGACACCGGCATCATCATCGCCGGTCTGGGCGCCGGCTCGACGACCACCGAGAACACCACGAGCTGCAACCCGACCACCCCCGGGGTGCACACCATCCGGTTCGAGGTCGACACGACGGGTGAGGTGCCCGAGGTCAACGAGAACAACAACTCCTTCGAGACGACGTTCACCTGGCAGGGACCAGACCTGATCGTCCAGAGCATCACGCTGGACCCGAGCTCGCCCGATGTGAGCAGCGGCGACCTGGAGGCGACGTTCACCAACGTCGGCCAGGCCGATGTTGACTTGCCGCTCAACAACTTCACCAACTACCGCGTGCTGCTCGACGGCGTAGAGTGCGACACTGGCTTCATTAGCGACCTCGCGGTGGGCGAGACCAACGTCGAGAGCATCAGCAACAACTGCCTGCCCGATACCCCCAACGACCACACCATCACCGTCGAGATCGACAGTGATGGCGACGTGGGCGAGACCGACGAGAGCAACAACAGCCTTTCCGAGACCTTCACCTGGGGCGGGCCGGACCTTGTCATCACGGGCATCGTGCTCGAACCGACGGTCCCGGAGGTTGGTGACGGCAAGCTCACCGCCACCGTCGAGAACATCGGCCAGTACGGCACCGACATCCTGCTGAACATCGACATCACCATGTACCTCGACGGCGTCGAGTGTGACACGGGCATCATCATCGCGGGTCTGGGGGCGGGCTCCACGACGACCGAGGAGACCACCAGCTGCAACCCCAGCACGCCGGGTGTTCACACCATCCGCTTCGAGGTGGACACGACCAGCGAAGTCCCCGAGCTCGACGAGACCAACAACAGCTTCGAGACGACGTTCACCTGGACCGACGGCAACTGCAGCGGCCCGGAGCTGTGCAACGGGCTGGACGATGACTGCGATGGTGACACCGACGAAGACTTCATGCAGCAGCTGGGACAGACCTGCACCATTCCCGATTGCACCAACGACGGGACGTTCAGCTGCGCCCCCGACGGCACCGTGGCCTGCACCACGAACCTGACCGACGATGACGAGATCTGCGACGGCGAGGACAATGACTGTGACGGTCAGATCGACGAGGTCTGGACCGAGCTGGACACCGCCTGCACGGCTGGCGTCGGGGCCTGTGAGGCCAGCGGCGTGTACGTCTGCAACGCCGCCCAGGACGACATCGAGTGCGACGCCGTCCCGCTGCCCACGGCCGGGGTCGAGACGTGCGACAACGGGGTCGACGACGACTGCGACGGCAGCACCGACGAGGACTGCGGCTGCGAGCCCGGCGAGACCCAGGACTGCGGCACCGACGTCGGCGTCTGCATGATGGGCTCGCAGGCCTGCGTCAATGGGGTGTTCAGCGAGACCTGCTCGGGCGAGGTCCCCCCTGGCGAGGAGATCTGTGACAGCCTCGACAACGACTGCGACGGGGACGTCGACGAGGGCTGCAACTGCGATGACCCGGGTGCCGAGCCCTGCCCCGCCGGGACCAGCTGCAACACCACCACGGGCGCCTGCGACCCGGACACCGGTCCGGCCGACAACGGAGGAGGCACACCCGACGAAGCCCAGCCCGACGCGGGTCCGAGCGAGGACACTGGCAGTGGGACGCCCGATACGGGAGGCAACGAACCTCAGGTGGACGGCGGACAGTTCACCGTCCCCGACTCTGGCGTCGCGACCAACCCCAACGCGCTCAACGATGACGAGGGGTGCGCCGGCGGCGCGGGCGGTGGCGGATCCCCCATGGCGCTGTGGCTGCTGGCCTTGGGCCTGCTCATCGCCGTCCGTCGTCGGGTGGTTACCACCCACCCGCATTGATTCGCCGTTTCACGGCGCACCTGCTCCTTGCGGCGTTCGCGTCCGGGTGCTGCGCGCAGGGGCCGGACATCTTCACCATCTGGACCGCCCAGTACAGCAGCTGGTCCGATCCGATCTCGACCGGCTGCAACTGGGGAACCATCACGTGGGGCGGGACGACCGAGGTGGTCGCTGGCTCGTCCATCTTGACGATCTACCAGGGAGACGATGACGACCGCATGCGTGCGGACGTCATCGAGGTCTGGGACGGCAATACGGCTATGAATCTGGCCACCGAGACCGATATGGACCACTCCTGCCAGACCGGCTGCCCATCCCCGCGGACGCTCTACCGGCTCGATCTCCCACCAGGAACCTACACGCTGGTCCATCGCCGCTCGCGAGGGACCGGCAAGGCCGTGCATACCCCGGGCGCGGCCAGCGAGGACCCTTGGACGACGTTCGATGGCGAGCCTGCCCTGACCAGCGAGCTCGTCGTCATCGAGGCCACCACGCCCTGAACGGACGCTCCCACACCCTCATGCCCCGCCAACCCGCAACGCCGGGGTAAGCCCGCCCGACCAGCTCCCCCCACCACCTCATGCCCTACCGACCCGCAGCCCCCGGCAAGCCAGCCCACCCAGCTCGCAACAGAGACGCCCCCACCGCCTCATCCCCAACGCCGGGGTAAGCCCACCAACACAGCTCCCCCCACCCCCTCATGCCCCACCGACCCGCAGCCCCCGGCAAGCCAGCCCACCC